>Ga0315906_10011503_pt1 | contig 10312 bp, 9 predicted proteins | sample LakEriMetagenome_4_FD_203526 | JGI IMG/M metagenome (GOLD analysis project Ga0315906, IMG submission 203526) | Freshwater fungal communities from buoy surface, Lake Erie, Ohio, United States - Buoy 2 MA122 | ecosystem: Environmental > Aquatic > Freshwater > Lake > Lake biofilm | place: USA: Lake...
CCCAGATTTTTACAATGACATCCGTAAATTACTGCGGAGAGTTCTTAGAACTCCCTGATAGTGCCATCTCTGCAATTAATTCGGGTTCTTCTTCCCCAATGCAGATGGTCTTGCCTTCTTACAGGTCTTTCACCAACAGTGCTGCAATAACAACTGCAGGAACATCAGTCAGTTTTCCAATTCCCGCCAAATACAGCAGTCTTAAGAACCTCTTTGTCGCCACAAGAACCTCCGTGGGTGCCGATGGATTGTATCCCAACTCCCACTGCAAATATGGTCTTACCAGTTATTCTTTCAGAGTGGGTGCGGAAGTGCTACCTTCGACTCAGCCTGTTTCGGTTCCCGAGTTCTATTCTGAGGCTGTCAAATGCTTTGGCTCCCTTGCCGATTTGGCTTTCCAGCCCTCGGTTGATTTGGTTTCTTACGCATTAGATGTCCCGAACACCATTGCCAGTTCTGGTGATGCAAGTTTGCTTGATTCCGGTTCCTTCGTCGTTGGTATGGATATGGAGGTGTATTCCAATGCCGATAAGAGTTCCATTTTTGCCGGAACGAACACCAATAATTCCGATATCTTCTACAATGCAAATTTCACACCCGCTGGAAACGTTACCATCCTGCAAACTGCCTTTGCCTCATACGACCAGGTGCTAGTCTATGAGAACGGTGTCTGCTATGCCAGATATTAAAATCTGAGCTGACTCTATAATGCCCAAAGGAAAAGTTCATTATTTACCAAGCGGGAAGATTTATCCAAGTTTTATGCCAACTCACAAAGCGGGAGAAGGCCGTCTGATGACGGGTTTAACACATACGGCCAAAAGTCAGTATCTTACCCACACAAAACCTAAGGGAAAGAAGTAGTTATGATAATAAATTCTCTGTTTATTATAATAAGTATGCAAACCGAAGTAGCGAAATTATGGCTCTATGGAGCAAATGTAGGAACTACAATATCCCAAATAGGAATACGAAATAGCACCAATACCGAATACACATTTTTTGTAGATTTGCGAATGGTTTTAGGCGAAACGATGTTCCAAAAATATGAGGCGTTCAAAGTATATTTTGGGTTTCTAAATCTGGGAACAGGAACAACAGCAAATATAGACACGGTGTTTGTAAATGGAATAAATCTGATACAAGCGTCATATCAGGGCAAACAAGCAGGATTTAATACGGCAGTAGATATTTACAGTCAAACCGTCCAAATGACCGACCCCGCAAATCTTGGTGGCAAAAATGCTAATACACAAGAGTTTGTTATGATAAAACCAGATAATGCAAAAATAGAACTCACTATATCAATTGTGCGTGATGATGCCGCAATTCCAACTTTGTTACAGGGAGTATTTTTTTTGACATTTGTGCCATTCCAGAAAGATAAGATTTATAAAAATCCGTTCAACTACCTGTATCAGAATGAATTAGCAAACTTCACATTAACAACGCAAATCTTGTCGGCAGGGGCAACAAATGAATATGGAACCATGAACTCAACATTTACGACTTTTAATTTCACGAATGTCAATATGCGACGCATTATTGGGACGATGTGGGACAAATATGATAAGTTCAATTTGGTTTGCTCAAATGTTGGGATAGGTTCAACGGCAACAACAATTACAGGTAATCAGCGGTTTATGTTTTTTCAAATACAGGGACTCCAATTTATTAACTCTTTAAGCACAACTACTTCATCTACATTTTCGCAAAGTGTAGCATATACACCAATATTCAGATATGCAACAGCATCAACGGCAGACAGCGATAGTTTTGCGGTGCCTGAAAGTTTAATCAGTTTCAGAAAGCCTGAATCAGAGAATGTGGATTTAGCGTTTCAACTCTTTACTGTAAATAGTGGAGGAACGGCACTCAATTTACAAATGAATCAATTTAGTTTGACATTTGCCGTTGTGGGAATCAAAGAGTAGGGAACCAAGGTTCCCCTACGACCCCTCCTTTTTAAAGGGAAAAGGCATGGAAAAACCGTAGGTTTGTCCAGAATTAAATATAATGATAATATAAATGCTTAGTGAAAGTGGTTCATTGATATTATCAACAAGTTCATCAACAAGTCCTTGCACGATTAATGCTTCAAAGTCAGACTTCACCTTCTCAAATATTAATATGCGAAATGTGCTTGGTGCTGCGTGGGACAAATATGATATGTTTACTATGAAAGTTGCGTCGGTAGCAACAGCGGGAACAATAACATTATCAAGCTCAACATACGGATTTATCTGCTACAATATGGCGGGTCTTACTTGGGAAAATCTCCATTATGATACGGCATATATGAGTCAAACTTTTGTGCCAATTGCGGTCGCAGGTTTAGCGACAGGAACGCCCAATGTAAATCAATACATTACAAATACAGGACAAAGTTATAATTTTCGTAAATCTTCTGACATAGTGGATTTGAACTTTACAATTACAAGTCCAGATGAAACAAGTGGTCCCAGCACCTTTGGAACAGTCCCAGCAGGCAATGTTTATAATAATGTAGCATTTCATTTGGTATTTGAACCAGTCATACCAGGTGAGATGAATGAGTGTGCGTTTTTTGGATTTAATATGAGTTCATTAATATCATCTCAAGTGGGTCGCACAGTAAGCTCAGACCGCAAAGAGTATAATTATCCTGCGTTTGATATGAGACGCCTGTGCCGTAATTTCTGGGATAAACACGAAGATTTTGAAATCCAATGGGCGTTTCATAATAATCTGGGGATTGGAACTTTATCAGGAAATTCAAGGATTTGTCTGTTTCAAATGAATGGACTCAATTTTGTGAATAGTGCAACCAAGAATAGCAATAGCACAGATAGACTGGGAATGACTACGGAATCGCCAATAATAGGAAATATTGTTTTCGCAACTGCGGCATCAACACATGCAGCGATTATGTATTCGTCTTTTGCCCCAATTCAATTCAAAAAAGATGGTGACAACGTGAATCTTACAATTAATTTGAAAAATAACGAAAATTCAACAGCATTTGCTTTTACATTCACAGGAACCAATCCTAGAGGCACAATCGGTTTTTTCATAAAACCCATTTACAAAGTCCCGAAAGCAACGCTGTTTATAAACCCATTTGGACTTACAACATCGCAAACAAATCTGGGTATAATCAATTCTGGTGCGACGGAATTTACTTTAAATAATGTGAATATGCGTCAGTTGTGCCGTTCCTTGTGGGACAAATATAAGAAATTCAATACATTTGTAACGACAACAATGAGTCAGTTAGCAACAACACAGACAGCAAACCAATCGTATATTTTACAAATGGAAGGGCTGAACTTTATTAATCAGACTGCGTATATAACAAGCACAGGTCAAACGCAAACGGCAACACTTGGGACGGTTGCAATGTATGGCTCAACAACTACTGCTGGGTATCAATCGGCCCTTGTCACATCATTTTATCGGGACTTAGATTTTGTTAATTTAACACTTAGAGCGGTGCCTCTTGCATCAGGAACGGCATTTACAGCAACCCCGCTAAGCTGTAATTTTGTCTTTACAATAGTGGGGGTCGAGGAGGATGAAAATCAAGCAAAACAATTCAGACAGAACTGGATGCCGATAGTTTAAACCAAAGGTAGCGGTGCTTAAACGAAAATATCCGAGTCCTTAATGTTGCCGATGTCGTGTGCGTGGTAGGCGTCAATGGCTGCAGCAATACCAATCTGCTTTGGATCGCCCTTAATTAAAGCGGGGATGATTGTTCTTACATGTGGATTGGGAAGCGTTTTCAAATTCTTAGAACCAGCGGAAGCCAATGAAACAATGTCACCTGCAGAGCGATACACATTCTGGTTGCCTTTCACCTTCTGCCCGATGGTCTGCCCAGGGTCCAAGGCAAAAACCTTGTCCGACTTCTTGGCGATGTCCTGCACAATTCGTCCGCCGAGTGAATGCCCTGTGATTGCGGTTTCAGCGGGAGCATACTTGGCTTTGGCCTTTTTCAATGTTTCGTCGGCTTGTTTATACCGATCGGTATCTTTGAACCCGCCTACAATGTTCTCGTATCCTCGCTCAAACTTGTTTCTCCAAGATGAAGGAAGCAATGCTTCAATCCCACGCTCTAAGGGTTTGCCAATGGCTTTAATGCCTTTGCCGATTGTTCCGCCCAATGCCAGTTTTGCATCGACATTGACCCAGTCATTCAATGATTGAGACCCCGTAACATTATAGAGGAGTTTCTTGGATTCAGGATTGTAATACACCTGCTGGTTGTCGTTACTCAATCCCTTATCGATTTGGTAACCGTATTTGGCCATCTCCCTGCCCTTTTTATTTTCATCAGCAATGTAACCCACACGGAGACTATCATACAGACTAAGAGGACGGTTTGGGGTATTCCTAACATTATTCATTATATATATAACGAATAATTTATTTACGGGCTTCTAAGTGTTCTAAAGGGGTCCTTTGACTGGCTTGGTCTCTCCATTCCTCGACCATATAATAAAGACACGGGAATTGTTGCAGAAGTCCGGGAAAGGCTCTCTCGAACATTTGCTCATAGTATTCGATGGTGTAGCGTTCTCCGATACCGAATTTCAGGGGTGAATATGTGAATTCTCCATCTTCCAGTTTATAAGTAAGGCTACTGGGTAAGTTCTCTAAATCGATAAATACTTCTCTTTCGTTCTCTTTAACAAAATCGGCCATATATAATTAAGGGAGAGATTAATCAGTTATTACAACGGAATCTAAATAATCATTAATGGCTTTGAAATATGCCGCTTTGCTTGAAAGTTCTTCAGGGTCTTCTTGAACTGCATCAAACAAAGCCAAATAGTAAGCCTTCATTTCAGCGGGGGTTGTTTGATTTATTTTTGGAACAAGTCCAAGACCAAATGTTCTGGCTACAGCATCACGCCTTTTTACAACACCAGAAGCACGAGAACTGCGGATTGGTTGCATAGGTGAGAAAGGCACACCACCACTTGTAGGAATACCCTCCTCCTCCTCTTCGCCACCAGCATAAAGTTTAGTTTGAACAGCTGGTTTAGATATTGGTCCGCCTTCATTAAGGGTTTGTGTAAAAGTTTGCTCTTGAATGTCTGGAAGTAAAATTGCAGAAGATTGTCGCACCGGTTCAGAGGAAGCACCAAATTTCCCAGAACGAATATCAGCAAGACCACTTTCAAGTTGTCCAAATCTTCCTGCGGCCGCTGTTGCCAAACCGCCAATAAATCGTTCCTGTTCTCGAACATCGGCCAATCGTTGTTGTTGCACTTCCTCTCTAAGTGCAGCAATCCCTGCATTGTTTCTTTCCTGAATATCCTGTATTTCTTGCTCACTCATACCGGGTTCAATTTGTCTCAATGCGAATAAACTGGGGTCGCCCCGCCCGGGTTCCCCTTCCAGCGATGTTACAGAGCCAGGCCCCATATCGCCGGTTTGCCGTATTCCCCCAGTAGCCTTTTTTGCACGGGGTTTCCGCTTTTCCTTAAATACTCCAAGTTTAGCCAGTTGCTCAATCATTTTGACCATCGAATCCGTCTTTACAGAGATTTTATTGTAATTTGAGTTGTTTGAAGCCATTATATTATATAGGTATATTTTATAATGAGTATTAATAATCTTGATTACACGTCATATAACTATTTAACAAATTTAGCGTCAGTCAATGCAAATGAAGTCAATACAGATGTTTTGACTAAAAGCGACCCAGACATCTCAGATTTGCAATTTGATATGTTGGAAGGGATTAACACAAATGAAACAATCCAAGAGCAAATAGACGGCATTATTGCTGGTTTAGAAACGATAGGTTATTGGGGTGCATTTTGGAGTGATGTAGACCAAACGAATGCGGGTGCAACAAGCGTCAATTTTATGACAGTTAATAATAGCGACCCCAGCAATAATGGAGTGCAAATAGGTGCGACCAGTTCGCAAATTAAAGTATTAAATGCGGGGGTTTATAATATTCAGTTTTCGGCACAAGTAGATAAAACCGATGGTGGAACAGATGAACTACAAGTATGGTTTGCTAAGAATGGTTCAAATATAGCAGATTCAACTCGTATATTTACTTTGGAAGGCAATCCCGACAGATTGACAGCAGTTTATAATTATATGGTTCGTCTTGTAGCAAACGATTATATTCAGATAGCGTGGCATTCAGCAGATGTAAATATGTTTTTACATCATGATGCGGCAGGTGCGTCCCCTACAAGACCAGAGACACCAAGTGTCATAATAACGGTTCATCAGGTGACAAATGTATTGGCGGGACCCACGGGAGACACGGGACCAACGGGACCGTCAGGAACCAATGGAACAAATGGAGATACAGGAGCAACAGGACCCACGGGACCAGCGGGAGGACCAGCGGGACCCACTGGACCAACTGGACCATCAGGCGGACCCACAGGACCCACAGGACCCGAAGGACCCAAAGGAGATAAAGGAAATAAAGGAGATAATGGTGACGGTCCAGTGGCGTATGCAGCGTTAGCATTGGCAACCACAACAGCGGCAGGACTTGCTGCTGAAATTGTTTCAACTAACGCAGGACAAGCAGCACAAAACGCAGCAATTGGAACTTTACAGGGCGAAATGAATACAGTTCAGGCAAATGTGTTAGATTTACAAACAAAAACAACGGCACAATCTTTTTCTGCCATATCAGGGACTACATTTTCAGGGCGTGTCAATATTGGAAGCACTATTGCAGGTGTTGAACTCAACCAAACAGTGGCAAGTGTATTTGGTTCTGGAATCACGTCTTCGGGACTAATCTCAACAACAAATGTTTTTACAAGCACAGGAGGCACATCTCAGATGGATTCGCTACTTGTGAACAATAATTTTGAAGTAACTAATGATGCTACCATCACAGCAGGTGAAATGTATATTACACGAACCCTACTTACCTCACAAAAGAAACTGGTATTATATGATAACAATACAGGCAACGATTATGACTAATTGTGAAATAGATGGAGACAGCAATTCTGCGTTTCAATGGTATTATGGCAATGGACTAGGAACCGCAAGAACATTAATGAAATCCATGAACCAAACACTGGAAACCAGTTATATTCCAACATCAAAGTTTTTAAAATCTGCTGGGTTTACGCAGGAAATCGCACTTGTTAAAGATGCTCCAAATAACAAAGTCAGAATTGATATGATTGGCGATACAGCACTAATTGGGCAATTTGATGGGCAGATTATTCAGGAAGAAGGCAACGGCGTAAATGACAATACAGGTATAATGACTATTCAAAGTGGTAGTCTTATTTTAAATGCTCTTAAACCAGCTACTGGTGAAATAGAATTAAATACTGTAATTTTGGATGTTAATACAACTGGCGCAACAACAATTGACGCATTGGGAATAACATTGACCGCCACCACCGATAATATTACATTACAAGCTACAAACGCATTTGCTGATATAATAATAACTGCTGGTGATACATTAATTTGCACAAGCACAGCAGAAACAGAAATCAATTGTGGAAGTCTAGACATTAATGCCACTGGAAATATTACGATGGACGGACAAGCAATAGCAATAACAGCAACAGGGTTGGGGAATGATATTACAATTACAGCAGCAGATGACATTATTACATCAAGCAATCAAATTACAATGACTACGAGTGTAGCGGCAGCAACTGCTATCATTCATACTAGCGTAACGACAGGAACCGACTTGTCATTAGAAAACAACACTAGACCTGGTTATTTAATGAGACTAAGTCAATCTGGAGGTGCTACTGCTGGTCTTACTCTTCAAGGTGTAAATAATGGAATAAATACAATCAAATCAAATGGAGCAGCATCTACTTTGAAATTAGATAGTGCCGGTGCTGTAACAATAGATAGCACCACAACCACGAATATTACAGCATTAACTGACATAGGTCTTAGTGCAGGAAGTGATATTTTAGTGACAGCAGCTCAAAACGTGCTAATCACGGCGACGGCTGGTGATTTAGATATGACAGCAACCGATATGGCGTTTGACTTGGCTACTGCTGGAATATGTAGATTCAGAAATAATTTAGCTAATAAATTGACTATTGAAAATGTTAGGGTGGAAGTTTCTACTAATTTATTCGTTCAGCAAGACACTTATCCACCAACAAACAGTTCTGCTTTGGGTTATACGGATACAGAAACAACAACTACTGACCCTATGACAAATTCCCTTGCTGAAAGAAGTAATTTTAGCTTACCATCAAAGGGTGTGTGGTTGGTTATATGTGGTTATGAGTTTTCATCTAACGCATCAAATACGATTGAGTTAAAACAAGTAGTTGTATCTCTAACAACCGCAAGCAACGTCGCTGCTGCTCCAGGATTAACATATCTGGAACAAATAGATGAGACAGCACCGTCAGCACAAGCAAGACAGCGAGGGACAATCACAGGTGTGGTCTCTGTCGCTGCTGCTACAACTATTTTTGTAAATGCTCGTTCAACTGTTGCTTCTGGAACAAATACAAAGTTGATTACAAATGTTAGTTGGACTCGCATCGGATAAAAATCTTTGCAAAAATTATATGTCATCATTTTCTTTTATCAAACCGCAAAACGGACTTTGGAAAGACGCAAAGATCGCCAAGGTGCATGGACGCATTCTTGACACGATAACAAATCTCCCTGCTGAGATTCGTGAGAACAAACACAATATGGAATTGGTTTCCCTTGTGTGCAATATGATTGAGAACTGTGGTATTAAGAACTGTGATAAAACGGATAAGTTGAAAATCGATAAGAAGGTTTTGCTGATACAGATTTACAAATCCCTTTATGGAAACCTCTCACCGGCTGACATTGATACGCTACAAAAGAATGTGGAGTTTCTTCACGACAACCATCATATCATTGCACACCCCAAATGGAAGTTGTGTGCATACAGCATTGTTGATTGGTTTAAGCGAAAGGTTCTTTGAAAACTGCAAGAATGGATTACATCATTTGTCCAAGACTATTTAGTAAATAAGTTTATGGACTTTGTTAAAACTCCGAAGATTGTCAAAGCTTTAGTTACAATGGATGCTTTGTATTTTATTCAGTTGTTTCTTATGAAGTATGGTTTAGCAAAGTTTCTTAATTATGTTATGTGGTTTGCAATATTTATTTAAAGACTTAACAATGGTTAAGAGAAAGACGGGGCGAAGCCCCGTGCGAACGAAGTGAGCTGTATTAAAAGTATTGACTGCATATATGCAGTGGGGGTTTATTACTTAATGTTTTATATATTAGTTAATAGAATAGCGATTTAATTAAGTTAATTTAGATAAAAAAGGCTTTAAAAGGACTTAAATGCGTCATTAAAATATTTTAATTTTGTATTTAAGCTCTTTTAGATAATATAATTGTTTAATTAAATGCTTCTGACTGCATAAAACACTACTTTAACCCTTTAATTTAGATAATGAACCCATTATGCTAAGGGTTTTTAGCTTTGACGGGGCTACGCCCCGCGGGGCTTCGCCCCGTATTGTTAAACCAATTTAAAAGGGTTTAAAATAATTTCTTTAGCCATTCTATAAATGGATTTCTCTGACGAAATAAAAAAGATTAAGCCCAAGATTTCTGTAGCTTCACTCAAGACTTACAATTCTCTCCTGAAGAATGTGCATAGAACCGTATTCGGCGACGATAAACCAAGCATTGAAAACTTCAAAAAGGAAAAAGCCATCATGGAATACCTGAATAAAAAGCCCTACAACACAAGGAAGACTTTTATGGCGGCATTGTTGTGCATCGAGCCAGACATTAAAACCTACAAGGACCAGATGAACGAGGATATCCGCACCTATCGTGACGAGGTTTCCAAGTCTGAACTCACCGACAAGCTGGACGAATCCGCTATATCGCAAGAAGAGATTGACGGCATTATGTCCAAGCTCAAACAGAATGCAAAAGCCCTTTTGAAAAAGCAAACCCATACAATCCCCGATCTTATGGAGATACAGAACTGGGTCATTCTCTCGATGTATTACGGCCACATTGTCCCAAGAAGGGCGCAGGATTATGTGCTGATGCTCCATAAGAACGCCGACAAGAAATATGACAACTATGTTGATATGCAGGACAACCGTTTGGTGTTCAATAAATACAAGACCGCTACCAAGATGGGCGAGACATTGAAGGGACGACAGGAGTTGGAAATCCCACCATCATTGAAGAAAATCCTGAAGAAATGGATTGCTGTTATTCCCCCAGAAGTTGATAATCTTTTCTTCAATAGTCAGCTTTTACCATTGAGCAATGTTTCTCTTAACCAACGCCTGAATGCAATCTTTGGTGGCAAAAAAGCCTC
>Ga0315906_10011505_pt1 | contig 10311 bp, 9 predicted proteins | sample LakEriMetagenome_4_FD_203526 | JGI IMG/M metagenome (GOLD analysis project Ga0315906, IMG submission 203526) | Freshwater fungal communities from buoy surface, Lake Erie, Ohio, United States - Buoy 2 MA122 | ecosystem: Environmental > Aquatic > Freshwater > Lake > Lake biofilm | place: USA: Lake...
CGCGCGCGAGCTCGAGCGCTTCGGCGGAGATGTCGGTGCCGTCGACCCGCGCACCCGGAAAGTAGTGCGCGCAGGCGAGCGCGATGCAGCCGCCGCCGGTCCCGAGATCGAGAATCCGCCGCACGCGCGCGGGGTCGATCCACGGACGGAACTGCTGCTCGATCAACTCCGCGATGGGCGAGCGCGGAATCAAGGCCCGCGCATCGGTGCGTAGCGGCAGTCCCGCAAACCAGGTGACCCCGGTCAGATACACCGCAGGCTGACGCGTGGAAATCCGCAACTCGATGAGCGCGGCGTAGGCCGCAGCCTCACGAGGCTTGAGCACGCGTGCCGCACTGCGCTCATCGAGCGGTCCGTCGCGGCGCAGCACATAGGCCATCAGCGCCGCGGCGTCATCCCACGCGTTGTCGGTGCCATGACCAAAGAAGACACCAGCCGCCTCAAGGGCGCGGGCGCCCCGACGCAGGGCCGCGAGAACGGTGGGGCTCTTGTGGGATACTTTGCGCATGGACCGTATTGTGCCACCCACCCTCAGTTTCGGCGCGCGCGCCTTCATCGCCCTGCAGCATGTATTGCCGCAGCACGCCATCTCGCGGCTCGTGCTGCGCGCGACCCGCAGCACCGCGCCCGGCTTCAAGAACGCGCTCATCCGATCGTTCGTGCAGGGCTTCAAGCCCGACATGCACGATGCGCAGGAACCCAACCCGCTGGCCTACGCCTCGTTCAACGAGTTTTTCACTCGCGCCCTGCGCGCCGATGCACGGCCGCTGCCCACGGACCCCAACGCCCTCGCCTGCCCGGTCGATGGCACGGTGAGTGAGATCGGCCCGATCGACGATGATCGGCTGCTGCAAGCCAAGGGCCGGCACTACACACTCGAGGCACTGCTCGCCGGTCGGACGGAGTGGGTGGAGCGCTTTCGCGGCGGGCAGTTCGCGACGATTTATCTCGCGCCCTACAACTACCACCGTATTCACATGGCCTGGGCGGGTCGCCTGCAGGAAGCGTGGTACGTGCCCGGCAAGCTCTTCAGTGTGAACCGCGTCACCGCCGATGGTGTCGCGAACCTTTTTGCTCGTAACGAACGCGTCGCCTGTTTCTTTGAGGAAGCAGGACTGCACCATGCGATGCTGATGATCGGCGCGCTGAACGTCGGCAGCATGAGCACCGTGTGGCACGGCGATGTCACGCCGCGTCGGTCTCGCACCCTGACCCGGCTCGATGCACCCGCCGAGGCGGACGCGCACCTCGCCCGGGGCGCCGAAATGGGCCGCTTCAACATGGGCTCGACCGTGATCCTGCTGTTTCCGCCGGGGCGCATCGAATGGAACCCTGAGTTCGTCAGTGGCCGCATCGTGCGCATGGGCGAGACGCTGGGTCGACGCCTGCCGTGAACTGATGCGGAGCGACGACGTCGATCGCAGCGATGACTGGCGCCCGAGCGCGCGCCGCGAACGCTTGGTGCAGCGTGCGGCTCTCTTTGCCTCGATCCGCAAATTCTTTGCTGAGAGATCCGTACTCGAGATCGATACGCCGGCTCTCGTACGCCGCGGCGTCACGGACGTGAACCTCGCTGCGATCACCGCGCGGCTCGATGATCAGGAGCTCTTCCTGCACACCTCGCCCGAGTACGCGATGAAACGCTTGCTCGCAGCCGGCAGTGGCGACATTTACCAACTTTGCCACGCGTATCGCGCGGAAGAGCGTAGTGCGCTGCACAATCCCGAGTTCACGATGCTCGAGTGGTATCGACTCGGGTTCTCCATGGATAAGTTGATCGAGGAAGTCGCTGCACTCCTGGATACCGCGATGCAGGCCTGCGGAGCGGCGCCTCGCCCCTTGCGCCGATTGCGCTACCGCGATGCCTGCCTGCAGTGCTTCGGCGTGGACCCACTCGAGGCCCCGCGCGAGACACTTGCGGAGTTGGCGCTCGAAGCGGGCCTCACCGGCGAAGCCGCGACAAGACTGACTCGTGATGGCTTACTCGACTTTCTCGTCGGTGTGCGCTTGGGGCCAACGCTTGGCCACGACTGCTGGCTCGCGCTCACGCACTACCCCGCATCGCAGGCCGCACTCGCGCAGCTCGACCCTCATGACCCTGCCGTGGCACTGCGCTTCGAGATGTATGCCGACGGCGTGGAACTGGCCAATGGTTTTCAGGAACTCGCCAACGCGGCCGAACAAGCGGAGCGCTTTGCCGCGGACAACCGTGAACGCGCCGCCCGTAGCCTGCCGCATCGCGCCGCCGATGAGCGCCTGCTCGCCGCGCTGCATGCAGGCTTACCTGCCTGCTCCGGAGTTGCCCTCGGAGTCGATCGCGCGCTAATGATCGCAACCGGCGCACAGCGCATCGACGATGTTCTCCCTTACACCATTGAACAGGCCTGATGACGCCATGAGCAACGCCTACGAACTACCGGACTTTGGTCATGACGCGGCGAGCAAGGCTGCGGGCTACGCGCAGCTCGATGCGTCCCTTGCGGCGCTGCTCGCCGGCGAGCACGACCTCATCGCCAACCTCGCCAACACTTCGGCGCTGTTGTTCACGAGCTTGCCGCAGCTCAACTGGGCGGGCTTCTACCTGCTCAATTCACCGAAGGAACTGGTACTCGGTCCATTTCAGGGCAAGCCCGCCTGCGTGCGAATCGCGCTCGGCCGGGGCGTCTGCGGCACGGCCGCTGCCGAGCGACGCACCGTGCTCGTGCCCAACGTGCACGAGTTCCCTGGTCACATCGCCTGCGATTCGGCCTCGAACTCCGAAATCGTGCTGCCGCTCATCCGCGCGAACGGCGAACTTCTCGGCGTGCTGGATCTCGACAGCCCGGTGCTCGAACGCTTTGATGCCATCGATCAGCAGGGTCTCGAACAGATCGTCCGCACCCTGCTCGCGACGCTCCGCTAAGCGGGCTATACTGTTGGCAGATATGTCAACGCGTAAACTACGAATCACCGTCGATCCGGACTGGCGGGCCGTACTGCGCAACAGCGCGCGTAAGTCACAGCAGTCCAAGTACCAGGGTGAACATCTGAACTTCGAGTCGGCAGACCTGCTGCTCGGCAAACTCACGGTGCTGCGCTGGGCACTGGTGCGGGAGCTGCTTGGCGCTGGGGAAGTACCGATACGGGAGCTCGCGCGACGAGTGGGCCGTGACGTGAAGCGAGTGCACGGAGACATCACTGCGCTCAGTGAGCTCGGGCTCGTAGAGCGCACGGCACGAGGCGGTGTGCACTGCCCCTACAAGGACATCCACATCGATTTGCATTTGCGGAGCGCGGCATGAGCTTAAACGTATTGGTCGTCGGCGGCGCCGGCTACATCGGCTCGCACATGGTGAAGAACCTGTGCGGCCGCGGCGTCCACGTCACCACCTTCGACAATCTCTGCAGCGGTCATCGCGATGCGGTGTTGGGTGGCGAACTCATCGAGGGTGATCTTGCCGACCGAGCGGCGCTCGAGCGGGTGTTTGCCGCGCGTCGCTACGACGCGGTGATGCACTTCGCCTCGTTCATCGAGGTGGGTGAGTCCGTACGTTTACCGGCCAAGTACTACCGCAACAACGTGTCAAACACGCTCAACCTGCTCGAGTGCATGCAGGCGGCCGGTGTCGAGCAGTTCATTTTCTCTTCGACCGCGGCGATTTTTGGCACACCGCAGCGCGTGCCGATCGACGAGACGCACCCGACGAATCCCATCAATCCGTACGGTCGCAGCAAACTCATGGTCGAGCACATGCTCGCCGATCTCGCTCGCGCCCACGGACTGCGTTCGGTATGCCTGCGTTACTTCAACGCGGCAGGGGCTGATCCGGATGGGCAACTCGGCGAGCGGCACAACCCGGAGACCCATCTGATTCCGCTCGTGCTGCAGGCAGCCTCGGGTCGGCGGCCCTTTATGTCCGTGTTCGGCACGGATTACGACACACCCGATGGCACCTGCATTCGCGACTACGTGCACGTGGCAGACCTTTGCGAGGCGCATTGGCTGGCGCTGCAGTCACTCGCGAAAGGCGCGGGCAGTCAGGCCTATAACCTCGGCAATGGTGATGGCTTCTCGGTGTTCGAGGTGATCGACACCGTCCGCAAAGTCACGGGACGGGAGTTCACGGTCAAACATGAAACCCGCCGCGCGGGGGATCCCTCGCGACTCGTCGCAGACTCGAGCGCTGCGCGTCAAAAGTTGGGTTGGGTACCGAAGTACCCGTCACTGCAAACGATCGTCGAACACGCCTGGGCGTTCGAACAACGCCGCTGACGGCGCAACGCCGCAGCCGATTAAGTGATTACTGCTTCGCGCGAGAGATGTACTCGCCCGTGCGCGTGTCGACCTTGATGACTTCACCCTGGTTGATGAAGAGCGGCACGCGAACGACCGCACCCGTCTCAAGCTTGGCGGGCTTTTGACCGCCCGTCGCGGTGTCACCACGCACGCCCGGATCCGTCTCGACGATGGTCGCTTCGATGTGCGCGGGCGGCGTGACGACCAGCGGCACACCGTTCCAGAGCGTGACGATGCAGTTCACACCGTCCTTCAACCACTGCGCGCCATCGCCCACGGCTTCCTTGCTCGCCGTGTGCTGCTCGAAGTTGTCGGGCACCATGAAATGGAAGAAATCGCCGTCCTGGTAGAGGTACTGCATGTCGACGTCCATGACGTCGGCGGCCTCGACCGAGTCACCCGACTTCCAGGTCTTCTCGACCGTACGACCGGTCTTGAGGTTGCGCACACGCACGCGGTTAAACGCCTGACCTTTGCCGGGCTTGACCATCTCGTTCTCGACGATGACGAACGGGTCGCCGTCGATGAGGATCTTGAGGCCCGACTTGAATTCGCTGGTGTTGTAGCTGCCCATGACTTGAATTCCGCGTGCTGAGGCCCAGAATAGCCGGGCCCAAAAGGGCGCGTATGATAACGGCAACCCCTCTCTCCCGCCACCTCCCTGCCGCCGAGGGGCGCCCTCGCAGCTGGCAACAGGCCTATGCCGAGTCGATCACCGACCCGGCCGAATTACTGCGTCGACTGAATCTCGGCACCGAGTGGCTGGCCGCGGCCGAGGCGGCTGCGGCCCGGTTCGCACTACGCGTACCGGAGAGTTTTTTGGCTCGCATCGAGCCTGGGAACATCGATGACCCCTTGCTGCGCCAGGTGCTGCCGCTCGGTGCGGAACTTGATGACCAGCCGGGCTACAGCAGCGATCCCATCGACGAGGCGGCGGCCCGCCGCGCCCCGGGTCTGTTGCACAAGTATGCCCACCGGGCCTTGCTGATCACGACGGGCGCCTGCGCCCTGCACTGCCGATACTGCTTTCGGCGCGAATACCCCTATGCCGAGGAATCGGGCGATGGCGCGCGTTGGCAGCAGGCGATCGACACCATCGTTGGCGACCCCTCGATCCGCGAGGTGATCCTGAGCGGCGGTGATCCGCTGTCGCTCTCGACCGCGCGCCTGCAGAGCCTCACTCGCTCGCTCGCTGCGGCGCCGCACGTGCGGGAACTGCGCATCCACACGCGTAATGCAGTAGTGCTACCCGAGCGCGTGGATGCGGCACTCCTCGAGTGGTTGCGCTCCCTGCCCTTTCGAGTGACGGTGGTGCTTCACGTGAACCACGCCCAGGAAATGACGGGAGAGGCGCCCGCGGCCATTGCCGCATTGCGCAGCACCGGGGCGCTGCTGCTCAATCAAACCGTACTGCTCAAGGGTGTGAACGATGCGGCGTCAACGCTCATTGACCTTTCGCGCCGTCTGCATGAACTCGGCGTGCTGCCCTACTACCTGCACCTGCAGGATCGCGTGAACGGCACAGCGCACTTTGAGGTCCCCGAATTGCGCGGCATCGAACTCATCGATGCCTTGGCACGCGAACTGCCGGGATTTCTGGTACCACGCCTCGTGCGCGAGGTGCCGGGCGAAGAAGCCAAAGTCGTGATCGCCGCGGGACTGCGGCGCAGCCCGACTCCGGACTGACCGCGACCGCCGCGCCTTCAACCGCTAGCGTAGCTCGGTTTTTGGCGCTGCTGACTTGACCGTCGGCTTGAGATTGGGGAACGACGCCTTGCATGACTTACTCCAGTCGATGTACTCGGTGGAGTCACGGCCTTTCGCCTGCCAGAAGGCACGCTCTTCAGCCTCTGTTTTGAAGGTGGGCAACGTTTTTTTTGGCGCGTTCATGATCGATCTCGCGGTTGAGGCCGAATGGTACCTCATTCCGCCGGCGCGATCGCCTCGAGCCGGGTGACGGCACGCCAGCCGCGCGTAAGCACTGCGCCGCGTTGCGCACGGGAGCCCTGGTACTCCTTGAGCTCGCTGAAGGCGTAGGTCTTGCTGCGCTCACCGTTGTAGACCACGAGCGAGCCGCCGGGCGCGACCACGGCGAGACCGGCGACAATCTCGGCGCGCTCGGCTGCCAACTGCGAAGGGATGTTGAAGAGCTTGTTGCCCTTGCCGCGCGGCATCTCCGGCACCTCGCCCACCGGGAAGGTGAGCAGTCGACCGTTTTCGCCATCCGCATCGACGACCGCGATGCAGACGAGACTCTTGGCCGAGGGCACGAACGCAGGCATGACCGCCAAAGAATTCTCTGGCGGATTGAGCACGGTCTTGCCGGCTTTGCGGTCGGTGATCAGATCCTTGAGCCGCGCCGTAAAGCCGTAGCCGGCATCCGAGGCCAGCAGCCACAGACCTTCGGGGTCTCCCATCATCACGCCCGTGAAACGCGCGCCATCGGGCGGATTGAAGCGCCCAACGAGCGGCTCGCCGAGACCGCGCGCCGAGGGCAGCGTGTGCGCCGGCAGGCAGTAGGTACGACCGGTGGTGTCGAGAAATACCGCCGGTTGCAGCGACATGCCGCGCACCGCCGCCTGAAAGGCATCGCCGGATTTGTATTGCAGTGAACGCGGGTCGATCTCGTGACCCTTGGCCGCACGCACCCAGCCACCTGAGGAGAGCACCACAGTCACAGGTTCATTGGCAATGAGTGCGGTTTCATCGATCGCCTGCGCAGCCTCGCGCTCGACGATCTTCGAGCGTCGCGCATCGCCGTACTTCTCGGCGTCGGCCTGCAGCTCATCACCCACGAGCTTGCGCAGGCGCGCCTCGCTGCCGAGGATGCCCTGCAGCTCATCGCGTTCGGTGGCGAGTTCCGCCTGCTCGCCGCGGATTTTCATCTCCTCGAGCTTGGCGAGGTGACGCAACTTGGTATCGAGAATGGCATCCGCCTGGATTTCGGTGAGCGCGAAGCGCTGCATCAGCACAGGCTTGGGCTCATCCTCGCGGCGAATGATGCGAATCACCTCATCAAGGTTGAGGTAGGCGACCAGCAGGCCCTCGAGGATGTGCAGCCGCGCGAGCACCTTCTCGAGACGCCAGTCGAGCCGGCGCCGCACCGTGCCGATGCGAAACTCCAGCCACTGGCCGAGGATCTCGCGCAGCCCCATGACCTTTGGTCGGCCGTCGAGGCCGATCACGTTGAGATTGACGCGGTAGTTGCGCTCGAGATCGGTGGTCGCAAAAAGGTGTGCCATCAATTGGGTCGTGTCGACCTTGCGTCCCTTGGGCACGATCACAAGACGCGTCGGATGCTCGTGATCGGACTCATCGCGCAAGTCCTCGACCATCGGCAGCTTCTTGCTGCGCATCTGCTCGGCGATCTGCTCGAGCACCTTGCTCCCCGAAGTCTGCCAGGGCAACGCCTCGATGATGATGCCGTCCTCGTCTTCGACGTAGGTCGCGCGGGCCTTGAAGCTGCCCGTACCCTTCTCGTAGATGTCGACGAGATCGCTGCGCGGCGAAACGATCTCGGCGCCGGTCGGCAGATCCGGCCCCTTCACATATTTCATCAACGCGCGCGTGCTCGCCTCAGGATCCTGCAACAGGTGGATGCAGGCGTTTGCCACCTCGCGCAGGTTGTGCGGCGGAATGTCGGTGGCCATGCCCACCGCGATGCCGGTGGTGCCGTTCAGCAATAGGTTCGGCAGTCGCGCGGGCAGCACCTGCGGTTCGTCGAGCGTGCCGTCGAAGTTGGGCTGCCAGTCGACCGTGCCCTCACCGAGCTCGCGCAGCAGCACCTCGGCGTAGCGGGTGAGCTTGGCCTCGGTGTAGCGCATCGCGGCGAAAGACTTCGGGTCATCCTGCGAACCCCAGTTCCCCTGCCCATCGACGATGGTGTAGCGGTAGGCGAAGGGCTGCGCCATCAGCACCATCGCCTCGTAACAGGCCGAGTCGCCGTGCGGATGGAACTTGCCGATCACATCGCCAACGGTACGCGCGGATTTTTTGTGCTTGGAGACGGCCGAGAGCCCGAGCTCGCTCATCGCGTAGATGATGCGTCGCTGCACGGGCTTTAGCCCATCACCGATCGCCGGTAGCGCGCGATCGAGAATGACGTACATCGAATACTCGAGGTAGGCCTTTTCGGTGAAAGCGCGCAGCGGCTGCCGCTCAACGCCCTCGAAACCCAGTTCCTGCTCGCGCATCAGACGATCACCTCGACGAGATTGCCCTTCTGCTCGAGCCACTCGCGCCGATCGGCAGCGCGCTTTTTGGCGAGCAACATGTCCATGAGACTGTCCGTTTGGTCTGCCGCATCGAGCGTGAGCTGCACGAGACGTCGCGTGCGCGGATCCATGGTGGTCTCACGCAACTGCGAGGGGTTCATTTCACCCAGGCCCTTGAAGCGCGTGACTTGCGGCTTGGCCTTGATCTTCTCGGCCTCGAGGCGATGCAGGTAGGCATCGCGCTCGGCATCATCGAGTGCGTAGAACACCTGCTTGCCCGCATCAATGCGATAGAGCGGCGGCATGGCGACAAACACGTGACCCTGCAGCACAAGCGGTCGGAAGTGCCGTAAAAAGAGCGCGCACAGCAACGTGGCGATGTGCTGCCCGTCAGAGTCGGCATCGGCGAGGATGCAGATCTTGTGGTAGCGCAAACCCGACAGATCGCTCGTGCCCGGATCCACGCCGAGCGCGACGCTGATATCGTGCACTTCCTGCGAGGAGCCGATGTCGGCCGAGTCGACTTCCCAGGTGTTCAGGATCTTGCCGCGCAGCGGCATGATCGCCTGGAAATCCTTGTCCCGCGCCTGTTTGGCCGAACCGCCTGCCGAGTCACCCTCGACAAGGAACAGTTCCGAGCGCGTCGGGTCATCGCCCGCGCAATCGGCGAGCTTGCCGGGAAGCGCCGGGCCACCCGAGATGCGCTTGCGCTGCACCTTTTGCGCCGCCTTGAGCCGCGCCTGCGCATTCTCGATGGCAAATTGCGCAATACGCTCGCCCGCATCGGGGTGCTGCACGAGCCACAGGCCCACGGCGTCTTTGGTATGTCCCTCGACGAGTTGCGCCGCATCACGCGAAGCCAGACGCTCCTTGGTCTGCCCGGCAAACTGCGGCTCGCGAATCTTGATCGAGAGCACGTAACGCGCCCCGTCCCACACATCCTCGGGCGCGAGCTTCACGCCACGCGGCAAAAGGTTGCGGATCTCGCAGAACTCACGGACCGCCGCCGCGACACCCGCGCGCAGACCGTTGACGTGCGTACCGCCCTCGGCGGTCGGGATGAGATTGACGTAGCTCTCGGCCACGGCCTGCTCGGCATCGGGTGCCCAGCAGAGCGCAAATTCCACAGTCTCCTGCGCAGCCTCACGCTTGAGCGTGATCGGCTCCTGCGGCAGCCGCGCCGCCTTACCGAGTTCCTCGGTGAGATACGCGCCGAGATCACCCGCGAAGAACCACTCGTCGCGCTCGCCCGTGGCCTCGTTGCTGAAACTGATGCGCAGACCCGGGCAGAGCACGGCCTTGGCCTTCAGCGTGTGCCGAAGTTGCGGTACGGAAAATTTGTCGGAGTCGAAGAACTTCGCATCCGGCCAGAAGCGCACCGTCGTGCCCGTGTTGCGCTGGCCAACAGTGCCCACGGTCTTCAGGGGCGAGACGACCTTGCCGTCGCGAAACCCGATGTTGTATTCCTTGCCGCCGCGGCGCACCCAGCACTCGAGCTGGCGCGAGAGCGCATTGACCACCGACACGCCGACACCGTGCAAGCCACCGGAAAAACCGTAGCTGCCGCTGTCGAACTTGCCGCCCGCATGCAGACGCGTGAGGATCAACTCCACGCCGCTGACTTTTTCTTTCGGGTGGATGTCGACGGGCATACCGCGCCCATCGTCCTTCACCTCGACTGAACCGTCTTTGTAGAGCGTGACGTCGATCTGCTGGGCATGACCCGAGAGGGCCTCATCGACGCTGTTGTCGATGACCTCGTGCGCAAGATGGTTGGGACGGGAGGTGTCGGTGTACATCCCCGGGCGGCGGCGAACCGGC
>Ga0315906_10011510_pt1 | contig 10310 bp, 13 predicted proteins | sample LakEriMetagenome_4_FD_203526 | JGI IMG/M metagenome (GOLD analysis project Ga0315906, IMG submission 203526) | Freshwater fungal communities from buoy surface, Lake Erie, Ohio, United States - Buoy 2 MA122 | ecosystem: Environmental > Aquatic > Freshwater > Lake > Lake biofilm | place: USA...
ACGCCTGATAAGGTTCTATGCTGCCAAAGCTTCACTCCGCAGGACGTGTTGCCGGCAAACACGGTTTTAGCGGCGAGCTACATCTTGCCCTAAATTCGGATATAGATTCTAAAAGCATACAACAAGGGAATTTCCTTTTTGTCGAATTCGACGGAAAGGGAGTTCCCTTTCTTATTGAATCATGGCGCGAGAAATCGCGCATTGTCAAGCTTATTGATGTAAATGATTCCACCAGAGCCAGTGAGTTGGAAGGCAAAACCCTCCTGCTAGAAGCACCGCATTTTGAAGAGGAAGACAATGAAGGTTCCTTGGTAGGTTTTGCGGTGAAAGTGGACAATACCATAATCGGACAGATACAAGCGGTGGAGGAATACCCCGCGGGATGGATGTTGGTGATTAAAAATTCAACTGACCCTGAATTCCTGATTCCATGGGTGGATGATTGGTTCATTGAGGCCGATGAAAACAAGAAGATTGTTGAACTAGACCTACCCGAGGGCCTGTTGGAATTATAAATCATGCGTATCGATATTATTTCCGCCGTTCCCCAACTTTTGGAAAGCCCTTTGCAAAACAGCATTCCCGGCAGGGCCTTGGAAAAAGGATTGGCTGAAATACACCTGCACAACTTGCATGATTACGGCATTGGGAAGTACAAACAAACCGATGATTACCAATTCGGTGGCGGTGCGGGTATGGTTCTCATGCCTGAGCCTTTGAGCCAGTGTATTGAAGCATTAAAAGCGACAGTGGAATATGAGGAAATCATCTTCCTTACACCCGACGGCCAAACCCTAAATCAAGAAACCTGCAATATCCTTTCCCTGAAAGGGAATATCATGATGATATGTGGCCATTATAAAGGCATAGACCAACGGATACGCGACCTCTATGTAACCCGCGAAATTAGCATTGGGGATTATGTGCTTAGCGGGGGCGAAATTGCCGCTATCGTGCTTACAGATGCGCTAATTCGCCTGCTCCCTGGCGTTTTAGGCAATGAAGAAAGTGCCCTCACAGACTCTTTCCAAGACGGCTTGCTCGCCCCACCCTTGTACACGCGACCCGCAGTGTTTGGAGGCCTTGAAGTTCCTGAAGTGCTGCTGAGTGGTGACCACAAAAAAATTGAAAATTGGCGCATGGAACAGGCGCTAGAAAAAACGAAAAACCTGCGTCCGGATTTGCTAACAGATATGGACGAAACACATCAATAAAAGCCATGAAACTGAACCTGAAACGCCCTTTGGTGATCTTCGACCTCGAAACCACAGGCATGAATATCAACCGCGACCGCATCGTAGAAATATCTTTGCTCAAGGTATTGCCTGATGGAAATGAAGAATTGCGCACCTACAGGGTGAATCCCGGTATGCCCATTCCACCAGAAGTTACCGAAATTCATGGTATTACCGATGAGGATGTGAAAGACAAACCTTCATTTAAAGACATTGCCCCGGAATTAAACGCTTTTCTGAAAGAGTGTGATTTTGGTGGCTTCAACTCGAATAAGTTTGACTTCCCTTTACTCGTGGAAGAATTCTACCGCGCCGACTTAGAGTTTGATGTAGAAAAAAGAAAATTCATTGATGCGCAGCGCATCTACCACTTTAAAGAACCCCGCAATCTGAAAGCGGCCTATCGTTTTTATTGCGACCGCGAACTTGAAAATGCGCACAGTGCGGAAGCGGACACCCTTGCAACTTGGGCTGTATTGAAAGCGCAATTGGAACGCTATGAAGATATTCCTCAAGACATTGAAGGATTGCACAGAATGAGTGGACAAAACAACCTGGTAGATTTGGCAGGACGTTTTATCTATGCCAATGACGGAGAAATACTGTTCAACTTTGGAAAACACAAAGGCAGAAAAGTTAAAGATATCCTAAAAGCCGAACCCAATTACTACAATTGGATGATGGATGGCGATTTTAGTATGCAAACCAAAAATGTACTTACACGCATCCGACTGAGTATGCGCAATGAAGCATGAGTAAGCTCCCAAATCTGAAAAGCTGGATCCTGTTTGAAAATGAGAACTATGTTGTCATTAACAAACCTGCTTTTGTTCCCAGCATCCCAGAACGCGGGAAATTCACCCATACGCCTGTGCTTGATTTGGTTCGAGGAATATGGCCAGAAGCCACGCTTTGCCACCGCCTTGACCGCGAAACCAGCGGTGCACTTATCGTAGCCCTTAACGCAGAAGCGTATCGCCATGCTTCTATACAATTTGAAAAAAGAAAAGTGCAGAAAATTTATCATGCCATCGCGGAAGGACATGTAAATTTTGAAAATCTAAAGGTGGATTTGCCTATCAATACAGACAATTTACACCAAATACGCATCGATAGAAAAACAGGAAAAGCGGCCACCACTTGGTTTCATACCTTACAGCTTTTCCGCCATTTCACCTTAATAGAATGCAAACCCGTTACAGGCAGATTGCACCAAATACGGGTGCACTTGGCTTCACAAAATGCGCGAATTTCAGGGGATGAAATGTATGGTGCACACGTGCCCATGCTCGCTGAAATCAAAAAGAAAATGGCGGGAGAAAACACACCCCTCATACAGCGATTTGCATTACATGCAAGAGAAATCATTTTTACAGATGTTGACGGGACAAATATCACTGTAGTTGCCCCATATCCGAAGGATTTTAGCGTCATGTTAAAATTGCTCGAAAAATATGACTCCTAAGGCGCTAAAATTCATTGTTATTCCTGCGTGTTTTTTGGGTTTTTTGGCCTGTGGCCTAAGAAATTCTGAACCCAGCTCTCCCCTTCCTGCAGATGAGATTGCCCTGGGCAAAATGCTGTTCTTCGACCCAATTTTGTCGCTTGACAATTCGGTAAGTTGTGCCAGCTGCCATAAACCCGCCTTTGCATTTGCCGATACCGTGGCCTTTTCAACAGGAGTGCATGGAGCTAAAACCATACGCAACACACCCAGTGCTATGAATGTTTCTGGAAGGCCGTATCTGTTTTGGGATGGAAGATCACCCAGTCTAGAAGACCAAGTATTGCACCCCATTGCGAATCCTGTGGAAATGGGCTTTAATATCCAAGACATGATGGCGCGCTTGCAAAAGAATTCCTATTACCAGCAGGCCTTCAACGCCATTTATAAGCAAACTCCTAGTGCAGTATTATTAGGCCAAGCCATTGCCGCCTATGAACGCAGTTTGGAAACCGGCGACTCCCCTTTCGACCGCTACATGCGCGGCGATACCGACGCCATTTCCCCAGCTGCAGTGCGCGGAAGAGAATTATTCCTAGGAAAAGCAGGGTGCTTTGATTGCCATTTTTCCCCTGATTTCACAGGAGATGAATTTCGCAATATTGGCTTATTCAATGGCAAAAACTTAAACGACAGTGGCAGATTTCATGTTACCCACAATAACAGTGACATCGGAAAATTCAAAGTGCCAGGCTTGCGCAATGTTGCGAAAACCGCACCCTACATGCACAACGGAATGTTTCGTACCTTAGAAGAAGTACTTGCATTCTACAATGATCCCGCAACGTTTATTCCCGATGCAATCGGCCAAGATCCCCTGATCAAACCGCTACAATTGACAGAAGGTGAAATGCGCGATTTACTTGAATTTTTACATACGCTTACCTCAGTGAGTTTGCAATAAACCCAGTAGACATGGTTGAAAATCCCTCCGAAAAAATACCCGCAGAACTCCGCAAACACGGTGATGTGCTTCGCAAAACAATCAAGGATTTAAAAAAAAGAAAGCCTAAAAACCTCGACGAAAAATTTGATGAGATTCATGAGGAGGTTTTTAATGAAATCGATTGCCTAACCTGCGGAAATTGTTGTAAAACGACCTCTCCCATGCTCTTTGAAAAAGACATAGAACGCCTGGCAGGGGCACTGAAAATGAGAATAGGGGCATTTGTAGAAACCTATCTGTACCTCGACACAGATGGGCTTTACGCCTTAAAACAAACGCCTTGTCCTTTTCTTGGAGCTGACAATTATTGTTCAGTCTATGATGCAAGACCCAAGGCTTGTCGCGAATACCCGCATACCAATCAGCGCAAAATGCACACCCTGCTGTCGCTAGCAGAAAAGAATATGAGCATTTGCCCTGCCGTGCTAGAAATCATCAAACGATTTTAAGCACATTCTTATTAAAAGGAATTATGCGCTAGGAAATAGCTTTTCTAGGGCCTGTTTTCTGAAAGCAAAAATTTCCTTCAGCTTGTGCTTAATGAGCAAGGCATTTCCCAAATCGCCAATCCAACCAAAGGGTATTTTGTAATCTACAATATCCGTCATCATTACGCCGCCTTCTACCTCGCGCAAAAAATGCTTATGGTGCCAAAAACTGTAGGGACCAAAGCGCTGCTCATCCACAAAATAATGCAGGTGTTGCACATGGGTGATTTCCGTTACCCAATTAACACGAAAGCCCGGCAGTGGACTCACTTTATAACTGATGACCATCCCTGGATACATTTCACCATCTGCAGAATTATTGAGAATTTCAAAATTCATACTGGCTGGGGTAATTTTATTCAAATTTTGCGGAGCTGACATAAACTTCCATACGGTATGAATGTCAGAAGGAATAAATTGTTCAGCGGAAAAGCGATACACTTTGCTCATGTGCAACACAAACAACGCAAGTGCTTTAAAAGTTCGCTATCGCTTAAATATCGCGCAGTTTTTTTGCAGGATTGCCCACAACTATGGTATTGGCAGGTACGTCCTTTGTAACCACGGAACCTGCGCCTACAATGGCATTTTCACCAATGGTAATACCGCAGAGTATGGTAGAGCCCGAGCCAATACTCGCACCTGCCTTCACTGTGGTAAATTCTAACACCCAATCATCCTCTGTCTGCAATTTTCCACCCGCTACGCTAGCCCTTGGAAATCGGTCATTAATAAAGGTAACGCTGTGGCCAATGAAAACATCGTCTTCAATCTGCACCCCTTCGCACAAGAAACTATGACTGGATATTTTGCAGCGATTCCCAATATTTACCCCTTTTTGAATTTCTACAAAAGCACCCACTTTGCAGTCATCACCTAATGCACAATTGTAGGCATTTACGAATTGGAATATGCGGGTTCTTTCACCGATTTGAACATTCTTCAAGCAGTGATAAGCGGTTTCTTCGTTTAGGATTTCCATTGGGCCGCAAATTAATACAAATCCAGCCTGATTAAAATTTCAACTTTGGAGAAGTACACGCAGGGATTTGCCGTGTTTGCGGTTGTACTTATTTACTACAAGGAATAGTGAAAATAAATCTGCCACGGCTTTGCGCACTATTTTCCAAGAGCTGCCCTTGCTCACACCATAGGTTCTGGGCAAATATTTACTTTGAAACTCTGCCGCGCGGGCGCCGGCTTGCATGAGCTTGGAACAAATTTCACTTTCTACCAAAGAACTTTTTAGTTCTAAATTTAAGGCATGAATTACCTCTGTCTTGTAGGCTTTCACCCAATTGACGTCATTGAGGTAAATTTTCAAAACGTATTTATTAAACCACTTATTGAAATAGGAAAGGAAGTTTCTAAATCCGTTGTATTCCGTATTCTGCAATCGATAAAAGGATACGAATTCGTGTCGGGAAAACGCTGGTTTCATGCGCAATTCCTCCAAATCGAATTGGCCATCGCCACAAATTGCTACTACATTTTCACACTGTGCATTAAAATAAATGGACCGCAAGGTTCCACCAATTCCTTGGTTAACCGGATGGTGCACCAATTTCAACTTTGGGTACAATGGCAAAACCTCTTCTACCAGGGCTTTAGAGTTATCGGTGCTGCAATCATCCACTACGATAACCTCATAATTACCGCCTGAAATCTCAGATACCACACGCACAGTATCGGCTATCACTTGCTGAATAGTTCCTGCTTCATTGAAACACATAATACCTGCCGACCAGCTTTGCATACTTATTGGGTCGACAAAAATAGTACAATCACATCGATTGGCGCATAAGAATAGACCCTCGAGGCTGTATATTTGCGCTTTAATTTTCGATGCAGCACATCCGCAATTTTTGCATTATCGCACATATCGACCACGGCAAAAGCACTTTGGCCGACAGGTTACTAGAATATACCGGCACCGTAGACAAGCGCCAGTTACAAGCACAGGTGCTTGATGACATGGATTTGGAACGTGAAAGAGGGATTACCATTAAAAGCCATGCCATTCAAATGGATTATAAGTTCAAGGGGCAATCCTTTGTATTAAATCTCATTGATACCCCAGGTCACGTGGATTTTAGCTACGAAGTGAGCCGCAGTATTGCAGCTTGCGAAGGTGCTTTACTCATTGTGGACGCATCTCAAGGAATACAAGCACAAACCATTTCCAATTTGTTCATGGCTTTGGAACATGATCTTACCATTATTCCAATTCTCAACAAAATGGACCTTCCCGGCGCTATGCCAGAGGAAGTGAGTGATCAGATTATAGAACTGCTGGGTTGCGACAAAAGTGAGATTATTCCCGCCAGTGGCAAAACCGGCCTTGGTGTATTGGATATATTAGAAGCCATCGTAGATCGGGTTCCACCGCCAAAAGGAGACTTAAACGCACCAACCAAAGCCCTGATTTTTGACTCCGTTTTCAACTCGTTTAGAGGGATTATCGCCTATTTTAAAGTACTTGATGGTAGCATCAAAAAAGGCCAGCATGTAAAGTTCATGAATACAGGCCAAGAGTATTTTGCAGATGAAGTGGGTGTCTTAAAGTTGGAAATGTCTCCCAAGGACGCCATACATGCAGGTGATGTAGGCTATATTATTTCCGGAATTAAGGATGCCAAAGAAGTAAAGGTGGGTGACACCATTACCGATAAAAATGACCCTGCAAAAGAGGCTATCAACGGTTTTGAAGATGTGAAACCTATGGTATTCGCAGGTATTTACCCTGTAGAGACAGAAGATTTTGAAGAACTCAGAGATAGTATGGGTAAGCTGCAGCTTAACGATGCCAGCTTGGTATTTGAGCCAGAAAGCTCTGCTGCCTTAGGATTTGGTTTCCGCTGCGGATTCTTGGGTATGCTCCACATGGAGATTATTCAAGAACGCTTGGAACGAGAATTTGGCATGACAGTAATTACCACCGTGCCAAACGTAAGCTATCAAGCTTACATGACCAGCGGAGAAATGGTGATTGTAAACAATCCAAGCGACTTGCCTCCGCCGGAAAAAATCGATTACGTGGAAGAACCATATATTGTGGCCAGTGTTATTTCTAAGTCAGAATATGTTGGCACCATTATGGGATTGTGTATGGATAAACGCGGAATATTGAAAAACCAGGTTTACCTCACCTCAGATAGGGTTGAAATGACATTCGACATGCCCTTGGCCGAGATTGTTTTTGACTTCTATGACCGTTTGAAAAGTATTTCTAGAGGGTATGCCAGTTTCGATTACCACCCCTTGGGCTGGCGTGAAAGTAAATTGGTAAAAATGGACATTCTCTTGAACAATAAGCCAGTAGATGCTTTGAGTGCCATTATTCACCGCGACAATGCCTATGACCTAGGTAAGAAAATTTGCAAAAAGCTTAAGGATTTGATTCCCAAGCAGCAATTTGAAATTGCGATACAGGCTGCCATCGGTGCCAAAGTAATTGCCCGTGAGAATATATCCGCTATGCGCAAAGACGTTACCGCGAAATGTTATGGGGGTGATATCAGCCGCAAGCGCAAGCTTCTTGAGAAACAGAAAGCAGGTAAAAAACGCATGAAGCAAGTAGGAAATGTTGAAATTCCTCAAAGTGCGTTTATGGCAGTATTGAAGCTCAACGACTAAGTACTTCTTCGCATCAGGCAACTCTGGGACGGCAATGGTGTCCAAGAGAGCATGAAAACCCTGCAAAATACAGCCCTTGTTTGTTGTCTTGTTGTTTCCTTCTTATCTTGTAAAAAGGAGGATGTAGCGCATAACCAACAACGTTTCAGTGTAAATGTAAACTGCGAAGACTGCATGTTTATGATACAAAAAGGCAGCAAGCAAGCTATTGTAAATAAGCCCGCAGGCAAATACAATGAAAGCCATGAAATAGAGGCTTCTTCAGGCGACACCTTGCTCATCTTTGGATACAATTATAGTGCTTCAAAAATGATGGATGCTTACTTATACAAAGACAAGGTGTTATTGGAGCATGGCGTTGGCCATTGTGGGCTCAATCCCAGCTTTTTTATACAGCACATCGTGCGATAAAATTTCCACAATTCACGGTTTGAATTTGCATTAAAATGCTACAATTGTTATCATTGTAGACATTTTTTTGTTATTTATTTTGTCAAATTCTGAATTGTATTATTTAATGTCCCTTTCTTTGGTGCCGCGTGTTGGACCCATATTGGGCAAGTTACTCATTGGGTATTGTGGTTCCGCCGAAGCGGTATTCTCTGAAAAAAAAACAATACTGAACAAAATACCTGGAGTTGGAAAAATTGCTGCAGAGGCGGTATACAATTTTAAAAATTTCGAGTTGGTTGATCGGGAGCTTGAATTTATGGCGACCCATCACATTCGTGGAATTCACTATTTCTCAGATGAATTTCCACTCCGTTTAAAGCAAGAACTCGACTCGCCTTTGGTGTTGTTTGTGCGCGGAGAAACCAACTTCAACCACTCAAGAATTGTAGGGATTGTAGGCACCAGAAGTGCAACAGCCGCGGGCTTGGAAGCCACACGAAACCTGGTAGAGGAATTGAAGGAATACAAGGTACACACCATAAGCGGCTTGGCGCTTGGAATTGATATTTGCGCCCATAAGGCCAGCATTGAGCATAAAATCACTACTATGGGTGTGGTTGCACATGGTTTGGACCAGCTCTACCCCTTCCGGCATGCAAGCCATGCCAATACCATGATAGAAAGCGGAGGCTCCATTCTTTCGGAGCACTTTAGTGGTACTGCCTTAAATCCAGACTTGTTTCCCCGTAGAAATCGCATCGTGGCTGCAATGTGCGATTGCTTGGTGGTGGTAGAAAGTAAGATTCGCGGCGGAAGCATGATCACCGCAGAAATTGCCTCTAGCTACAATCGCGATGTATTCGCCCTACCCGGCAGACCCTGTGATATAATGAGTCAAGGATGCAATTATTTAATCAAAAGTCTAAAAGCACAGCTCTGTGAAAATGCCACCGACATTGCCAAAGGCATGAATTGGGAAATTCACACCAATAAAAAGGGGAAAAAAGCTCGGCAGGCTGAGTTGTTTGCGCAGCTCAATGAGACCGAAACACACATTGCACAGTTGCTCACAGAGGGCCAAAAACACTACGATGAGATATTGGCAAATTGCACTTTGCCTGTGCACAAGCTCAGTTATGTGTTACTAGAACTCGAAATGAAAGGCGCATTGCGCAGTTTACCTGGAAACCGATACGAATTATTGTAGCAGGCGGGACAAGTCCCAAAACTTATTTCTTCTTTGGGCCTTTGCCTGTATTCTTCGCGTTCTTCTGCTGCTGTTGTGCAGATTGCGCCTGTTTCATCGCAGACTCAAGACGGGCGGAAAAAGCACTTTTCTTCACAGGTTTCTTTCGGGCATCTGCAATCTGCGCATGTAGTTTCTTATCATCCACAAAGCGACGAATCACTGCCTGTTGTCCAAAAGTTACCATATTACTCACAAAGTAATACCAGGTCAATCCGCTGGCGTAATCATTCAGTACTCCTAAGAATATGATAGGCATCAGATAACCAATCCACTTCATTTGACCTGTTACACCGCTAATTTGATTATTCAGGCGGGTATAAATCAAGGTACTCACGGTCATCATCAAGGTAAACAAGCTGATGTGATCACCATAACCAGGGATATGGAAGCCAAGATCTAGGATACTATCGTATTGACTTAAATCGGGAGCCCAAAGAAATGATTTTTGGCGCAGTTCGAATGCATTCGGGAAAAACTGGAACATGGCAAACAGAATAGGCATTTGTAAGAGCATAGGCACGCAACCACTCATGGGGCTCACGCCTGCTTTGCGGTACAAGGCCATGTTTTCTGTTTGAATCTTTTGCATATCATTCCCGTGTTTTTCCTTGATTTCATCAATCTCAGGCTTGAGAATTCTCATTTTTGCGGTACTGATATAGGACTTGTACACCAGCGGCAATAAAAGAAACTTGATAATGAAGGTAAGCAAAAGAATGATGATACCCATGTTACCGATATAATCATCCAAGAAGTTGAATACCGGAATTACAATGAATCGGTTTACCCAGCCAAAAATGCCCCAACCCAAGGTTACAATGCGTTGCATTTCATGATCATCAATGCCTGTATTTAGTTT
>Ga0315906_10011511_pt1 | contig 10309 bp, 6 predicted proteins | sample LakEriMetagenome_4_FD_203526 | JGI IMG/M metagenome (GOLD analysis project Ga0315906, IMG submission 203526) | Freshwater fungal communities from buoy surface, Lake Erie, Ohio, United States - Buoy 2 MA122 | ecosystem: Environmental > Aquatic > Freshwater > Lake > Lake biofilm | place: USA: Lake...
TAGTTGATCGCAAATTAGTGGTGGGCTCAGGCGGAAATCTTTCAATGCTGCTGCCAGATCGTAAACAATTCTTAATAACAGCCACTGGCAGTGAACTTGATCAATTAGATCAATCAAGCTTTGCCATAGTGGATTTAAATGGCAACTTCTCTGAAGGATCACCAAAACCATCCTCAGAGTATCGAGTTCACTTAGAAAGCTATCGCGCCCGCAGTGACATAAACACCTGTATACATCTGCACCCACAGGCTAGTATTTTCGCAGCTGCTATTGATGAAGATATAAAACTTATTACTACAGATCACCTCTACTATCTGCGAAAAATTACTCGAATTCCTTGGATAGCACCTGGAACCCAAGAGGTGGCTGATGCAACAGCTTTAGCGTTGGCAGATTGCAATATTATAATTTTAGAAAACCATGGCTGTGTAGTGGTAGCAGATAATCCTCGCCTTGCCTATTCTCGAGCATTGAATCTGGAGGAGGCAGCAGAGATGACTATTCGCAGCGTGATGTTAAATGTAAAGCCAAGATTAGTTCCAGATAAATTTAAAGAGTACTTAAAAGAAAAAGGATTGTAAGCAAGCCATCTATTTAATGTTTGACTACATCCCTCCCCAGAGCTTTTGAGGATTTTAGGGTGAAATAACAAACTTTGGAGCTACCCATATATTTTAAGAATGGGCCTGGCTATACTTAAACCATGCAGTACCAGCCTGTGCGCTTGCCACTGGATGATTCCAACTCTCGGGGCAATGATTTTTTTAAACATATGAACTCTCGCAGGAGTGTGCGTGAGTTTTCATCCGATCCTGTCCCACAGGAGTTGATCGAGATTGCAGTCCGAACTGCAAATACAGCTCCAAGCGGTGCTAACCAACAGCCGTGGTTTTTCTGTGCGACATCTGATCCAGTAATCAAAAAACGTATTCGTGAAGCTGCTGAGATTGAAGAACGGCAGAATTACGAGGGTGGGCGCATGCCACCTGAATGGCGCAAGGCTATTTCTCATCTAGGTACAAATTCAAATAAGGAATATCTCGATATCGTTCCATGGATTGTCGTATGTTTTGCCCAGAAATCTCAGGTTCTTGCTGACGGATCACCACAAAAAAATTATTATGTTAATGAATCTGTTGGTTTGGCCTGCGGAATGTTCATTTCAAGCCTGCACACAATGGGCCTTTCAACTCTGACCCATACACCCAATCCAATGGGCTTCTTGAGCGAGATATTCGAAAGACCGGCAACAGAACGCCCGTACATTCTTTTTCCTGTTGGCTATCCAGCACAAGATTGCACAGTGCCTGATCTTGAGCGAAAAGAACTCAGTAAGATCTTAAAGGTATTTTAATAATAATTTTAAGAAAAATTCTTACTAAAGCAAAAACTGGCAATATGTAAGCTGGGGTAGGGATCAACTGCCAGGGCATCTCACAATCACTGTGGTGTTAAAATAACCGGTAGGACACTTAGAAAGAAATAAATTATGGGAAGAAAAATCTGCATCATAGGCGCCGGCCCTAGTGGAATTACAGCAGCTAAAAATTGTATGCAAGCAGGGCTAGATTTTGTTCTCTTTGAAAAGAACAACAAAGTTGGTGGAAATTGGGTATTTGACTCAAAGACTGGGCACTCAAGTGTTTATGAAAATACCCACCTAATAAGCTCTAAGAGTTGGTCTGAGTATGAAGATTACCAAATGCCAGATGATTATCCAGATTACCCAAACCATTATCAATTGCAACAGTACTTTGAAGGATATGCCAAACACTTTGGTATCTATGCCAATATTAAGTTTGATCACACGGTGAATAAGGTTGAAAGAAACCAAGATGGTAATTGGCTAGTTAATTACACAGATAGTGATGGTAGAAACCAGAGTGAGATATTTGAGGTATTAATGGTTTCAAATGGCCATCATAATGTGCCTAAATACCCACAGTATCCAGGTGAGTACACCGGCAGGTTTCTGCATTCACATGATTTTAAGGGTGTGGATGAAGGTTGGCGAGATAAGAAAATATTAATTATTGGGGCGGGTAATTCAGCCTGTGATATCGCAGTTGAAGCTGCTCGAGTTAGCAAGGTTGTCCATATGTCAATGCGCAGTCCGCAATGGATTTTTCCTAAATTTATCTTTGGTCAACCAGGAGATGTCTTTGCTGCTAAAAGTAGATGGCTACCTAGAAGAGTTCGTCAATATGGTCTAAAGTTTTTAGTCAGATTAATTCTTGGTCCTTACTCTAGGTATAACCTGCCTGAGAACACCACCTTGCCACTAAATACTCATCCCACCCTTAACTCTGATCTTCTCGAATACATTCGTCATGGTCGAATTAAACCAAGGGGGGCAATTAAATCTTTTGATGGCTTAACTGTTAACTTTAGTGATGGATCATCTAGTGATTTTGATATTATCTGTGCTTGTACTGGTTTTTGGACTGAGTTTTCCTTTTTTGATAAATCTCTAATTGATTTTAAGGATTTAGAGAAGGTTCCACTTTATAAAAAGATGATGCATGAAAAGTATGAAAATCTCTACTTCATTGGGTTATTTCAACCTATTGGTTGCATCTGGCCACTTGCTGATTACCAATCAAAGCTTGCAGTAATGGAAATTCTAGGTAGGTATAAGAGACCTGCTGATATGAAATCTGCTATTAAGTATGAGGTTGAGCATCCTCACTTTAACTTCGGACCAGGACAACGCCATGCTATCGAGGTGGATTACCATACTTTCCGCGATGAGTTAAAAAAAGAGTTAAAAAAAGCGGGGGTTGATATTGGAAGATCTCCTGCTGGTAATAAAAAATTATATAAATCTTACGCTTAGCAAAACTAAAGACAAGTGGGTTGTGAGGGACTCAAACCCCAATAGGGGTTATGTACTCAAATGGTCCACATATGGATGTAACCGATCTTGAACTATCTCCCGTATTAGAGATGGGGTCTGACATTTACTAGGTATTGAACAGATTTAGGATGGATTTGGGCGGTTTTGACCCTTTCACGCTTGTGAAATAGGGGTGATCCTATAGGATGACACTCAGGGCTAAATACGTAATGGCCTTTTTTGATACAAATTTCTAGAAAGGGTTAAGACATGAGAAAAAAGAAACTGGCAGCGCTTTTTGCTATACCTGTTTCAACTCTGCTTGTAATTGTAGGAACGCAATCAAGCATTATTGCCTCCGCTATTCAAGTTGAAGGAGAAGATGAAACACCAATAACTACTGCAGCGTCTGCAGATACAATTGAAATGTGTGGATGGCGCATTAGTGGGGTTGATCCATCAATTACACTGGCCAACACTGATCCAACTCTTGAATATGTAGGTAGCGAGTACGCACTTTCTGGTGAGGATGATGATATACTGATCTATCTTTCCGGCGGTGAAGCGGAATCCACACGCTGTTCTTTCTATGGTGACTATAAAGGCGCTCAAGTTAAGGTTTCCTGGACAGGAACATCCTTCACTTCGTCTCCTGACACTTCTCTTAACTGGAATACGTCAGATAAGGCTTTGACAATTGCATATACAGATACCGGCTGCACTGCTGATTGGGTAACAGAGAGTTCAGTAAGTATTGACGCAGCATTCGACACAGGTGATGAGGTTATTCCTGCCAAAATTCTTGCCTCTTCCGTTGATACTGCATTGGAGTACTCACCAGCTTCAGTCTCAGCCCCAACTTTCCCAAGTTGTGGATTCTCTGCGGCCTACTCAACTGCAATCCCATCAGGCAAGACTCCAACAGCCGCTGGATCCACTTACTCATTTACTGGACCAACACTAACGTCAACCCTGGTTCTTGAACCATAAAAAGTAACCTGCAGTGAGCAATGAGGCCATCACTATTGTTGATGGCCTCATTGTTGCCTTAGGGCCAGTTAAACTACGAAAGAGAAGAGATACTACTGTTAAAAAGATCTAGTTTTAGAAAGTTACTCTTTGTAACTTTTGTAGGATCAACTCTATTTTCACCACAACTGGCCACAGCTGGTGATTTAGGGGTTGGTTTGAGAGTGATTCCCAAATCTTCGGTATCCTCTCAAATTTCGGGAAATACAAAACTTTGGTTTGTTGTGAAACAAAATGATATGACAACGAGAGAATTTGTGGTATCGGGTTCAAATTCAATGGATCAGTTGGTGAAGTTGAGCCTTGCAAAATTACAACGAATTGATGGCGAACCGGCTATTTCAAATGATGAAAGTGAAATCACGCCATGGGTAGAATTTTCGGACAACAATTTTATACTCAGAAAAAATCAGAGCAAAACGATCACAATTAAAATAGCTCCTCCAGCGGATTCTAAATCTGGATCTTATGAGGCGTATCTGATTGTGAATGCATCTGATCCGAGTGCCTACAAATCTAGCGGTAAAGTCACTGAGGCGGTCATAAAGAACTCAGCACGGGTTGCGCAACCAGTATTTGTTGGAGTGGGTAATTATGAGGATTTCATAGTTAATTTTGAAATTGTAGATGTTGATGGAATCAAAAATTTTCAAGACAAATTTTTGAGGGTCCTCCTGGACAATAAAGGGAAAACACCGATCTCTCCAAGCGGACAACTTCAGTTAAAAAATATGGATTTTGAGCAAGCAACTCTTGGACCATTTCCATTTTATTCTGCAACAATTTCCCCTAACTCCAAGGCATTTATTGATGTGCCGATTCCAGGTTCAGTTAATCCAGGTAATTGGAAAATCTTTGTGAGAGCAAGCCAGGGAAATGTTACTGAAACAAGAGAGTTTGAGAAGAATTTAACTTTCACAAACCGATTTAATTTTCTAGGCGCAGCAATTCGCATAATTGCACTAGTTCTTGGACTTGTGCTCGCTATGTGGGCTTACCGAACTCTTCGCCCGCGAGGCGACCGAGACACTCACTTGAGCCCGATGACTAAAAGATTTAGGCGCAAGAAAAATCGAATGGCTGATAAGGAGACTCAAGCTCTAATTGCTAGATTACGAGAAAAGGCAGATGCCGCAGAACTAAAAGCTTCAAGATTGCAGAAAAGTCCAGCGAAGAAATCTACAAAAAAGAATTCTACAAAAAAGAAATCTACAAGAAAAAACGTTGGGACCTCTTTGAAACCTGTGAAGAAAAATACTGCTCGTAAGGCGACACCTAGAAAGAAAGCTAGCAAGAAAAATCCAGTCAAGCGTAAGTAAGTGGGTTGCGAGGGACTCGAACCCCAATAGGGGTTATGTACTCACATGGTCCACATATTGAAAGGGGTTCTCATGCACGTTCTACGAAGCTTGCTCACCGTCTCACTAGTTGCCACAACTCTCACCGTGGGCAGTGTGTCTGTGGCATCGGCAGACACCATTGAAGCGTGCGCAACCGGTGGCGGCCCACACTCCACAATCCAAGCAGCTGTGACCGCAGCTAGTGCTGGCGACACCATTAATGTTTGTGCCGGAACGTACACCGAAAATTTAAGCATTAACAAAGCGCTCACAATTTTGGGCCCAAATAATTCGATAGCCCCTGGAACAGGTGCTACTAGACAGAGTGAAGCTGTTATATCAGGAGCTGTAACAATTGGCTCTGGAATCAATGGCGTTACACTCAGCGGCTTTAAGATCACTTCATCATCTCCTGCAAATGAGGTGGGAGTAAGCATCGGAAGCAATTCTAGAAATGTCTCCATTACCTATAACGACATCTCAGGTTTTAGTAGGGGAATTCTCTCGCAGGGTAATTCTCTTAATTTCGGATCAGGTATAAACGTCTCGTACAACTATGTGCATGACTCGAGTTCAAATGCTGATTACGGCTCATATGGAATTGAACTTAGAAACGTGAAGAACCTTACTGTCTCAAATAACGTCATAACCGGCACCGTGGCAGGCTTGACAGGTTTGAAGTATCGTAGGGGAGTTGGACTTCGAGGTATCCAAAATGCTGTTGTGCAAAACAACACCATCAGCTTCGGTGAAACAGCAAGTGCAAAAGCCACGTACGCAATTTCAATTACGCAAAAACTAAATGATGGTGGCAACGGCAATGACCTTGCGGCCTCCAATGTGGTAATCAGCGGCAACAATCTCTCCGGGGTTATTTGGGGTATCAACATATCCGAGATCGACTCTCAGGCAAGGGGGATATTAGTTAAAGAGAACACGGTACGGAAGGTGTTCACAGGGGTTCATTTCCGAAGCTATGGTCAGGCTGGAGGAGCGGTCGTTGGCGAACTTACAGTTCGGCAAAATGACTTCTCAGAAATTCAAAATTCTGGGGCGCTAGTTGCCGCTGGAATACTCAGCGCAGGAGTGCAGGTCTTCTCTTTTGACTCGAGCGCACCGGTTCTCAATGAGTTTAATGGAATTATGGTGCAGCAAAACAGGCTTCCCTCAAGGACGATAAATGTACTTGGACAAATCAATGGCATAAATGTGGGTGCGGTTGCAAATCCAGCAACCTTCTCTTTCTGGCCAACTGTCATAAACAATCTCAATGCTCCAGGAAACTACTGGAATAGCGCAAGGGGTCCATCGGTAGCGGGCTCTGCAACAAGTGGCGGCGGGACTTCAATTAAGTTGAGTCCATTCATCGCTTCCTTCACACCTGATGCATCTAAAGCTAGCGCGCCAGGTTTCTGGCCGACAGATATAGTTTCATCAAATAATGCCACCCTATCTGGCCTTTCACTTTCAACTGGAACACTTTCACCAGCATTTGACTCAGGCAAAACTATCTATACAGCTACTGTGGCTAACACTGTTGCAACCGATTACACCCTTACTCCAGCAAAGAGTGATAGCAACGCCAGTGTTGTCCAATATTTAGGAGCAACTGGGACAACTCCATTTAATGGTAACTTGAGTAGCGGCCAAAATATTATTCGCACCGTTGTTACTGCCCAAGATGGCACAAGAACGATGACATACACAGTTACGGTTACTCGCATTAACCCCAGATCACAGACCATCATCTTCGATCCAGCTACAGTTAGAACACTTACCGCAACAACGACTTCGTACACGCTTCCAGGAGCTACTGCTGGTAGTGGTCTTGAAGTCACCTTCACTACCACGACACCAGAATTCTGCACCGTTGATGGAAATACATTGACACCAATAAAGGGTGGTGGAGTCTGTGTGGTCAGAGCAACCCAGGCTGGAGATGGAACTTATTCTCCCGCAACTCAGGATGCAAAGATAACGATTACTAGAGTCGCCCAGAGCATTACCGCTTTCGCGCCAACTGCAATGAGTATGGCCAGTGTCCCACAGGAACTGAGTGCGACAAAGGGTGCCGGCACAACGCCAGTTACCTTCGCAGTAGCCCCAGCCTCAACTGCAATCTGCCAAATTGCTGATGGCAACTCCTTAACCGTCTTAGCTGCCGGATCATGTGTAATTACAGCCTCCCAGGCCCAAGATGACAAATATTTTGCAACAAGTACCACTAGATCCATCATGATTTCTAAAGGTCAACAGACCATCAACTTCAACCCACCAACAACACTCAGCGCCTCAGCGACTCCAGATGCGCTTAGTGCGACTGCTGGGACTCTTCTCACCGTTACCTTTACGAGCATGACTCCACTTATCTGTGATGTCAATGGAACTTCTCTAACGCTAATTAAGGCTGGAAGGTGCACAATAAAAGCATCCCAGACTGGAGATGGACGTTATCTGTCAGCGAGAGACGTTACTAAATCCATCACGATTACGAAGGCCACACAAGAGGCATTAACCGTGGCTAATAACAATGAATCCAGCATTGCGAAGGGTCCAACTGGAATTACCTTAACTCCGGCAGGAGGTTCAGGTATCGGAGCAGTGACTTACAGCGTCCGCGGCGTTGGTTGCGTCCTTGCTACAAATAAACTAACGGTTTCTACTTCAACAGGTTTGGGAAGGTCAGTCACCTGTTCAGTAACTGCAATGAAGGCAACTGACGATATTTACAATAAGGCAATATCCGTCGCTAAGTCCTTTATTTTCTCCCCTTGAGATCAGATTGATTAGGTAACAACTTAAATTTGTTGCCCAATCTTTCTATCGAAAAGCAGTGGAGATAGCGGTGGCGCAACAACTGCAAGTACTTGCAGGACTATTGCTTGAGATCGCAACAAATACATCCGATTCGCGCACTATCCCTAATTGATTGGCACATCAGGGATCGTGCGCGAATCGTCTATTTCTTCATACGAATTTTCATCGCTTGTAGTCGTGAAGAGTTTTGGGTCCAACACTTAAAACATTCCAAACAGTATCTACCCATTCATTAACTAACATTTCTTAAACCTTCCCTTAAGGAAGGACTCACTGATTCATACTCACCAAGTCTTACGACTTTTTAGAGTAGAAAATCGATCTCACTCAAGCGCGTAAGTGGGTTGTGAGGGACTCGAACCCCAATAGGGGTTATGTACTCACATGGTCCACATATGGATGTAACCGATCTTGAACTATCTCCCATATTAGGGATGGGTCGTACATTTACTAGATTTTGAACTAGCCACTCTTGCTAATTAGCTGCTTTTAAAAAATTTACCCTTCCGTTCCAATTACCCAAGATAGGAGCAACTGGGGATTTTAGGACATTCTCAATTAAAGTTGCATAGACATCTCTGAAATCAGTCGTTACAGCCAAGTCACCATTTATTAATGATTTAAGGGATGGTTGATCACCATAGAAGCCACCTTTAACTGAGTTTCCAATAACAAACATTGGGCCTGAGGTGCCATGATCTGTTCCTTGTGAGCCATTAGCAACAACTCTTCTACCAAACTCACTATAGATAAGAACTGTTACATCATTACTTCTACTTGTAGATTTTAGTTGGCTCATAAACCTACTAATTGAGGATGAAACCACACCCAGTAATGCGGCTTGGGCATTTGCTTCATTAGCATGGGTATCGAAACCACCTAATGAGACCGACCAGACCTTTGTTGGTGAATCAGCTGCGATAAGTTTTGCCACCACATCTAGCTGTTGCGCTAAATTATTATCACCACCTGCATTTCCGCCATTTACTGTCGGTAAATCAGGTGCTAATGGAGCCGGTGCTTTTAAAACTGGCTGCACATCATCTGAAAGAGAAAAAAGATTTCGCATTGATGTGGCACTTGCTGCCATCAACTTTGAATCCTTGGGTGAGGCGATTGAGAGCTTCTGAAGTTGATTAGCGAGCACTCCCTTTGGAATTACTAAGCCACCCAGTGGTAGAGCTGATCCAGATCTCTTAGCACCAGCAAGTAGTGGCGGTAGCACTGATCCAAGTGAAATAGCTTGCATTGGATCCTCTGCTTGTGTATCAAGCCATCTACCAAGCCAGCCAGTGTTTAAATTATTATTTGGCGCACCAGTCTGCCATTTTGCCATCGAGGCGAAGTGGGAGTAATCCGGCTTTGGATAACCAACACCCCTAATAATTGCAACCTTGTTTTGGTCCCACAATGTTTTTATGCCAGTCATTGACGGGTTTAATGCGAACTCTGCATCTAGTGGGATAACTTGCCCAACTGGGTAGGTCAGTCCAGGTCTTGAACTAAAGTAGATTGAATCTGTGTAAGGGATGACAGTGTTTAAGCCATCATTGCCGCCGTATAAAGTGACAACTACCAAGATTGGTGTGTTAGCTGCCAGTGGTCTACTGATTGCAGCATTTGCAATATCTTCAAAGCTAAGTAATGGCGCAGCTAAACCAGTAGCTAAGGTTCCGGTAGTCAACTGAAGAAACTTACGGCGAGTTATTATCTGCATCTGCTTTTCCTATCTACTCACTACGTAATCGGGACTACAAAGAGCCATTAATACAAATTGTTTGGGATCACTTGCATTATCGTTTAAGACCGCTTTTGTTCTACTACTCCACTCTGGTACACCCAACCAATCTGCGCTCATTGCGGTGCGAGAGGTGATGGGTGTTTCTTGGATTACCCTTAGCTGACTTTGCGGTATTAGCCAATTTGCAAATGCCACTCGATAGAGAGCACTCGCTGATGAAAGCCAACCTTCACCAGCGGGCCAACCGCCAACATTCGGCGGGGCAAAAGGAAGTTGCCCTAATTTACTTAGATGATTTATTAACTGTTCACTACTTTGCAATTGCGATGGCACTAATTCAAGTGCTCGGCAAGCTGCTACAAACCACTCCACTGGAGTTTTGACTAACTCGTACTTAGGATTTGCTAATGTCGATGAGCTCATTGTGGCGGCAATTGCTTTGTTAATATTTCTATCCGCAAATGCTTTAATCGCTGGGAAGTTAGCTGGCATCTTCTCACTGCTTGACATAAATCGGTACCAAATCCGCTCTGGAATAAATTGCTG
>Ga0315906_10011514_pt1 | contig 10309 bp, 7 predicted proteins | sample LakEriMetagenome_4_FD_203526 | JGI IMG/M metagenome (GOLD analysis project Ga0315906, IMG submission 203526) | Freshwater fungal communities from buoy surface, Lake Erie, Ohio, United States - Buoy 2 MA122 | ecosystem: Environmental > Aquatic > Freshwater > Lake > Lake biofilm | place: USA: Lake...
TCACTGATTGTGAAATTGAGAAAAGACAAAAGTGCGATTTCTCAGGCAAGAGACAAGGCGATGAAAGTTTTTGTCCAGAACGTCATGAATTTACCGGACAATTATATTTACAAAGTGATTTTCATCCATCGAAATTTAGATGAAATCGTATCCCAGCAAAAAAAGATCATGTCAACGATGAAAAAGAACGCACTTCCCATGGATGCGGTGCACAATTTTCAGGAGAAATTGAATAAAATGGATAACTGGGTTTCAGCGAATCCTAATGTTCGGAAACTTACAGTAGAATACAATGACTTGATAAAATTCCCACAAGAAACGGCTGAAGTCATAGCTGACTTTATTGGAAAAGATTTAAATACGAAGTCCATGGCCTTGTCTGTCAAGGAAAAATAATTTTTTGATGTATATTTAAATTTATTATCTTTAGCGCAAAAATTTTGTCTATGAAAAAAAATACTACAAAAAATGTAAACCTTTCTAAGTACACTGCAGTTGCTGGAGCCGTTGTTGCCGCTGGTGCTGTGAATGCTCAGGTTGGTTACACAGATGTCAATCCAGATGTTGTATTGGATAAAAATGCAGCTACACCTTATGGAATTGATTTCAATGGAGATGCAACCGATGACGTGCTTTTCCAAGTTCAAGCGAATGTTGGTTCAGGCACATTCCCTTACACGACTTCCAGTGGAGCTGTATTGACAATTGACTATACCATCGATGCGTCTTACGATGTTGCTGCTGGAATGGTATTAGGTACTGGTTCAGGAACTAGCTTCGCGGTAAATGCGTTAAACACGAACGATGTAATCGGCGCTGCTGGAGTTTTCGGCGGAACGTCAGGTGCACTTTTGGGTTATGCTGGTTCTTACACGCTTCCTGCTTATGGCCAAACGGGAACTTTTACCGGAGGTAACTTCCTAGGCGCTGGAGATAAATTTGTTGGCGCAAAATTCATGGCTGGTGCTAATACGCATTATGGATGGGTTCGCGTATCTGTTGCTGCTGATGCTTCTACGATTACTATTAAAGATTATGCATTCCAAGCTCTACCAGGTGTTCAGATTCTTGCAGGACAAACTGTTAGCATCGAGAACTTTGATGTAGAGAACAAAGTAACGATCAAAACTACTCTTGAGGAAGCAATGATCAACGTGACACCAGATCTTATTGGTGGTTCACTTGTGATTACAGATATGGCTGGAAAAGAAGTAAAAACTTCTGCAATCAATGATGTAAACGCTAAAATTTCTTACGCAGGTTTGAAAACAGGTGTTTATTTTGTTGAAGCTCGTTTCGAGTCTGGTTCAGTAAACAAAAAAGTGTATGTGAAATAATTTCACGAACTAAATAACTTAAGGCGATCTTCGGGTCGCCTTTTTTTTTGAAATCCTTTTCGGAAAAGCAAAAGAGCACAACTCATTTTCTTTGATTCCTTATCTTTGTCCCCACTAAAAAACAATTTATGATCAAGGTGACTTTGCCTGATGGTTCCATCAGGGAGTACAACAAAGGAATAACGTCTCTGGATGTCGCGAAAAGTATATCCGAAGGACTGGCGCGCAACGTTCTAGCTGCGAAAGTGAATGGTGAAGTAATTGACGCCATGAGATCGCTGAATTTCGACTGCACAATCCAGCTTCTTACCTGGAATGACGAGGAAGGAAAATCGACCATGTGGCACTCTTCCGCTCACCTTATGGCCGAAGCCCTTGAGAAGCTCTACCCGGGAGTTAAACTCGCCATAGGGCCTCCGGTTGCCAATGGTTTTTATTACGACATTGACCTGATGGAACATTCCATTTCGGAGAAAGACCTCGAACGAGTAGAGCAAACCATGAAGGAGCTCGCCAGAGAAAAGAATCCCTTTATTCGAAAAGAAATTAGCAAATCTGAAGCGGTCGCTTATTTTGAAGAAAAAGCAGATCCTTACAAGCTCGAATTATTGGAGGGATTGAATGATGGAGAAATTACATTTTACACACAGGGTAACTTTACAGATCTTTGCCGCGGACCACACATTCCTGATACAGGCTTTATAAAAGCCGTCAAGTTAACAGCCATCGCCGGTGCCTACTGGCGTGGCGATGAGAAGAACAAACAATTAACTAGGATTTACGGAGTTACATTTCCAAAGCAGGCGGAGCTTGATGAACATCTTGCAAAACTTGAAGAGGCTCGGAAAAGAGACCACAGAAAGCTTGGAAAAGAGTTGGAACTATTTACCTTTTCTCAAAAAGTTGGTCAAGGATTACCTCTTTGGCTTCCAAAAGGAGCTGCATTACGAGAGCGATTGGAGAACTTTTTGAAAAAAGCACAGCGCAAAGCCGGTTACGATCAGGTGATCACACCACATATTGGCAACAAAGAATTGTACGTAACCTCAGGACATTATGCAAAATATGGTGCTGACAGCTTTCAGCCAATCCGTACTCCCGATGTTGATGAAGAATTCTACCTGAAACCTATGAATTGTCCGCATCATTGTGAGATTTTCAAATCAAAACCACGGTCCTACAAAGATTTACCTGCTCGTTTCGCAGAATTTGGAACAGTATATCGTTATGAACAATCCGGTGAATTGCACGGATTAACCCGGGTAAGGGGATTTACTCAAGATGATGCCCATATTTTCTGCACACAAGAACAAGTGAAAGATGAGTTCAAGAGCGTCATAGACATCGTTTTGTATGTATTAAAAACACTGGATTTCAATAACTTCAAAGCTCAGATTTCTCTTCGAGATCCGGAAAATCCGACAAAGTATATCGGAAGCGATGAAAACTGGGAACGAGCAGAACGAGCCATTATAGAGGCCGCAGAAGAAAAAGAGCTGAACACGGTAGTGGCATATGGTGAGGCTGCTTTCTACGGACCTAAACTAGATTTTATGGTTCAGGATGCCCTTGGCCGTGAATGGCAGCTCGGTACGATTCAAGTAGACTATAACTTGCCGGAACGATTTGAGTTGGAATATACCGGAGCGGACAATCAGAAACATCGCCCGGTTATGATTCATCGAGCTCCCTTCGGTTCGATGGAACGATTTGTTGCTGTGCTTCTCGAACATTGTGCCGGAGACTTTCCTTTATGGCTGTCAACTGAACAATTTGCACTACTGCCAATTTCTGAGAAATTCAATACCTACGCAGAAAAACTTTCAGATATGCTAAATAATTCCGATATTCGCGGCTTTGTCGACGACAGGAACGAAAAGATCGGGAAGAAGATCCGCGATGCAGAATTGAAAAAAATACCTTTTATGCTGATTATCGGCGAAAAAGAATCTGAAAATAATCAAGTATCCGTAAGACAACGGGGACATGGAGATTTAGGAAGTATGGATTTGGATTCGTTTGTAAAAACAGTTCATCAAACGATTGAAGCGGAATTGTCGTCCAAAGTTTAAAAAACTGAATGAGAAAAAATACGAAAAAACCTTTTGTAAAAAGAGAAGAAACTGAGCAACACAAGATCAATGAAAAGATCTTGGCACGTGAAATTCGACTAGTTCTTGATGGACAGGAACCCAAAGTAATGTCTACTTCCGATGCTATTCGAATGGCTGAAGAACAAGAAATGGATTTGGTTGAAATTTCTCCAAATGCCGTCCCACCAGTCTGTAAGATCTTGGACTACAGAAAATTTCTGTACAACCAAAAGAAAAAACAAAAGGAGCTTAAAGCAAAACAGAGCAAAGTCGTATTGAAAGAAGTTCGGTTTGGACCGAATACAGACGACCATGATTTCAACTTCAAGCTAGCCCACGCTCGTAAGTTTTTGGAAGAAGGAAATAAAGTGAAAGCTTATGTTTTCTTCCGTGGTAGAACAATTGTATTCAAAGACCGTGGAGAGATTCTGTTGTTGAAATTCGCTCAGGAACTTTCGGATATTGGTGCCGTAGAACAATTGCCAAAACTGGAAGGAAAGCGAATGATCATAATGATCAACCCGAAAAAGAAATAAGAAAAAGCGTAGCTTTTGATAATATGCAAGCGTTAGCGAAGCATTATTTTTGAAACTACCATACAAGAAGCTATACAGAGGTAACCTTTAAAAACGAAGAGAGATGCCAAAAATGAAAACTAAATCCAGTGCAAAGAAGCGATTCACTGTAACTGGAAGCGGTAAAATCAAAAGAAAGCATGCGTTTAAAAGTCACATCTTGACAAAGAAGTCGACAAAACGTAAGCGTAACCTGACAGCGCCTGGGCTCGTTCACGAATCAGACGTGTCAAATGTAAAATTACAATTGTGCATGAAGTAATCAGCCTCGGCTGATGAAAGCACAAAGGTTTATTAATTGTTTAACCCGGTAACGAGTAACTAAGTCAGCTGATCGCATGCCGCTAAAGCTTTAGCGATGGCGCAAAAAATGTTGCACTCTTTATCAAAAAACTAAAGATTATGCCTAGATCAGTAAATCACGTAGCGTCAAGAGCTCGTAGAAAAAACTTGATGAAGCTTGCCAAAGGATACTTTGGTCGCAGAAAAAATGTTTGGACCGTTGCAAAAAATGCAGTTGAAAAAGGTTTGAACTATGCTTATGAAGGTCGTAAGCAAAAGAAAAGAAACTTCCGTTCACTTTGGATTGCTCGTATCAATGCGGGTGCCCGTGCGCACGGAATGAGCTATTCTCAATTCATTGGAGCTGTTCACAAGAGCGGTATCGAGCTGAACCGTAAGGTATTGGCTGACCTGGCGCTCAACCACCCTGAAGCATTCAAGGCGGTCGTGGATGCAGTGAAGAAATAACAAGATTAAATTCTGTATAGTAAGAATCCCGGTCATATGACTGGGATTTTTTTTGTGTTTTATTTCGCATGTTTTGAATTGAATTACATTTGTTCAAATTTCGAATATGTCACTCAATACACACAAGGCCTCTATGGCAGGGGTACTGATCACCATAGGGATCGTCTTTGGAGATATCGGTACTTCCCCACTCTATGTTTTTCAGGCGATTACGAGTCAGGGGACGAATTTCTCGCATGATCTGATCATGGGAGGTCTTTCAAGTGTGATCTGGACGCTCATTCTTCTTGCTACAATCAAATACATCTATTTCGCTCTCAATGCAGATAACAAAGGCGAAGGTGGAATATTCGCACTATTTGCATTGCTCAAGGCAAAAAGGGTAAAATGGGTCATAATTCCTGCACTCATTGGATGTGCCACACTACTCGCTGATGGTTTCATAACGCCTGCCATTTCAATTTCTTCTGCAGTCGAAGGAATCAATAATATCAACCCGGACTTCCCGGTAATCCCCGTTGTGGTCGGAATCATTGTGGCACTTTTTTCCGTTCAGCAATTTGGTACCTCAGCGATTGGAAAAGCGTTTGGTCCAGTAATGCTTGTCTGGTTCTTATTCTTAGGTTATCTTGGGATCATAAACATTTCCAAAAACCCTGCAGTACTTGAAGCATTTAATCCCTATTGGGCGTATAATCTCATCTTCAATGTTGATGGTGGTTTCTGGGTTCTTGGAGCTGTATTTCTATGTACAACTGGTGCAGAGGCTCTGTATTCAGACTTGGGACACTGCGGGAAACAAAATATCCGAATTAGCTGGGGATTGATGAGTACTCTTTTGGTAATCAATTATCTAGGACAGTCAGCGCTTTGCCTAAAGGAAGGCTTTCATTTGGCTCCTAAACAAACAGTCTTTTATGCAATGGTACCACCAAATATTCTTCCATTTGCAATTGGTATTGCCACTGCTGCAACGATCATTGCATCACAAGCACTTATTACAGGTGTGTTTACGCTGATGAATGAAGCAATCAAACTAAATCTTTGGACTAACCTAAAAGTAAAATACCCATCTGATCATAAAGGGCAAATTTATATTCCATTTGTCAACTGGGTACTAATGGCTGGTTGCCTTCTTGTCATTGCCGTTTTTCGAAAATCCTCAAATATGGAGGCCACTTATGGACTTGCCATTACTATCGACATGGTCATGACATCAATTCTTCTCTGTTACTTACTGTTGCTGAAGTACCCAAAAACACGCATATTTTATCTAGTTATTTTCGCAGTTTTCTTTTCTATTGAAGGTACATTCCTTCTTTCCAATTTGGGTAAGATTGTACACGGCGGTTGGTTTACACTCATTTTAGCATCCTCCTTCTTTTCGATTCTATACTTATACTATAAAGCCAAGAAATTACGAAAAAGCATCACCGAATATATTTCGATGAATCGGGTAATCCCACTTCTTCAAGCCGTTAAAAATGATTCGGCTATTCCATACGAAGCCTCAAATCTCGTCTACCCTACCAGAAGTAATAGCCCGGGAAAACTCGATTCGACTGTATTTTATTCTTTGTTCAAGAAAAAACCAAGGAGAGCTGGAGTATACTGGTTCCTGCATGTTGAAATCCTTAGTGATCCTTGGGGCATTCATTACTCTGTAAAACAAATAATTGATAAGACGAGCTATTATGTCACAATTCAATTAGGATTTAAAGAAGAACACCGCATTGAATACATGTTACGAAAGATTCATTCCAAAATGATTGATAAAGGGGAGCTATCAGGAGAGAGTGTTTTCGACAGTATTAAAGGAACTTTTGAAGAACCAGATTATAAGTTTATTGTACTGAATTCGCGTGTTTCCATGGATAATAAGCTGACTGCCTTTCAAAGTTTGTGTGTGAAAGCATATCGTTTTGTCAAAGCTACCGGTTTAAAACCCGCTGAAGACTTTGGATTGGATAAAACTAATGTCATCGTGGAATACATTCCAATTAGTGTAACAAAACAATACGAACAAGAAATTATTGAGGACTACGAAGATTATACAAAAGACAACAAAAAAACCCTGAAAGAAGGAAAATCCGACTCAATGGATAAAGGATAAAAAAAACGGAGAACTTTGGTCTCCGTTTTCAATTCGACTGTAAGGAAATTTATTTCTTGTCGTTAACCTCTTCAAAATCCACATCTGTAACTTCATCCGTAGGATTTCCTGAAGTTTGATCGGGACCGGCTGCGCCACCATCAGCATTAGCAGCGTTATACATATCCTGAGAGGCCGCCTGGAACACGTTGTTCAATTTCTCCATAGCAGGTTCGAGATTTGACATGTTTTTCGCTTCAAACTCTTTCTTCAATTCTGCCAGTGCATCTTCAATCGCCTGTTTCTTGTCAGCTGGAAGTTTGTCGCCATACTCTTTCAACTGTCGCTCAGTCTGGAAGATTGTCGAATCAGCTTTATTCACCAACTCCGCTTCGTCTTTGCGTTTTTTGTCCGCCTCTGCGTTTGCTTCTGCTTCAGCTTTCATTCGTTGGATTTCTTCATCAGAAAGCCCTGAAGAAGCCTCAATCTTAATGGATTGTTGCTTGCCTGTTCCTTTGTCTTTAGCAGAGATATTCATGATACCATTCGCATCAATGTCAAAGGTCACCTCGATCTGCGGTACGCCTCGAGGCGCTGGTGGAATGTCAGTCAATTGGAAACGGCCCAATGTTTTATTGTCATTCGCCATTGCACGTTCTCCTTGTAATACGTGGATATCTACAGATGGCTGGTTGTCAGATGCAGTTGAGAACACTTCTGATTTCTTGGTTGGAATCGTTGTATTCGCTTCGATCAATTTTGTGAAAACTCCTCCCATCGTTTCGATTCCCAAAGAAAGAGGAATCACATCCAAAAGAAGAACGTCTTTCACTTCCCCTGTCAATACCCCCCCTTGGATTGCAGCACCTACGGCAACTACTTCATCCGGGTTCACTCCTTTTGACGGAGCTTTTCCGAAGAAACGCTGAACAGCATCCTGAATGATTGGAATACGTGTTGAACCTCCCACCAGGATCACCTCATCAATATCGCTTGTAGACAAACCAGCGTTTTGAAGTGCCGAGCGACAAGGCGCGATTGTTCTTTCTACTATGTCAGAGATCAACTGCTCGAACTTAGCTCTCTGCAAAGTGCGAACCAAGTGCTTAGGAATACCATTCACCGGCATGATATAAGGCAAGTTGATTTCCGAAGAAGTGGTAGAAGACAACTCTATCTTCGCTTTCTCAGCTGCCTCCTTCAAACGTTGAAGTGCCATGGGATCCTGACGAAGATCAATGCCTTCATCTGCTTTAAATTCATTCGCTAACCATTGAATGATTGCCTCATCCACGTCGTCACCGCCAAGGTGTGTATCACCATCTGTAGCTAATACTTCAAAAACACCATCACCTAATTCCAACACAGACACATCATGTGTTCCCCCGCCAAAATCAAAAACTACAATCTTCTGGTCAATGCCTTTTTTATCCAATCCATAGGCCAAAGCAGCAGCTGTAGGCTCATTTATAATTCGCTTGATTGTCAATCCGGCGATTTCACCCGCTTCTTTCGTTGCTTGACGTTGCGCATCGTTAAAATATGCTGGAACCGTTACCACCGCTTCAGTTACCTCATGTCCAAGATAATCTTCAGCTGTTTTTTTCATCTTCTGTAACACCATCGCAGAAATTTCTTGTGGCGAGTACAAACGGTCATCTATTTTCACACGTGGAGTATTGTTGTCTCCTTTTACAACCTCGTAAGGAACGCGTTCCGCTTCTTTCTTACATTCGTCAAAGGACGACCCCATGAATCGTTTGATCGAATAAATCGTTTTTGTTGGATTGGTGATTGCTTGACGCTTCGCAGGATCACCTACTTTACGCTCGCCACCTTCCACAAATGCCACTACTGAAGGCGTTGTTCTCTTACCCTCTGAGTTGGCGATTACTACCGGCTCGTTTCCTTCCATTACAGAAACGCATGAGTTGGTAGTTCCTAAGTCAATTCCAATTATTTTTCCCATTTTCTAAAAATTAAATCGGTTTGAAAACCGGTCGACAAAGTCAATCATTATGCCATGTGGTACGTTGGCAATATTTCGAATCAATTTGTCAGAAATCCTCTAAACTTTTTCCTAAAATCGTGACGAATTGACATGAATACTGACAATGTAATTGCAAACGAATGGCATCTGACGAAATAAACTAACTTTGTATTACGTAGATAAACGATCACACGAATCATGAAAGTTTCTGAAATACGCCAACAATTTTTTGATTTTTTTGAGTCTAAAGGACATGATATTGTTCCCTCAGCTCCTATGGTTATAAAGAATGACCCAACACTAATGTTCACCAACGCAGGAATGAACCAATTCAAGGATTATTTCCTTGGAAATGCCGTTCCAAAGAATAAACGCGTGGCCAATTCTCAAAAATGTTTACGTGTATCCGGAAAACACAATGATTTAGAAGAAGTTGGAGTTGATACCTACCACCATACCATGTTCGAAATGTTAGGGAATTGGTCGTTCGGAGATTATTTCAAGGAAGAAGCGATCGCATGGGCATGGGAGTTGCTTACAGAAGTCTATAAAATCCCTAAAGACAGACTTTACGTTACAGTTTTTGAAGGCGATGCCAAAGACAATGTTCCAAAAGACGAAGAAAGTTTTGCTATCTGGAAAAAATACATTCATGAAGACCGTATTATTTTAGCCTCCAAAAAAGATAATTTTTGGGAAATGGGCGATACCGGTCCTTGCGGACCGTGTACCGAGATTCATGTGGATCTTCGGTCCAAAACAGAAAGAGATCACATTGATGGTAAAACACTCGTGAACTGCGACCATCCACAGGTAATTGAGATCTGGAACAATGTCTTTATGCAATTCAATCGGAGAGCAGACGGATCGCTCGAGTCTCTTCCTGCTACACATGTTGATACAGGAATGGGACTGGAACGTTTGGCGATGGCTTTGCAAGGAAAAACTTCCAATTATGATACTGATCTCTTTCAGGCACTCATCCAACACATGGAAAAAGTGGCGAATGTTCATTATGGAAAGCTGGAAGAGGTAGATATTGCACTAAGAGTAATTGCGGATCATGTGCGTGCAATAGCATTTTCTATTGCTGACGGACAACTACCTTCCAGCAATGGTGCGGGTTACGTGATTAGAAGAATTCTTAGGCGGGCTGTGCGTTACGGATACCAGACGCTCGGACTGAAAGAGCCGTTCCTTTGCGATTTGTCGAATGTGCTGTGTGAACAAATGGGTGATCCTTTCCATGAGTTAGTTCAGCAAAAAGCACTTGTAGAAAAAGTGATTCGTGAAGAAGAAGCAAGCTTTTTCAGAACTTTGGAGCAAGGATTGAAACGCATTGATCACATCATCGAATCGACTAAACATTCAATGAATGATATTATTGATGGAAAAGCCGTTTTTGAATTGTATGACACATACGGTTTCCCAGTTGATTTGACGTCACTCATAGCGAGAGAAAATGAGTTGAG
>Ga0315906_10011515_pt1 | contig 10308 bp, 8 predicted proteins | sample LakEriMetagenome_4_FD_203526 | JGI IMG/M metagenome (GOLD analysis project Ga0315906, IMG submission 203526) | Freshwater fungal communities from buoy surface, Lake Erie, Ohio, United States - Buoy 2 MA122 | ecosystem: Environmental > Aquatic > Freshwater > Lake > Lake biofilm | place: USA: Lake...
AGAACGAGCTGGCGGCCTGCAGGCGCTGCAACAACGAGCGCGGTCACCAGACCCTGGCCGGATGGCTGCAGGACTGCCGGGGCCTCGGCCGCACCCCGCGCACGGAGGTCATCATCGCGGGCCTGGAACGCCTCCAGGCCGCAATAGACGAGCGTGGCGGCCTGCGCCGCGCCCGGCCCTACATCGCCAGCCAGTTGCGCCGCCTGCGCCGGATGTGAGCCGCCCAGCAACGCACAGCACAGTCCGACAACGCCCCGCAACGCCCGGCCACGCACAACCCGCGCCGGGCGGGGTGACACCCCGGCTACAGCTCCTCGGCGAACCGGCGGGACAGGCGGGTGAAGATCGACCAGCCCGCCGTCATGGACACCAATGCCACCAGCGCGCACGCCCCCAGGTTGTCCCACCCGGGGAAGGCGTTGTCGTACATGCTGCGGCGGAACCCCTGGGCAAACACGGCCATCGGGTTGAAGTCCATCACCCGTTCCACCCACTCGGGCACCTTGCCCTCGATGAGGGAGGGCATGTAGACGATCGGCGTGGCGAAGAACCACACCTGGCTGAAGATCTGCCACAGGTAGCTGAGGTCGCGGAAGTACACGTTGCCCGCCGACAGCGCGAGCGCGATGCCGGAGGCGAACAGCATCAGCAGCAGCATCTGCACCAGCACCACCGGGATCCACGCGAAGAAGTAGCTGCCCGCCAGCACCAGCGCCACGGTGAGCAGGCCGAGCTCGATGGAGAACTGCACGATGCCGTGCAGCGAGTTCGCGAACACCAGCACCTCCCGCGGGAACGCCACCTTGCGCACCAGCGCCGCGTTGCCCACCAGGGAGTTCATGCCGGTGTTCGTGACCAGCATCAGGAAGTTCCACGGCAGCAGCGCGCACAGCAGGTACAGCGCGAAAGAGCGCACGTCGCTGTGGACTCCCTTCGGCGCGTCAGCACCGAACAGGTGGCCGAACACGAACGAGTAGATCGCCACGGTGGCCAGCGGGTTCAGCATGGACCAGCTCCACCCCAGCACCGACTTGCGGTACTTGGTGCGCAACTCGCGCAGGGTCAGGTTCCACAGCAGCTCGTGCGAGGCGGCAACACGCCTGACGGGGGCCAGGGGCGAGAGTCTCACCGGCCCACCCCCAGGTACTCAAAACCGGCCTGGCGCCACGCATCGCGGTCAAGGTGGTTCCTGCCGTCCACCACACGCCTGTGGCCCATCACCTCGGCGACAGAACCAGCCGGCACTGAAGCGAACTCCGGCCACTCCGTCAGGACCGCGAGGACGTCAGCCCCCTCACACACTCCGAGAGCCGAGGTGCCCACCTCCATCCACGGATGAGCGGGGTAGGCCCCGTGGGCCGTGGGGTCGTATGCACGGATCACGGCACCGGCTTCCCGCAGCATGAGGAGGATCTTGATGGCCGGGGAGTCACGCAGGTCATCGGTCCCCGCCTTGAAGGTTGTCCCCCACGCGGCCACCACCAGTCCCTGCATGGAACCGCCGCACAGTCTCATCACCTTCTCGGCGATTCGCGCGTAGTGCTGGTCGTTTGTCTCGATGACACCACGAAGCAGGGCGAAGTCGTACCCTCCGTCTGCCGCGATATTCACGAGTGCGCGGGTGTCCTTCGGGAAGCAACTCCCGCCCCAGCCGGGACCCGCGCGAAGCATGTCCGAACCGATCCTGGGATCCAAACCGATGCCCTCTGCCACCTCGAAGATGTCGGCGCCGACGGCTTCGCAAATGTCAGCCATCGCGTTTATGAACGTGAGCTTGGTGGCGAGCAACGCGTTCGCCGCGTACTTGAGTGCCTCTGCTGAAGCCGTGTTCATGCGCAGGACCGGAGCGTCCACGCCCGAGTAGAGGGACGCGACCCTCTCCACCGCATCGCTGCTCTCCCCGCCGATGACGACTCGGCTCGGGTGCAGGAAGTCGCGCACAGCAGTGCCCTGACGCAGGAACTCCGGGTTGGAAACCACGTCAACATCGTCCCGACCGAGCAATTCCCGCACCGTCACCGCCGTCCCCACGGGAACAGTCGACTTGTTCACCAGCACGGTGCCGGGTCTGAGGATGGACCTGATCTGCCGGACCACGCCGGTCACGTACGAGAGGTCGGCACTGCCGTCATCACCCTGCGGGGTGGGCAAGCACAGGAACACGACGTCTGCACCGCCAGCTGCGGCATCAACATCAGTGGTGAAACGCAGGTTCCCGGCAGATGTGCCCCTGCCGACAAGTTCACCAAGGCCGTCCTCCACGATAGGGATGACCCCGCTGCGGAGTTTCTCGATCTTTGCCGTGTCAATGTCCGCGCACGTGACCGAGTGCCCGAGCGAGGCAAGACATGCACCCGTCGCAAGACCGACGTAGCCGGTACCGATCACAGCGATTTCGGGCACTTCCCGAGTCTAGAACAGGGGTTTTCGTCGCAGAGACATGTTGCCCCTCGCTCGCACCGAACGACATAGGATGACCGCGTTATGGCAAGTGCAGCCGTCGAAGTACAGAACGTCTCGAAGAGATTCCGGCTGTATCACGAGAAGAACCAGTACCTGAAGACCGCACTGCTTCGCGGCCGGAGGGCTCGCTACGAGGACTTCTGGGCACTGAAAAACGTGTCATTCGACATTCCCCACGGCTCCACGTTCGGCATCATCGGTTCAAACGGCTCGGGCAAGAGCACCATGTTGAAGTGCCTGGCCGGGATTCTCTCCCCGGACGAGGGTTCCATCAATGTTGACGGAAAGATTGCCGCGCTTCTCGAGCTGGGTGCTGGCTTTCACCCAGATCTCTCGGGACGTGAGAACATCTTCCTCAACGGGGCGATTCTCGGGATGACCAAGTCTGAACTGGAACGCAAGTTCGACGAAATAATTGATTTCGCAGGTCTCGAGGATTTCATCGATACACCGGTGAAGAACTACTCGTCGGGCATGGCAGTGAGGCTGGGGTTCGCGGTCGCAATCAATGTGGACCCGGAGATTCTGATCATTGACGAAGTTCTAGCCGTGGGAGACGCCGCCTTCCAGCTCAAGTGCTACGAGAAGATCGAGGAGTTCAGGAAGCAGGGCAGGACGATCATCCTCGTCAGCCACGGCTTGGGTGACGTCGCGAAACTGTGCGACTCCGTGGCGTGGATCGAGAAAGGTGAGCTGGCTGAGGTTGGTGACGGCTACGAAGTCGTCGGCCACTACGTGGGAGACAGTCATGACGCACAGACACGAGAGACGGGCGACATGGGAGAGCGCTGGGGATCCGGGGAGGCAGTTCTCAGGGGTGTTGAGTTCCTGACGAACACCGGATTGCCGTTGAGGAGCATCCAGTCCGGGGAGCCCGTCATGTTGAGGGTCAATTACACGGTCAACCAACCTGTGGAGGAAGTGGTCATCGGTATCCGGGTGTCGCACCTTCACGGCACGAACATCTGGGGAACAAACACTCGCCGCCGGGGCCTGCGAATTCATCCCTCCGTGGGAGATGGCCATGTGGATGTGTCCATGCCGGAGTTCCCCCTGCTCGCAGGGACGTATGACCTCACGATCGCCCTGACAGACGGCTCTGAGGTTCACTCATACGACCACTGGGAGAAGGGTCTGCGCTTTGACGTGAACCAGGGGAAATTCTTCGATGAAGGCTTGGTGACCGTGCCTGCCACGTTCTCCGTCGGTTGAGCTACTTGCGGAGCAGTGCCCTGAGTCGATTGGCCCTGTGCCTGATCCACGCCTGACGTCGTGACCCGTCAGGCGAAATCAGGGACTTGACAGACTTCAGTCTCCAGCCCAGACGGACCAATGGACCAGGCGGAACGATCCGTTCCGGCACGAAGGCCGACACAAGAGATGAGTGCCATGCGGGGACCAATGAATCTTCCGCGATGACGGCGCCGACTCGGGTCGGTGGTTTCTTGATCATGTCCAGGAAGAGTTCCAGCAAGAGACCTGTCGTACGCTCAGCTGTGAAATTCTCCCCAGCGGCCCTCAATTCGGCCACCATGCGGGACTTCAGCTCCGGGTTTGACACGATGCCCATGAACTGGTCCGCTGCTTCCCCCACATCGAATCCGGAGATCGTGGGGATGGTGGGAGGAAGAACCTCGGCCAGACTTCCCTGCCGTGTCGACAACGTGGCAAGACCGTACATGGCCGCCTCGAAGGGCACGAGCCCGAAACCCTCCACCGTCGTGGGGTAGAGCATCAGTTCGGAATTCTCGAACATCCACCGCTTCTCTGGCTCTGTGAGTGCTGGCAGCACGACCACAGCATCTCTCAGCCCCGGGTCGTTCATGAACAAGGACGCTTCATGACCAATCGAGCCCCCTGCAGGAGGAACAAGTCCTGCCAGGACCAACTTCCCGTTCCAACCACGTCGTCTCACTTCCTTCAGCAACTCGATTGCGAATGGACGGTTCTTGTGGAGGTACGCAACGCCCAGAACGAAAATGAAAGGCCCATCCGCTCCCTTGAGCCGACGGGGCTGCTCTGCCGACTCAATCAGGTCGAACTGTGCACCGGTGAAGACAACTTTCTCGGCTGTCCCCCGGGGCACCAGACCCTCGGCCTGTGCAGCATCCATTGATGCTTGCGATAAGTACGAGATTCCATCCACGCCTGCGAGCGCTGCCCGCGTCGTTGCACGGTAGGTGAGCCACTCCCTGGCGTTCGGAAAATAAGCGGGATTGCCGAAGGCAATGCAGTCAAGTTGGTTCACGGCGGTCCAACGCCCGATCCGGCGAAGGAACGCAACATCTCCCTCACCCCAGGCCTGGTACGGCCGGTATGCGATGTCGCACACTTCTTCGACAGGAGAATGCTCGTTGGTCGCGGTAACGAACCTGATTCGAGGGTCCGCGAGCCTGATTCGTGCATATTCAGGAACTGGCCCCGACGTGTAGACAATGACCTTGGCTACGTGCTCATGATCTGCGAGGCTCCGGACCGTCTCGATGATGACCTGCTGAGTTCCCATCAGGTCTGGCCCGAGCGCACGCCCATCTACCGCAATGGACATACCGCGCAGCGCAATCGACGCCCGCACGAGCGATGCCAGCAACGGGGAGAACCGGTCTGCCTCGACTGCTCTCACCCACGACGCGTACCAGGGATGTCTGCCGTTCACGATCTTCTCGTTCTCGGCTTGCTGCGTAGTCAATTCAGTGCCGAAGGAACCACCGCCACGGTGGTAAGTGAAGACATCATCCGCACACACGTGACGAAGACCGAGAGACACGCACCGCTGGCTGAAGTCGACTTCCTCCCCGTATCCCCTTCCGAAAATCACGTCAAACCCGCCTGCCAGATCAAGCGCGCTCCGGTTTATGTAGACGCAATGCCCTACCGCCGTGGGTATTGACGGTCTGCTCTTGGCCGACCACTTGGCCACTGCGTCCGCGGCAGTGTCCGGCGTGTGACCCGGTGGCAGTTGCGGGCTGGGCCGGAAAATCTCGGGCACAGACAGCAGAGTCCCATGGTTCGTCAGCGAAGAGGCCGTCGCCACCGTGGACGAGCTCTTTGCAGCATCCTGGAGTCTCTCCAGCCATTGTGGACCGACAATCACATCGCTGTTGACCAGCACCACATCCCGTCGGTCCGCAGCGCGAAAAGCATCATTGCACGAACCGACAAAACCAGAGTTTCTCTCGTGATGGAGAATGAGAACAGTCCGATCTCCGATCATGCTTGATGCGTGGATCAACTCAAAGGCCCGTGAGTCGCCTCCCGCATCGTCAACCACTAGTACCGGCACACTCGGTTCGGTATTGCGAAAAATCGACTCGACGCAAGCCATCACGTCACTGAAGGCGTTGTAGACGGGAACCACGACCAGTGGCAGATCACCGGTCAACTGCAGGGTGACATCCTCAACATTCGTCAGACTGATGACCGGCACAGCGAAAGACTAATCGGCTCCACTGTCACCAAGAACGCAACCCGCTACACCGGTCAGTGGCAATTCGAACCTGAGCCCCGGGATGTCATTGTCGGCTCGATTGGTGATCGAGTACCACGTACCGCTGTTCAGTGTCACGGGGACAACCCCACCGGCATTATTGGAGAACCGAACTAGACGTATCTCAGTTTCAACATCAGGGAGAAGAACCATTGTCTCCCCACTCATCAAGATCCGCGCACCGCCGAGGGCTTTCGACTGTTCTCTGCACAGGGAGCCTGTGGACCTGGTTACCTGGTTGACTCCCAACTGGTTAAACATGTTGTCGTTCGTGTTGCGGTAGGGGTCGGGAAGAGCCTTTAACTCCTGAATGGTGAATCCGATTTTGCCATGAAATTCAGCCAGTTGGTCATAGGCAGACACCGCCATCTGAGGGGCTCGAGCGTCGACTGCAAAGTCATTAGTCGGACGAATGTCTGTCATGTCGAGAGCCGCGAGTGCTGACCTCACATGGAAGCTGGTGTCCCGAAGACCACCCGCTCCCTTTTCCATCTGGGAAATGCTCGACGGAAGAGTGAACGGTAGCGCGCAGAAAACGAGCGGCAGCACCATCCAAGTCTTGAATGTCGACAAAGCAAGACCCGTGCAAGTCACCAGCACAATCGCACCCACATACACGTAACGACTTGCCTGAGGTTCTGCCAGATGAGAACGGGAGATTCCGGTGAGCGTCCACGTGGTGATCACCATGAGGAGCATCAGGCATAGTGCACGCGATGTCATATCCGAGCATCGCAGGAAGATGGTTCCGGCCATGACAACCAGTGCCACCACGAGAACCATCTTGCCCACACCGAAGGACCAGCTGCCGATTCCTGCCGCGGACCACACCGCGGAGTCAAAGACATATTTGGGGGTCCGTGCGAGATTGCCGGGTTGTGACTGAGAAGTCCCGAACATCAGGTACCACACCGCATAACAGACCAGGACGGCGACCATGATCCGAAGGAGGCGCCATTGTCTCCTCAGGACCGTCGAGATTGTGACGGCTGACGCCACCGCCACCCCTCCTCCGGCACAGAGAAGTGCCAGTACTACCCATGTCGCCGTTCGGTCGCGGGGGTTATCGCGTGATGCCTCATCAATCGCCAGCAGCCCGAACAACAGGGCTCCCATCATCCCGATCTGGAAGGGCCACAGGATGTTCTGCCATCCAGCACCGAGGAGGACCAGCACCGGCAGGAGAGCAAGTGCCAGAACTGGAGACCTCCGATGGACGATTCGAGCAGCGACGACGCACGTCAAAGTGTGAACTGAGATTCCGAGAAGTTGGTACGGCACGTAGGACCCGGTCCCGAACACATCTCTCAGTGCAACGTACGAGATCACCGGAATCGTGCTGAGGTGCCCGTTGTGGGGCTGGAGCAGGCCATCAATCGAAATACCCCTACGGATGAGAAAGTCCCATTCGTCAAAGAAGAATGTCAATCCGTCTGTGTTCCCAAGCGTCGTCCAGATTGAGACGACCAGAATCAGGGCACCAGCAGTGGTGCTGATGACCGCAGCCCGTGAATAGTCAGTCCTTGACCGCAAGGAGCTTGATCTCCGAGATCATGAGGTCAGAGATGGGGTATCTCAGCAGATCCTCAGGCACATCGATTGTGTCTGCTGTCGCTGACACCCTCCTTATCTTGAGCCCGGCAGCAGTCACGGCATTCTGCAGTTGGGAGAGCGTGATCCGGTTGAGGGTGTCGAGATCAACCAGCGTTGCCTCACGTAGGTCGGCTTGTCCCTCCGTGAAGGAAGCCAGTTCCTTCCTCAGTTCATCGTGCGGACGCCGGAGATGTTCCCAACCCTCGGGATACCAATTCCAGAGATGCGAACCGCGTTGCGAATGGTAGAGAGGCCAGATCTGCAGGAACATGTAGCCCCGGGGGCGGAGAACTCTCTTGATCTCAGTCAGCACCCTCACAGGGTCACTGACGTGCTCGAAAACTGACCATGACATCACGAAGTCAAAACGTGAGTCCGCGAACGGCAGCATCGTCTCAGTGCACTCGGCGAATCGCAGATTGTCGGGCAACTCGCTGGCAAGAAATCTCCTCGACATCTCGGCGAGATCATCGACATCAGTCTGGAAGATGTCCGTCCCGACGAATTCGTAGGGACGGAATTTGCGGACCATACCGAGATCAATCATCCCGTCACCGCATCCCACGTCAAGGATGCGCGCGCCATCAATATCCACCGAGGTTCCAGCAAGAAAGTCTGCGATCTCCTGGGGTGGCTTCGTCACGTGCTCGAGAAACCAGGCCTTGCGGTCCTCTTCCGGAGCGCCCTTGTGACGACCCGCTACACGTGGTGCATCATCCACGCCATTCACCCCTTGTGGAGCGTTCCGAGAATCTGCTGGCGGGCATCCGCGAGGTCGGCCTGGAGACGCTCAACCTGGCTGGATATCTGGCTTCCCACCGACATGGACACTCCGTCAACGACACCAGCAATGTGCTGTGCGATGAGCGTCGACTTGCTCTCATCCAGACGAATCACGAGGTCACGTAGCTCCTTGAGGCGGTTCTCGTTGTCGATGTTCTTCCCTGCCAGGTCGGCAACTTGTTTCTGCATGTCTTCAAGGAGACCGAGGGCGCTCACGACTGATGCCGCCATGGATTCGACGCTGGCCGAGATCTCATTGAGGCGGCGGCGCATCAGATGATTCCCTCGTCCAGGGCGTTCTCGATCCAGGGGATGACCTCGTCGAGCATCTCGTCGAGGGATGTCGTGCACTCGAACCCTAGAACACTCATTGCCTTTTCCACCGACGGGACCCGCTTCTGTACGTCGTACTCAAAAGCAGGATCGGATACGTACCGGAACGGCACGTCCGGCCCCTTGACCTTCCGCCAGATGATCTCCGCCAGCTCGAGCACAGTTGTCGACTGCGCCGTGGAGATGTTGAAGTCCTCGTTAAGGGCTGCGGGGTGCTCCATGCAGGTCGCGATTCCCTTTGCGAGATCCCCTCCGTAGGTGTAATGGCGAACCTGTGTTCCCTCGCCGAGTATGTGCAAGGGGTCCTGTCCCTTGAGAATCTTCTGGACTAGGTCCGGAACGACGTGACTCATTGCCAGTTGCACGTTTCCGGACAGAATCTCCACCTCACCGAGGGCTCGGCCCTCACCCACTCCCACGCAGTTGAAGGGGCGGACGATTGTGTAGGGGACCTTGTACTGGTCCCACGCCGCCTTGGCGAAATACTCCACAGCAAGCTTCTGGAAGCCGTAGGAGGACAGCGGCGGTGGCACACGCCGCTCGTCGCCTTCCACACTCGGCCAGTGTTCCGTGCTCTCGAAAACCATGGATGAGCTCAGATAGGTGACTTTCTGCAGTCTTCCCTGGCGGTGAGCGCGGATGGCGGCATCACATGTCGAAGCCATGATTCTCTCGTTCGTCGCGAGAAGGTCGTATGCGTACGCGTGAAAGTAGCTGATCCCACCGATGAGAGCGGCACCTGCAATGAGGTGGTCGCAGTCCATGAGCAACTCAGTCATCAGATTGACGTCCGTTGCATCCCCCTCGACAAACTTGTAGTCCGGGTTCGAGTCGTAACTCTTCGTGATTCGTCCGTACTTCGAGTAATTGTCCAGGCCGACGACCTGGTGCCCACGGGCGAGAAGTTCCTCGACCACATACCCGCCGATGAAACCTTGAGATCCCGTCAGAAGAACTTTTGCCATGTCACATCTCCAGTCAGGCCTTGGCCGCGGAGAGAGTCTAGTTGGGCATCGACTTTCGCGGCCCGAATGCGTAGAAATACCAGTGCAGATACCGCGAGAGCCAAGCCCAAATCTTGAAGTTCGACTCCCCGAAAGCTCTGTCGAGCCAGATGGTCGGTATCTCCGCCACCGGCTGACGATGACGACGTGCCTTGGCGACAAGCTCGATTCCGATTTCGAATCCCTTGTCACTCTCGATGCCCACACGCCGGACAAATGAGGTGGAGTACGCCTTGAACGAGTTGGTCGCATCCCGCGTTCCGACTCGGGCGAACCAATACAGAGTCAGCCCCGCCAGTCTGGAGAGCAGCCCCTTGAGAGCAGGTCCTCCGACTTGCTGACCACTGCGCGCGTATCGGCTGGCCGCTGCCACGACCACGCCCCTGTCCACCAGGCGGGCCAGCGGCTCGATCTGTGCCGGGTCGTCACATCTGTCAGACATCGTCACAACAGCAACAGGCGAGGTTGCCTGGTCTATGCCGAACTTGATCGCATGAGCGGGACCCCTGCCGTACGTGTTGTGGACAGGCCTCAGCTGGGGATGTCGATGTGACAACTCCACGAGATGAGGGACGGTCGTGTCGTCGGGAGTGTCGTACACAACCAGCACCTCGCACGGAATCTTCACCAGGTCGAGAATCCGCT
>Ga0315906_10011517_pt1 | contig 10307 bp, 6 predicted proteins | sample LakEriMetagenome_4_FD_203526 | JGI IMG/M metagenome (GOLD analysis project Ga0315906, IMG submission 203526) | Freshwater fungal communities from buoy surface, Lake Erie, Ohio, United States - Buoy 2 MA122 | ecosystem: Environmental > Aquatic > Freshwater > Lake > Lake biofilm | place: USA: Lake...
TTGGTCGTAGAGGCGCCTGTTGCGGCAGATGCAAAGACGGCTACAAAAACAGGCGCTGTGAAGCACTGATAGAATTTTTGGGAGGGCTTTTAAAATTCCCAAAAATTACGCTACAATTCGTTCAACGTAGGCAATTTGGCATAGAATGCTCAGTTGATTGCAAATGCGGGATTAGCTCAGTTGGTAGAGCGATACCTTGCCAAGGTATAGGTCGAGAGTTCGAGCCTCTTATCCCGCTCCAAACATTGGAAGATGACCCAACATCTTTCTGCAAATTAGGGAAGCACCAGCTTCCCTTTTTTGTCACCAAAAATGGCGCGGTAGCAAAGCGGTTATGCACCGGATTGCAAATCCGTGTAGGTCGGTTCGACTCCGGCCCGCGCCTCCATCATTTCTCTTTAGAAATTAACAAGATAGCCCCTCAAGGGGCTTTTTGTTGTGTGCGTTTTTGGGTCTTGTCCAACACTCTGTTGGACAGAAATTGGACAGTTAAGAATACCAGTTCTTTAAAACCGTATCAAGCGTTTCGGCCAGCGAAGCCGCGCACCATCCGCATACTAGGTAATTTCTGTATTTTCAAGACCCCACCCACCCCCCACCCGTCCGTTTCGAGGTGACCCTCTCCAGACAGGTTAATCACTGTTCCGTAGCCGCAATATAAAAATCCAAGAATCTTTGTCCAACGTTAGACATCAGGGCAGTTTGGGCATGTAGCTCGGCAAAATTGGATTGTGCGGCGCAGCATACGCATAGTGGCAGGTGGGGGTACCCTTTCAAAAATTCAGCCAGACTGAACCCCACGTACCTCCACTCCACTAAATTGCCTAATCGGCTTCTTAAACCGTCCAAATTAATGGGGTCGGTTCACATTAAGGGGCTTTTTTTTGTGCGAAATGAGATAAAAAAGCAGCCCCTGTCATAAAACAAGAGCGGCATTCAATGAGGAAATTTAGCGCACTAATTTAATTTTTTGGATAGGGATAAGCTGTCATGCCTTTTTGTTTCAGCATGCTGTCTAACAAAATGGGGAAATGCGACCCTTGCAAAAGGGAAGGATTACCAGTAACTGTCGGTTAATTTACTTAAAAATCACAAAAAAATGTATATATATTAAATATCATGTTCTAATAGAATAAACAAACTTAAGATTTTATTTTTATATCACAGGGAATCCCATGAAACTCTTGAAATTTGCTGCACCGTTGGTTGCGATGGCTACGTTAGCAGCTTGCGGAGGAGGAGGTGGTGGTGCAAGCCCGACCACATATTCGATAACTGGATCCGTCGCAAAAGGTATCTTGAAAATGGCAGACGTCCAAGCTTATGAAGTGGTATCGGGTGCGCTAGTTAAATTTGGTTCTTCGACTACAACAGATAACTCTGGCACATACACGCTTACTTTGCCATCCACTACAAATCCAGTCATTATCAAAAGTTCTACCAACAGCAACACCAAAATGTTGGACGAAACGACCTTGGTTGCTGGTAAATTTGCTGAGATTGCTGCTCCTTTAGATTTGGTGCTGCGCTCAATGGTTCCTGATTTAACAGCATCTGCAGAAGTTCAAGCTAACCCATTTACAGAAATGGCGATTGCAGGTGCTTTGGCTGCTAAGGATGCCTCTGGTACAGCCGTTACTCTCACTAAAGATTTACTTTTGATATCTAAAGAAGCTGTCAAAACTCAATATGGAATCAATCCGTTCGCGCTTAAGGCAGTGGATGCAGATAACACGGCCGCTACGGCTGATCAAAAAAAGCTCATGACGCTTCTCACAGGCGTTGCGAAGTCAGCCAAGGATGACAGCACTTGTTCTACAACTTGTCAGATCACAAAATTGGGCACTACTGCCGAAATTAAATATGATAAAACCTCAGGCAATGGTAGCTTCAAAAATGCAGCTGATATGGCGACTATGTCTAATTCACTATCAACAAAAGCGGCAACTGTTACAAGTCCTCTTCTTGTTACCCTGCCAACTTTTACTGCTGTCAAAGAAAGCGATGTAGCCAGCATTGCTGAAATATCAGCGCGAGATAGTTTTAAAACCTTCATTGCAGTCATGCGGGATGGTTTAACCACAACAGGCAAAGCACTTGATACATCTAGCGCAACAATTGATGCACGTATACAGGGTTTGACTTTTCAGACGTTCAAAGCTGGCATGGATGCATTTAATGCTACAACAGCCAATTGCACTTTCCCTGACACGACACTGGTATGCCAAGGTACAAATGTTTCGGGCAGTAATGGCTCATACTCTTTAACTTACACATCTGGTGGTTTCAGAAGCACTGTCAATGCATCCGGTTCAATTGCAAATGGTGTTGGTAATATAAGCATTACAGGATCAAGCGCTGCAATTTCTTCTGGAAAGAAAGCAGGTGATCTGACAATTTCTGCAAAGATTACAGGATTGACCTCTCCAGAAGTAAGCCCAGATTCAGTCAAATTGAATGTTGAATTGACTGGTTATGACGATATTGGTGCTAAGCCAGTGACCGTAAAACTTACAGATTTGACTGTTCAAGAAAATCAAACGACCAAGACGGCGTCGATATCCGGTGGCTTGTCTATCAGCAACTCCTTTAATGATAAATTGAGTGGTAATGTTGCACTTGATGTTGTCAGCTTAGGACCTAACAACCAACCGTTGGAAGCTTATGCAAAGTCCGCAGTTTTGAATGTCACAGGTTATGGCGATGACAAAACGTTGATTAATCTTGATCTATCTGCAAACATTGATTACACAACTTATAAGCCATGGATTATAGAGTCGGCATCCAATCCTTTGATCGGTTCAGCGAACATTAAAGTTGCTTCGCTAAATGAGAACATTAAGTTGGACATTACGGGTGATCAAACAGGCTACAAAAAAGGTGATTTGAAAGTTATCTTTAAATCAGGATTGAACTCTATCACAGCTACCACCAAGACAGGCAGTAATCAAGTTCTCTTCACTAGTTCATCGGGTGATTTCACTGCCACTATGACAAAGGCTTCTACAAGCACTGTGTCAGGCGTCATCAAACAAGGGAGCGTTCAAGTAGGTACTATTGAAGGTGGCATGATTAAGGTAAATGGTGAAGAGCTTTCATTTAAATAAATCGAATGCAATCTAAAGCTTCAAATGGCTGCTCTGCAGCCATTTTTTTAATCTCCACTTTTTCATCGACACTGAGCTTGGCCCAGGGCTCATTGATGTACTCTTCACAGTCTTTCAGTAATCATGGGATTCTAACCAAAGGCTATTGGGCAACTCAAGAGATTGAGCTTAGACCTACTAACACCACTGGCTACAATGATGTTAATTTGAGAGCCAGTTGGCCTGTCAAAGATCTAAATATGTTTGTTGAGCGAAGTCTTGTACAAACATATGTAGGAGGGAGTAATGCCTTGTCTTTGGCTGCTAGGGATAGCTTTGACACAAACTCCCAAGCTTCTGGTCAATACCCTATCAATCTCAATATCCAAAGATTTGAATGGGACTCGCTCGGATTTTCAGTAAAAGGTAAAAGCGATTCCTATGAGGGCATTAGTTGGAAGTTAGAGCCAAAAATAGTCACACTTAGAGCGTTCAAATCTGGAAATGGCGATGCTATTCTAGCAATTGGCTCCAACATCAATACGCTGAATGGAACCCTTCATCGCGAATCTAATTCATCCTATGGTTACTTAGTTAACCCTGCCCAATTAAACATGGGATACGGCGCAAGTGCAGATGCTTTTTTAAAGATTGATTTGCAACCTGCGATGACGCTTGCATTTGATGTGAAAAATATCGGTTCACGTTTCATCGTGCATGGCGCGCATGAAAATGATCGGAGTTATCAAGTAGTGCAGTCTGCAGGACAAATTATATTCTCGCAGGTGCCATCGATTTCTGGAACATACGGACAGAAAAAAATTAATTACCGTCTTCCAATATTTTATAAAGTGGGGCTTTCGAAAGATGGTCCGCTCTCATACGGCGCTGGTGTCATTGGTTTTGACAGCGAGAAGATGGGATGGGCGCGAATTGGTTTTAGAACTGGATTAAATCAAGTTGACGTTACAAGCTATGCCTTCAATAATTTAGAAGTAACTTTCCGTAGAGATAACTTTTTTGTAAAAGGTTTGTCAGTAGGATTCGTGTTCTTAACAGGGTTTAGCGGAAAGCCTAAATTACAGTTGCAGACTGCAATTTATGATTTTTAGCTGGTTAGTTGTTATATAAATGAAGACTCTGACCCACTTGCTGTTGGGCCTGTCAGCGCGGAACTGGCGATCCAAGATGTTAGGAATATTCACATTGAATTCACCTCGGTACGAGCGGTACTTCTTGGGACGCACCAGCGACAAGCCACACAAAGTAATGGCATGGCTGAGAGCTTTGTGAAGACGCTAAAGCGGGACTATGCGAAGCTGGCTAACAAACCGGATTCAAAACTGTGATGGCCCAACTGAAAGATTGGTTCGATGACTACAATTCGTATCACCCGCACAGCGCTCTTGGTTACTTGCCGCCAACGCTGTTCAGGGAGAGGCGATCGGTAACTTAAACATACCGACGGTACTGGAATACAGGGTCAAGACCAATCGACTCCTTGCAGAGCCTTAACTTTGTAGTAGAAGGTGCTACCTTCACCAACGCACTCCGGAAAACCAGTTCTTACAGAGCTGGGAGATGTGGTTCGGGCTTCAAGGCTCAAGTTGGGGTTGTCCCAAGAAGCACTGGCGGTCGATGCCGAACTGGACAGAAGTTACGTTGGTGGTATTGAGCGTGGCGAGCACAACTTGACGCTCATCAATCTGCAAAAAATAGCAAACGCGTTGGGCACCAAGCCCTCAGTTCTTCTCAAAACAGCGGGAAACTAGTTGCACCAATCCTTCTAATATTTCATAATGTGAAATATAGGAGTTGCAATGGAAAAGTACCTATCAACAGCAGGGGGCAGGATCACATGCCTGAGGTGCACAGCCAAATCTGTGAGAAGCGGGGGTCAATGCTTCAAGCCTGCCTTGAAATCAAGCCGAACCCAGAAATGTGGGCACCATGGTGGTCGAAACAAAGGCCCAATTACCGAGGCAGGCAAAACACGGTCAGCAGCCGCGCACATCAAAACTGGTGAGTTCACCAAACAGGCAATACGGGAACGGTCACAAAAGTTAGCTGAAATGCTGAATTTGGAGGACTGTTTGATAGTCCTTAATATGACTACCGCAACTAGAACTCGAGGGCGCAAGCCAACGGGCTACACACGGTTGGTTACTATCAAAGACGTCTTTGAGTTTGCGTTGGACAAAGAATTGAACAGGCCAACGCAGGCAGGCGCTCAAGAATCCAGTATTAAATAATTCAAAGCATTGACCGACAAATATCACCTGTATCTAAAAGGGGGGCTTCTACTTCTGTCAGGTGTATATAAGGCGGGTTTTTACTTTCTTTCTCTCTTGAAAAAATAAAATATTCACCCAACTGCACCTGACAGAAGTAAAAGTAGAACGCCCCAGTCAATTTCAAGGCGATGCAGCGACTTCCGTACCCTTTTGTCGGATAAGTTCTGGGTGAATGCGAACAATTCGTTTGGGTCTCCCGCCAGTGTGCTCTTCAACCACTTTCACATAGCCGTGTTTCTCAAGTAGTTCAATAGCCACTTCAATTTCACCGCTACTTCGCAGCTTCGCCCATTCTCTTCTCTGAATATCGTCACGAGGGTTGAAACCGTCATGTAGCTGCCCCCTTTTAATTCGGTCAAGCAATTCGTAAGCAGACATTAAATCGTAACGAGCAACCACGTTGTAAACGCGACTTGCGTGTTCTCTGTAAAAAATCAGCAGGGATTCAGCTTTTTCATATGCAGAAAGCGAGATGCTTGTAGTAGCCGGGTTGTCTGCTAAAGCTACTAATAAAGCCAGCTTGGGTAGAGTGCCTCGATACTTACCGTAGTGTGCTGCAAGCACTGGATTTGAAATCCCTTGATTTCGCAATTTGTTCTCAATCGCAACCAAAAACGTGTCAAATTTTTCCTGAGCTTCGACATCCAACTTCAAAACTCTTGGTGCAACACGACGAGTTAATGGATTTCGCTCAAGGGGTATTGAGTTGATGGACTGGAATATCCGCCGTGCCTTATCTTCGGCAGCAAGATCTGGTTTGGTTTCTGTAAGTTCAAATTCTTTTGAAATTGTTGGTTGTATTGCCAACTGAAGCAGGCGCTGCAAGTAACCGTCGTCGCTGCCACCTTTATGCATATCGATTAAGTACTTTTCCACCTTGGCTGGCTGTAAATTACCGTACAGCGCCATACGCGGTCCTTCCGCAATATGGCTGCCTCGTTTGATTCTGTCATCCGTGTAGTCTTGATGGCCATCAAAAAATTGAAGCTCTTGTGCGCGAGCGTTTTCATACCCCTCTTTTTTAAGCTGGGCGATATGCCCATCAAGCTCATCCCGCAGTAGCAAAATTCCGTTTGGGTTGTCACACAGTATTTCCAAGCGTGCCTCTGGGGTCGCGTCTGAAATTACAAAACGCTTTCGTATTGGAGGTTTAATTTCATTGACTTGGTCAAGAAGTTTTCTGGCTTCAGACTTGTTACCGGCCTTGATCGCAGCTTTAGCTTTGACTTCCAAAACCTTAACCTCAAGCTTGCGAACTCTTTCTTCTGAATCCCATTCAGCCATGGCTTTTGCATGAACTCTTTGCGCATTAGTCTCAAGTTCGTTGATGAACTTCATTGCAGCATTCAAGCTGGGAGATTTCAACATTGCTGGCGGCAGGATGCTTGCACCCCAAAGATTGGGATATTCAATCCATGTCGGGTCTTTGCTTCGAGGTTGCACGCAGAACTTTTTCCCGACAACACTTCCGAAGGCAACCAGCATCGGAGTTGCAACCATCTCTGCAGGAATACGCATTCGTTTAGCGCAATCAGCTATGTATTCGGCAAGAGCTGGAGGAAGTATGTCAGGGTCCATACTGGGGGCTTCGCGGTACTTTGGTGGCAATTCCTGCAATCCCGCCCAATCATCAATGCTTGCCACTGTAATCAAAGGCTTTTTATCTTGATATCTTCTGGCGCGATCAAGTACAACAGACTCTTTGAGTACATCAGCATAGTGCTCGACATTGGCGGCTAAACAAAGCTGCTCAATTTCCACTTGAGTGTATTTTCCTTGGCTTCTTAAGTGACCTGCGTATTGAAGCATCGTCTCTTCACGCCCATCACCATCTTTTAGCTTTTCATCTGGCCATTCAAAAGCACCACTGACAACTAAGTGTGCCAACATGTTTGGCTGGCCGCGTTCAGCATTTAGAGTACAGGTGGGAGGTGTCTTTTTTGAATTCCATCTAGCCGAAATTTTCATCACAGCTTCAGTGGCATCGGGCAAACCGCCTTTTTTAAATTCATTGCCAGTAACGGTCATCCACCTTGCTTTGCTAGAAGAGAATAGCTCATCCTTCCCCCCCGCAGAACGAGCACGTGATGCATCACTTACCAGCTCTTTTGACAACACAAACGCACGAAGCCCCCTGCCAGACGGTGATACCTCCATATAAGGTTGCCCCAGAGCTTCCCAGTCCTGCATGATCTCTGACATTCGCTGGTAGTCTTCGAAATCAACTCCATCCCAGTCAAACGCGGCTAAGTGCATGCCATCAATTTTTGCTGGCAGAACTATACCCGGACCCGAGTGCCCTCGGTCCTGCGCTCGTTTCGCAGCATCGTTTAAATTGCCCACCCATTGCGCTGCTTTGGGCCATGCTTTCCCGGTGCCGTCTTTTCCCTTTGGGAATTTATCAAACTTGCCAGTTACCGGATCAGCGACACCTGCAACCCACGTTATGGCCTGTGGCAGCAGCAGCAACTTCTCAGGTATCAGGGCAAGTCCTGCTAGGATGAAATGATTGAGTTGTTGTGGGGAGCTCATGGTTTATTCCCCTTTCCCAAGTTCAACGCTTCAAACCAGTTGATGTCTTGGACTTCACCCATTGGCATGATCCATTCAATGCAGGACAATTGTTTAAGTAACTCAGAATTTTTTGGTTCCGAAAACAGCACCGAAACGGTCTGTCCTCCGCCACCGCTGTAGATTCCGGGATGGGCTAGCACAAGAGCGGTAAGCTTTCGCGCCTTGATTTCATCAAGAATTTCTTCAATTGTTGTGTAAGGCTCAACCAAGATCAGCGGTTCTTTATTGGGGCCATACCAAAAAGTGACGTGATCAGTCCATTCAATCAAACGAATACTTCTGTGAGTTTGTGGACATGTATCTGTAGCAATTGGCCGGCATCCGGTTGCATCCATAAAGCTGATGAGCCGCTGAGCACGTTCTAGTTGTTCGATTGCAGACGCTGAGTCGCCACAGATGTGACGCGGTATCTGGCTCAGTTTTGTACCCACCCCCTTTAGATATACATACCTATAGTAGGCGGTCCATGGTAAACCGGTTGATGCCTGAACTGACTTGACGCGAAGCACCCCTCTTTGACGGTCAAAAAACCAAGGTGCGATTAAATTAATTAAAGCCATATTGGGCTCCTTAAAAATAGTTTTTTAGATACCCGCGTGAAGGCGAGTTAACAAGTTTTCAGGTTTGATGCGCTAATACAGCCGATGGACCTGACACGGCTGAAGCGTTATGGCGCTGGGTTTAGTGCCACCAACGGAAGGCATTTCTGGCAATCTAATTTGTAGCCACATTTCATGGGTGGCTGGCTGAAAAATTGCCAATGCGTCACGACCCCCATGACGTGGGGCGCCAATTAAGGCGTGGCTATAAAGTTGTCAATCAGTTTTGCACAAGCAATGCCCAACTGGGGGAACTCAACAGACCAGTAAATTTTTAGGTACTACGCGTCTTAACGACGTTGGGGCCACAGTATCGTTGTGTGCGTCAGGTTAGTGCGTGCCTGCCACAGTTCGCAAATTTAGTGCGGTATTGCGACCGTTAAAAGATTGTAGACCACAAAACTTTCGTGGGCCAACTCTTTTTTTTAGTGTACAGGCATTATTGGCGCAAAGTTTACCAACTGACTTTACGTAAACCAATGTTTTATTTGAATAAATTAGCTTACCTTGGTTCACGATAAAAGCCGGAAATTTTACTATCCCAACTTTGAAGCCAAATCCTGAGAGCGAATATGCGTATACCGTTGCAACATTGAAAGAGTCTTGTGGCCACTGACCATACCAACTTCAATGGGATTCAGACCTTTCTCAAACAACCTTGTCACTGCCTCATGCCTAAGGTCGTGGAATCGGAATCCACGCAAAAACTCCTTTGAATCTGGCTGTGTGCATTGCGCCTTTGACAAAGCGATCAAAAAAGCTGATCTTATGCTCCCCGGTTTGGCTGAGAACAAGCGGCCATCAATTGACCTAGGCTGCGTCTGGATTGCGTTGAGTGCACGTGTCGACAACGGGACAGTTCTTGGGCAGCCGTTTTTTGTATCTGGCAAATAGATGGTCCGCTTTTCAAGACTCACATTTACCCAAGTCACCCCAGCCAATTCACCAAAGCGCATTGCCGTCTCAATTGCCAAGATCAAAAACGTATGTAAATAATGTGCGCCAGACTCTTTACAAGCTGCAAGCAGTGCTTCTTCTTCACCAGCTTCTAGTCGGCGCTGCCTTGGCTTCCCGGGCTTAGGCATTCTTATTTGTCGGATAGGGTTTGACACCGCCAACACCCACTCTTTACGACATTGCTCAAAGACAACGCTTAGGAATGCCAACTCAAGGCGCACTGTGTTGGCGGAGACTTGTTTCAAACGCTCATCACGGTATTGCGCAACCACTTCTCCAGTGATCTTGTCGATGGCCATGTCGGCAAGCTTTGTCTTTTTGAACTGGTTTGCTCTGTAACGCTCTTGTGATTTGCCCTTCTTAGTCGGCGTGACTTCCTCAACGTAACGATCCACCATCGACATCAGGCGCGGCATCGTTTGCTTTGGGGCTAGTACTCCTAGATCAAGCTGCGACTCGACACTGCGGGCCCATTTAAGGGCATCAGCCTTATTGTTGAAAGACTTAACAATCGGCTTGTTCTCCTTGCGGTGGACTCTAGCTTGCCACTTTTCACCACGCTTCCTGATACTTGACATACTCACCCTTTGTTGGACGAGCGTTGGACAAGACCAAAATCACACTAGCTACGTATTTACGTAACCCTTTGAATTTCCAAGATGATTCAGATAAATGGCGCGGTAGCAAAGCGGTTATGCACCGGATTGCAAATCCGTGTAGGTCGGTTCGACTCCGGCCCGCGCCTCCAAATTGCAGCCCTCAGTTCTTCTGAATTGAGGGCTGTTTTCTTAAGTCAT
>Ga0315906_10011518_pt1 | contig 10307 bp, 7 predicted proteins | sample LakEriMetagenome_4_FD_203526 | JGI IMG/M metagenome (GOLD analysis project Ga0315906, IMG submission 203526) | Freshwater fungal communities from buoy surface, Lake Erie, Ohio, United States - Buoy 2 MA122 | ecosystem: Environmental > Aquatic > Freshwater > Lake > Lake biofilm | place: USA: Lake...
TCCTCCAAGGCCAGACTGCGAAGCCGATGGGGCTGAACGCGAGCCAGCGTTGTTCTTGGGCTCACACCGGAATCTCTAAACAACGCCGGCGGCACAAAGTATCGCGTGCCCCGCGTCCGGCCACTTTGTGCGATCAGCTTGGCTTCGATCAACTCTGCCAGCCAGTCCCGCAATTCGGCGGTGCCGCCCAGTTCCAGCCGCTCGGCCAATTCCGTCGCCGATAAGCCTTCATCCGATTGAGCAACGAGGCCAAGAACGATCCGACTTCGCCGGCGCAGCTGGTGATCGCGATCCACGCGCGACAGAAGCTGGATCACCCGCGGTTCCAGCACCCGCCGCGATACGGTGACGTGCACCGAATCCACACCCTCCGCGACTTGCGGCGCAGTACGTCCTGATGTCAGTAGTTTCTCGAACACGGCATCCATTCCAGATCCTTCGCGTTCCATCAGCCGCAGATCGTGAAATACTCTCGCCAGGCCGTCATTCCGACGAAGATGCGCGTGCAAGATGTTTTGTGGCGTGACCCCGATTGGTAATCGGCCGGGATTCACGATCTCGAGTTCGGTTGGCCGTATGTTGAGAAATATCTCGCCCCCCTGCGTGTAAGGCCGGTGGACAAGTGCATTCACCAACAGCTCCCGCACAACAACCTCATCGAATGCGGGAACGGTAGTTCTGAAAAGCCCGGATTCGACTTCATAGCTTTCCCTGAAGTCGGGAATCGCCGACCACACGGCGTCCACGAGTTCGACCGGAGAAAGTTCGTGGTCATCCCAAACAAACTTTCCGACCTTCGCGCCGCGATCGTCGTACTTGATCGCCTGAACGACCGGGGCCGTTGACAGTCGAGCGCGATCACGAGACTTTCCGAGCAACAGAATGCCGAGATTCGTCGCGAAACCTTCGTCGCACAGTCGGTAGTGGACCAGCAACTCTCGGTCGTTTTTCTCCTTCACCGCGTCTTTGACCCGGTCCGAACTGCGTATGTCGCCGCACCAGGCGGCTATTTTCTGCGCGTCCAGTTGATCGCGCGCCACTCGGGCTGTCGTGAGCATCTCCCAAGGGACCACGGGCCGATCGGTGATCAGCCTAAGAACGTCGTCGCCAACTACGGGCTGGCAGGTGTCTCCGACTCGAATCCGGTAACGACCGTCCGAAGTCGAGGCCACCCCAGAGGCTCGCGGCACTTCCACGATGATGTATTCGCCACCATTCGCTGCCGTAGCGATGCGCGGGTTCACCTGCACGTTTCTGGTGAGTTCCCCAACCCGTCGCCGAATGTTGTCCAGTGTCTGTGGCCCAATCCTTTGGTCAGCGGGAGGATCTACAGCCCGGGACTCGATTCCGACCAAAAGAACCCCGCCGCTTCCATTCGCAAAACACACGCAGTCCAACGCAAACTCGTCAAAGTCTGCGCTGGATCCCTCAACCTTGCGGAGCGATTTGTGATCGCGCAGATGCGTTTCGTGCGTCGGCAAGCCATCCATAGGTCTGACGAGAATAGACCCCCCCTCGGGCCAGCGACAAGGATTCGTTGCTGCGAGGGATGGCGGCAGTCAGGGCTGCGTCGCCTCTTCTTGGCCCCCCACGGAGCCCATTAGGGCCTTGACGCCACACCGGCCGCGCCCCGGTAGCACCGTCGCGAAATCGCTCCTGCGGTAGCACCGAGGTAGCGCAACGCGTTTTCAGCGCCGCGGCGGCCGAATGGCCGCCGCACAGAATCCATCTGTTTTGATGGATGAAAATGAAGCTGGGGAACTAGGATTCGAACCTAGACTAACTGGTTCAGAGCCAGTCGTGCTACCGTTACACCATTCCCCAAAATCGGGCTCCGGACGCGACTCGGGCTGCAGGCCGCGGCCGGGACGACGATTCGGCGCCGGCGGTCGGCCAGCGGTATGCTGCAAACCCCGGAAGCCATGAGCGTAACCGCTCTTCCAGGCGTCGGCAATCGCGATTGCCGGCTCGTCCGGCGGGCCCGCGCGGCCGCCCGCCCGCCGCCGGAGTGACACGACCGAGACGCACGTGGCCTTCCTCGAACTGCACGGCGAACGCGGTCGCAAGCGATTCAAGATCGCCGGCGATCGCGTCGTGATCGGCCGCCACCCCGGCTGCCACCTCGTGATCGACGAGCCGGCCGTCAGCCGCCAGCATGCCGCCGTCACGCTCGTCGCCGGCGAGGCCTTCGTCGAGGATCTCCAGAGCCGCAACGGCACGGCCCTCAACGGCCGCCCGCTCACGGCCCGGCAGCCGCTCGCCCACGGCGACGAGCTCGACGTCTGCGGGCGGAGGATCGTGTTCCTGCGGACGGCCCGCGCCCCCGCCCGCCCCGCCGCTCCGGCCGACCGGGACGACTCCAGCGCCTTCGTCGATCTCGACGTCGCGGGCGGCCAGGCGTCGATGATCCTCTCGCAGTTGGACGTGCCGCGGGCCGCGGACGAGGAGCCGCTCGGGCACCACGCGGAGGCCAAGCTGCGGGCCCTGATCGGGCTCAATCGCGCCATCGGTGCGTCGCTGTCGGTCGAGGAGGTGCTGCCGCGGATGCTCGACGGCCTGCTGGAGATCTTTCCCAGGGCCGAGCGCGGCTTCGTGCTCCTGATGGACCGCGGCTCGGAGCGGCTCGTCCTCCGGGCCCGCCGGATCAAGGGGCAGGCCGAGCCCGGGCCGCTGCGGCTGAGCCTCTCGCTCATCGGCCAGGTGGCGGAGTCGCGGCGGGCGGTGCTCTCGGCCGACGCCGTCGCCGACAGCCGCTTCAGCGACCACGACAGCGTCGTGGATTGTCGGATCCGGTCGGTGATGTGCGTGCCGGTCGTCGGCGCCGCCGGGCTGCTGGGCGTGGTGCAGATCGACTCGCGGGACGTGCGGAACGGCTTTTCGGCCGCCGACCTCGAGGTGCTCGTCGGGGTCGCGGGCCAGGCGGCCCAGGCGATCGAGCAGGCGCTGGCCCACGACGAGCGGGTCGCCCGCGAGCAGATCGACCGCGACCTGGCCCTCGCCAACCGCGTGCAGCAGGGCCTGCTCCCCGCCTGCCCGCCCTGCGTCGCCGGCTACGAGGTGTTCGACTTCTACGAGTCGGCCCGGCAGGTGGGCGGCGACTTCTTCACCTACGTGCCCCTGCCCGACGGCCGGCTGGCGTTCGTGCTCGCCGACGTGTCGGGCAAGGGCGTGGCGGCCGCCCTGCTCATGGCGGCCCTGTCGGCCGACATCCGCTACTGCCTGGCCAGCGAGCCCGACGCGGCCCGGGCCGTGGCGCGGATCAACGAGAGCTTCCTGCGCGGGGGCTGGGACGACCGGTTCGCAACCCTGGTCGTCGTCGTGCTCGATCCCGCCACCCATCGGGCCACCGTGTGCAACGCCGGGCATCTCCCGCTCTACCTCCGCGGCCCGACGGGGACCGTCACGGCGGTGGGCGCCGACCTGGGCGGGCTGCCGTTGGGGATGGTCGCCGACTGCACCTACCGTTCCTGTGAGATCGCGATCGAGTCCGGCGCCGTGCTCGTGCTCCACACCGACGGAATCAGCGAGGCGCTCGACCACGAGCGCCGCTGCTACGGCCTCGACCGGCTGGAGCGGGTCGTGGCCGAGTCCGGGCGGACGGCGGCGGAGGTCGGCCGGGCGATCCTCGCCGACGTCGAGCGGCACGCCGCCGGGCAGGTGCAGAGCGACGACATCTGCCTCGTCTGCCTGGGCCGCACGGACGCGGCCGCACATCCTGCCCAGAGGCCCGCTCCCGCACGCCGCGGCGGCCGCGTGCAGCCCCGCCGCTGACCCGCCGATACCGGAGGCAGGGCGGCGGAGCCGCCGTTCGAGGCCGTCGCCGGGGAGGAATCACCATGAGTTTTTTCCAGTGGTTGCGTGAAGGGGTGCGGCAGGCGGTCGTGCTCGGGCTGGCCGACGCCGTCGAGGACGTCGGCACGCGGGCGAGCACGGAGGACTTCGGCCCCGCCCTCGCCCAGTCGCTGCGGGACAGGCTGACGGTCCACAGGGAGCCGAAGATCGTGGATCAGCAGCCCGCGGCCCCCGCCGGACGGCGCCGGCTGGGCCGGTCGTTGGAGTCGCTGCAAGGGTCCGCGAAGGCGGCCTGAGCGATCAGGGTCCGGGCGGCGGCAGCGTGACGTCGATCGTCGTTCCCCGACCGATCGCGGTCGTGATCCGGGGCGTGCCCCCGAGCAACTGGGCCCGCTGTCGGATGCCTTCCAGGCCGAAGCGATCTTCGGGGACGGCGGCGGGGTCGAAGCCCCGGCCGTCGTCCGCGACGACGATCCGCACGCCGTCGGCGGTCCGTGTCAACTCGACCTGCAGGCGACCGGCGCGGGCGTGCTTGCGGGCGTTGGTGATCGCTTCCTGCGCGATGCGGAAGATCGTGGTCTCCAACTGCGGTGCGAGCCGCTCGCCGGGCAGGTGGTGCGCGAACGTCACCACATCGACGTCGAGGCGGGCCTCGTCGACCAGCGACTGGATCGCGTCCACGAGGCCCAGCTCGTCGAGGGCCGGGGGCCGCAGGCCGCCGATGAGCCGACGGGATTCCTCGGCCGCGGCCTGCAGCAGCCGCAGCCCCTCGTCGAACTCGCGGGCCGCCTCCGGCGGGCAGGCGTGCTGGTAGGCCTGGAGGTGCATGAGGGCTCCGGCCAGATACTGGGCGATGCCGTCGTGGATCTCGTAGGACACGAGCTGCCGCTCCCGCTCCTGGATCTCCAGGAGTCGCTTGAGGACGTTCCGCTCGTGCGTCAGCGCCTGCTCCGTCGTCTTCAGGGGCCGGATGTTCTGGCAGCAGACCAGCAACGCGACCGTGCGGCCGGCGCGACGGACGGGGGCGATCCGCAGCGCGAAGTAGTTGAGCGAGCCGTCGAGCCGCCGCACCGTGGTCTCGAGCGTCCGCACCTCGCCGTGTGTGAGCACGTGCTCGAGCGATTCCTGCAGCGACCGCGCCGACTCCGGCAGCGTGAACCGCGTGAACGCGTGGCCGACCACCTGGTCGAGCGTGAAGCCTTCGTCCACGCGGTTGCAGCCGCGGATGATGCCCGCTCGATCGACCAGGGCGACGTACTCGCCGCTGGCCTCCTGCACCGCGGCCCAGAGCGCGGCCGGGTCCTGCAGCACGGCGGCCACGTCCGGGTCCAGTTCCGGAGCCGGCGGATCGGAGGCGGCGCGAGGATCGGGATGGGCCGCGGTCACAGTGATTTCGGCCGGGGAATCCGGCCGCCCGAGGAACCTCCCCTGCCCCGCCGGCCGCGGCCGGATGACGCGGGCGCCTTGCCGGCGCGGAGGGCGGAGATCTCGTCGCGGATCCGGGCCGCCCGCTCGAACTCCAGGTCGGCGGCGGCCTGCATCATGTCGGCCTCGAGCTGCTCGAGGAGCTCGGCGGCCCGGCGGCCCGCATCGTCGCCCCGGCCCACCGCCTCGAAGGCCTTGCCGCGGGAGGCGGCCTCGGCCTCGATCCCGGCCCGGATCTCCTTGCGGATCGTCTCCGGGGTGATGCCGTGCGTGCGGTTGTACTCCTCCTGCAGGGCCCGGCGGCGCCGCGTCTCGTCCACCGCCTGCTGCATCGATTCGGTGACCGTGTCGGCGTAGAGGACCACCCGGGCGTCCACGTTGCGGGCCGAGCGGCCGATCGTCTGCATGAGCGAGGTCTCGCTCCGCAGGAAGCCCTCCTTGTCGGCGTCGAGGATCGCCACCAGCGACACCTCCGGCAGGTCGAGCCCCTCGCGGAGCAGGTTCACGCCGACGAGCACGTCGAACTTCCCCTCGCGGAGATCCTTGAGCAGCTCCACCCGCTCGAAGGCGTCGAGCTCGCTGTGCAGCCACTTGCACCGCACCTTCCGCTCCGTGAAGTAGGCCGAGAGATCCTCGGCGAGCTTCTTGGTGAGCGTGGTGACGAGCACCCGCTGGCCGGCGGCCACGACCTTCTCGATCTCGCCGGAGAGGTGCGGCACCTGCTGCCTGGCCGGCACGATCTCGATCACCGGGTCGAGCAGGCCGGTGGGGCGGATCACCTGCTCCACCACCTCGCCGCCGGTGCGGCCGAGCTCCCAGGGGCCCGGCGTGGCCGAGACGAAGATCGTCTGGTGGAGCCGCCGCTCCCACTCGTCGAACTTCAGCGGCCGGTTGTCCATGGCGCTGGGCAGGCGGAAGCCGTGGTCCACGAGGGTCTGCTTGCGGCTTTTGTCGCCGGCGTACATGCCGCGGACCTGCGGCACCGTGACGTGCGACTCGTCCACGAAGAACAGGAAGTCGTCGGGGAAGTAGTTGAAGAGCGTGCCCGGGGTGCTGCCCGGTGGGCGGCCCGACAGCGGCCGGGAGTAGTTCTCGATGCCCGGGCAGAAGCCGGCCTCGAGGAGCATCTCGATGTCGAACCGGGTGCGGGCATTGAGCCGCTGGGCCTCGAGCAGCTTGCCCTGGCCCTTGAGCTCCTCCAGTCGCTGGTCCAGTTCGTCCTTGATCGTCGCCACCGCGGCCTTGATGCGGTCCTCGGGCATGACGAAGTGGCGGGCCGGATAGAAGTAGGTCTCGTCCTTCTTCGCCGCGACCTCGCCGCTCACCGGATGGATGACCGCGATCGACTCGACCACGTCGCCCCAGAACTCGACGCGGCAGGCCAGCTCGTCGTACGGCGGCCAGATGTCCACGCTGTCGCCGCGGACGCGGAACTTGCCCCGCTCCAGGACGACGTCGGTCCGCTCGTAGTGCACGGCCACGAGCCGCTCCAGCAGGGCATCGCGGGAGAGCGGCATGCCGGCCACGAGCCGCACGACCATCGCCCGGTAGTCGTCCGGCGAGCCGAGGCCGTAGATGCAGGAGACGCTCGCCACCACGACCACGTCGCGGCGGCTGACCAGGGCGCTGGTCGCCGCCAGCCGCAGCCGGTCGATCTCCTTGTTGATGGCGGCATCCTTCTCGATGTAGATGTCGCGCTGGGGGATGTAGGCCTCGGGCTGGTAGTAGTCGTAGTAGCTGACGAAGTAGTGGACGGCGTTGTGGGGGAAGAAGTCGCGAAACTCCGCGTACAGCTGGGCGGCGAGCGTCTTGTTGTGGGAGAGGACGAGCGCGGGGCGGCCGACGCGGGCGATGACGTTGGCCATCGTGAAGGTCTTGCCCGAGCCGGTCACGCCCATCAGCACCTGCGACCCGCGGCCCTCCTCGACACCACGGACGAGCGCCTCGATCGCGGCCGGCTGGTCGCCCGCGGGGGCGTAGGGCGCCACGAGCTCGAACACGCCGGGCTGGAGGAGCTGGCCGCTCACCGCGTCTCCTCCCCGGAGCCGCCGATCGGCCGGAGGTGGGGCCGCATGCCGGCGAGCGTGGCCGGGCCGATGCCGGGCACGTCGAGCAGGCCGTCGAGGCTCGTGAAGCGGCCGTGGTCACGGCGGTGGTCCACGATCCGCCGCGCGGTGGCCGGCCCGAGGCCGGGGAGCTGGGCGAGTTCCGCCTCGCCGGCCGTGTTGACGTCCACGGTGAACCGGGCGCCGGCCGCCGGCGGGGTATCGTGATGCACGAGGCCGCCGCCGAGGCCGCCGGCCGCCACGAACCACACCGCCAGCGCCACGACCGCGGATGCCGTCACCGCCGCGAGCAACGACTGCACCCGGGCGGGAATCGGTGTTGCCGCGGAGTCGGGACGGTTCACGACGCTACCCTTCGGGGACGGACTTCACGTACCATAGCAGGCCGCCGCCGCCCCCCGGCGGTCGAGCCCGTCGAGGCCCTCTGGCAGCGAGTTTTCCCGTGTCCGCATCGATCGTGGCCCCCGCCCCGCCCCGCGGCTGTCCCGACTTCCACCAGGTCGCTTGGGACGAGCGGCTGGCCGCCCATGTGCGGCAGGCCGCAGCCGGCTGGTTCGCCGAGGATCTGGGGCACGAGTGCGACTGGACGAGCGTGAGCCTGATCGACGCCGCGGCCCGCAGCAGCCTGGATGTCGTGGCCCGCAGGCCGGGCGTGATCGCGGGCCTGCCGGCGGCCGCCGTGGTGGCGGAGGTGGCGGATCCCGGGCTGCGGTTCACGCCGGCCGTCGCCGACGGGGCCGTCGTGGCGGCCGGCGACGTCGTGGCCAGGCTCGCCGGCGCGACCCGCAGCGTGTTGGCCGCGGAGCGGGTGGTGCTCAATCTGCTCGGCCGGATGTCGGGCGTGGCCACGGCCACGCGGCGGCTCGTGGACGCCGTCTCCGGCACCGCGTGCCGCGTCTACGACACGCGGAAGACCGTTCCCGGCTGGCGGCTGCTCGACAAGTATGCGGTCCGCGCGGGGGGCGGGTGGAACCACCGTGGCGGGCTCTACGAGGCGATCCTCGTCAAGGACAACCACCTCGCGGCCTGCGGCGTCGCGGGGCTGGCGCCGGCCGACGCGGTGCGACGGGCCCGCGACTTCCTCCGCCGCACCTTCCCGCCGGCGCGGGTGGCGGAGATGGTCGTGGAGGTGGAGATCGACGCCGTCGCCCTCCTCGAGCCGGTGCTGGCGGCCGGGCCCGACATCGTCCTCCTCGACAACATGCAGCCCGACGAACTGGCCCGCTGCGTGCGGCTGCGCGACGCAGCGGCGCCGGGCGTGGTGCTCGAGGCCTCGGGGGGGATCCGGCCCGAGACGGTCGCGGCGATCGCCGCGACGGGCGTGGACCGGGTGAGCACGGGCTGGCCGACGCACGACGCCCCGTGGCTCGACGTGGCTCTCGACTGGGCGTCACACGCCTAGGAGGCGATTCCGCTTCGTGCGCCGCTCGGCGCGGAGCCGGGCGCGACGCTTCGTCTCGCTCGGCTTCTCGAAGAACTCACGGCGCCGCATCTCCTTCTTGATGCCGCTGCGCTCGACCAGTTTGCGGAAGCGGCGGACCGCCTCCTGGATGCTCTCCCGCTCGCGAACCGTCAACTTGACCATGCGTGCTCCGAAGACTCGATCTGACGGGGCCGGCGCCGGAGGACCAGGGGGGCGGCGACGACGAACCGTCGAAGCCCCGGAGTATAAGGGCCGCCCGGCGGGGCGTCCACCGCGGTCGGGCCCAGCCGTCCCGGGGCCCGGCCGGCCCTCGGGGCCAAGCCCCTGCGCCGCCGGGACCGGGTCAGACGGCCGCCGCCTTCTGCCGCGAGACCTTCCGCCGCTCGTGCTCCGAGAGCAGGATCTTCCGCAGCCGGATCACGGCGGGCGTGACCTCCACGAGCTCGTCGTCCTCGATGTATTCCAGCGCCTCCTCCAGCGACATCCGCCGCGGCGGCTTGAGGAGGATGTTGCGGTCGCTGCCGCTGGCCCGCATGTTCGTCAGCTTCTTCTCCTTGGTGGGATTGACGGTCATGTCCTCGGCGCGGGCGTTCTCGCCGCAGATCATCCCCTCGTAGACCTCGTCGCCCGGCTCGATGAACAGGTCGGCCCGCTCCTGCAGGCCGTCGAGGCCGAAGGCCACCGCCCGGCCCGGCACCATGGAGACGAGCACGCCGTTGGCCCGGCCGCCCACCTCGCCCTCCATCGGCCCCCACTTCTCGAAGCGGTGGTGCATGATCGCCGTGCCCTGCGTGGCGTTGAGCACCCGGGTGCGGAGGCCGATCAGGCCGCGGGCGGGGATCGAGAAGGTGGTGTGGGCGAACTCGCCCCGCGAGCCCATGTGCTTGAGCTGGCCGCGGCGGGAGCCCGTCAGCTCCATCACCGGGCCGAGCTTGTCGTGCGGCACCTCGACGACGAGCGTCTCGAACGGCTCGAGCACCGTGTCGCCCTCCCTGCGGAGGATCACCTTCGGCTTCCCGACGGAGATCTCGAACCCCTCCCGCCGCATCGTCTCGATGAGCACCGAGAGGTGCAGCAGCCCGCGGCCGCTGACGGCGAACTGCTCGGTGCCCTCGATCGGCTCCACGCGGAGGGCGACGTTCCGCTCCAGTTCCTTCTCCAGGCGGTCGCGGAGGTGCCGCGTGGTGAGGAACTTGCCCGACTTGCCCACCAGCGGCGAGGTGTTGATCCCGAACACCATCGAGAGCGTCGGCTCGTCCACCGTGAGCCGCGGCAGCGGCCGCGGGTCGAGCGGGTCGCAGATCGTGTCGCCGATCTCGACGTCCTCGATCCCGCTCACGGCGGCGATGTCGCCGGCGGTGGCCTGCTCGACGTCCACGCGGCCGAGCTTGTCGAACGACTGCACGCCCACGAGCTTCGCCGGCACGAGGCCGCCCGCCGCCGTGGAGCGGACGACCGCCGCCCCCTTGGTGAGAGTGCCCGACTCGACACGACCGATGGCGATCCGGCCCACGTAGTCGGACCAGTCGAGCGTGGTGACGAGCATCCGCAGCGGCGCCGACCCATCGACCAGCGGCCCCGGGATCTTCTCCAGCACCATG
>Ga0315906_10011519_pt1 | contig 10306 bp, 7 predicted proteins | sample LakEriMetagenome_4_FD_203526 | JGI IMG/M metagenome (GOLD analysis project Ga0315906, IMG submission 203526) | Freshwater fungal communities from buoy surface, Lake Erie, Ohio, United States - Buoy 2 MA122 | ecosystem: Environmental > Aquatic > Freshwater > Lake > Lake biofilm | place: USA: Lake...
AAGGTCATAAGGCTTGGTCGACGCGGTCACGAAGCCCTTGAGGGTCACCGTCTTGCCCAGGTAGGGCGAATTGCCGTTGGAAGCTTGGGTGTACTGTACGTCGTAGACCTTCATTCCTCCAGTGCGCACCGTGTAATAGTCTACGTTGGGTTGGGCTTGACCTACCGGCGTCGTGGGGTAGTACGAAACGTTACCGTCGTCGTCTTTGGCGCGGATGTAGTAGCGCACGAGCGTGTTGTTGGGGGCGCTGGGCAGGCTGTACTCATATTCGTCGGTCGAACCGGCCACAAGCGGCATGACCACCTTAGTAAACTGGGTGGGCTGCAGGCTCGCATTCGTTGTGTAGAACACGTGAACCGAATCGACGGTGCCGTCAAAATCGGTGATGTTGCACGTCAAGTCCGGGCTTTGGTTGGGCGTCGGAATCATTGGATCGCGCTCAAAGTTGCTGATGTAGGGCGGCGCGTAAGCGATTTGGTAGTGCGAAGCGGCAAAAGGATTCAGTTCGTAGCCGCGGGTTCCACTGCCTGTAAAGCATCCGTTGCCGTCGTGGCGAATCATGCCTTTGAGGCTACTGTAAAAGGTTCCCGGCACCGGTGGAACAAACTGGCCAGTAGTCTGGGGCGAAGCGGGGTTTACGGTTTGGTAGCTGGGGAGTTTTTGGGCCAAAAAGCGATCTGAAACGTTGATTTTGTTGCCGTTGGCGTCCACAACGTTGAAGCTGATGCGGTTTCCGCCGAACGGAATCACCTCGGTCACCGTCACATTTTGGAATTCTACGAAGGAATTCTCCCACTGTTCGCCGGTGGTCGGAATGTTGATGCGCTGCGCGTCGTTCAGGGTGCCCACGGTGATCGTCGCGGGGGTCGGTATGGCGCGGGTGCCGAGAATGGTCATGGAGCTGGCGCTGGTCGCTTCCAGTTGGGTTCCGTTGTTGTAACTAGTAACCTTGCCAATGAACTGAATCAGGTCACCGGGCATCAAGTACTCGACGTTCGGCAGGGTAACAAGCTGGTTCTGGGCATTGGTGTACACGCCCATCACTTCCATACCGCGGAACGGGCCCGCAGCCCCTTGGGCGGCCGTGTCTACGATAAAGAAGAAGGGACGGTGTCCGCCTTGAACCGAGCCCGAAGGAACTTCAGACACGTTGCCTGGCGTAACGACAATTCCGACGGTTTTCACAATCTGGCCCTCAAATCCCGACGAGTCCTTGCACGCAGCGAGCTGCGAAGGCGACACGTACTGCAGCGTCGAAATGGGGTAGTAGGTTTGGGCTGCCGCGGTGAATCCGAGGGCAAGCGCGAGGAACGAGAAAAAGTGCTTCATGGTTATTTAATCAGCGTAAAGTGACCGGAATACGATTCTCCGGTTTGAAGGTTGAGCACGGTGTAGCGGTACAGTCCGTGGGAAATCATTTGGCGGTCCTTTGAGAGGATATCCCAAGCATATTCGCCGCCCGACAGCACCACATTGTGCTCTTCTGGGTTGGCAAACGTGCGGAACCAGCGTTGGCTCAGTTGGTCGGAACCCTGCGCGTTGTGGTACAGCACGTCGAGCAAGTCGCCGGCCGGGGAATGAATGCGGATCTCTGCTTGGGCGGGCAGGTTGGCGAACATGAGGCGGCGGCTTTCGTCTTGGAACGCACTTTGACCTTCCCATGCGGCGCCGGCATAGTACGGATTAGGGTACACGTAGGGCGGATTGGCCTCCATCGACAGCTGGGCCGGAGTACCCGGAAAAACGCGAGCGGAACTTTGGGCGAAACTCGATTCCAGGGATTCAAGTTGGGTGTCGGGGTCGCCTTGGTCAAATGCCGTGACGGCCACGGCACGTTGCCAACCGTTCGGTACGTTTTCTAGCCGTAAACCGTAGCGGTAGGTTAGGGTATCGCCTTGGAATTGAACTGGTTCAGTGAGCTTAATTGACTCAAGCCCCGTTTCATAGAAAACGCCGTCGCCGCGTTGGTCCCATTCGCCGTACTTTCTAAACGTTTCGGCCGTGCGTTGACTGGCATCGACGTCGAATCCGAGTTGGCTCACGTAGGCTCTGTAGCCGGCAAAGTCGCGTTGCTGGCTGATGGGGTCGATGCTGCGCTCGCTGCGGTCGGTCCAGAACAGATCAATGAATCCGTCGCCGGGGATCGCCCGAACTTGCGGAGCGTCGGGCGGACTGGGCAATATGTACCGGGTTATTTTGCCGTTGCCGTCGCGGTCTTCTCCGGCATCAAGTTGTCCATTGAAGTTCTGGTCCTCGCCGTTGTAGCAGGTTTGCGCCCATTGCGCGTTGGCGAGCAGGCGGCTTCGCTGCGTGCTGTTGTTGACGGTGTTGGGCTGGCCGTCGTCCACTTTTTTGGCTAACACGAACGCGAACGCAAGCTTGATTTCGTCGCCAGGGGCAAAATTCTGGAACGGCCCCACGCTCAACAAATCGCTACGGTTGCCTGCGGCGTTGAGCTGGGCTTGAATGTTGGCACCAGTTCCAGCGGCGCAGGGTGCGCCGTTCGGGTTATCCCAGCAGGGGTCCTGGTTAAGGCCCTGGGTCATCTTCACGTAGCGCTGGTCGTCGGTGGTGGGAAAAAAGTAAAGGGCCTGGCCGGAGTTGTTGAAAATCCACGCATTGTAGTGGTCCTCGAGGCCATTGACCAGGGGATGATGAAATCCTGACTTGTCTTCGGCACCTAAAAACTTTTGGCCGATGTAGGAATCGGTCCAACCCGGGTCGCCCGTCGCGTCAAAGCGGTAGGCCAGCTGGAGGCTGTCGTCGTAGCCGTTGCCGCCCTGCTGGTAAAACACCGCACCGCCTGCGCCGGCCGGAGTGCGGTTGATGTTGCGGACCACTTTGTTCGCCCAGAGCGCAGCGTACACGTCGTTGTAGGTTTCGATTCCCACATTTTTGAGCGTAACGTCCACAACCACAAAGAAGTCGCTAAACCGGTAGTTCCAGTTGTAGGTCGACATGGTCATGGAAATGCCCATCGGCGTGAGGTGGTTGCTGATGGGAATGGTCGTGCCGGGGACCAAAATATTGGTGTCCACGCAGGTGGCATTGAAGTCTTGGTGGGAGACGGCGTTGGTCCGGTAGTTTGGGTGGTCTTTTAGCGAGGAGGTTTCGCCAAGCGACGTGGTGGGGGTGAACTCAAACCCGCCGCGACCCGGTGCATAGCCCTGGGGTGCGTCGTAGGCCGAGGTACTCACGCGGATTCCGCCCCCGGCATCCACCCCGCCAATCCAAATTCCCGACTCAAAAAGGTGTTCGGTGCCGGATCCCGCCGGGAATTCGCACGAGGGCGTGCCGGTTCCGTCGCGGTACCCCCTGAAGGCGTTTCCGAAGGTTCCCACATTCGTTACGCTGAGTCGAACTTGGCTCGCGGAGGTGCTTTTTTCTTGAAAGGACTGCCCTGCGCTGAATTGGGTCAGCACACTGAAAATCAATGCAGTACTTAAAATGCGGTTCATTGCGGGACGGCAAATTTACTGCTTCCCGACGGAGTGGTCACTATGTAAAGGGTCCAGCCGATCGGGCTGTGCGAAGGGGCCCAGTTGGGCTGGCCTTCGGGCCAGTTCGATCGTTCGAGGAGCCGTCCACTGGCGTCGTAGACGGATACGCTCCAGTCACTAGCTAGCGCGATGCGGCGCAGCTGCACAAGGCCCGATTCGGAGCGCATGAGCACAGCCTGCTGCGCCAGCTCTGGCGTTCCAATCCCAAGTCGATCTACCTCAAAGTCGGCGACAACCGGAAGATGGTCTGACAATTCATACAGCGCGGTGAGCACATTCGACGGTACGGAGTTGTTCGTGCCGGCGTTGATCGCGGCATTAAAATGAAGGCCGTCGTTGCCAATGGGCTTTAACGTTCCGGGCAAATAGCGCATTCGCGCCGCCGAGGTCAACAGGGATTGGTTCGTCAAAATGTGGTCGTAGCGGTCGTCAAGGCCGCCACCAGAAAAGCAACCGCTGTTGGTTTGGCCGTCGCGCGTGGACTGGGTGTGCATGGCAGCAAAACTCCCATTGGAACCCCAGTTTCCGAGCTGGTTTTCGGGATCATAAAACCGCACGGTCGAATTGCTGTAGTTGAGTAGCTGCTGAAAACCAGCTTCTTGGCTCTTGGGCATGTTCAGGTCGCCACAAAGCACGTAGTGTGGGTCGCGCGGTTTGGTGACGAGGTAGTTCATAATGGCTTCGGCCGTCTTTTGTCGGTCCGTGAGGTCAGTTGCCGTGTTGCCTGCTTTAAAGTGTCCGGCAAAGAGGGTAAAAAACACGGTGTCGGGATTCCAAGCGAGCAGGGAGTCTTTGTAGTAAAAGCGAATGACGTCGATTCCGCGCACTAACGGATTGTTTTGCACGTCGTTGCTAATAATGGACTGGGACTTTACGCCAAGTTTGGTCTGGTCGTAGTACACGGCGTTGATGAGCGAACTGCCGTTGGTGTAGAGGTCGGTGGATGCCCATCGCGAGACGCCGTTGGTATTGAGGCACTGGCTCAGAATGCGGCTGTGCGCCGTGGAATTCGCACCGTCGACCTCGTTGCAGACTAGCACATCGGGTTGCGTGTGGGCCACGACTGTAGCCAACCAACCCTCTTTGGCCCCCGGAGGATTGTTGCTCGAAGTGCAAAACGACGTAAACGACCTAAAATAGGTTAGGTTGTAGGTCATAATGCGCAGCGATTCCGGACTTTGTGCGGCTAATTGGCTGCAGGTTAGGAGTCCAATAAAAACTGCGGCGATGCTTTTCATAGCGTATAAAGTTACGTCTCCTTGATCCCCGGCGCTTTGTTTCCAAAAGGTTAATTCCGTGGTAAATGTTTGTAAACGATTAAGGCCGCACGGTCAAAGCACGTACTTTTGAACCACGCACCCACGAAATGGCCAAGAAACCCATCATTTTACTTGTCGACGACGACCCGGACATTCGGGAATTTGTAACCTTTAATCTGGAAAAGGAAGGCTACGCAGTTGTGTCGGCCAAAGACGGGGCCGAAGGGGTAGAGGCTGCCAAAAAACACCGCCCTGACCTCATTTTGCTCGACGTCATGATGCCGGGCATGGACGGTATCGAAGCCTGCGAGGCCATTCGTAGCAACCCCGACATTGCGTCGACCCTGATTGCGTTTTTGAGTGCGCGCGGCGAAGATTACAGCCAAGTAGCTGGTTTTGATGCGGGTGCAGACGACTACATCACCAAGCCGATTCGCCCGAAAGTGCTCGTTAGCCGGGTAAAGGCCCTGCTGCGCCGAAATGTCAAAGAGTCCGAGCCCGTAGGAAGCCTCGAGCGCGGAGACCTGTTGATCAACCTTGAGAAGTACCAGGTGTTCAAGGACGGCACCATCGTGGAAATGCCGCGCAAAGAATTTGAACTGCTCCACCTGCTCGCGAGCAAGCCGGGTAAAGTGTTTTCACGCGATTCGATCATGGACCGCGTATGGGGTTCAGAAGTCATTGTGGGCGGACGCACCATCGACGTCCACATTCGCAAAATCCGCGAAAAAATCGGCGACGACCGTATTAAAACAATTAAGGGCGTTGGCTACAAATTCGAAGAGTAACTTCGGAACGTGCTAGACCGCCCAGAACGCATCGCCTTTTTTATCGGAATCCTGCTGGGTCCCGTGGTATGGTTCGTCATGTTTGCCATGTTCGAACTCGTTCATACCGACGACGGCGCGCTACCGCTTCCGGTGAAGGAGGTTCCCTACCTCGAGATTACGCTGCTCAGTACGTTTATCGCGAGCTCCACGGCGTTTTTAGCAGAATATTTGATTCGAAAGTTTCTGTATTCCAGACTTTTGAAAATATACAAGGTGATTTCCAACCCTGACCGCTACCAAACTTCGCTGATGGCCGATGCCGAAGAGGTGGGTAAAGTTGAAATGGAGGTGGCGTCCTGGGCTCAGAAAAAGACTACGGAGCTCAGCAACCTTCAAGTACGCGACGACGTGCGCCGCGAATTCATCGCCAACCTTTCGCACGAACTGCGCACCCCAATTTTCAACATACAGGGCTACATCTTGACCCTTCTAGATGGGGTAAAAGACCAAAAAGTGCGCAAGGAGTACCTGAAAAAGGCATCGAGAAACGTGGAGCGCATGATTCGCCTCGTTCAGGACATGGACGTTTTGGCGCGCCTTGAGGGCGATCAACTGGTGCTGCAAAAGGAGCGCTACAGCCTTACGGAGCAGATTGAAGACGCACTCGAGCAGATGTCGGACCGCATCGCACAGCAGGGCCTTACCGTCGTGCGCGACTACGATCCCGACGAGGATTGTGTGGTGTTTGCCGATCCCGAGCGCATGGACCAAGTGGTGCTGAACCTGATCTCAAACGCGATCAAGTATTCGCGCGACGAGCCAGGCGGCTTTGTGCGCGTGGCGATTGAGGACGCCGGAGACAAATCCTACATCGTGCATGTTCAAGACAACGGTATCGGTATACCCAAAGAAGATCAAGGTCGAGTGTTCGAGCGCTTTTTTCGCGCGGACCGGAGCCGTACCCGAACCAAGAAAATCGGCGGTACCGGCCTAGGGCTGGCCATCGTCAAGCACATTGTGGAGGCCCACGGCCACGCCGTCAAGGTGAACTCGGCGGCTGGCGAAGGCACGACCTTTTCGTTTACGGTTTCCAAAGCATAATTCGGGTGCATTGGCCCGCAGCGAATAGTTTTGTGGTATGACTACCCTTGATTCTTCCTTGCTGGACCGTTTAGAGGCGCTTCGTGCCAAGTATGCCGCTTCAGGCCAGGAACTTGTTGATTTTTTGGACGGACTCCTCGAGGCCGACTACATCACGTACTGGGACTACATTCGCCTTGATAGCCTGCTGAGCCTGCAGCAGCCGCGCACGCCGCACCATGATGAACCCATTTTCATCATGTACCACCAAATTACCGAGCTCTACTTTAAGCTTTCGCTCCACGAGCTCGACGCTGCTTTGGCCGCCCCAATGCCCGGATCGCCCGAGTGGACTGCTGCCCACACCGAGGCCTTGACCGAGCACGTTCGCCGCTGCACCCGGTACTTTGGGGCGCTTGAAAATTCATTTGGGGTGATGACCGACGGGATGAACCGCGAACAGTTCTTGCGCTTCCGGATGGCGCTCATTCCCGCCAGTGGGTTCCAATCGGGGCAGTACCGCATGATCGAAATGGCGCTGGCGCGGCTCAATGAATTGGTTCATTTGGACGTGCGGGCGGACTACGCCAACGAGACCGACCCACAGGTCCTGCTTGATAAAATTTACTGGCGCGGCGGCGCAACCATTGCGGCAACCGGAGAAAAAACCTTGACCCTCAAGCAGTTTGAAGCAAAGTATGCGAAGCAATTTGCGGAGCGCGCCCAGCAGGTCCATGGACGCACCCTGTCAGACCGCGCCCGCATTCTAGCGCAGCGCGGCGAGCTGACCGACGCCCTCCGTGAAGGCCTACGCGAACTTGACCATCAAGTAAACGTTCGCTGGCCCATGCAGCACCTCAAGACCGCGGGCCGCTACTTGGCCAAGCAGCCTTCAGATGCTCGGGCGACCGGCGGAACCAACTGGCCGAAGTACTTGCCGCCGAAGTTTCAGTTGCGTATCGCGTTTCCGTTTTTATGGAGCGACGAGGAGCGTGCGAACTGGGGGGCTTAGCGAACCGCACCTGGGGTCTCTAGGTCGTAGGATTGGGCTATCGAAAGGAGCTCAGAGACGAGTTCGCCGCTGTAATCAGGCCATTTGGATGGCGGTGGCGGGGGACTCTGGAGCCACTTGGTTAGTTTGAATCGCTTTAAACTTTTAGCTTGCCACGCGCCCGCTTTGCGCAAAGCGGCGGCGTTGCAGGCTTGCTCGTATTGGCCGGCGATGGGAATGACAGCTAACCGCTTACCGTGAAAAAGAGCTTCGGTAGGAAGCTCGAATCCCGCACTGCACAGAACAGAATCGGATTCGCAAAATGCTGCGAGAAATTCCGTGCCGTTCACGGGTTCGATTCTTAGCATTCCGTGGGTTTCGGCCGCGGTGATGCGGGGAGCGAAGGCCCGTACCGGAACGGGGCAATGCTGAAAAGCGGCCTGAAGTTCACGCACCCCGTAGGCCGGGAGGTACACCAGCAGCTGTGGCTTCGGCTGCTGCACGGCAAAGCGTATTTCGTGCCGAATCAGTGGCGGCCGCACGGCCGGCGGGATTCCCTGGACGTGGAAACCAATGGCGTGGCGCGACGGCGCATAGTAGCTCAAGATCCACTCTCCGAGTGCGTTGCGGTGCTTCGGCCGTGGTGAATCTGGGTGGCGTACGCCCGCTTGGTGGCTAAGTTCGATGAGGGTTCCGCCACGAAGTAGCGACGCCCAGGCGCTGACTGGCTCAAAGTCGTTGATAACCAGATCGTAGCGATGAATGGGTGCGGTGAGCACGTCGTACACAAAGCGCATCCATCGGTTGTCGGTCAACGTGCGCAGGTAGCTAAGCCCCCCTTTGCGGTTGTACTTAAGTGAAATGCCTGAAAAAACACGTTTTGGCAGCACAGGTAAATCCACTTGGCTTTCGGTCCCTGAAATCCATACTTCCACTTCCGCGCGCATAGCCAGCAACGGAATAAGGTGCCGGGCCCGCGCGACATGGCCGTTACCGGTTCCTTGAACAGCGTACAGGATCCTCATGCCTTCGACTGGGTTTCTGCTAGCAGCATCGATAGTAGGTGGCGCGGCGTGGCGTCTACTTTTTCATCTTCCTCTTAGGGTTCCTTCACGTCTGGGTGTTGGTAAAGGGACCACTGAGTGCCATCCCACTCCAATGCAGTTAGGTTTTCAATCCAATCACCCGAATTGAGGTAGTCAATTGCACGATCGCCAACCTGAATTGCGCGCATTTGAGGCTGGTGAATATGTCCACACACTACTCGACCGTAGCCTTGGCGAATCGCCATTTCGGCGGCGGCCACTTCGAAATCGCCCACATACTTCACGGCCTTTTTCACGGAATCTTTGATCGTCTTACTGAGGGAGTACTTTTCACGGCCCATGCGCTCGAGCAGGACGTTGAGCCATCGATTAACCCATATGAGCAGGTCGTAGGACCATCCGCCTAGCTTAGCCAGCCAGCGCGCGTTTTGAATGCTTGCGTCAAAAATATCGCCATGAAAAAACCACGTACGCACACCTCCCAGGTTGAGAACAAGGGAATTGCGAAGGTGGATTCGCCCAAGATCTGCGTCGGCAAACCTACGAAGCAGTTCGTCGTGGTTCCCCGTGATGTAGTATACTTCGGTCCCCTTTTGGGCCATGGTGATCAACCGCTTGACTACTTTAAAATGGCTCTTAGGGAAGTAGGATTTCTTGAAGTTCCAAATGTCAATAATGTCGCCATTGAGAATTAGCACGTCAGGTTGAATTCCTTTGAGGTAGGCGAGGAGTTCTCGGGCGTGGCATCCAAAGGTTCCGAGGTGAAGGTCGCTCAACACGACAAGGGGGAGGTTGCGGCGGGAACTCATTGAGTTGCAAATACCTGACATTAGTGTAACCCCTGCGTTACCCCATTTTTAGGCAATTGGTACTTATCAACAGAGTTTTCCCCCAAAGTTTGGCCGTATTTTAGGGCCCTCGATGACTAAAAAATCCCCGAAAAAGCGCAATTTGCCGGTTTGGCTCGCGGTGAGCATCGGCTTAGGCCTGATTCTCAGCTTGTGGCTGCTCGCCAAAGTGCTTCCGGCGTCGTCGAGTGCCGCTGAAGCCGAAGGCGAAGAAGTTGATCCAGGCTTCCTTTTTGGCTACTCCCTTCGAGAATACGACGCGAAGCGCTACGAAGTTGGCGAAGGCGAAACTTTTGGCGGACTTATGGACTCCTGGGGCGTTGACGCGGTCAAGGTCGACGAACTGCTCCAGAAAGGATCCGAGGATTTTAATCCGCGCAAGTGGCGCGCCGGCGACGCCTACTGGTTGCTGCGGAGCAAGGACTCCACCCGCCAAGTAACTTACTTTATCTACGAGCCCTCCGTAGCCGAATATGTGGTGTTTGGACTGCGCGACAGCCTCTTTGTGCGCAAGGTGGAACGCCCCAAAGTCACGAAAGAACGCGCCGTAGGTGGCGAAATCAATGGGTCACTTTATGCAACCCTCGAAAAGCAGGGCGTATCGCCGGCGGTGGCGGTGAAGCTCTCCGAAGTCTACGCGTGGACCATCGACTTCTTTCGAATTCAAGCGGGCGATCGCTTTGAAGTGATCTACGAGGAATCCTACGTCGACGATACGGTGTTTGTGGGTACGGGCAAAATCTTGGCTGCCCGGTTTTTTCATAACGGCAAATCGTTTTATGCGTTTAGGTACGAAAACGGCGAGGTCGAGG
>Ga0315906_10011520_pt1 | contig 10306 bp, 9 predicted proteins | sample LakEriMetagenome_4_FD_203526 | JGI IMG/M metagenome (GOLD analysis project Ga0315906, IMG submission 203526) | Freshwater fungal communities from buoy surface, Lake Erie, Ohio, United States - Buoy 2 MA122 | ecosystem: Environmental > Aquatic > Freshwater > Lake > Lake biofilm | place: USA: Lake...
AGCAGCGCTGGTAACGCGCCTACCGGGCTTTGGATCTGCGTCCAACGTCCACGCGCCGCCAACTGCGGATGTGACCACACGTCCTTCATCTCATTGACACGTGCATTTGCAATTTGCGCATCCTCGAGTGCTTGCACAACTTGATCAATTGTCATCTTTGAAAATGCAGCAACGATCAAGCCTCGCAGATGCTCACGATTCGCGACACGCTTCGGATTAGAGTCGTACTGGGGATTCGTAGCCAGATCCGGTTGACCAAGTACCTTGTCGCAGAATACTTGCCATTCACGCTCGTTCTGCAACCCTAACATCACGTTGCTACCGTCGCCAACCGGAAAGGGGCCGTAGGGATAAATCGTCGCATGCGCAGCACCTGCACGTGGCGGAGGCTTTTGCCCATCAATCGCGTAGTACAACGGAAAGCTCATCCATTCGACCATACTCTCGAGCATCGAGACATCCAGATGGCTACCCAGCCCGGTCTGATGACGTAAAAGCAGTGCGTTCAAAATACTTGAATACGCGTAGGAGCCTGCTGCAATATCGGCGATGGAGCAACCCGCCTTTGCGGGCGAATCCTCGGAGCCCGTTACAGAAATGAAACCACTTTCACTTTGGATCAGTAGGTCATAGGCTTTTTTTGTTTCGTAGGGACCACCCTCTCCGTAACCGGAAATATCACAGACAATCAAGCGAGGAAATTTTTTGTGTAAGACCTCAAACGACAATCCCATTCGCGCAGCGGCGCCTGGCGCAAGGTTCTGCACCAGCACATCTGCTTGCCCCAAGAGCTCTTCCAAAATTGGACCAGCCTGCTCGTGCTTTAAGTCCAACGTTAGGCTCTCTTTCGAGCGATTCGTCCAGACAAAGTGTGATGCCATCCCGTGGGTGCGCTCGTCGTACTTACGCGCAAAATCTCCAACGCCTGGGCGCTCTACCTTAATAACGCGCGCCCCCATGTCTGCAAGTTGTCGCGTACAAAATGGCGCCGCAATAGCGTGTTCTAGACTGACAACAGTCACCCCATCCAAGGGACGTAGCTTTACGTTCTTCTTCATGCTTCAAACCTCAATTCAGCTTGGTGCGCCAGGGTCGAGTCCTGTTCTGCCCAAAGTTTGGCCTCACCTGGAGCGACCACAGCACCGGCCACAGAGAACGCTTTAGGTGCAATCAGTGGGCGCAAGCCACGATAGGCGAGATGCTTTAACGACGCCTTGGGATTAGCATGCGCGAAAGCGCGGCACATCATCGTCGCGATCAGTGGTCCATGAATCACCAAGCCAGGATAGCCCTCGGTCTGCGTGACGTACGGATCATCATAATGAATTCGATGGCTGTTGAAGGTCACAGCTGAATATCGAAACAACAACACTGGACTGGGATCAACCGACTCACGCCACTGCGATGATGGTGCGGGCTCAGTACCTTGTAACTTCGGTGGGCTTGGCTCGCGATACACAATGTCTTGCTCCTCGCTCACTACAAGCTTTCCATTTTGCTCGATATCGTGCTTGACGGTAACAAACAGCAAAGAGCCTGTGCGTCCTTTTTTCTCTTGTATCGCGGTAACCGTTGACGTCTTGCGGGCTTCTACACCCACTTCCAGCGCGCCATCAAAACTCACACGTCCGCCTGCCCACATACGATTGCGATTATCCGCAGGTGGCAAGAAACTCCCGCGTGCGGGGTGACCATCCAGTCCCGTTTGTGCGATCGGCACGGTCTCCAAAAAGAAAGCCCAATGCCACAAAGGTGATAACCGCATCCCCACTTCCGGAATCGGATCACCCAACGTTACCGCAATACGTGCTGCATGGCCAGGATCCATTCGATCCACCACAGTTTGTTGTTTACCAAGCCAAGCGCTCAGGTCAGTACTAGACATACATCATCCTTCATCTTTAAACCGTTAAGTCCTGCAAACGCTGCAAGTGGTAATTCGTGTCACCTAGCAATAAATCGACATAGGTCAAGCGCTTAAAGAAATCACCGACCTCCAACTCATCCGTTACGCCCATGCCACCATGCAACTGTACGGCTGCTTCACCGACAAAGCGCGCAGCCGCGGCCACTTCAATCTTAGCCATCGACACTAGACGCGCCCGCTTGATAGGATCTTGCTCGGCGAGACCAATAGTTGCCGCATAGGTCATCGACAAACCCATCTCGGACTGAATCAACATATCGCCCAAGCGATGCTGCAAAACCTGAAATGCTGCAAGTGGCTGACCGAACTGCTTTCTAGTTTTCAAATACTGAATAGTCGTGTCGGTCAATGCCGCCATTGCGCCACAAGCTTGTGCGCACAGCGCGGTAATGCCGAAGTCGATCGCTAGCGCAAGCAAGGCTTGCGCCTTTGCACCAGTAGCAATGAGTTGTTCCTTAGAGACAACAACGCGATCAAAGCGCAAGGTCGCAGCGCGGCTCCCATCAAAGGTCGGGAAATCGTCGCAAGACAAACCCTGCACGCCTTGCTCGACCATAAACAACGCTGGTTCTCCATCCAACAGCGCCGATACGATCACGCCGTTGGCTGACGCGCCATGCCACACAAGAATCTTTTGTCCGTCTAAGGCATAGCCCTCTGCAAGCGCAGTCGCACGCGTACTCAATGGGCGTTGTGCATCCCGCTCGCCCGACTCCTGCCAAGCCACAGCAAGCACTGCTTCGCCTTGCGCATGAGCAGATAACCAACGCTGTTTGAGTGCCTTGCAGTCCGCCTTGCCTAGCAAGGTGACAGCCATCACGGCGCTAGAAATCGTTGGCTCACTCACTAGTCCTCGACCTAACTCTTGATGCACAGCCAACATCGTGGCAGGTGACTCACCGAAACCTCCGAACGCTTCGGGAACCAACAGGCCACCCATTCCTAACTCGACGAGGCTGCCCCACGCCGCTGCGTCAAGCCCACCAAGACGCGCTCGACGCTTTGGACGCGTCCACTCGTCTGCCACCAGCCTTCTTAGGCTGTCGGTCAACATACGCTGTTCTTCTGAATATGAAAAATCCATAATGTTTCCTAAACCCCAATAATCTGCTTGGCGATGATGCCCTTTTGAACCTCATTGGTTCCACCGTAGATCGCCGTCTTGCGCATATCAAAATAGGCGGCTGCGGCTGCGGCCGCATACTCAGGGCCCGGGCCATGAAATGCAGACTCGGCAAACATCCACTCTGGGTCGTAAGGCCAAGACTCTGCTCCCGCCACTTGCATCTGCAGCTTTGCGAGTTCCATTTGTAGTTCAGACCCACGGATTTTGAGTATGGATGCTTTTGGTCCGGGCTCAGTGGTGTCGTCTGTCGCTACGCGCAGCACCATCATTTCCAACGCTAGGACCTGTGCCTCGACACGATTGATGGCGTCGCGCACCCTGGGATTCAAGCTCACGGACTCGCCGCTGGCCATCATGCGCTCGGCCAAAGATTTCAGAATCGCGAGCTCACGGTGGCAATGCCCAATCCCTGCGATGCCACTACGCTCATGGCCGAGCAAATACTTTGCATACGTCCAGCCGGCATTTTCCTCACCAATCAAGTTCTCAATTGGAGCTTCAACATTCTCAAGCCAAACCTCATTGACCTCGGCACTACCATCCAAGGTTTTAATCGGACGGACCTGAACGCCAGATTGCTTCATGTCGATCAGAATCATCGAAATACCACGTTGCGCTTTAGCCGTAGAATCTGTGCGCGCCAAGCAAAACATCCAGTCAGCATGATGCGCTAGTGTGGTCCAGGTTTTTTGCCCGTTGATGATGTAGCGGTCACCCACGCGCTCCGCACGCGTTTTAAGAGACGCCAAATCGGATCCAGAGCCGGGCTCCGAGTATCCCTGACACCACCAATCCTCGACAGTGATGATGCGCGAAAGAAAACGATCCTTTTGTGCTGGCGTTCCGTATTTCATTAGGACCGGACCAATCATTCCCAATCCAAACGGAAGCAACCGAGGGGCGCCCGCCTTGAAGCATTCGATCTCAAAAATCAAACGCTGCAGCGGATTCCAACCCGTACCGCCATGTTCGATCGGCCAACTGGGTGCACCCCAGCCTTGTGCTGCCAGCAACCGATGCCATATCAAATAATCTTCGCGCTTGAGACGATGATGTGCGAACGTCTTTGCCCGCAAACTTGCGGGAAGCTTTGCCTGCACGAATGCGCGCACCTCTTCCCGAAAGGCGCGCTCTTCTGGGGTCCAAGTCAGATCCATAAGTATTCTCCTATGCGCACAATCTTAACGCCGTGGTCGACCCCTAGCTTCTTGTATTTTGGAACCCAGCGTTCAGGAAGTAAAAATCCTCTAGAGGCCATACAATCTAACAAAATGCTAAAAAACACCCTTTACTAGGAGACTCCCCATGAAAACCCTAATTAGAGCAAGCCTTATTGGCTTGTGCGCGCTAGCCCTCACACCCGCCGCACACGCCGCCTGGCCTGATAAGCCCATTCGTCTCATTGTCCCTGCCGCACCAGGTGGAACAACCGACATCACCGCCCGACTGCTAAGCGAAAAAATTGGTGCAGAATTGGGTACAACCGTCGTCGTTGAAAACCGCGCGGGCGCAGCTGGCATTATCGGCACCCAAGCCTTGTTGCAGTCCGCACCCGATGGCTACACCATCGGATTTGGCAACATTGGTCCGAACGGCATCAATTACAGTCTTTACAAAAAGCTTCCCTACAAGCACACGGACTTCAGCCCCATCACACTAGTCATCTCGGTACCAAACGTGCTCGTCGTCAACAGCAAATCACCCTATAAAACAGTGAAGGATCTCGTTGATGCCATTAAAAAAGACCCGAAAGGCAACTATTCCTTTGCCTCCTCAGGCACGGGACAGTCTCCACACATGTCGGCTGAAATGTTTGCGCAACGCACGGGCCTGACACTTACCCACATCCCCTTCAAGGGCATGGGTCCAGCCGTTGCAGCCCTGTTGGGTGGCCAAGTTACGTTTGCGATTGATAATTTGCCGAGCTCGATCGAATTCATCCGATCCGGGCAATTCCGTGCTCTCGCCGTGACAGGTGCCGAGCGCTCTGCACAACTGCCTGATGTGCCTACGATGGCCGAAGCTGGAATTAAAGATATGGTTGTCACCGCTTGGTTCGGCTTTGTCGCGCCTGCGGGCACACCACCGGACATCATTAACAAAATTCAGCAAGCAACGAAAAAAGTATTAGCAATGCCTGATATTCAAAAGCGCTTCGCGACGATGGGTGGCGTACCTGGCGGAAACACGCCTGCAGAGTTTGGCGCTTTCATGGACAAAGAGCGTGAAAGTTGGAGAAAGATTGTTGAATCCGCCAAGTTGCAAATGGAGTAATCATGCTGGATAAGGTTAAACAGTCGCTCCAAGAGGCAATCGCGCCGATTCAAGACGGCGCCTCTGTGATGGTGAGTGGCTTTGGTGATGCGGGCATCCCCTTTGAGCTCATGAGTGCCATCATGGACAAGGGCTTGCGCGAACTCACCATCATTAGCAATAACGCGGGCACGCACGAGACTGGTATTGCTGGGCTCATTAAGGCAGGCAGGGTTCGTAAGGTTGTGTGCTCGCACCCTCGTCCTGCGCACTCCGATGTGTTTGCTGATGCCTATCGTGCAGGGCAAGTGGAACTCGAATGCATGCCACAAGGTACGCTGGCAGAGCGCTTGCGTGCTGCAGGCGCTGGCTTGGGTCCATTCTTCACCCCGACAGGCTACGGCACGCTCATTGGCGAGGGCAAAGAACAACGTGTCATTAACGGCAAAGGCTACATCATGGAACAGCCGTTAACAGGCGACTTTGCTCTAGTGCGCGCCAATCTCGGCGATCGCTGGGGCAACCTGACTTACAGATGGGCCGCTCGGAATTTTGGACCTGTGATGTGCATGGCAGCCAAGCACACGATCGCCCAAGTCAATCGCATCGTACCCTTAGGAGACCTCGCGCCAGAACATGTGATGACGCCAGGGATATTCGTTCAGTCAGTCGTGGCAATCGGAGGCGAGCGATGAGCAATGTTTCAAGCAGCACTTCAGACAGCACTCTCAAACCTCTCTCACGCAGTGAAATTGCCTACCTGGTTGCCAACGACTTCCCGGATGGCTCAGTCGTGAACCTTGGGATTGGCATGCCAACTCAGGTTGCAGACCACCTTCCCACTGATCGCGAAATACTCCTGCACAGTGAGAACGGTATTTTGGGTATGGGCCGCGCCTCGGTGGGTGACGAAATAGACCTCGACATCATTAACGCCAGTCGCACGCCCGTAACCTTGCTTGCTGGCGCGTCTATCACTGAGCACACCGTGTCTTTTGCAATGATGCGCGGAGGCCATCTCGACTATTCAGTGCTAGGAGGCTTTCAAGTAGCAGCGAATGGTGATCTGGCAAACTGGATCACGTCAGGTCCTGATGCTATCGCAGCAATTGGCGGAGCGATGGATCTGGCAGTGGGCGCACGTAACGTGATCGTGATGATGGAGCATGTGGCCAAAGACCAGACACCAAAGCTCATGAAAGCCTGTACTTATCCACTCACAGGAGCGGGCGTTGTGAATCAGGTGTACACCGATTTGGCGATCCTTGATATTGGACCAGAAGGGTTCGAAGTCCGTGCCATCGTTGAGGGTCTATCCATGGAAACCCTTAAGCAAAAAACTGGCGCACCCATCAAAGCATCGTCTAAGCTGTCGGTGATCCGTCGTAATTCAGAAGGGAAGCCTTTTTACGATCGATAGTGTGAATCGCCATACGCGTTGCATCAAACGGCGCCTACGGCGCCGTTTTTTTTAATCAGGAGCTAAACAACATGACAACAACGATCCTGGCGTCAGCCAAGACAGCACTTGCCGCGCTAGCGCTCGCTGCTAGCTTTGCAGCGAATGCGCAGACAGCAAGTAACCAGCCCATCACACTGATTATTCCCTATCCACCTGGCGGTAGCGCCGATATGCTTGCCAGGCCGATACTTCCCGAACTTCAAAAGAAGCTTGGACAGACAATCGTGCTTGATTACAAAGCAGGCGCTGGCGGCACCATTGCTACGCAAGCACTAGCGCGCGCAAAACCAGATGGCAACACTATTCTGATGGTCTTGACGGCGCATGCCATCAACGATGCGCTCTACCCCTCGTTGCCCTACAACACCCGTAAAGATTTTGCACCAGTGTCTCTTGTTGCAACCTTGCCTCTTTTGGTGGCTGCACCCCTGACAACGCCAGTCAACACAATTCCTGAGCTTATTGCCTACGCGAAAGCGAATCCAGACAAGTTGTCCTACGCATCGGCAGGAAACGGAAACACTAGCCACCTTGCCGTTGAAGTTTTCAAAAGCAAAACGGGTACGCAAATGGTGCATATTCCCTATAAAGGTAGTGGCCCTGCTGTCATCGCGATGCTCGGCGGTGAAGTCTCGTTGATGTTTGACAGCATTTCCACTTCGTACCAACAGGTTAAAGCGGGCAAGCTGAAAGCCATTGCAGTAACAGGCGCCAAGCGCACCGAGATTCTGCCTAATGTCCCCACCGTGGCCGAAACGTTGCCAGGCTTTGAAGTAAACGTCTGGTACGGCATTTTGGCCCCTGCAGGAACGCCGAGTGCGGCGATCGATCGGCTCAATAAAGCATTCACTGAAGTCGCTCAGGACCCAAAAATCCGCGAACAACTCGCTGCCAACGGCTATCAGATGGTGGGCTCGACCCCTGCCGAATTTGGCAAACATATTGAAGCGGAACTTCAAATGTGGAATAAAGCCGTCAAAGACTCGGGCGCTAAAATCAACTAATACTGACTGCGCACCTTCCTAGGCTGCGCAGGTCGCGACAATATATATAACGGAGACTCTATGAAAACATTCACTACAAAAAAAATCGCTCGCGTGCTCGGTGCACTCGGCATAACGTTACTGGCGGGCTTAGCTGGCACCGCTGCGAATGCGCAGGCAAATTGGCCTGAGCGTCCGATCAAACTAATCGTCGCTTACCCACCAGGTGGACCCGTGGACGTTTCGGGCCGCGTCTTCGCAAAATTCTTGGGCGAGCAGCTTAATCAGTCCGTCATTGTAGAAAATCGCGCGGGTGCGAGCGGCATGATCGGCGCTGACGCAACAGCAAAGTCAGCACCAGATGGCTACACGCTTAATTACGTCGCTAGCCCTAGTCTTACTATTTCACCGATTGTTCAACGCAGTAAGCTTTTCGATCCACGCAAAGACTTCACGCTGATTAGTCCCATCCTTAGCTACACCAACATGCTGCTCGTTGGGTCTCAAACAAACGTCAAGACGGTCAAAGAGCTTGTCGAGTACGCCCGACAAAATCCAGACAAAGTCACCTTTGGCTCCGCCGGCTTTGGCGGGTCAAATCACTTGTCCGCCGAACTACTCAAGCAATCCACTAATACCCAAATGCTTCACATCCCCTACAAGGGGAACGCCCCCGCGATGGTGGACGTGATTAGCGGCAAAGTCACCTTCATGTTCGATATCGTGGGCACAGGCAAAGCCTTTGTTGAAAGCGGCAGAGCACGTGCCTTAGCCGTCACATCAAAGACTCGCAACCCAAGCGTACCGACCGTACCCACTATGATCGAAGCTGGGATCGCGGACTACGAAGTGTTGGGATGGTTTGCCGTCATCGGACCTAAAGGCATACCTGCTGAGGTCGTCGCAAAACTCACCAAAGCTGTCGAGGCCGCGAAGACAAGCAAAGGGTTTACGGATTCTGCAGTGGCAGCAGGCTACACCATCGACAAAGGCAATGCCAAAGATCTTGAAAAACAGATCAATAGTGAATACAAGATGTGGGAAGAGGTCGTAACAAAAGGAAAGATTTATCCGGACTGATGCACGTTAGCCCGCAGCGATATTGGCGTTCTTGATCGTATCAGTTTCGTATTCCGACGCTTCTTTTAGATCTACGCCAGTTTTACAAAGAACTCTTGCTTGCGCAATTAACCAGGCAAGTTTCTGCGCAGCGGCAGCATAGCTTAACCCCTCGGGTCGGATGTTTGATATACAGTTGCGTTCAGAGTCGTTGCGTCCAACCCGAGGGTGCCAAGTCATATAGATTCCCATGCTGTCGGGTGCCGACAAACCCGGCCTCTCGCCAAGCAAAACAACTACTATTTCGGCACCCAATACCTCACCGATTTCATCGCCAAGCGCCACGCGCGCCTGCGTGGCCACTATAGCCGTCGAGGTATCGAGCGGCAACCCGAGAGCCTGCAACGCCTTGAGCGTCGGCACGGCGTGCGTTTGAACCGCTCTCGCTGAGAGTCCATCCGCAACCACAAATGCGATCGCGCAGGGCGAGACGCGCGCTTGCTGGATAGACGCCTCCAAAGTGTGAATGCTGATGTCCGAGAGGCGACGACCCAAATCTGGTCGTAACAGATAGTGCTCTCTGTTTTCGGCTCTGCTCGAGACAGCGGTAGGATCAAATCCCATACAAACTAAGCCCTGCGTGAGCGTCTCTACATCGAGTGCCTCATGCACTGCGTCGCGCGCTCTGGCGTGAGCAAGTCGGAACTCAAGAAGTTCGTTTGTCGGAAGACTCACCCCTGTGCGTCCAAGCGCTATCCTAGCCTGAGTGAATTCCTTCAGAGCGGACCACGCTGGCGTCGCTTCTAAAAATGAAGATTGATCCGGCGCTAATTTGTACTGGGTCATGTTAGATTCCTTCAAATTTCAACAATGCCTGCACATCTGCATGACGAATAAGATCGCCTCGCTCGTCCGTCACGCCCATCTTCTTGAGCCACGCTTCAAATTCTGGCGCAGATCGTTTGCCCAACACGCGCCGTATGTACAAGGCATCATGAAACGAGGTGCTTTGATAGCCCAGCATGATATCGTCCGATCCAGGCACACCCATGATGTAATTAATACCTGCCACACCCAGCAGCGTGAGCAAGGTATCCATATCGTCCTGATCGGCCTCGGCGTGATTGGTGTAGCAAATATCAACCCCCATCGGTAACCCGAGCAATTTGCCGCAAAAGTGATCTTCCAAGCCAGCGCGAATGATCTGCTTTCCGTCATAGAGGTATTCAGGCCCAATAAAACCTACAACGCTATTTACAAGAAGAGGTTTAAATCTGCGTGCCAAGCCGTAGGCTCGCGCCTCGATCGTCTGCTGATCAACGCCATGATGTGCATTAGCGGATAACGCGCTACCTTGACCCGTTTCAAAGTACATCACGTTATTGCCTACGGTGCCCCGCCCCAAAGACAACGCAGCAGCATAAGCCTCTTCCAACAAAGCCACACTCACACCAAAACTACGATTGACGCCCTCTGTTCCACCAATCGACTGAAAG
>Ga0315906_10011522_pt1 | contig 10305 bp, 11 predicted proteins | sample LakEriMetagenome_4_FD_203526 | JGI IMG/M metagenome (GOLD analysis project Ga0315906, IMG submission 203526) | Freshwater fungal communities from buoy surface, Lake Erie, Ohio, United States - Buoy 2 MA122 | ecosystem: Environmental > Aquatic > Freshwater > Lake > Lake biofilm | place: USA...
GGCAATCTCCGCCACGGTGCCGCCAAGTGCGAGGGGGATTCAGTGTCGAACCGAGGCAGCCGAATGCCGACGCTGCGTCAGACCACCTCGACGGCCTTGTCGATGGTCACGTTCTCCAGGGGCACGTCATCGTGGAAGCCGCGCCGGCCTGTCTTGACCGATTCGATCGCGTCAACCACGTCCTGCCCCTGCACGACACGGCCGAACACGGCGTAGCCCCAGCCCTGGGCGCTGGGCGCACGGAAGTTCAAAAAGCCGTTGTCAGCCGCGTTGATGAAGAACTGGGCGGTGGCACTGTGGGGGTCTGAGGTTCGCGCCATCGCCACGGTGTACTTCTGGTTCAGCAAGCCGTTGTCGCCTTCGTTGGTGATGGGAGCGCGCGTGGCCTTTTGCTTCATGTCGATGTCCATGCCGCCGCCCTGGACCATGAAGCCCTTGATCACCCGGTGGAAGACTGTGCCGTCGAAGTGCCCGGCGTTGACGTAGGCCAGGAAGTTCTCCACGCTCAAAGGCGCCTTGGCGTCGTCAAGTTCCAGGCGGATCACCCCGGCAGAGGTGTGCAGTTCAACGGTCTTGGCCATGTCATTTCTCCAGGAAGACAGCTTTGCGGATCAGGATGGGGGTGACGGGTACGTTCTGGTGGGGCCCGCGGGTGGTGGTGGGTGCAGACTTGATGCGTTCCACCACCTCCATCCCGGCCACCACCTTGCCGAAGACGGCATAGCCATGACCGTCGCGCGAGTTCGCGGCGTCAAGAAACGCGTTGTCCCGCAGGTTGATGAAGAACTGCGCAGTCGCAGAGTCGGGCACCATGGTGCGCGCCATCGCCACCGTGCCGCGCAGATTCTGCAAGCCGTTTCTCGCCTCCAGCGGTATCGGCGCACGCGTGGCCTTCTCGATCATGGTGGGCTGCATGCCGCCCCCCTGGATCATGAAGTTGTCGATGACGCGGTGGAAGATGGTGCCGTCGTAGTGGCCCGAGCGCACGTACTGGACGAAGTTGTCCACCGTGCGGGGCGCCTTCTCCCGGTCGAGTTCCAGCGTGATGTCGCCTTCACTGGTGGAGAGCATCACCTTCTGCGCCCATGAAGCACAAGGCACCGCGGCACACAGCAACAAGGTTGCCAGGGTTCGGGCGAGGCGTGAAGTTGCGAAAAGCGTGGGCATGGGTTGATGGAATTTGACAGAACAGAATCTGGGCAGGCCGTGAGCTTCGCTGTCCCGCTGTGCCTGAGGCACGACAGGTCGGGACACCAATGCTGAGCGTACGTTGAGTCTATCCGCAGGCCACCGCTATACTGATTTTCAGGGCTGCCGTGGTCATCGGAACGATGCTCGGCGGCCCTGTGCGTTGCCCTTTCTTCCCTTGTATCTCCCGCCCGGTTCGCTGCCCGTGAGCCTGGCATAAGAGTTTCGTCCTGGCGTCGTCGGGACGGTCCGCGCATGAGCCTTCACGTCCACAATTCCCTGACGCGGCGCCTCGAGCCGTTCAGCTCCATCGAGCCCGGTCATGTGCGGATGTATGTCTGCGGCATGACGATCTACGACCTCTGCCACGTGGGCCACGCGCGCATGATGATGGCGTTCGACGTGGTGTATCGCTGGCTGCGTGCGAGCGGCTGGCGGGTGACCTACGTGCGCAACATCACCGACATCGAGGACAAGATCATCCGGCGCGCGGTCGAGCGCGGCATCACCATACGGCAACTCACCGATGAAATGATCGCCGCGATGCGTGAGGACATCGGTGCCCTGGGCATCGAAACGCCTACGCACGAACCGCGGGCGACGGACTTTGTGCCGCAGATGCTGACGATGATCGGCTCGCTGCGTGAGAGAGGTCTGGCCTACGTCGGCTCGGACGGAGATGTCAACTTCGCGGTGCGGCGGTTTCCGGGCTACGGTCGCTTGTCGGGCAAGTCCCTGGACGAATTGCGCGCTGGCGAGCGTGTGACGGTGGCTGATGGCAAGGAAGACCCGCTGGACTTCGTGTTGTGGAAGGCTGCAAAGGCTGATGAGCCTGATGACGCTCGGTGGGACAGTCCCTTCGGCCCGGGTCGCCCGGGGTGGCATATCGAGTGCTCGGCCATGAGCTGCGCCCTCCTGGGCGAGCACTTCGACATCCACGGCGGAGGCCTGGACCTGCAGTTTCCGCATCACGAGAACGAGATCGCCCAGAGTGAAGGGGCCACTGGCAGGCCGTTTGTGCGCTACTGGCTGCACAACGGCTTCCTCAACGTCGACAACGAGAAGATGTCCAAGTCGCTTGGCAACTTCTTCACCATCCGAGAGGTGCTCCAGCGATACGACGGCGAGACCGTACGCTGCCTGATGCTGCGTACTCACTACCGCAGCCCCTTCAATTTCAGCGACACCCACCTGGACGATGCTCGCAGCGCACTTCGCAGGTTGTATGGTGCGCTGGATGCGGTCGCTGCCACCGAGGGCACTGAAATTGACTGGACTGCTGGTGCGGCGATCCACTTCCGCGCAGCCATGGACGATGACTTCAACACCCCGCAGGCCATGGCGGTGTTGTTCGATCTGGCCTCCGAGGTGCACCGCACCCGAGACGCCGCACTGGCTGGCCAACTCAAGGCACTGGGCGGCGTGCTGGGCCTGCTTCAGCAGGTGCCGCGCGGATTTCTGCAGTCCGCCGCGGGAGCGGGTGCTGCCGGTCTGGACGCCGCAGCCATTGAGCAGCGCATCCAGGCCCGTGCTGCGGCCAAGCAGGCGCGGGACTTCGCTGCGGCCGATGCAATCCGCGCGGAACTGGCAGCCCTCGGAGTGGACCTGAAGGACACCCCCCAGGGCACCACCTGGGTGCGGGCATGATCCCTGCTTTTGGCTTTGATCATGGATGTACCTGGCCTGTTGCCTTCCCCTGACTGATAAGCCTTCTGTGACGTCTTCACCCCATCACGCCGCTGGCAGGTCGTGGGAAGCTCCCGTGTCGCCCGAGTACTGGGACACGGCCTGCAAGCATCTCAAGCGCAATGACCGGGTGATGAAGCGACTGATCCCGCGTTTCGGCGAGGCGCGCCTGCAAAGCCGTGGCGACGCATTCACCACCTTGTCACGCTCGGTGGTGGGGCAGCAGATCTCAGTGAAGGCAGCACAGTCGGTGTGGACGCGGTTTGCGGCGCTGGCCAGCCCACAAGGCGGGCCCTTGATGCCGCAAGCTGTGACGGATCTCGACGTTCCAGCCCTGCGCGGTGCGGGCCTGTCTGCGCGCAAGGCGGAGTACCTGCTGGACCTAGCCTCGCATTTCACTGGCGGACAGGTGCGCGTATCGCAGTGGGATGCGATGGCCGACGAGGCCATCATCGAAGAGTTGGTGGCCATCCGCGGCATCGGCCGCTGGACAGCCGAGATGTTTCTCATCTTTCACCTGATGCGACCGGACGTGCTGCCGCTGGACGATCTGGGTTTGATCAAGGGCATCAGCCTGAACTATTTCAGTGGTGAAGCCGTGTCGCGGGCTGAGGCGCGAGAGGTGGCCGAGGCCTGGGCCCCTTACCGCTCCGTCGCCACTTGGTACCTGTGGCGAAGCCTCGACCCCTTGCCGGTAGACTATTGACCATCGAAGCCCACCCGGCCACGCATCATCGATGAGCAAGAAGCACTTCCTCGAGTTCGAGCACCCCATCGCCGAACTGGAAAGCCGGATCGACGAACTGCGCTACGTGCAGAACGAGTCAGCGGTCGACATATCTGAAGAGATCGACCGGCTGAGCCAGAAGAGCCAGCAACTCACCAAGGACATCTACGCCAGCCTGTCACCCTGGCAGGTGACGCAAATCGCGCGGCACCCCCAGCGTCCGTACACGCTGGATTACGTCCAGGAAATCTTCACCGATTTTCAGGAATTGCACGGCGACCGCGCCTTCGCGGACGACCTGTCGATCGTGGGTGGGCTCGCGCGTTTCAATGGCCAGCCCTGCATGGTGCTGGGGCATCAGAAGGGACGTGATACCAAGGAGCGCGGTCTGCGCAACTTTGGCATGTCCCGCCCCGAGGGCTACCGCAAGGCCTTGCGCTTGATGAAGCTGGCCGAGAAGTTCCACCTGCCGGTCTTCACGTTCGTGGACACCCCCGGGGCCTACCCCGGTATCGGAGCGGAAGAGCGGGGCCAGAGTGAGGCCATCGGACGCAACATCTTCGAGATGGCCCAACTTGAGGTGCCCATCGTCACCACCATCATCGGGGAGGGGGGCTCGGGCGGTGCTCTGGCCATCAGCGTGGCCGATCAGGTGCTGATGCTGCAGTACTCCGTCTACTCGGTGATCTCCCCGGAGGGCTGCGCCTCCATTCTCTGGAAGACCGCCGAGCGAGCGTCGGACGCGGCTGAAGCCTTGGGCATCACCGCACACCGATTGAAGGCCCTGGGGGTGATCGACAAGATCGTGAGCGAACCCGTGGGCGGCGCCCATCGCAACGTCAAGCAGATGGCATCGCAATTGAAGCGGGCCTTGAACGACGCCCTGCGCCAGGTCTCGGATCTGAAGCCCAAGGATCTGCTGCAGCGCCGCTATGAACGTCTGCAGTCCTACGGCCGCTTCACCGACACGCGGGACCGCTGAGCCCGCCGCAGCGGACTCTGCCGTACGTCGTCTGGGCGTGGCGGTCAGTGGCGGGCGCGATTCAACCGCCTTGCTGCATGCCGTGGCCCGGCAAGCACGAGGAACCGGCCTGGAGGTCTGGGCTCTGCACGTACACCACGGATTGATGCCGCAGGCAGACGGCTGGTGGACGGCCGTCGAGCAGCAATGTGCGCGCTGGCGTCGTCGGGGATGGCCGGTGCGGTTCGCGGGTGAAAAACTCTCTGGCGAACCAAGCGCCGGCCAAAGCATCGAAGCCTGGGCCAGGGCAGGGCGCTACGCTGCGTTGGCCCGCATGGCGCATGAGCGTGACCTGTCTCTGGTGCTGCTGGCCCAACACCGGCAGGACCAGGCCGAGACCGTGCTGCTGCAGGCTCTGCGCTCCGGTGGTCCCGCCGGCCTTTCAGCGATGCCCCGGTCCACTCAGCGGCAAGGCATCCACTGGGTACGCCCCTGGTTGGACCAGCCGCGTGCGGCCCTCGAAGCCTACGCCAGGAAGTTCCGCCTGCAGTTTGTCAACGATCCGAGCAACCAAGATCTCCGCCTGGGGCGCGGTCGCCTGAGGGAGCAGGTGTGGGAGGCGTTTGCGAGCGCCTTTCCCCATGCCGAGGTGGCCTTGGCGGGTACCGCCCGACGCATGCAGGAGGCTGCGCAATGCAATGCCGAACTGGCTGCCATGGACATGGCCCCGTGCGTGGGAGAGGGTGGCACCCTGGTGCTGGCTCCGTGGGCGCTCCTGTCAGCAGCCCGGCGAGCGAATGTGCTGCGCCACTGGAGTGCCCAATGGAGTGCCAAGGGCATGCCCGAAACATTGGTGGCGCGCCTCTTGGCAGAAGCCATGAGCGCGCGCAACGCAAGCCGATGGCCGGCGCCAGGCGGTCAGATCATCCGTCTCAAAGGTCGGCTGTCTTTCTGCACTGCTGCTGCTTGAAACGCTTGCACTGAATCAGGATGCTGCGCTGCAGCAGATAAAATCGCGGCTCCGTTGATTTCGCTACAAAACTCATTGCGGTGCCTTGCGGCGACGCATGACCCTGACCATGGCCTTGATCGTCCACAAATACGGTGGAACCTCAATGGGTTCCACCGAACGCATTCGAAACGTCGCCAAGCGTGTGGCGAAATGGGCCCGGGCAGGCCACCAGATGGTGGTTGTGCCGTCTGCCATGAGCGGGGAAACCAACCGCCTTCTCGGCTTGGCGAAGGAATTGATGCCCGATCCCCGTGAGCCCCAAGCCCTGCGTGAACTGGACATGATCGCGAGCACGGGCGAGCAGGTGTCGGTAGGCCTTCTGGCGCTGGCCTTGCAGGCCGAAGGGTTGGAGGCCGTCAGCTACACCGGCTGGCAGGTGCCGGTGAAGACTGATTCCGCCTACACCAAGGCCCGAATCACTTCCATCGACGATGCGCGCATCCGTGCCGATCTGCAGCAGGGAAGGGTGGTGATCGTCACAGGCTTCCAGGGCATTGACACCCTTGGTCACATCACGACGCTGGGGCGCGGTGGAAGCGACACCTCTGCCGTGGCCGTGGCGGCCGCGATGAAGGCCGACGAATGCCTGATCTACACCGATGTGGACGGCGTCTACACCACCGACCCTCGCGTGGTGCCCGAAGCACGGCGCATGTCCACGATCAGCTTCGAGGAGATGCTGGAAATGGCCAGCCTGGGCTCCAAGGTGCTGCAAATCCGCTCCGTGGAGTTCGCAGGCAAGTACCGCGTGCCGCTGCGTGTGTTGTCGAGTTTCACCCCCTGGGACATCGAACTGGCTGAAGAGGCTGGCTCGGGTACCTTGATCACTTTCGAAGAGGACGAAAAGATGGAACAGGCCGTCGTTTCCGGCATTGCGTTCAACCGTGATGAAGCCAAGGTGACCGTGCTCGGAGTGCCCGACAAGCCGGGTGTGGCCTACCAGATCCTGGGCGCTGTGGCGGATGCCAACATCGACGTGGACGTCATCATCCAGAACGTGTCGCACGACGGACGCACCGATTTCTCCTTCACCGTCCCCCGCAACGACTATGCGCGGGTGATGGACCTGCTCAAGGGACAGGTGGCGCCTGCCATGGGCGCGACTGCAGTCACGGGCGACCCCAAGATCTGCAAGGTCAGCATCGTGGGCATTGGCATGAAGAGCCATGCAGGTGTGGCGGCGAAGATGTTCCGGACACTCAGTGAAGAGTCCATCAACATCCAGATGATCTCCACCAGCGAAATCAAGACCAGCGTCGTGATCGACGAAAAGTACATGGAGCTCGCGGTGCGGGCGCTGCACCGGGCCTTCGAGCTCGAAGCTGCAGCCGCTTGAACTAGAATGCGCTCGTGCTGGAGTCGTGACCGAGTGGCCGAAGGTGCTCCCCTGCTAAGGGAGTATGTGGGCAAAACCTGCATCGAGGGTTCGAATCCCTCCGACTCCGCCAGACAGACATCCAAACGGGCCCTTCGGGGCCCGTTTTGCTTTGGATGTCGACTGCCTCGATGCAGCGGTGACGAAGGTTGCGCTAGCGGCTAGGCCTGCGTGCACCGGATTGCGGCGGGCCGCTGGGGCGGGTGTCCAGGTGGCGAAAGGTGATCCGGCCCTTGGTCAGGTCGTACGGGGACAGCTCAAGCGAAACGTTGTCGCCCGCGAGGATGCGGATGTGGTTCTTGCGCATCTTGCCCGAGGTGTAGGCGATCATCTGATGCCCGTTGTCGAGCGTGACGCGGTAACGGGAATCGGGCAGGACTTCATCGACCTTGCCACGCATTTCAATCAGTTCTTCTTTGGCCATTGCTTGTGAAGTTGTCCGCAGACGGCGTTGCAACAGCGGCCAGCGGAGAAAAACAAAAGCGCCCGGTTTGTGCGGGCGCGAAGCCGACCGTCGTTGTCGGTGGTCGGAAGGGCGCAGCCAAGGTTTCCTTGCGGAGATGGCCTCAGCAACTGCACAGGCCCGTCCGCAGACGATGCCCGAAGTTGATAGTGTAACGGCGGGCGCGGTTCAGATCAGGATGCCGAGCAATTGCTTAGTTAACATAATATACATCGTAGCGCTTATAGTTGGGGCTCCATGGCATCGAAGACCTGTTCTGCGGCATCTGCTGCCATCTCTGCTTCGATCTCCGGCTCGGTCTCTATGGCGGCGTCATAGGCCGCCAGTTCGTCACTCGGCACCCGCGCACCCGTGTCGGGCTCCAACGGCCTGAAAACGCGGGCCTTCAAGCTGCAAAGCGATGTGGAGGACTCCACGGCCCTGAGCACTGAAGAAGGGTCCATCAACAGCAAAAATGGGTTGAGAGCAGACGAAGACAGCATGGGCGTGACTCCTGGAAACGGGGTCGGCCATGTTCCTGCGTGACCTATCCGTCAGAAGTGCGCCTGCTCAATGGCCGTGCCCCGAAACACGGGGCCCGCGAAAACAGGTGTCAGCGAGCCAGCTGGCCCAGTTGCTGGGCCAAGGCCTCTCGACCAGCATCCCGTGCGAAGTCTGCAGCGCTGAGGTCTTTCTGGTTGCGCATTCGCGGGTTCGCGTTGGCCGCCAGCAACAGCCGAACCGAATCTTCGTGACCATATCGGGCCGCCATCATCAAGGGCGTGGTCCCGTTGGGTGACGGGGCATCCACTGCCGCCCGCATCTCCAGGAGATAGGCGGTGACCAAGGGGTTGGGGCCAGTGGCGGCATAGTGCAGTGGCGTCCACCCTTCACGGTTGAGCGCCGCACCGCGCTCCACCAGCCGCTTGCACCATTCCAGCTGGCCCCGCAGTGCGGCCATCATCAGCGCGGTCTCGTTGGCTTCGTTGGCCTGATCCACCTTCAGATCCGAGGCCGTGAAAAGCGCCGCCACGGCTTGATGCGACCCGCTTCTGAGCGCCAGGAACAGTGGTGTCTGCCCGGACACGCTCGGTGAATTGGCATCGAAGCCCCGGCGGATGAGGCCGCTGATCGTGCGGCCATCGTCCATCTCTATGGCCTTGAAGAAGTCTTCGTAAGCTCCAGCGTGCGCGAAAGAAAATCCAATGATCAGAACAAGTTGGAGCATCCATTTGAATGCGTTTTTCATGTTGAATTCCAATGCTAACTGGCTGATTTGGCAGATTCTGGCGGGGTTGGCGTCCTCAGAAACAAGGCCTCGAAATTGCGGCTGGTTGCTTCGGCCACCTCCTGCAATGGCAGCCCCTTGGCCTGCGCCAGGGCTTGCGCGACGTAAGGCACGTAGGCCGGTGAATTGGTCTTGCCTCGGTAGGGCACGGGCGCCAGATATGGGCTGTCCGTTTCGATAAGGCATCGGTCCAAGGGTACCCACGCTGCCACCTCCCGAAGTTCCTGTGCGTTCTTGAAGCTGAGGATGCCTGAGAACGAGATGAAGAAACCCATGTCCACTGCAGCTCGGGCCACTTCCGCAGATTCAGTGAAGCAGTGGAAAACGCCCCCCACCTTTTCAGCGCCCTCCTCCACCAAGAGGGCCAAGGTGTCCTGTGCCGCGCTGCGGGTGTGGATGACCAGGGGCAGTCTCGCTTGTCGGGCAGCCCGGATGTGCACACGAAACCGCTGGCGCTGCCATTCCATCTGGTCCAGCGTCCGGTCTCCCAGGCGGTAGTAATCCAATCCCGTCTCGCCAATGGCCACCACTTTCGGGGCGCCCGCCAAGGCCACCAGGGCGTCAACATCAGGCTCGGACACGCCTTCGTTGTCGGGATGCACGCCCACCGTGGCCCAGAAGTTGTCGTACTGCCCGGCCAGCGCAAGCACTTGTGGCGCCTCTTCCATCGTCGTGCAGATGCACAGCGCACGGTCCACCTGCGCGTCGGACATCGCCTGGCGGATCTGGGTCAACTGGGCGCTGAGTTCGGGGAAAGTGAGGTGGCAGTGGGAGTCAATGAACATGGTTCAGGCGTCGTCAAGTGCAAGATCGGCCGCAACACGGCCAACGTGGAGCCCCGCAGGGCAAGGTCAGGCTGTCCCCAGGCGGCCCCCCCGACGCTCGGGCTCCGGGTTCCAGACAGACCGCCCTTGCGCGACGAGCGACTCGATGAGCAAGGCTTCGCTCCACGGGTGCTCAGCATGGGCCATGACGCGCTGCAGGCTCTTGTGCCAATGCACCAACCGCTGCAGGGAGGCCCCTGGGGGCCACTTGTTCTCTGGAAAGAATCGTCCCCTGCCGCCGGCAATGTGGCATCCCGCATCGTGGCAGATCTTCTGCAAGGCATCCAGCACGCGTGGGATGGGCCAGCCCAGCAGCAGCCCTGCGTCGCCCGCCGCAACCGCCTGCGGCAACGCACGCCAGGTCGCGGCGCTGAGGCCTTCCGCGCTCCATTGAAGTGCCGCCAAGGGCATGCCGCCGGCCCCGTCCAACAGCACGCCCGCATCGTCGACGCCACGGCGCTCCAGCCACGCCAGCGCCTGCGTGCGTGGGGGCGGGGGCAGCCGCACCATCTGGCAACGGCTTCGAGTCGTGGGCATGAGCAGACCAGGATCGGCCGTGCTGAGCACCACCCGCGAACCTGCCGGCGGCTCTTCCAGGGTCTTCAGCAGGGCGCTGGCAGACGCGGCATTCATGGCCTCCGCCGGGTGCAGCGCCAGCATCTTGCCCTGGCCCCGGCCGGTGGTGGTGGTCATCCAGTCCATGGCCTGGCGTATCTCGTCAATACGGATCTGGCGGCTGGGCTTGCGCCTTTCGTCCAACAGTACCGGGATGTCGCGCGCCACCGCCAGGGCTTCGGGCACT
>Ga0315906_10011523_pt1 | contig 10304 bp, 9 predicted proteins | sample LakEriMetagenome_4_FD_203526 | JGI IMG/M metagenome (GOLD analysis project Ga0315906, IMG submission 203526) | Freshwater fungal communities from buoy surface, Lake Erie, Ohio, United States - Buoy 2 MA122 | ecosystem: Environmental > Aquatic > Freshwater > Lake > Lake biofilm | place: USA: Lake...
CTATTTATTAGATTTTCTCTTTTTAATTTACTTAATTCATTTGAAGATACATCTAATCTAATTTTAACAAGACCCTTATCCTTATTTTTTTTTATAAGTTCTTCTGTTGTCATCAATCCTCTCATAAAATTTTTTATTATATTATTAGACGATGATTTTTCAGAAGAAGGCGATGCACTTTTAGTATTTCTGTTAATTACTTTTATTTTTTTATCCATAACTATATTATCAATTCTAATATATATATATATATAAATATTAATTATTTTAGTGTAAATAATTTCTATTTACTTTTTCTAGCGAAATATATGTATTTATTTGCATAGTCTTTAACATTATAAATTTCGTTACTTTGCACTTTTTCTACACTCGGCGTTCTTAAATTAGAAGGTACATCCTGATATGATATATATTTATTATATTTGTCTTCTTTGTCGCTTTTATCGGTTATTTCTAACGCTTCATTGATATTTATTTCATTATGATATACCTTGTCATTATTATCGTCGCTCAAGTCATCTATATTTGCCATATTATAATAGGTAGTTTTCAGCTTATTTATAGTTATATCATCTTCATACTCTTCAATATCTCTTCTAATACTTAATATGGTTTTACCGAATGCATCCTTTCTAACGATACTCTTTTTTACCAATGATAATTCCAAATCATCTATCTCGTCCTCCTTATCAGTTATATCAAAAATGTCTTTTAAATCATTGAGATTCTTAGCATTTTTAGAATCTTGCACGCTTTTATTTATAGCTGTATTAATATCTCTAACAGTTTTTTTATTATATTCAAATAAATCGTTATTATTCTTAGTAGATTTTAGATATATCGCGCCAGTTATTGATATATCTACGATTATATATATATTAAGTACTATAATTACATTTTTATTTTTGGGGTAATCATCCATAAGCACCTTGTATTTTGTGTTACTCATCTCTTTCTTAGAAGAATCATAAAGTTTAATATTAGGCCGATAATTTATATTGTTATACACATAAGCCTTTATCTTATATGTTTCATATGTATCCAGGTCTTTGTTAGCCGTCAGCAATATCAAATTATCTGCAACATCATTCTCTCGTATTTCATTTTTAATTTTGGCATATGATATATTATCCTTATTGTGTTTCAATAATGAACCCATATCTTTGGGTACGCCGTAAGATATTACGAGGTTATTTGCATTCGCCAATTTTGCGATTTGCCTATCGGTTTGCTTATGTGTCAAAATATAGATTTTATTTCTTATATCAGCACTCATATTATAATCTCCGGCAATTAGATTATGATTAATGCCGTTTATTTTAACAGGTATGTCTGTAGGTAAATTCATACTTTTTGCGTTAGTTGTAATAGGATGGTGGTACAAAGTAATACTTCCTATTTTTGTTGAACTTCTGTCTCCCCAATTATTTACTATTTTAAATACAATCTGCTTATAATCACCTGGTATATCCAATTTGTAAAATGGCGAGTTATTCCAGCTGGCATAATTAGGCAGAACAAATGTTAATACTTTTGTAGTTATCCAAGCTCCTTTTGCATTTTGATATTTCCCAAATACATCTATATTTTTAGCATTACAAGATGTATTATATAGTTCATTTATGCCATAAAATTCAAAACCCGATATAAAATTTACCGCCGACATCGTTATAGTTATCTCAGGATTAATCCCATCTGCTCCATAAGCACTGTTATGATTAACATCTGTTCCTTCTGTGCGATATCCTCCATCGTGAACATCCTCACATTTCTTTTTATGTTTTATTTCAAAACTTTTAATACCGCCTCTCATTTGGTAACGAAATAATGTATCGTCGCTAAAATCAAAATCCAATCTCCTGCCATTATTATAATACAAGGTAGCTTCCATTCCATAAGAAACAAAAATACTACCGAAGTCCACAACAGAAGAGCTATTCTTAAATGAACTTAAATCCAAACTTTTAACATCATAATTACCGGGTCCATACTGAACCCTAGGCCATCCATAATAGCCGTTTTTATAAAAATAAACTTCTCCTCCTGTACGAACAGGAGTGCATACATTACGGTATATAGGAACTTGTCGCGTTCCTTGAATTGTTTGTGTTTTTACACGCCTCGTGCTGTCTTTTAATATAGCGCTTAGTCCCTGATTTGCTACTGTTTTTAATGATGATTGTATAGTCCAGCAGCCGTGAGATAGGGTTTGGTTTGCATTATCAATACGGTGAGCATCGGGAAAATGTGGCGTTGCGAGTATTTGTCCGTTGCCGCCAAAAGCATAATCAATCGTTTTTGTATTGTCTTTGAGAGTAGCCTTCAATTTGTCGTCGTTTATTATTGGTTCTAATATTTTCTTTTCAACATATTTTTGATAGGATATTTTTCCAGGCTTTAAATATTTATTCAAGAAGTTCTTAGTTTCCTCATCGTAATTCAGCGCATCCACAGTAATTATATTTATTATATACTTGTCTATTGTAGATATTTTGTCGGCAAAAGCATTTTTCACCTTCTCTAATTCTACAAGTTCTGCTTTTTTTACTACTATTTCTCTTTTTATAGGAACATTCAAGGAATCTACACGATTATCTATGTGATTTTTAATAATTTCTAAGATTTCTTTCTTATCCTTAAAATTCTTCGGTTCATAATACTGTACAAACACATTATTCTTATCATAGTAGCTTACGCTTGTTCTAAAATTATCCAGAATATCTACGGTAAGCTCGGTATCTTTTATAAGAATGGGCTCAATAAGTTTATCTATGTTTATTAGAGCAACCGTATTAAGTGTGGTATCATCTGTTATCAATTTATCATAGGATATTATTTCCTCTTTGTCACACAAAAGGTTTCTTTCAAACAAGTATATTGTTACGGTAACCACCTTGTCGTTTTTATTAATTTTGAATTTAAAAGAATTGCTATTAGTATCATAATAATAGACTGTTGAACTTGTATCTAATAATTCAGTCAAAGAGAAGGGTATTTTCTCAAATTTGTTATTGTTAGCCGAGTTTATTTCAATTTTATCAATACTCTGAATGATATTTTCGTCATTTATAAATAAGCGATATAATGAGACATTTTTTAATGGTGGTGTTAGCATAGTATCGTATGTATAGCTACATATACTTTCAATAGCATATTTATGATAGTCCGTTTCTTCGGTGAGCGAGGGATTAAAGTTCATCTGTATATATTCCTTTTTGCCTCTATCGGCTGTTTGTAATGTTGTATATTTATTATCATTATATGATATCAAAGCATTTTGTGAGTATTTATGCGCATTTAAATTATTATCGCTATTTTTTAACTTAAAACATCTACTTTCCTCACTGAAATTATTAAAATCCGATTTATTAGCTCCTTCCTTCGTTAGTGTTTTGTTAGCATATGGCAAATCTATGCTCTCTTTACCGGTGTTATTATTAATTTTGGCAATTTCCTCCCAATCATCTTTAAAAATGTATTTACTTGAACCGTCTTTGTTAAATCTAATTTCACAAGGTCTAAGAGTTACTGTTGCATCTTCGCTTGGATAAAATAGAGGGGCTGGGTCTAATTCTAATTTTTGTGTAGAATATGTGTGCGTTCCTCCTCGTGTTTCTCCATATTCTTCAAACAATTTATAATGTTTTCGGTTGGTTTCTTTCAAATAAAATAATATAATTACTATAAATAACATAATGAAAATAGATAGGTAAATATATTGCACATTCTCTTCTAAGCTTATTGTATTGTAATTTAACATATGCTGTTTATATTTTCCTTATTTATTTATTATATTTTTATTTTCTTCTTTATTTTATAGAAGAAGAATTGAATGAGTGTCGCTGGGTACGAAAAAGTCAAAACTAAAGTTATTGAAGGAAAAAAAAAGTGCATTTATAAGAAACACAAAGGAACCAAACTATATGTTAAAGGGTTCGGGAAAATGAGATCCGTAGAAAGCTACGTAAAATTATGCAAAAAGAGTGCGGCGGCGAAAGCCGCTAAAGCTTCCAAGCCTATGAAGGCCAAAAAGGCGCGTTCAAAATCCACGAGAAAATATGGTGGATTCCTCCAAGAGTTTTTCTCCAATATGGACGGTGATAATTTTGCCAACGATGATAAAAAGAAAGATGCCGATAAGTCCGCTACGCCTTCTATGATGACCGGTGACCAAGGACATTCAGCGAGGAAGGATACTTTTGCTGATCCGCCACCTGCTCCGCCACCTGCTCAACCAACTCATCAGGCAAAAACCGGTGGAAGCAACTGTAGTAGACAAGGCGGCTACAGAGGCGGCAACGGAATGATGGATGACTTATCTCAAGGCTTATCTCAAGGCTTTTCTCAAGGCTTTTCTGGTGGCTACAGAGGTGGCAACGTTGTAGATCAATTCCAATATGATCAATCTCATCAAGATGGCGGAAAACGCAGAAAAAGAAATAAGGCTGCTAAATCTATGTTAGACAAATTAATGATGGCTGCTACTTTCAGAAAACGCTCTGCTAAAAAAAGCAAAAAACTCCGTCGCAAAGGCGGCAATATTGTTGCTCAAGCCACTGACGCGTTCGGTAATTTAATTGGTGGTAAACGTAAAGGTAAGAAGGGCAAGGGCAAGGGTAAAAAGGGCGGCTCATCGCAAACTGATTATTAAACAATAGTCTTATATCATATCTCGTATGTAGTAATAAATACTTTATAATAATAGTTATAATAGATAATTTCAATTAGCAACGCTTTTTCATAATCTTCTATTGTGTCTGTGTTGCTTGCTTCGCTTGCATAGTTCTTTTCGTATGTTATTTTTGCATCATATATGTCATTATCATATAGGATTTTTCTAATTGCTGGCTTTTTCAAGTTTGATACTAATCGTGTTATATGTGATTTCAAGATAGCCGAAGCATATCTCTCTATATTCACAAATTACTCAGAATCAATCTCAACATTTTTAATAATTTGACTATATTTCAGTATATTTCTATTCATTCTCTTGCTAATAAAGCAGTCCCTCGCATTACTGTAATTATTCCAAAATGATATATATATATCACAATATCGGCGCTTAGAAATATCCATAATCATTTCTTGAATATCCCACGGAATATCGTGAAGATAATTCTCTTCAAACATTACCTTTCTTATCTTCAGTATGCCTGTCAGTCTCTTATTATATACTATTATATATGCCCTATCAATTTTTTATTTACGATGCAAAAAAATATAAAAATATATACATAGGGCTTCATAGGGCTGGCTACAGATTACCTCTCAATTCTGATTGCGTAGACGATAGGATAATATGCCGAGAATATATATTGAGATAACAGGGCTTTCTCGTAATTGGATACAAGGCTGTTGTTGCCGGGATTGTTCCGTTCATATACTTTCTTGGCATTATAGATTCTGTTATTTCTCAGGATTCTTTTCACTTTCGGCATCTTCATATATTTAATAATATCATCAATATGATTTTTCAGCTTTTCTCCAGCAATCTTCGCGCGATTCGTAAAGGCGCGTGTATCCACACCTGCCTTATATACATAATTCAAACGACATATGCTCTTGTGCATCCTGTCGTCAATGAAACTATTGTATCGCCAGCTAAAATTATCTCTTTCGGTCTTGATGTGGATGTTGTAATCATCTTGACGCCAATACATATCAATAATTTCAAGAATATCATCAGGAATCTCTGTCAAATAATTCTCCTTAAACATACTGATACACTGAGTATCAATATATTTCTCTTCTGTTGTCGGCTGGACTTCGGTCTTGCTTTTTGTCGTTGTCGGGCTTACGGGATGTGTTAGCGCTACTGAGGCGCTCTGTGGTGGTCTTGTTGGTTAGACGATTATATTTTGTAGATTTTAATCAATTTTTCAGTTATATTGCAAAATATAGGACATTTTACGCGGATTGCGCAAGTATATAAAAAATGATTATATATAGTAAAGTGGTAATATCTTAATATCATAACTATGGAGAAAGGGAAGAAAATCATAGTCATAGTAGGATTTCCTGCTTCTGGTAAATCTACATATTCCAAAAAAATAGCAGCGAAATATTCTAAAAATGGCATCATATTATCGCGTGATACATTAGGCGGAGCAATAGCTGATATTTTACCAAAATTGAAGGAACTTTTAGAATCTAAAAATAACTATAAAATAATTATTGATAATACAAATATTACGATAGATACTAGAAAGCCTTTTGTAAAATTGGCACAGAGCGCAAATGTTCCCATAGAAGCCCATTATATTGTAAATACTATTGAAGATAGCCAAGTTAAAACATTGCATAGGATGTTTGATAGATATAAACGCATCTATATGACTGGTAAAGCAGAAAAAGATACAGAGGCTCACAAAGACCCAAATGTATTTCCTCCAGCTACTCTGTTTGCTATGCGAAAAAAGATAGAGATTCCAAAAATTGCCGAGGGATTTACAAATGTAATAACTGTACAGGCACCATCTATTAAATGGGATGGGCGGAAATACAGGAATAAGGCGGTATTATTTGATATAGACGGGACTCTGCGACATACCGAACATCTTAAACATAAATATCCCGTAATTCCCGAAGAAGTAGAGCCGATGAAGATTATATCCCTAGAAGAACAGAGAGCAAAATTGAAGGATCTTCTTAAAAATAAATATAAATTGCTCGGTATAAGTAATCAGTCTGGCATTTCTAAGGGTATTGTTAGCGAAAATCAGGTCGTCGCGTGTATGAATAAGACTCGCGAAATGCTTGGATTGACCGAAAAAGAGTTCAATATTACTTATTGTCCCCATAGCGCCTTTCCTCTAAGTTGCTATTGTAGAAAACCGCAAGTGGGACAAGTTGTCAATTTTGTAGAAACTCTAAAATTAAATCCTTCCAAATGTATCTTTGTAGGAGATAGAAAAACCGACGAAACTACTGCTATTAGAATGGGAATGCAATTTATTACCGCTGAAGACTTCTGGAAAAATCCCTAATATCCTTTCTTGATATCCCATAGATTTCATATAATATGATATAAACATATGGGCAATTAAACAAGTAATTAAAATAATTAGAGGTGCGAGGAGTAATGAGTTTTAATAATCAGCTTTTGGAGAAATATAATGTCAAGTTATTTAGTATAGAATACACCACGTATGATATAATAAATGATTTTCTTAAAAATAATCAGAGCGAACAGCCATTCTATATCATAGACCTGGGGGAAATTATTAAATTGTATGAGAAATGGATAACGATTTTTCCTAATATTAAGCCATATTATGCAGTCAAATGCAATCCGAATCCTGTCATCCTGGATTTACTATGTTGTCTCGGGACTTATTTTGATTGCGCCTCAGAGAATGAAATCAAGTCTGTCATAGAATACACGAACGACCCTGATAAAATCATCTTCGCCAATCCTTGCAAAATGTCTTCGCAAATAAAATATGCCCGCGCGAATGATGTTGATATGATGACCTTTGATTGCGAAGAAGAGCTGTATAAGATTAAACTGTATCACCCATATTCCAAGCTTCTTTTGCGTTTGGCCGTAGATGATAGCAATAGCATCTGTCAGTTTAATTCAAAATTCGGGTGTAAATTGGAAAATGTGGAGAAACTAATGACGCTTATGAATACTCTAAGCTTGAATCTCGTAGGCTTCAGCTTTCACGTAGGAAGCGGTTGCCGGTCTCTGGATAACTATTATAATGCTATAAAAACCTGTCGCGAAGCTTACGACCTCGCGATTAAAAATAATATCAACATTAATATCATAGATATTGGCGGCGGATTTCCAGGAGTCTATTCGGAGACTTCTATAAATATTGACCAGATTGCCGAGACTATCACGAGCGCTCAGAGGGAGTTTTTTGCCACCGAGATAGAAGAAGAGACTATTCAGTTTATCGCCGAGCCCGGGAGATATTTTGTAGAAAAATCGCATATCCTCGTGCTTAATGTAATTGGCAAAAAACGAGAGAAATATTTGAACAAGGATACGGGCGAATTGGAAGAAATTATCATTTATTATCTTAATGATGGCGTTTATGGCTCCTTCAATTGTATCTATTTTGACCACAACAATCCCATCATACAGCCCTTTAATGAACGCAACGAGAAGATACTATATAAGAGCAAGATTTTCGGGCCCACTTGCGATAGTATGGATTTAATAGCGAATGAAATAATGCTTCCCGAATTGGTCGTGGGCGAATGGGTATATGTAGAGAACTTCGGGGCATATACTACGGCGGCCAGCTCATCCTTCAACGGCTTTATGACAACCGACTATAAATACATCCTCCGCAATTAGGCGCAGACAGTCCGCGGCTGTTCGTTAATATCTCTTTATAATTAATAATATATATTATATAATATATAGTTGGTTATGTAGGGGATGAAAAGAAGTAATGTGATATATTTTACAGTTGATGATGTAATAGATAAATATAAGAATAGTTATTGGAGCAGGAGCGAGGAAAATTATTTATTATCCAATGCTTTGGCGGTAGAATATTATAATATTGCTAAGGTATTGAATAAGGAATATGATGATGTCATATATAAAATAATAAAGAACATTTTGCATAAGGAATATATAAATGATATATTTAATAAAAAATATAGAGATGATGAAGGTACCAGTATATTGCGAAAGAAATATAAATTGGAATACATAACAGACACAGAGATTGATAAAATATTCTGCTCAGCAGCCTAATTGAGGGAATCTACGAATATCGTGGATATGGTACAGGTTGATGTTAGGCCGTTGAATAATGCCATAGCACCGAAGAGTATCAATATGATTAAGGGAATCTTATTTATACTTTTATAGGGATATGTAGCATATAGCGTGTAGCTGCCGATGAGTAATATGAGGGAACCGAGAATTATTTGGGTTATTCTCATAATATTATAGAGATTGAAGCTATTGGTTCCTATTACATTTATTTTTACACTATTGTTTTGTAAAGAAACCGTATTGACTCCCTGAGATAAATTATTGAATTGAAGAGAATTGCTGACAATTACATTACGGTCGTTGGCAAAATACTTGTCCTTTATGAATTGCGAGCGGGATGCCGAATTGCATACTATATATATCTCCTTCTTGTATTTTAGATGCGCTTTTATCATATCCACGTTGAACCTTATCATATACATAGGGATATAATACACATCGTAATTATAGGATTTATCAAAGCGTCGCGAATATACTTCGTCGCTCTTTCGTATATCTATAAATAAATAATCGGCCATAATCTTTGTCTTGTCTTGTATTTTATTGTCTTACTTTTTTACAACATTTTATTTGTCTGCGTGAATCTCAAGAGGTTTTATGAATACTTCTTTGAACTTATCCATTACTTTGTCATATGTATAGTCTCTGAAAGCATTCCAATCCTTCGTTTTTTCTACGCTCGGGTTAAAGCTAGTTAGGATATTATGTAATTCGCTTAGACTGTTATACCAGATTCCCTTATCTCCTAGTAAATGAAAGTGTGCATCGCTACCTATCTTGGCGGCTATTACAGGCTTGTTTTTGCTTGAAAATTCGCCTATGGATAATCCAAAGGTTTCGCCATCTATTCGCGCCCACAACATAGCATCGCAAGTATTGATGAACCTCACTTTCTCGTTCAAATCTATTATTTTGTCTATATAAATAATATTAGGGATATTCTCACAGAATGGTCGTGTATTACATAATAGGAAGTATATCTTAGGGTAATTCTTGGCAATACTGACGACCAGCTCAGGAACGCGTGGGATATTGAATTGGTCGTATCCGCCGTGTCTCCCGAATACCACGGCATCATCGGGAATATTTAATTCTTTCCGCATATTTATATTATCTGGCAAATCCGGCAAGTTAATCATATACGGTACTACGGGGATATTTGTATTGCCTTTTTCATACATAACATAGGGCGATATAGTAGCATAGACATCGCCGTGGGGAAAATAGGTGTTGAAAACACAATGGACGACAGTTTTACATATATCTTTGGAAGCTATTTTATTGTCCCACTCACCTGCCTTCTGCATATACAAGATATCGCATTTTTCCTCTTTAAGTATATTGTCGGCTTCTTGTTGCCAATTGCCATAAGGCCTGAGCGTAAATTCCTTGCTAAACTTCTCTATTACATCTGGGAAATTATACTGATGACTATTACAATACATAATTATACTCTCATTCCCCAAATAATACTTATTATAATAAGCATAATCATATAGCGAAACCGTCGTTCCTCTCTCGCATAACTGATTGTCGTGAAAGGCAATCTTAATCTTCTTTT
>Ga0315906_10011524_pt1 | contig 10304 bp, 7 predicted proteins | sample LakEriMetagenome_4_FD_203526 | JGI IMG/M metagenome (GOLD analysis project Ga0315906, IMG submission 203526) | Freshwater fungal communities from buoy surface, Lake Erie, Ohio, United States - Buoy 2 MA122 | ecosystem: Environmental > Aquatic > Freshwater > Lake > Lake biofilm | place: USA: Lake...
AACAGGTCCATCTGTTTTTACACCATATATATTTGTATATAGAAATACAACTCAAGCTATTCCTCTTGGAAGTCCGGTTATTTGGGAAAATATTGGACCAAATATGGGATTTAATTTGATTGCACCTGACACAATAGAAGTATTAAATTCTGGAGTTTATTGGGAATCAAAAACAATTGATACATTAGAACCAAATTCGTTTGCTCTTTATGTAAATGGTGTTTTATCTCCAGGAACATGGTTTGGTGCAAATAGCACAGCTCAAGATATAGGACAAGCATTAGTTGCTCTTAATGCAGGAGATCTCCTTCAAGTGATCAATCAAAGTTCTCAAGGAGGAACTGTAAATTTATCACCACTAGGAAGTGGTGCAAACCCAACTGTTGGTCAAACAGTAGCTGGTTTTTGTTTATTCAGAATAGGATAAATATTAATAAAAAATATTAAAAAAAAATAAAAAATATTAAAAAAAAATAAAAAATATTAAAATCTTGTATTAAAGTAAAAAGAGAATGTTTAAAATTGAAAATATCAACCGCTCTTACGCGAGAAAAAAAAATAATTTTCAAAAAAATGAATTCCATAATCACGTAGTAAATTACAATCAAACTAATTCTATTGGTGATATGAAATTATCAGTTCAAACAGAAGGAGATGGGTGGAAAATTTGTGATGGAAGCTCACTTAATATAAAAGAATATCAAGATCTTTTTAATATTATTGGTACTTCATTTGGAAGTATATCTATAAATGAATTCAACTTACCCGATTTTACAAGTAGAGTGATCGGTGTTTTTGGAAAAAGTAAGATAATTGGAACATCACTCACTGAAAGGAAAATGGGTGATAAAATTGGAACAGAAACTGAAACACTTAATATAGAACAATTACCAAAACATTCGCATAAAGGTTCAACTGAAAATGGAGGTTTACATACACATATTCATAAACTATCTCAGATAAAAATTAAAGAATCTTTAGATGTGAAAGATGATTTAGTTTCCATACAAATTCCTGCAAAAAATGAAATTGATAGTCATTTAATAACATCATTTACAAATCAATCTGGAGTACATCAACATCGTTTTATTTCTTCAGAAGTTGGATCTGGAGAACCTCATAACAACATTCAACCAACATTATTTGGATGTAATGTACTAATTTACTCAAAAAAAAATAAAAATACAAAAGACATTTATTTTATATAATTAAAATATAATTATATAATTAACATCTAAAAGAAAAATCATGTTTGATAAATAAAATTATGACATTACATTGGACAATAATTCAAAAATCAAGGTTAGATAAAAAATGTAAAATTTGTTCAATTAATGTCAGAGATATTGATTTGTATGAACATTTCAGCAACTGTTATGATAAAAAAATTAAAACTTTATTTGATAATTTTGATTCGGAAATATCAAAAATTAAATTATTTTATAATAACGAACTTAAATTATTAAAATTAAAAAAAATTATTAACTTGTCAGAATTATGCGAAAAATGTGAATTTTTTCAAGAACCACGTATACAAATAAAGAATCATTTTTGAAAACAAAACGATGACTTCTCTCGTGTAACTTTTTCTTTTATAAAAAATAATATTATCTTTTTATAATAAATGGAATATTCAGTGTCACTTTTAAATATAAAATCAATATTAAGTAAATTAAAAGCAGGTGATAAAGTATGGTTAGAAGATGGATCTCATAATAACTTAAATGTAAAAATAGATTGCAAAGGTTCATTGAAAAGTAGAATAACAATAAAAGCTAAAAATCCAGGAAAAGTTATATTAACTGGAAATATTAAGATAAATTTGTCTGGAAGCTACACAACATTAGCAAATATAGTTATGAAAGATGGAGGTGTTGAAAATTCAATAGAAATTAGAGGTAAGGGTAATAGATTGTGTGGATGTGATATATCACTTAATAATTCAAATGGACCAGTATTAATGATTTATCCAAAATTCAATCGTATAGATCATTGTTATTTCCATGATTATAGTAAAAGTGATAGATGGATTCAAAAAGATCCAAATTCAAAATCAGAAGATTATATTTTAATAGACCACAATGTAATAAAAAATAGAAAACAAGGAAGAGGAAATGGATTTGAAACCATACAATTACGAAATGAAGATAATAAAATTAAATCAAAGAGTATAATATTAGAGAATTCATTTGAAAAATGCGACGGAGAAATAGAAATGATTAGTGTAAAATCAAGCGATAATATAATTGCAAATAATACAATAAATTCATGCAAGGCAACAATAACACTACGCTCAGGATTCTCAAATTACGTAGTAAATAATAAATTTTTACAGAATAATGTAGATGAAAGTGGAGGAATTCGTGTAACAGGAGAAAATCATATTATAAAAAATAATTTATTTAAAGAAATTAATGGTGGAGATTCAACAGGATGCGCAATATCAATTATATCAAAACCTCAATACCAACAAGTAAAAAAATTGCAAATAATAAATAATGTTTTTATAAATAACGAATGTGATTTAGGATTAGGTATAGGTAAAGGTAATTTACCTCCAACTGATATTGTGTTTATTAATAATATTTTTTACAAAACATCTAAAAATCCAATATTCAGTAAAAAAGGTTCTGATTGTAATAATCTAGTTTTTAATAATAATGAATATTATGCCTCAAATATTGGTGAAAACAAAAAAGATGTCGGTGTACTTCAAAGTCCTAGTAAATTTGATAAATCAAGAATAAATGAAAATATATACGGAAATACAGAAAAATGTGGTATTTTGTGGGATGTAGAACCAGAAACATTAGATATTAATATAGAGTTAGATTCATATTATGAAGAAACAAAAAAAAAATTATTATAATTAGAATATTAAATCTTATTAATATTTTGATTAATAAAAATATTATAATTAAATTTTAATACAAGTGTTCGTGGAATAATTCTTCAAATAATGAAGAAAAAGAACCTTCCATCTTCATTTGTCCGAAAATATAAAATAATCCAAAAGGAATTTTTCCCAGATAAACAATATTAGCAGGCAATTTGAGTTTTTTAATAACAGATAAATCAGTGAATGATGATGTTTTTTTCCACCAATCAGAATCAGTGTCAAATTTAAAATATTTAGAAGTCCAAGGTAAAAATTGAAGTTTAAAAAATTCAAATAATAGTTCCTTGCTATTATCTAGAATTTCATTATTATCTTCATCTTCTTTAATAAGTTTCATGTCAATCAGTAAATTATAAAATTCATCTTTATTAGTAGAAGTGTTAGAAATTAAAAACTTATGCATAAGTATAAGATTTTGTTTAACATCATTATCAATAGTATTAATACATCCGAAATCAGTAACACAAAGTTTTAAGTTATTTTTATCAGAATTATCAATAATAAAATTTCCATAATGTATATCAGAGTAAAATAATCCATAATCGTAAATGTTTGTAAAAGTAAATCTAACAAGTTCCATACCAATTTTGTTAATATCTTCCTGAGAAGCAGTTTTAATAAAATCATTTAATGTTAAGCCATGAATAAATTCCATACATAATATTTTTTCTGAACATAAATTAGGTAAAATAATAGGTATTTTAATAACAGAATCATCTTTCCATATAGAATATTGCTGTAGTTGATTTTTTATTTCTAAATTATAATCAAGCTCATCAATAAGTTTAGATTTTATTTCATTAACAGCGTCAGTTAAGTCTTGATTATAGAATAAATATTTGACAATATTATCAAGAACATTAAAATCAGTTTCAAATTGTTTACCAATACCATCATACTGAACTTTAAAAATAATTTGTTGTCCGTTTGATAATTGAGCCCTATGAACCTGTCCGATGCTTCCACTTTTATATATATTATAATCAATGTTTTCAACAGAAGAATATCTATCAGGATTATTATAAATTTCTTCCTTAAATCTAAGTAAAGTTTTCTTAGGATTGAAAGGCTTACAATTAGAAAAAACATCACTATCAGAATCGTATTGATATTTAAGTACTTGAGATATTTTAGTTAAGATTCCACCATAATTAGAAAAAGTATCAGACAAACATTTTAATTTTTCGTTCTTAGAACTTATTTTTTCTTTAGAACCAGTATTTGATTTAAGATAGTTTATTAAAAAAGATAAACAAATATTTCCAGTTCTTAGCATAATTATATTTTATTATACAAATATAATTATATAAATAGAAAAAAATTAAATGATACTTAATTTTTTAAATATTTGTGTAAAATTACCAGAAACTTGCATTTTTTGAAGTATATGTATTAATCCAAAATTAATTTTATTAAGATAAACTATATTTTGAGGTAAGTTCCATTCATTTAGAAGAGTAAAATCTTTATGGGTAGTATTCGTTAACCACTCTTTTGTAAAAGTAAAATCATTAATAATCCAAGGAGCAAGTTGTTGTTTAAAATAAGTCCACGCATAATCTCTAGATTTTGTAGAGACTTTATCATTCAAAATTTGCATTTCAAATAATATAGAATAAAAATCTTCTTCATTATCATAATAAATAGAATAATAAAGTCGTTTCAATTGTTTAGACAATACATCATCAATTACATTAATGCATCCAAAATCCATAACACATAATTTGTCACCTTTAATTAGAAAATTACCATAATGAATGTCAGAATAAAACAATTTATCTCTAAATAAACTAGTAAAAACAAATTCAGCAATCAACATTCCATATTTATTTCTTTCATGATCAGTAGAATTATTAATAAAATCATTTAAACTTATACCATGAATAAACTCCATACATATAATTTTATCAGTACTTTTGGAAGAAAATACTTTAGGAATCAATATATTAGAATTATCTTTCCATAGATTAAAAAATATATCCATATTATATATTTCTTGTTTATAATTAAGTTCGTCATTAATTTTTCTTTTAATGTCATTAACAGCATGTGAAAAGTTATTACCAGTATATAAAAAATGAATAATTCCATCTAAAATCTTAATATCATCTTCACATTGTTCTTTAAGTTTAGTGTATTGAACTTTAAAAGCAACATTAGTGTTTATATCGTTAATTTTCATAATTCCTTTGTGAACTTGACCAATAGATCCACTTTTGTAAACATTTTTTTCGTAGCTTAGAACATCATTAAACAAAATATTATTTTTCATTTCATTATCAAAAAATAAACTAGTATTTTCTGAATTAAATGGTTTACAGTCGGAAAATATTGAGCTTGATGAATTACCCTCACCATAAGCAATAATTTGTGATATTTTACTTAAAATACCACCGTAATTAGAAAAAGTTTTAGAAATAGTTGATAATGCTGTATGTTTATTTTCAAATTCATCATCTTCCAAGCTTTCACTTGTTAAATAGTTGTATAGTAAAGATAAACATATTGATCCTGATCTTATCATAATTTAATTTATTGTATTAAATAAATATTTTACATTTTTATATTATTTTGAATAGAAAGTTAAAATTTATATATAAATATGTGTATTAAGATAATCTAGGATTTTTTGATACTTCAAAATTTAATGTTTTATAGCAAATATCACCATAAGCTTTGTCATGAGTAATAATAATAATCATTTTATTTTTTGAATTTATGTATTTTATATAATTGAATATTTTATTTCTTGTAGAGTTATCCAAAGCACTTGATGGTTCGTCTAAAATAACTATTCTAGAATTATCATTTAATTCTAATCTTAACAAATGAATTATTTGTTTTTGACCACCGCTTAGTAATTTACCTAATTTTCCTACATTCATATCAAAAAAAGACCATTTTTCTTTTCCTTCATCTAAATTTTTAAAAATATCATATAACTCAAATGTAGTGAAAATATTCTTTATTTTATTTTTCAAATAAATATTATCTTCACTCTCATAACCATAAATTATATTTTCGTAAAACGTTTTATTCATCAAAGAACTTGAGTTTTGAGGAATATAAGATATATACTTTCTTATATGTTTTAAAGAGTAATCAGCAATATTTTTATCACCTAAAAGAATTTTACCGTTATTTATTTTATTTACTCCAAATATTATCTTAATAAAACTTGTTTTACCAGATCCAGAAGCTCCCATAATACAATATATTTTATTTTCTTCTAGTTGCAAATTAAAATTTTGTAAAAGTTGTTTTTTATCATCATAACTGAAAGAAACATTAAAAAATGTTAATCCAAAATTACTTGGATTTAACTGTAAATTAGAATCTCCTTTGAATGTATTAGAATCTTTAACAAGTAATTGTCTTAAGAAATTATCATTATTTTTCAAAATTCCAAATCTTGTAACGACATCGGGAATTAAATATGTTATTTCATATGCATTATCAAAAAATCCAGTTAACAACATGAATATCTTAGTAACTTCTTGGTTAGATAAAGTATTATTAGTATGTAATTTATATATAAGTAAAACCATCAAACCAAAAAATATAATACTGTATACATAACCAATATTTTGTTTTCTATTCAAACAATTAATAGTTTCAGTTTCTATCTCTTTGGAATATTTAGCTTTTTTTTTTATATTTTCTATTTCATCTTCAAAACCGCGTGGTGCTGTCTGGACTGTATCAATGTTGTAAAATATATCTTCAATATATTGATTAACAACATCTTTATTTTCTGTTTCATTAAAAGATTTTATTATACATTCTGAAATTTTGTTTAGTGTAAAGAATCCTTGAAACAATACGCATAAAATTAAACATGTACCTAATACTTTATTTATCAAAAAAAATCTATAACATGATATAAATAGCACAATTATTCTAGGTATAAAAATTGTTGATAAAATATAAAGAAACTGTTGAAAATTTATTTTTATAGTTTGTATTTTATTTAGTAAAATTGTAATATTAGTTAACTCATTTTCTCTTTCATATTTATTAAACACAGCTTTCACTAATTTAACAGTTATAAATTCAGATAACTCTGGCTCTAGTTTCTTCTTCAATAAATTTGATAACATAAAGCAAATTTTTATTATTATCCAAACTAAAACTAATTTCTGTAGATTGTATTTGAACTTTTTAAAGTCAGATAAATCATTAAAAGTATTAGCTACTAATAATGGAATAAATATTGATTCTATAAAAGAATAAAATATTGATAGCCCCATTGATGATAATATTAATAACTTATTTTCACTAAAGAATTCTTTAATTAACTCTAAAAGTTGATTTTTCATTTTATATTAACAAATAATTATAATTTTTTTTTTCTTGATTTAAGTACTAAAATCATACTATCATATATGTCTATTATTGCTAACATACATTATTTTGACTTGGAAACCAAAGAATTAATAAATAAAGATCTTTACATACTTATTAATAAAAAAAAAATTGGGATGTATCAACCTCCTCCTAAAGAAATTGTCCCTTATATTATTGATGAAAAAAAACAATTAATTTATTTACCTTTTTACTATGCAGTTAATAACATTAAATTATCACGAAAACCCAGAAACACATTTACCAAAATGAATCTTGAATTTAATGGTTCTTTAAGAGAAAATCAACTTATCGTTAAAAAAGAAGCTTTAAATATTCTTAATAAAAAAAGTTCAGTTATTCTTTCACTACATGTTGGTTTTGGAAAAACTATATGTTCTATTAATCTTGCTTGTGAAATTAAACTTAAAACTCTTATTATTGTTAACAAAATTGTTTTGATGAATCAATGGCAAGATGCTATTATGAAAGTTTGCCCTTCTGCGATAGTTCAAAAGATAACAACAAAAACAAAATCTAAATTTAATGAAGATGCTGATTTTTATATAATTAATGCTATTAATGTAGAAAAATTAGGATGTGATTATTTTTCTAATATTGGTCTTTGTATTGTTGATGAAATACATCTTATTATGGCAGAAACTCTATCTAAATCTCTTTTATATATTTCACCTAGATATTTAATTGGATTGTCTGCAACTCCTTACAGAGATGATGGTCTTGATCCTCTTTTTAATTTTTTTTTCGGGGATGATGAATGTAAAATTATTAGAGAAATGAATAGAAAGCATAGAGTTTATAAAGTTTATACTGGATTTACTCCGGAAATGGTTACAACCGAAAATGGTACTTTGAATTGGTCTTCAATTATTAACGAACAATCTACTAATATTGAAAGAAACGAATTAATTATAAGTATTGCTAAGAAATATTCTGACAGAAGAATTATGATTATCACTAAAAGAATAGATCAAGGTAATTATTTATACAATCGTTTACTTGAAGAGAATGAGTTAGTTACTTCTTTGTTAGGTTCTAATCAAGATTTTGACAAATCTTCAAGAATTTTAGTTGGTTCTTTATCAAAAATTGGATGTGGTTTTGATCATTCTGTTTTGGATACATTAATTTTAGCTTCTGATGTTGAAGCATATTTTATTCAAACTTTAGGTAGAGTTTTTAGAAAAAATGATGAAACTGTTCCATATATTTTTGATTTAGTTGATGACAATCCTGTACTTTTGAGACATTTTAAAACCAGAGTTGAAGTATATAAAAAAACTGGTGGAGAAATAATTAATTATATTTTTTAATTATATATTATATATATTTAATAAATAATGCCAAAAAAAATGAATGTAAAATATGTGATAAGAAGTTTACAACAACAATAAGACCTAAAGAACATGTTTCGACACATGTATTTATGCCTGATTTAGATGAAAAAAAAAACTTTTTTTGAAAGTGTTAAATCATTTTTTATAGGAGATACTCTCCCATTTGTCTCCTCTTCCCTCTCTTCTCTTCTCTTCCCTTCCCATCTCCTCCCCAATCTCAATCTCCTCTTCTCTCCCCTTCTCTCCGATATCTCCTATGATAATTTTTCAACGGGAAAAAGTAATAAGAGAAAACGAGAAGATCTTGAAGATGAAGAAGAGTGCAAAAAAAAGATGGTATAAAAAGAAAGAAAAGTAAAAGTATAAAAAGAAAGAAAAGTAAGTTACATAAAAAAAAGTAAATAAATAAAATACTATTTTTTTATATAATTAATAAAATATATAATGGACAAAAAATATGGAACATTTTTATTTTCTTCATCAACTTTTGAAAAGGATTTTAAAGAATTATTTATTGATAATTCATACAAAAAAAATAATAAAAAAAATGTAAATATACCTGACTATTTTGACGGTACAGTAACATGGAATAAACTTATATATGAAATTCCTGTAAATATAAAATTTTTATCTTGTTGGATAATAGCTTCTTTATATGTTTTTTCAGCAAGATTATCTATATACACAAATGGAAAATATAAATATAGATTTTCACCATCTAAAATGATATTTAATAATGTAAAAATTAATAGCATAGATGATGCAATAAATTATAAAGATCCAATTGATTTCCATACAGAAAACACACAGAAAAAAGTGTATGTTAATAGTAAGGGTAGTCTTCTTGATTCTTGGCAATACTTATATTCAATAGGAGTTTCAGAAATATCTTGTATTAAAGATGATTTAGAAAAAATAAATAACATTTATTCTCCAAATCAATTATATGGTAATGATTTTGATTTATGTCCAAATAGTAATGACATTTTAATATCACATAGAATTGGAGGATATTATTATGTACCAGGAAGTAAAAGTAAAAATAAAAATATTGAAATTGGTTCTGAGTTTAATATAAGAAAAGATATTTATAAAAATGGACCAGTTACATCAGCTTTTAAAGTTTTTAGAGATTTTTTATTATGGGATAGAAATGGAATTTATATTTGGGATGGAATTTCATTGGAATCTGATGATACAGTTGGTCATTCTATTGTAATAATAGGTTGGGGTTCAGAAAAAGATATACCTTACTGGATAGTATTAGACAACTGGAGTAAAAGTACATTTAAATTTTTAAGAGGGTCAAATCATTGTGAAATAGAAGAAAATGTTATAACAGCTTTTCCACAATTACCTGGATTTCGTTTATTTAGTGAATTTCCAATTTTATTTAATCCAAAAGATTTAGTGTTAAAAACTCTTTGGGGTGTTAAGGACAATGGATATAAATTAACAACTTATGAAAGAAATATAAAACAAAATAAAAATCTAGAAGAAGGTAAATTTTTATATTCACCACAGTTTTGGGTAGATTTTTCAAAATTAGTAGCTGGTGATTTATCAACAATTAATTTTAATATTAAAGAAAATAATGTTATTGAAAAATTTAGTAGTGACAACAAATGTAAAAGTGTTAATAATATTAATTATAATTGTAATTTAGTAATAGTATTTCTTATTTTTGTTATCATAATTATAAT
>Ga0315906_10011526_pt1 | contig 10301 bp, 7 predicted proteins | sample LakEriMetagenome_4_FD_203526 | JGI IMG/M metagenome (GOLD analysis project Ga0315906, IMG submission 203526) | Freshwater fungal communities from buoy surface, Lake Erie, Ohio, United States - Buoy 2 MA122 | ecosystem: Environmental > Aquatic > Freshwater > Lake > Lake biofilm | place: USA: Lake...
GATGCCCAATCGCGCGATCACCACGCCACCGAGCGCCGCGCCCGCGATCGTGAAGCCGAATCCCAGGAACTGGCGGATGCCCGCGACGTCGTCGAGCGTGAAGCCGAGCTCCTGGATCAGGAACGGACCGACCATGCGATTGCCGACCAGGTCCGGCAGCCTGAACATGAGGACGAACGCCGCGAGCGCGAGCGCGGTGACCCCCCACTGACGCATGAACGTGCGGACCGGACCGAGGACCGCATCGAGGAACGACGTTGGTTCGCCGTCGCGTGGCTCCGGCGCGAACGCCACGGTGATCGTGGCAATCATCATGATGACGGCCGCGAGGATGAAGGCTGCTTGCCAGCCAAGTCGCGCAGCGACGAACAAGGCACCGGCGCCGCCCACCAGGCTCGCGACGCGGAAGCCCGCCACGAAGACGCTCGCTGCACGGCCGAGCTCGGCGCGTGAGACGGAATCGGTGCGGAACGCATCGACCACCACATCGAGGCTCGCCGAGGCGAAGCTGAGTGCGAAGACGATCATCGCAAAGCCCCACAGTCCGCCGCGTGAGAGTTCATCAAGCGCCAGCGACTGCCGTTCCAGCCACGTCGCATCGGTCGCCACGGCGATCTCGGCGGCGGCGATCGGTTGATGCGGTCCCGCAACGCCCGCCGCCACGAGCAAGGCCGCGGAGAGCGCGCCGAGCACGATCAGCCATCCCACGCGGCGTCGGCCGCGACCGATCAGCGGCGCATGGAATCGGTCGAGCAAGGGTGCCCAGATCCACTTGAGCCCGTAGGGCAAGGAGCAGAGGGCGAAGAACCCGATGACGATCGGCGAGACCTGCCGTGCGGCGAGCCACGCGGACACGCCATCGTTCACGACCGTGTACGCCAGGCCCGACATGAACGCGGTGCTCGCGATGGCCGTCCAGGTGCGGGCGCTCGCGTTCGCACGATCGCCTGCGGCATCGTGGCCGGCCGCGGGATGCTTCATGGTGCCGGCGCTGGCATCGGACTCGGTCGGCGGGCGAACCGTCACGGTGCCGGCCGCCGCTGCTTCACCTGCACATCGAGCTTGGCGGCATGGACCACGCTGCCGGGCGGCACGCTCTCGGTCACGAAGACGCCGCCCGCGACCGTGCTGCCCGCACCGATCACCGTGGCGCCGCCAAGGATCGTGGCATTCGCGTACACCGTCACGCCATCCTCGAGCGTGGGATGCCGGCGCTGTCCCTTGACCGCGCGACCCGCGTCATCGGTCGGAAAGCGCAGCGCTCCGAGCGTCACGCCTTGGTAGATCGTGCACTGCCTGCCGATCACGGTGGTCTCGCCGATCACGACACCGGTGCCGTGATCGATGAAGAAGCCCTCGCCGATCGTGGCCCCCGGATGAAGATCGATGCCGGTCTCGGCGTGGGCGATCTCGCCCATCAGGCGCGGAATCACCGGCAGCCCGAGCTGCCAGAGCACGTGCGCGATGCGATGCGCAACGAGCGCGCGAACGCCGGGGTAGCAGATCGGGATCTCGTCCGGGCAGTGCGCCGCGGGATCGCGATCGAAGGCCGCCTGCACGTCGCTGGCGATGAGCGCTGCGATCGAAGGCCGCGCGCGACCGAGTTCGGCGAGCAGTTCCTTGGTCCGCGCGAGCGCCGCCGGCCGATCGAGGGTCCCGCCGCCGCGCAGGGCGCAGTGCGTGAGCGCCGATTCCGCCTGCGTGCGCAGGATGTCGCACGCACGCTGGAAGCAGTCGTCCGGCGCGTGGCCGAAGCCATGGTGGTCATTGAGGAAGGCACCGCGCATCCAGCGCAGCACTTCCTCGATCGCGAGTCGTTCCGGGAACGAGCGTCCGTGCGCATCCATGCGCCGGAGTATCGCAGATCAGATCACGCGCCGTTGTCGCCGGCGCGGCCGCCCTGGCCACCGCCCTGGCCACCGCCACCCTGGCCGCCGCGGAAGCGATTGCGGAAGTCCTCGAACATCTTGGTGCGCTCGGCTTCGTCGAGCGTGCCGTCCTTGTTCGCATCGAACTCCTTGGCGCGTTCCTGGAACTGCTCGGGCATCTCGCTGATCTTGCCGCTGCCGAAGTTGCCGCCCATGCCACCGGGGCCGCCACCCATGCCGCCGCGACCGCCACGCTCGTTTCCCTTGGGCAGGGCCTCGAACTGCTCAGGCGTGAGCAGCGCCTTCAGGCGCGACTGGTAGCTCTCGGCGAGCTTGGCGCGATCGTCGAACGCATCACGGACCGGGTCGGGCTGGCCCTGATCGCCGCCACCGCCGAAGCGGCCCCGGCCCATCATGTTCGACCACGAGCCCGTGCCGTTCATCATGGACAGGCCGCGTTCCATGTCTTCCTTGGTGCGGTCGACTTCCTGCTTCTTGGTCGCCGACACGATGCGATCGTTGACCGCCATCAGCTCGCGCTCGTACTGCGAGGCGAGGTCGGTGATCGCCGCGATCGTCTCGGCCGAGAGGCCCTCGATCTTGCCGGCCTCCTCGAACATCTTCTGGGTGGCCGTGGTGTTGTAGGTGCGCTGGTAGCCGGCCTTAAGCGCGGCGAGGTTGAACTTCGCCCCGTCCTCGGCGGGAAGGGCCTGCGTGATCTCGGTGCGGAAGCGCTCGTTGACGTCGCGCACGGCCTTGCGCATCGAGATCTGCTGGTCGACGATGCGGGTCGATTCCTGGGTGTTGGCATCGAGCATCGACTTCAGGAGGCGCGGCTCGCTCGACTCGAGGAACTCGTCGCGGGCCTTGAGCGCGCCGTCGAGCTGGAGCTCGTAGTTGTCAAGGATCGGCTTGGTGGCATCGATGCCGGCCTGCGTCAGGTCGGCGTCGTCGAGCACGAAGATCAGGTTGGTGCTCTCGGCACTCAGGATGCCGTTACCCATCGCGCGCTCGCGGCGCAGGAAGCGCTCGAAGCCCTCCCAGTTGGCGAGCTGGTCGGCGCGCAGCACGCCCTTCACGCCGTCGACGAGTTCCTTTCGCAGCTCGACCTTCTTGGTCAGGAAGGAGTTGCTGGCATCGACGATCTCCTTCATGATCCGGCGCTGCTCGGCGTCCTGCCCGTTGGCGGCGCGCTCGGCGGTCACGTCCTGCTGCAGCTTGTCCATGCGCTCCTGGAAGAGCTTGCGGCGCACCTCGGGGTCGATCTCGGCGCCGCCGTTCTCCTGCTGGAGCTGCTCCATGTCCTTCTGCACGCCCTCGAAGAGGTCACGCATGCGCTCCTGCATGCCGCCGCCCATGAAGGACTGCATGATCGAACGCATCGAGTCCTGCATGACGGTGCGGGTCTCTTCGGCGAGCGGCTCGAAGGCATCGGTGTAGTCGGTGATGAAGGTCTCGACGACCGTGACCTGGCCATCATCAAGCTTGAGCTGCTCCTGGATGATCGGCACGTCGCGCTTCATGAAGTCGGGCTCCATGCGGCTGGTGAACTGGCGCATGAGGCCGCCCATGCCACCCATGCGACCCATGCCGCCGCCGCCCATGCCGCCGCGGCCACCGCCACCACCACGCTGGCCGCGGTCGCCCTCACCCTGCGGCGGAGCAGCCTGGCGATCGCCCCGGCCACCACCCTGCCCACCCTGTTGGCCAGCCGGTGCATCCTGCGGAATGGCGACGACGACATCGCTCAACAGGGTGACGGACGCGGTGAGCGCGATGGCGCAGAGACGAACGATGGTCAGGCTGGTCATGGTCTGGATCCTAGGTGGTCGGGCCCAGACTCCGAATGAGTCCGAGCAGGGATGGTTGTCCTGTGATGCACGCAAGCGGAACGCCAGCATGCCGGAAGTCGCGACTTTGTTCGCCCGACGACGGCACGCCGATTCGCGCAGGCGCGACCTGTGGGCGCCAACCGGCGACGACTGGGGACCCCAAAGGCGCGGCCCCGTGGCGGCTGAAGCCCGCCAAGGACGCTGGTCTGTGGCCTACTGGCCCGGCGAGAACGATCTAAGTGGATTCTTGATAATGACTTACGTCAGTCCGCCGCGGGCGCCAGCTCGTAGATCGAACCCGGACCGTCGGCGCCGCCTTCGGTGCAGCACATCAGGAGCGTGCCGTCGTTGAGTTCAGCGAAGCTCGCGATGCAGAACCGCTTGCGGAAGAGCCGCTCAGGGGCCGTGGTCAGCATGTTGGCCTTCGTGTCGTAGCGCAGGCCCCAGACCGTGCCGTACTGGTAGTCGCCGTACAGGTAGATGCCCTGCATCGAAGGGTGCTTGGCGCCGCGGTAGACGAAGCCGCCGGTCACGCTGATCCCCTCGCTGTGGTCGTACTCGGCGACGGGCTCCTCGAAGCGCGAGGCGTCGTCGCTCGCATCCTTCACGCCACGCGTGGGGTGACGCCCTTCACGCGGGCGCCAACCGTAGTTCTTGCCCTTGCGGATGAGGTCGATCTCCTCCCACTTGTTCTGGCCGACATCGCCGCCCCACAGGTCGCCGGTCGAGCGATCGAAGCTCATGCGCCAGACGTTGCGCAGACCGCTCGCCCAGATCTCGGGCTTGATGCCGGCCTGGCCCACGAACGGATTGTCCGCGGGCACTGAGTAGGTCTGCCCGGCCTCGACGCGGTCGACATCGATGCGGATCACCTTGCCCAGCCACGTGGCCATCTCCTGCCCGTGACCCCAAGGATCATTGCCGCTGCCACCATCGCCGAAGGAGAGGTAGAGCATGCCATCGGGCCCGAAGAGGACCGTGCCGCCGTTGTGGTTCCACTCGAAACTCGGCTGCTCAAGGATGATCGTCGCGGTCTTGGGGTCGGGCTTGCCGTCCTCGCCGACCTTCATGCTCGCCAGCACTTCGCGCATCGGAGCATCGGCCGAGTAATAGAGGAACACGCGGCGATCCGTGGCGAACTTGGGGTGGAAGGCCATCGACAGCAGGCCCTGCTCGTTGAACTGGTCGTTCACCGGATCGCGGTAGTCGAGCCACGTCGTGGTGGTGACGGGATCCTTGCTGCGATCGAGCTCGACGATGCGGCCCGATTGCTCGGCGATGTAGACGAGGTCGTTGCTGTCAGGGCGTTGCACGAGCTGGATGGGGCGACGCAGCTTCGCCTCCTTCCAGATGCGGGAGGCCGTGATCTTGGGGATGTCCGACTCGGAGGCGGCGGGCGCCTGCGTGGACGCGCCGGCGGGCGCGGGATCCTGAGGCATCACGGCAACGCTCACGACGATCAGCAGTGAGGACAGCATGGTGCACGAAGGATAGGCGGTAGGCTCCTTGCATGACCCGATGCACCGCTTTGCTTGTCGTTGCCTCGATCGCCGCCATCGGCATGCACGCCATCGGCCAGGTCGCTGCACCCGCTGCCGCCGCGCCCAAGGCCGCGGCCCAGCAGGCACCGGCCCCGACCGCCGGCTTCACGAGCCTCTTTGACGGCCGCACGCTGGCCGGCTGGGGCGGCGACACCCAGGGATACGTGGTCGACGACGGTGCGATCAAGTGCACGCCCGCTGGCCGCAACCTGCACACCCTGGGCGAGTACGGCGACTTCCACCTGAAGCTGCAGTTCAAGCTCGCCGCCGGCAGCAACAACGGCATCGGGATCCGCGCGCCCAAGGATGGCGATGCGGCCTTCGAAGGCATGGAGATCCAGGTCCTCGACGACACCGCCGAGAAGTGGAAGGACCTGAAGGAGTGGCAGTTCTGCTGCAGCGTGTACGGCGTGGTGCCGGCGCGCCGCGGTCACCTGAAGCCCGTCGGTGAGTGGAATGAGGAAGAGATCATCGCCAAGGGATCGCGCGTCACGGTCAAGCTCAACGGCCACGTGGTCGTGGACGCCGATGTGGCCGAGGCCTCGCGCGGAGGCACGCCCGATGGCCGCGATCATCCCGGCCTCAAGCGCACGAGCGGGCACATCCACTTCTGCGGCCACGGTGATCCGGTGTGGTTCCGCGCCATCGAGATCAAGGAACTCAAGTGAGGACCTCGGCGCATGGATGCGCGCACGCTCAGCCTGCTTGATGATGCGCTTGCGCGTGCGCGCGCCCTGCTCGAGCCACAGGGGTTCCTGTTCGGCACGCCGCGCCTGCTCGATGAGGGCACCTGGGGTCGCTACGACATCGCGATCGATCCGCCCGACGGCCGCGCGAGCAAGCTGCAGGTGCACGTGAATGGCAAGGGCCGCACGAGTGTGGTGCCGCAAGGCCCCGCGGCGACGGCCATGCGCGTGCTCCTTGAGGGGGGGTCGACGAGCGCCAGCCCCGCACCCGCAGGCGCACCAGCGCCGACGATGCGCGCGTTGCCGCTCACCCGCGCTGCACGGGAAGCCGACGGCGGAACGGACGCCGTTGCGCCCCGCATGGCACCGGCAGCGAACAGCGACCAGGGCGCGGGCGCTGCGTTCCCCCGCGCTGCGTCGGGCGAAGCGGGTCGAACCGGCGGTGGGCCACCGACCACGACCGGGCCTGCCGGGCCCGTGGTCGCAGGTGCGGCCATCGTCGTGGACTGCAGCAAGTTCGGCGCGCGGCTCATCGGTCCCACCGAATGGCGCGGCATGCAGCGCAACGCCGCGGGCGGCTGGACCGAGATCTTCCGCAGCGCGCGCCATGCGCTCGGGCACAACAACCTCGGCGAGTTCCTGGCGATCGTGGATGCGCTGAAGCGGCTCGAGGCCGGCGAACACACCGCGCGCGAGGTGTTCAGCGATTCGCGCACGGCGATCAGCTGGGTCACGAAGGGCATCGTCAAGACCACGCTCGACGTCGACGGCGACTGCGATCCCGGCTTCGCGGCCCTGGTGCGCGAAGCACGCGCGTGGATCGCGACACCCGCCTGCGCACGATGGCGTCGCGTGGTGCGGCTCTGGGACACGCCGGTCGTGGGCGAGAATCCTGCGGACTTCGGCCGCAAATGAGCGGTGTCGCGCTCGCTGCCTGGCAGTGGCTCGCGACCGATGAAGGCCGTGCCCTGCGCGATGCGGCGGCTTCGGTCGGTGCCACCACGCCAGCCGCGGTGATGGCCCTGCGCAAGCTCGGCGATGCCGATGCCGTGCGTGCGGCCCTTGAACTCGCGCAAGCGCGGCAGCGTGCGATCGCCAAGTTCCCCGATGCCGCAGGGCTCTGGTGCGATGGTCACGGCACCGAGCAGGCCAGCAGCGCGCGCGTGGCCGCTTGGAAGGCGCAGCGCTTCGCAGGGCAACCCACCATCGACCTGTGCTCAGGCATCGGCGGCGACCTGATGGCGATCGCACGCGTGGCGCCGGCCGAGGGGGTCGATCGAGATCCGGTGCGCGCGTGGATGGCTGCGCGCAATGCGGGCGTGCCGGTGCAGGTCGCCGATGTGCGCGGTGCGCAGGTCGCTGATCGACTCGTGCACATCGATCCTGCGCGACGCGACGAGCGCGGCGCGCGCCACCACGGACTCGATGGATACGAGCCCGGTCTCGACGTGCTGCAACGGCTGTGGGCCGACTCGCGCGGCGGCGGTGCGAAGCTCGGTCCAGGCATCGAGCTGCCGATCGAGGGAGCGCCTGCGGGCAGCGAACTCGAGTTCATCAGCGAGGACCGCACGCTCGTGCAGGCGGTGCTCTGGTGGGGCGCATGCGCGCTTCACCCGGGTGCGCGGTCCGCGGCCGCGCTGCGCGGGAGCGACGTGCGCACGATGCACGGTTTGCCCGGACCCATGCCGGTGCGTGAAGGCGCCTACGGCGCGTGCATCGCCGTGCCGGATCCGGCGCTCGAACGCAGCGGGCTCGCAGGTGCGAGCGCCGTGCGGCTCGGCCTCGCCGAAGCAGCGGTCGGGCTGGGCATTGCGCATGGACCGCACCCCACGCATGACGAGGCCTGGTGGTGGCGCTGGTACCGCGTCGAGGCGGAGATCCCCTGGCGCACCGATGCGGCGCTCGCGTGGCTGCGCGACCATGACGCAGGCGAGGTCACCGTGAAGACGCGCGGCAAGGCCGTCGATCCGGATGCGCTCGCGCGTGCATGGCGAGGACGGGGCAGGCGCGCGTGGACCGTCTTCATGCTGCGCCACGGCACCACGCTGCGCGCGTTCGCGACCGAACCGATCACGATCGTGTGATGCCACGCAGCGGACATCGGCCGCCAGTGCGCGGCGTGCACCAGCGCTCCGCGTCCGACTCGATCACGCGGGCTTCTTGAGCGCTGCGGCAGGATCGGTCGGCGAGACTGGCGGCGCCACGAGCGGCGCAAGTTCCGCCACGGGAATCGCGGCGAAGACCTTGGCCAGTTCGGGATCGAAGTGCGTTCCGGCGCAGCGTGCGACCTCGTCGAGCACTTCCTGGACCTGGCGCGCGGGTCGGTAGAAGCGCGCGCTCGTCATCGCATCGAAGGCATCGGCAATGCCGACGACGCGGCCAAGGATGCTGATCTCGTCGCCACCGAGCGCGAAGGGATAGCCCTTGCCATCCCAGCGTTCGTGGTGCTGGCGCACGCCCGGCAGCACCTCGCGCAGCTGCGGGATGTCCATGAGGATCGCGTGGCCGATGTCCGGGTGCTGCTTGATGAACGCGAACTCGTCCTCGTCAAGGCGCGAGGGCTTGCGCAGCACGGACTCGGGCACGCCGATCTTGCCGATGTCGTGCACGAGCCCGCAGGTGCGGGCCATGTCGATGAAGTGATCGCCGAGGCCGGCCTTGCGGGCGAGCAAGGCGCTGAACGCGCTCACCCGGTCGGAGTGGCCGCGGGTGTAGGGATCCTTGGCATCGATCGCGGCGATGAGCGCGCGCATCGTGCCGCCGAACATCTCGCGCTGCTCCAGGTCCATGCGCAGCTGCATGCGCATGCGCGCCAGGTTCGCCAGGGCGAGGGCCGCGAAGTGCCCGAGCGCGCTGGCGAAGCTGACGGCCTCGTCCAGGTGCGTGGCGCCGCGCTGGCCGCGGCAGTCGAGGTACATCCAGCCGTAGAAGACGCCCGAGTGCAGCACCGGCACCGACACCGCCTGCTGCACGTCGAGGTACTGCAGGCTCGCGTTGAGCGTGGCGGCCGTGTTGGCCTCGCCGCTGAAGACGCACACATGCTCGCGCGAGCGTCGCAGCAGGCTGCGGCTCACGAGCAGGTTGCCCTTCGCATCGCGGATCTCGCCTTCGCTCGCCAGGACATCGATGAAGCCCTCGCGCGCGCCCGGCCGCAGGAAGCCGACGTTGGTGAAGCCCGTGGCGTGCACGAGTGCGCTCACGGCCGATCGAGCCACCTGCTCGTCGGTGTGCGCCGCGGCCATGCGCTCGCCGGCGGCAAGCAGCTGCAGCAGGAAGGTCTGCGCGAGCGCATCGGGCTTCGCGACCGTCGCCGCCTGCACGCGGCCGTCGGCGTCATCGTCGGCAACGCGCGCGGCGTGCTCGCCCAGACGCGTCTCCTGGTCGCTCATGACCTGCAGCACGTATGGCTTGATCTCCAGGCGGTCCTCGGGCTCGATGCGGACCTCGGAGTGCGGCTGCAGCAACGCACCGTTCACGATCGTGCCGGCCGTGCTGCCCAGGTCGCGCAGGCGCCAGTGCCCCGAGTGGCCATCGCCGGCTGGGGCCCACGTCAGTGCGGCGTGCCTTCGGCTCACGTTGTTTGACGATAGCCGCAGGTCGGCCTCGGCGGCGCGGCCGATCACGAGCGTGCGGTGCAGGTCAAGCGGGAAGTCGCGCGATGGTTCCGCGGGGCCTTCGACGATCGTGAGTTTCCAGGTGGGCATGTGCCGGCTCAGTCATCCGTGGCGGGACCCATGGGATCCCAGATGAGTTCAGCCGTGTTCCAGTCGCCGCCGGGTGTGTTGGGATCGCGCGAGTCCTGTGCGTTGGTGGTGGCCTTCGCGTTCTCGACGAGCGCGACGTGGCCATCGGCGAAGAGCATGTGTCCGCCCTGGAAATGTCGCGCCGCAAAGCGCTTCCAGTCGCAGCGGTGGCGTGCGAGGTCCTTGTCGTAGTACACGTCCCCCGACGGCAGTTCATTCTGGTTCGCCCGCATTTCAAGCATCAGGATCGTCCGGGATGAATCCCGGATCTGCGAGAGCCGGACGCTCTTCTTCGACAGTTCGTTCGCGATCTGGATCGGGTCGTTGATCTGCTGTGCCGTCACGTATTCCACGTCGTTGAAGTCTCGGCCGAGAAACGTGTTGTTCAGCTGCGAGTTGGGGACGTAGTTGAAATAGAACCCTGAGTACTGGCCGCCGTTGGGCGCGGTGGGATCGGGGAACGGCCACGGAGCACCGTCAGTCGGGGTCGCGGCGGGATCGACGAAGATGCTGTTCTCGAGCGTCGGCACCGAACCCTGGGACAGGTTCGCATTGTTCACGACTTCCCGATAGGAGGGGCCATCGACCAAGGGTGGGACGGCGTTGGCCCAGAACTGCTTGTCCTGCAGGT
>Ga0315906_10011527_pt1 | contig 10300 bp, 16 predicted proteins | sample LakEriMetagenome_4_FD_203526 | JGI IMG/M metagenome (GOLD analysis project Ga0315906, IMG submission 203526) | Freshwater fungal communities from buoy surface, Lake Erie, Ohio, United States - Buoy 2 MA122 | ecosystem: Environmental > Aquatic > Freshwater > Lake > Lake biofilm | place: USA...
ACTACAACTACTACATGTAACTGCTTTGCTACTAATGTGTTAGCTGTTAATACAGATTGTGATCCATGTGAACAAAAACTTCCTGCAACTATTAAATATATGAACTGTGAGGGAGAAGAAATAATAGAACAGTTTGACTCTGGAATATTATCAAGATTAACATTGTGTGCACTTGATGGTTCAGTTACTGCTGCTCAAGGAACTGAATTAAGAGAAGTAAATAAAGTAGCACAGTGTTGTAGCTAAAAAAGTTTTGTATTATTATAATTTATTTATATATTTGTAACTTAAAACCAACTTTATGTCTAATATAGGTATAGTAGTAATTGCAACCAATGCATACTTCGTATTGGGAGTAAGATTTATAAAAAAATTCATGCATCATTATAAGGGTGATAATTCTATCACCTTTTATTTTTTCTCAGATACAGACCCAAGACCTTATCTTCCAGATAATATAGATGTAGAATTTACACAGGAGAGTCATTCTAACTGGCAAGACGGAACAAATTCTAAGTTTAAAAATATTATATCCCTAGAAAACTGTAAAAGTGATTATCTCTATTACTTTGATGCAGATACAAGTGTATCTAGAGACTTTAATGGAGATTGGTTTATAGGAGAACTTGTAGGAGGAGAGCACTATGGAAATAGATCATGGCTTGCAAATTGTAATGGATATGACAGAAACCCAATTTCAAAAGCATACGTTCCTTTTGATACTGCTCTTCCTTGCATGTACTATTATGGTGCATTCTTTGGAGGAAAAAAAGAGAAAGTAATTGAATTCTGTAAAACATTAAGAGAGTGGCAGCTAGAAGATAAAAAGATTCCTTATGAACCTGGAGTAAATGATGAGAGTTACATCAATGCTTATTTTCATTATAATCCACCACAGGTAGTAACTTGTGAGAACTTTAAGTTTGAAATAAGTCATAAGGGAGGAATAGGTGAAACCAGAGATACTGCACTTGATATATCTAAACTAAAAGAAGAAATGTTGAAACATAAAGAAGATATTTATGATATAGCAAATGGTAAAATTCTTGTATTATGAAAATAACTGTATACGTAGTTCACTATAAATTTATAAATCTTTTGGAATGGCAATATGAAGGAATTAAAAAATTTTCAAAAGAAGATGTAGAATATGTTGTAATAAATAATGGGTTTGATAAATCATTTGCAAATGATGTTTCAGAAGTTTGTAAAAAATTAAACTTAAGAGAAATTAAAATAGAGCATTCAGATAAAAGAATACTTTATACAGCAATGGATCATAAAACAGCATTGCAATATACTTATGACAATTATATCTCTAAAGATGATTCTGACATAAGAGTAGTAATGGATTCTGACATTATTCCTTTTGCTCCTTTTAGTTTTGTTGAAATGCTTAATAACTCTGATATAGCTGGAATAAAAATGCATTTAGGTAGTGATATTTATATAGCGTCTTTTATAAGTATATTTAGTAAAAATGTAGAATTTTCAGATTTAAATCTTGGTATAGATTATGAGTTTGATAGCGGATTACCTATGACAAGTTTAGTTTCAAAACATAAGACTAATTTCTTAAAACATACTGCACCGATGCAAGAAAAGGAAGCACCTTATGTCTTTAGAAACTCAATTAAAGAAAAGGTAATGGAATATAACCCTAATTATACTATTCAGATTATAGAGGGAAGCTTATTACATTACTACAGAGGAACTAGTTGGGATAATGGTGATATGAATTTTTATAATAACAAAACTAATTTTATTAAACATTTTTTGGAAAATACAGATGATTATAATATTTATTTAGATGAGAATGTTCAATATGATTTAGCTCATATGGATAGCTGGCTAGACAAAGAAAATTATTTTAAAAGATTAATTTTTTAATATATGAAATTAGGTTTATATTTTGATTGGTGGGCAGCAGGACCTGGTGAAGTATTAAAGTATGTACTAATGGCTTTTAATGAACTAGGTGTAAATTATAAACTAAATGAAAAAGGTGATATAAATTGGTTTATTCAAAGAAATAGAGCTTTGGATACAGAGCCTATCACTAGTTTTCCAAATTTGTTTATTGGTCCAAATATTGTAGATATTCCTCCATATTGTCCTGCACTAATGGACTATGAGAATTATGTTACAAGTATAGTTCCATCTCCATGGGTAAAATGTTTACATAATAAATGGCTTCCTGATGAAAAAGTAACTGTTTGGGCTGCAGGTATTGATTATAATAGATGGTGTGAGAATAAAAAACCTATTGAGCAAGAAGTCATGATCTATTATAAAAATAGACCAAAAGAACATTTAGATAAAGTTACTAACTTTTTACAATCTAAAAATGTAAGTTATAAAATTGTTGAATACGGCCATTTTAATCAAGATCAGTTTTTTGATACAATATCAAAATCTAGTTTTGGATTTGTAGTTGATGGCAGTGAAACACAAGGAATGGCAATTGCAGAAATGATGAGTTGTAATTTACCATTAATTGTTTGGGATATTGAAAAAAATGGAGAAATTTTTCCTCCTACATCCATACCTTACTTTGATCAAACTTGTGGTGAAGTGTTTTATAAAGAAGAAGAAATGGAGGATACTTTTAATAGATTAAAAAGCAATACTTATAATCCAAGAGCATATATTTTAGAAAACTGTAATTATATTACGCAGACAAAAAAAATATTAAATATAATAGGATATGCATTATGATTTTATAGAAATTGGTACTTCTGATTTTGACACTATTTTACAATCACCCAATCCTGGAATTGGACTATCTATAGAGCCATTAAAGTTATATTTAGATAAACTACCTAATGTAGATGGTGTAACAAAGATAAATTGTGCTATAAGTTATATTGATGGATTTGTAGATGTTTACTGGATAGACCCAGATGATATATCTAAACATAACTTACCAGATTGGTTAAGAGGGTGTAACTCAATAATTAAACCTCATCCTACAGCTCATGGTGAATTAGCTGTAAGAAACTTATTAGATATATATAATAAAACACAGTGTGAAACAATTACTTGGAAAACACTAGTTGAAAGATATAATGTAGAATCAGTTAAGTACTTAAAAATAGATACAGAAGGACATGACTGTGCAATTCTTAATAATATTTTAGACTCCAATTTAGAAATTTACCCTGATGAAATTCTTTTTGAAAACAATGTTTTAACTAATCATGAAGAGTCTAATAAAACAATTGATAGACTACTTAACATTGGTTATACTATAATTAACAGAAATCCGGATAATATTCATATAAAATTTAATAAAAACTAACAAAATGAAAGATTTGATTTTTATTCAAGCAGTTCCTCATGATCTCTATTTTCAGTGGCAAATAGAAGTTCAGATTGTAAACTTTAGAAAGTTTGGTGTCTCTGACAAGATGGAGATTTGTGTTTGGCACCCTAAAGGTATGCCTAATATAAAGGCATGGCAAGATATACAAGCTAAATACCCAGAGGTTAAAATTGCTTCTTATGAAGATTCAGGTGTAAACTTAGGTCTTTATATTCCTCAACTTAGACCTCATACTATTAAAAAACACTTTGCAGCAAATGCTGAAAGACTAAAAGATAAAGTATTCTTTTATCATGATTCTGATATTATCTTTAACTATCTTCCTGATTTTGAGAAGTTATGCTCAGATGATATTTGCTGGGAATCCGATACAAGTTCTTATCTAGATTATAATTATCTTAAGAGAAAAGAGCTACAGGGGAACATTCCTGAGCATGAAGCTATAGGTAAACTAGCTGAGATAGGAAAGATAGACATTGAAACTATCAAGTCTTACTCTGATAAGACTGGTGGAGCTCAGACTATTCTTAAAGGAATAGACTCAGATTTCTGGGAAGATGTAGAAAGAATGTGTGTTGAAATAAGAGAAAACTTTTTTCATGGAGTAGAAGGATCTATAAATAGAAAGTATTTTACTGATGAAAATCATGGTTTTCAAAGTTGGTGTGCAGATATGTGGGCACTTAACTTTGCTCTATGGAATAGAGGAATTAAAACAGATGTTACTTCAGATTTAGATTTTTCTTGGGCTACAGATAATATAGAAACATATAGAAAAAAACCAATATTCCACAATGCTGGAGCAACTGGCCAACCTGGAATATTTTATAAAGGTGCATATATAGCAAGTTCTCCACTATATCAAAATCTCCCACTACCTGCTGAAAATACAGCTTCTAGAATGTATGTGCTTGCTATCAATGAGGTAAAATAATATATAAAATTATTTTGTAAATATACTAATATTTTGTATATTGACAATGTAAGTATTATTTTGACATACCCATATCTATGAAAATCGTTGAATTCTTACCTGAACTAGTTGGGATAATAGGTACAGTCGGTGGTATATATCTTAAAGATTATCTAGAAAGAAGAAGAGCAGAAAAACACAAGTCTGATTTAAATGATGAAACAATAGATGATCTCATAAAGCCTATCCTTGATCAGATACAGTTTGAGATGAATGCTGCCAGAGTTTGTTACTGGGAAGGTATAAATGGTACAAATACACTAAGTGGATTTAGTATAAAAAAACTCTCAGTAATGTCAGAGTCTTACTCTGAAGAATTCCACTCAATTAAAGATGAGTTACAATTAGTTCCAGTTGAGTCTTTCAAAAGAAATATAAAAGAACTGCGAGAATCTGTAGATGACTATTATATAAGTCATGAGTTTGAAAAAAATGATTCTCTTTCAGTTTTACATAATAGATACGGGAAAAAGACAGTTCTTTTAGTTAAGGTATACAGAAAGAAAAAGTGGGTAGGTGTTTTATCAGCAGGTTTTATAGAAGAACCAAGAATGTTTGAAAAAGAGGAAATCCAATGGTTACTTTTACAGGCAGGAAGAATAGGAACAGTAATTGACACAAACATAAAAGGATGATAAAGTTCTACACAAAGCTAATATCTAATGATAACACAACTTCCTCCAGACGATTTATTGCCATATGGACTTTACCATTTTACTGGCTTGCAATAATCTCAGGAATATATATAGGTCATACAAGAGCAGACTTTAGATTTTATGTAGCAGCACTTATTGCAGCAGCAAGTCCAGTTTTCTTAGCCTTTTTTGCTCTTACTTGGGAACATGTAAAGAATATCTTAAACACAAATATATTTAAAAAGAATACTAATCCTTTTGAAAATATAAATAATAACGAACTAATAGATCCATAATGCCAAGAACAATATTTTTATCAGCTGGACATGGGGGAGCAGATCCTGGAGCAGTAGCTAATGGTTATATTGAAAGGGATCTTGCTATAGAACTCAGACTACTTGTAGCAAATGAGTTAAAGTCTAGATATAGTATAAATGCAAAACTTGATCCTAACCAAAATAAACTTATTGAAACATTGAAGTGGTTAGCAGGAAAATTTTTAACAAAAGATATTTTATTTGATATACATTGGAATGCAGGAGGAGGAACAGGAATAGAAGTAATAGTTCCAGAAGTGAGTAGTAATTTTGAAAGAACTCTTGCACAAACACTTGCTGATAGAATTTCTGCTATAACTGGTTGGAAGAAAAGAGGAGGTGGTGTAAAACCTGAATCTAGTACTGCAAGAAAAAGACTTGGTTGGATGAGACCTAATGCAGAAAACATTCTTATAGAAGTATGTTTTATAGATAATAAAACTGATATGGCATTATATGAATCCAATAAAGTTACAATAGCAAAAACTATTGCACAAATACTATCTAATTTTTCAAAATTATAATCATGAATTCTAACGAAATAAAATGTAATCTTGATGATTTGTCTAGTTATAAACAGACAAATATACAATTTCAAGATGAAGGAATAAATCTTGGTGAAGCAGGTAGTATAAATACTATTAACTTTGTAGGAGACTGCATACAAGCTGTAAAAGTAGGTGGAAAAGTAAATGTATTTGTAAAATGTCCAACAACTACTACAAGTACCACTAGTGCTCCAACTACTACAACTACATCAACAATAGCTCCAACTACTACAACTACAACTACTGCTGCACCTTGCAACTGTTATACAATTGAAAATCTTACTGATATTGCACTCACATATACATTTAGACCTTGTGGATCTAATATTATTACAGGTTCTACTTTAAAAGCAAAAGAGAAAAAATACTTCTGTTCTACACCTCAAGGTATTCCACAACAAATATTAGGATTAACAAAAGTTCAAACAGTAGGAACTTGTGCTTCTTGTTCTCCAATATTTAATACTACAACTACTACCTCTAGTACTACTACAAGCTCTAGTACTACTACTACAAGTTCTAGTACTACTACTACTACAACTGCTCCGTGCAAAGATTTAATTAAAGAGTTCTTTGATCAAATAAAAGATGGAGTAAATGCACAATCAAGTTATGCAGATGTAGCTTCTTTCATATTAGATAAAGGATTTACTTCTACAGGATGTAAAAACTGTTGTCCTGAGTGTGGAAATCTATATAGCTTTAGTGGTGCAGAAACATTCCTAAAAACAGCAGAGGCTTTAGGTTGGGCAATAGATGCAGCTGTACCAGCTTAACAAAATAAAAAATAAAGAATATGGCAGTAGAAAAAACAGAAAGTGGATGTGCAATAGAAGATGTATGCTGTATGCACATAGAAGCAAATGTTGAAACATTTCTAAAAATTGTAGAAGCTTTAGGTTGGGCTGCCCCAACTGCAGTACCTGCATAAAAAATTAAATATATTAATATGGCAAATACACCATTTCCATTTGTACAATGTTGTACTGAAAATTGCTTTGATGAATTAAAAGATTATGTAGGGCCTCAAAATTATGATCTTATAAGAGATAAAGGTCTTATTGAGTATTCTTCAATATACGGAGGAGCTTTTATTTGTAGACTTTTACAATTTAAAGATGAAGTAAACATGCAAATTGCTGATTTTATGCAATTACTTAATATAATTCTAGATAAAGGAGTAAATGTTTACTGTAATAAAGACGGAATGACAACATTTGCGGGTACAGAAACATTCTTAAAATATGCTGAAGCAATAGGAATAACTGAAGCTCCTGCAGTTCCTGCTTAAAATAAAATACTATGAGCCATAATACATCTAATACAACAACAACTACTGTAAATTCTAATAGTAATACTACTACTACTACCAGTGTTTCAAGTTCTATAACTACTACTACTACAATAAGTTGTTCAACTGGATTCTTTACTACAAGAAAAGAATGTACAATTGATCCGATTGTAGAACTTTTTGAAATTATGGTAAAAGGAGCTAGTAATATAGCTTACTCTGGATCAACGTATGCTAATGTTATTGCTAGAATATTAGATAAAGGAATAATAGAAGAAAATTGTGATAAATGTTGTCCTGACTGCGGAAACATGTATGTATTTGCTGGAAAAGAAGCATTTATGGATCTTGCAATAGCAATAGGTTGGGCAGAATCAGCAGCAGTACCTGCTTAATTAATAAAAAAAAATAAATAAAATGGGAGCAGAACTACCTTATGTACCATGTTGTAACGAAAGTTGCTTTGACAAATTAAAAGACTTTATAGGACTAACTTGTTTCCAAAATCTACAAGATCAAGGAATGTTTGAATACTCTTCTATTTTAGGTAGAGGTTTAGTATGTAAACTTCTTGATATTGCTGAAAAATATAATATAAAAGGTCCTGACTTTTATGATATATTATATGTAATTGTAGATAAAGGAGTTGTTGCACATTGTTCTCCAGATGGATTAAAAACAATAGCATCTGTTGAAACATTTTTAGAATATGCAGATTCTATGGGATGGACACAGCAAGCAGCTGTACCTGCTTAAAATTAAATAACATTAAAAAAATATAAATATGGCAGTAGAATCAGAACTCACAGCTAGTATATCATGTTGCATGAATATTTCTGCCTCAATTGAGGCATTCTTACAAGTAGCAGAACTTATGGGTTGGACTCAATCTTCTGCAGTACCAGTTGCTTAATTAAAAATTAAAATAAATAAATATGTCTTGTATCACAACAACAACCACTAACAACAATAATCCAGGATGTATAAATCCAATATCTTGGTTACTTTCTAAGTTTACAGAAGTTCTTGGAAAAGGTCAGGGTAAATCTACACCAGCTGATCAATTAGATAGATATTTAGACAAAGGTCTAGTTACTCCACTTTGTGGATTTTGTTGTCCTTGTCCTGAATCTGCATATGTTCTTGCAAGTGTTGAAACATTTCTTAAGTTTGCTGAAGCAGTTCCTTATCAAGAATTTGTAGGAACATGTTGTAATCAATTCTCTCCAACCTTAGAGGATATGGAAGAATGTTTATATACAGGTTCAGAAGATATTGATAGAATATTAGATAAAGGTATTGTAGAAGCAGGATTAATTAATGGACAAAGTCAACTTCCTTTAATATATCAATGGATACAATCAGTATTACCACTAGGAAATTCTTCTGGAACAGAGATATTTGACAGAATAATAGATAAAGGTATTGTAATTTGGTGTGAAGAACAAGAAAATGGAGAAGGAAACTTAGTTCTTGGAAGTGTAGAGACCTTCTTAAAATATGCTGAAGCATTAGGTGTGACTGATGGTGAATATGAAACATGTTGTATAAATGTTCATGCAAGTATTGAAACATATTTAAAATATGCTGAGGCAGTAGGTTCAGGAGGAGGTACACCTGTTCCTGCTTAATTAATAAAAAAAAAATAAAAAAATGAGTAGTTGCATAACTACAACAACTGTAATAAAGAATTGTGATAATCCAATATATAGGTTACTCAATCCAATACTTACAGGAGGATTAGGTTCACTTGAAAGAATACTAGATAAAGGAATGCTTACTCCTTATTGTGGATGTTGTCCTTGTCCAGAAGATGAACCCAGTATATATATTTTAGGAAAAGTTGAAGATTTTTTAAATTTCTTTTCATCAGGAGTAGAAAACGTGTCATGTTGTAGTACATTTAATGAAGCTATAAATCAAATGAGATGTCTTCTAAAAGATAGGGATATTTATACTAATAATGGAAATAATTATTATAGTGATGAATTTGATTATTTGCTATCTCAAGGAATAATAGAAGTAGGATTAATTAATAACCAAAGTCAGTTAATGATAATAATTGAATGGTACAAATCAAATATTAGTATACTTTCAAAGAAAAAAATAGACTTATTTGATATACTTGATTTAATATTACAAAAGACTATTGTAATTACTTGTAATCAATATAATGCAGGTACATCAATATCATCATTAGAAACATATCTTAAACTTTATGAGGCTGTAGGTTCTCCAGACTTTCAAATAGGAAAACCTTGTTGTATAAACTTATTTGCAGAGCCTGAAAAGGCAAATCTTATAAAAAATGGAGTAGGATAAGTACTATTTTAAAAAAATAAAAACAAAATTAAAATGGCAGTAGAAAAATCAGGAGGTTTATGTGGTAATTTCTTAGGTAGTTGTATTACTACTACTACAGCTCCAATAGATTATAGTTGTAAAAATCCGTATTATTATTTATTGTATGAGGTAGTTGGACTAAGTGCTCCAGGAATAGGTTCAAGAAAATCTACAATAGCAGAAGTATTAGATCGTGTATTAGATAAAGGTATTTTTATACAAGGTGAATGTGAAATGTGCTGTCCTGATTGTAATAATATACATATAATTGCATCTGTTGAGACAGCAAACAAAATCTTATTTGGAAAAAATGTAAATAATTTTGGAAATGGCCTTGTTTGTGAAGAAATTGATACAAATAGAAACTGCGGTCAATCGCCTGCAAAATTTGAAGGAGTAGTTGGATGTGGAACAATTTCTTGTTGTAATGGATTTAAAGAAGGTTTTGACAAAATGATGTGCTTAGCAGAATTAACTACAGCAGTTAATGGATTTGGTAGCAGTGCAGCAGAAGTACTTGATAGAATATTAGATAAAGGTGTAGTTGAATATGGAACAATACAAGGACAAAGTCAACTTGAAAATTTGGTTAAATGGGTATCAGAAGCAAATTATTGGACAGAGATTGCTCCTTCTTCCTATGCAGAAGTATTTGACAGAATATTAGATAAAGGTATAGTTATATGGTGTGATCCAGAAACTTCAGGATTTGGAATTTCTTCAGTTGAGACGTTTATTAAAAGTCTTCCTTGTATGGAAGGTAGTACATATCTTAATTATCCATTTGAAGGTTTTCCATGTTGTATTAATGTAAAAGCATCAATAGAAACTTACCAGAAATATTTAACAGCTAGTGACTGTCCTACTG
>Ga0315906_10011528_pt1 | contig 10300 bp, 11 predicted proteins | sample LakEriMetagenome_4_FD_203526 | JGI IMG/M metagenome (GOLD analysis project Ga0315906, IMG submission 203526) | Freshwater fungal communities from buoy surface, Lake Erie, Ohio, United States - Buoy 2 MA122 | ecosystem: Environmental > Aquatic > Freshwater > Lake > Lake biofilm | place: USA...
TTCAAACAGACTGTATCCAAAGCCAAAGGTCACCGTAAGTCGTGCAGGAAACTCCGCCATTTCAAATTGTGAATCGCCGATTATTCCTTCACCTTGCGTCAGAAGTGCAGCATCAGCGGTCAATACCCGCATCATTCGACCAACAGCTGCTTTATCTACTCCATTTCGAAGATCAAGGGCCAAGTAAGTTGCATGTGCTTGTCGTTCAACTTCAATTCCATTTTGGTTGTCACCATAAAAGGGCTCGACCGCAGCAGCGATATTTGGCGGTTGCTGCAGCGTGATGGCTGTGAAGCCGCCAGCGGCAAAGATGCCGCTGGCGACCACAACCGCAAGTAACTTCTTGCGATTACTCATGTATTACATGCCATCCTTTTTGCCGTACTTTTCATCATCCATTGCAATTGTTTTAACAGGTGCTTTGAATGTGAGAGTTTCGCCGTTACTGAATTCGAGGGTCATATCAACCTCATCGCCAGCACTAAGTGCCCCATTAAGTTCCATCAGCATGACATGCCATCCACCCATGCGAAGCTCAACGGTTCCGTTAGCTGGAATAACCAATCCATCTTCAGCGGGATTCATTACTCCGTTAATTACTTCATGGATTTCGACTATTCCGGCGACCGGACTTGATCCACCAACAAGCGTTACATCCTCATCGGAGTTGTTTGTTAATGTCATGAATGATCCAGTCATAGCCTTGCCAGTTTCCTCATTAATAAATGAAATCTGGTCAATAGCGCGAACAACAGGATCAGACATAGCGATAGCAGGACCTTCTTCGGCGCTTGAACAAGCTGAAAAGGCAAATACCGCTACGAAAGCTGCCAATGCAGCAGCCAGCTTCTTGAATTTCATTTTTTCCTCTTTCGTAGATACTTAAACTCACATGCAGCCCCGTTGGCTGAATGCGTTAATTAATTAAGTATTGAAAGCGGTGGCCCTCGTAAGAAATACGAGGCCGATAAAAAGAACTCTTTAATGCGAGCAACAAAAGCAAATACCAAACCAGTTTCACGGGTGACAACCAGGGCAAATTGCTGAATAACCACCGGAACAAAAACTGAATGGATTAAGGAAATCAGTTGCAAAGCAATCTTATCAAAACGCGCAACCAGCTGGTATCCAATCAACCCGCCAATCAAGTGAGAGAAGATCATGGAGTTACCCGTTGAGCCACCACCAAAGAGAAAGTGGCCAAGGATCTGGGTAACTAAAGCAAGCAACGCTAAACGCGGTCCCTCTAATTCAGTTGGAAATGAGATCGATACTCCGCCGACAATAAGAATTGAGAAAACAATGATGTCCGGCATTGAAATGAAGTTTCCGCCACCGATTGCGTGGCTAACTAAGACCGAAGCCAACAAGCCACAATAGGCAACTATTCCGCGCGCCAGGATCATTCGGGTAGGATACTTTAGGTGAGGCGATTACTGATAGCGGTTTCTGTGTTATCTATCGCTCTATTTTCTTTAGGTTCATTACCTGTAGCACAAGCACATGTCAGTGTGATCAAAACTTTTCCTCAATACCAATCAACAATTAAAGAGTTACCGTCGCAGATTACAATTACCTTTAGTTCACCGCTTGTGGTTTTGGGTTCAAAAAATCCCAACACAATCACAGTGCTAAATCCCAATAGAAAATCTGTGACTCTTCAGGATGCAACGGTTGTTGGAGCTGTTATCTCTGTTCCAATCGATACAAGCAATCCTCTCGCAGGCGCTTACACAGTTCGTTATCGCGTCGTTTCAACCGATGGCCATGGGGTTTCAGGCAGCTACAACTTTGCGGTTTCAAGTGGAGAAGAGGCGCAACCCCTTCCTGCACCCACAGCCGATAAGGGGCATGGTTTCTGGCATTTACACCTAACCCATGTGCTCCAAGGGGCAGGAGCGCTGCTAGGGATCGGGGCTTGGGCGCTATATCGCTTCCGTTTTGCGCCTCGGAAATAAAGGCTCTAGATTTGGCGTTAGCACTCTCGGGGTGCGAGTGATAAAGCGCCCCCCAATACATATAGAAATTGGCTAACGAACGATAAACGCAAGGAGCACATCTGATGGCAAAGCAAATCGCCTTTAATGAAGAAGCACGTCGCGGTTTAGAGCGCGGTATGAATATCTTGGCTGATGCAGTCAAAGTAACCCTTGGACCACGCGGACGAAATGTTGTCCTAGAAAAAAAGTGGGGCGCACCAACAATTACTAACGACGGTGTTTCAATTGCAAAAGACATCGAGCTAGATGATCCATGGGAAAAAATCGGAGCAGAACTTGTAAAGGAAGTTGCTAAGAAGACTGATGATGTTGCTGGCGATGGAACAACGACTGCAACAGTGTTGGCACAAGCATTAGTTCGCGAAGGACTTCGAAATGTTGCTGCTGGCTCTAACCCAATGGCACTTAAGCGTGGAATTGAAAAGGCAGTATCTGAGATTGTTGCAGAACTACTTTCTATGGCTAAGAGCGTGGATTCAAAAGAGCAGATTGCAGCAACAGCATCAATCTCTGCAGCAGATGCCACGATTGGCGAAATGATCGCTGAGGCGATGGACAAAGTTGGTAAAGAAGGCGTAATTACTGTTGAAGAGTCAAACACTTTTGGTCTTGAGCTAGAGCTCACAGAGGGAATGCGCTTTGATAAGGGTTATATCTCTCCATACTTTGTAACAGACCAAGATCGCATGGAAGCAGTTTTAGAAGATACATACATTTTGATCTGCAACTCAAAGATTTCAAATATTAAAGATTTAGTCCCAATTCTTGAAAAGGTAATGTCATCAGGTAAGCCACTTGTCATCATCGCTGAAGACATTGAGGGTGAAGCCCTTGCAACATTGGTCGTTAACAAGATTCGTGGAACTTTCCGCTCTGCAGCTGTTAAGGCTCCAGGTTTTGGTGATCGTCGCAAGTCAATGCTTCAAGACATTGCAATCCTTACCGGTGCAACTGTTATTACTGAAGAAGTTGGTCTTCGTTTAGATACTGCAGAGATGGATCTATTGGGTCGTGCACGCAAGGTTGTTATCAGCAAGGAAGAGACAACAATTGTTGAAGGCGCTGGAGATGAAGCTCAAATTAAGGGCCGTGTTCAGCAAATTCGCACAGAGATTGAAAACTCTGATTCTGATTATGACCGTGAGAAATTGCAGGAGCGCCTTGCAAAGCTTGCAGGTGGCGTTGCCGTCATCAAGGCAGGTGCTGCAACTGAGGTTGAACTCAAAGAGCGCAAGCACCGCATTGAAGATGCAGTTCGAAATGCAAAAGCAGCTGTTGAAGAAGGAATCGTTGCCGGTGGTGGAGTTGCTCTACTACAGGCAGGTGCTGCAGTGTTCAAGAAACTCTCTGGATTAACCGGTGATGAAGCAACTGGTGCAAAGATTGTTGAATATGCAATCGAAGCGCCAATTAAGCAGATTGCAATTAACGCAGGATTAGAAGGCGGAGTTGTAGTTGAGAAAGTTCGCCACCTTCCTGTTGGTCACGGCTTAAATGCTGCAACAGGTGAATACGTTGACATGATTAAATCTGGAATTATTGATCCAGCTAAAGTGACTCGTTCTGCATTGCAAAATGCGGCATCGATTGCTGCGTTGTTTATTACAACAGAGGCAGTAATCGCTGATAAGCCAGAGAAGAGCGCGCCTGCCCCACAAGGCGGCGGAGATATGGACTTCTAAAGCTCTAAAAAGTAATTAATCAGAGCACCGTCCTCGCGAAGTACCAGTTAACTGGCTCAGAAATTAGCCAATTAACGCGAGGGCGGTGTTCTGCTTTATCCTTATCCCATGGCAAAGAAACCAACAGTAAAAAAGCTGTTTCAGCGAACATCAAAAAGTACAGTTGAAGCTTTTGATGCAAGCGCGCTTGCCCTTGCTGCAATTATCGAGCAGGCCGAGAAATCAGAACACGTTGGCCCATACATCTCTGTTGAATTCGATGATGAGAACCGAGTAGCTACATATCTTTACGAAGCCAATCTTGCTGGATATAAAGGTTGGCGTTGGTGTGTAACAGTTGCAAAGGTTGACGAAGAATCAGAGCCAACAATTTGTGATGTTGTAGTTCTACCGGGCCCAGATGCATTACGCCCGCCAGAGTGGATTGCCTATATTGACCGAATTCTTCCTGGCGATGTTGGGGTGGGAGATATTGTTCCTAGCTCTTTAACTGATACTCGTTTGGTTCCAGGACAACAAAGTCTTCCGCAAGATGAAGATCTAGATACTGCTTTAGCAGTTGAACTTGGTTTTGGTCGCGCGCGCGTCATGTCTATCGAAGGACGCGATCAAGCAGCAAAGCGTTGGTATAACGGAGAACGCGGACCTAATGCACCTGTTGCACAGTCGGCGCCGAAACCATGTCATAGCTGCGGCTTCTTTATTCCAATCGCAGGATCACTTCGATCAACTTTTGGCGTGTGTGCCAACGCAATCTCACCAGAAGACGCCCGCGTTGTGAGCGTAGATCACGGCTGCGGTGCGCATTCGGAAGCGACCTTCATGGAGCCAGTGTTAAACTAAGCACCTGTTATCGCAACCGCGATACCGATTCAAACGAATGAATAATTGAAACGATATTCACGAGTTACGAACAAGTTCAACAGGAAAAAGAAAGCAAGCGTTGGGTAGAACTAGCGCACAATGGAATTAGTTAAGAATTAGCTAACTAGCTAGGAAAGAGAGCTCACAATGCCTACAGGACATGTCAAATGGTTCTCACTTGAAAAGGGTTTTGGCTTTATTGCAAATGATGAAGGCGAAGATGTTTATCTAGCTGCAACATCACTTCCAGAAGGCGTTGCAACCGTTAAGCCTGGAACAAAACTTGAGTTTTCAATTGCAGATAGCCGCAAGGGTCCACAGGCAATGTCAGTGCACATAATTGATGCACCACCTTCACTTGTTGAAAACTCACGCGCTAACAGCGATGACCTTGCTGCGATGATTGAAGATACGATCAAAATGTTGGATCGAGTTGGAAATGGCTTGCGCAGTGGTCGTCATCCAAATGCGCAGGAAGCAGATCGACTTGGTCGTGTTCTACGCGGAATCGCATCTCAACTTGGCGCATAAGCGCACACAACTCATTAGTTTGTTACAAGTTAGCCAGTCAAGTTTTAGGTTAAATACCAGATCGTCGGCTGCGACGAATTGTGTAACGAATACCAATCAATCCAAGTGCTGTGCCTGAAATACAGGTCCAAATAATTTTTGAGTCAGCACCTGCCGCAAGTGCGATCACACCAGCAGCGACCCAGCATGAAGTTCCAATAGCCACTAGAGTTACAACACTGCGTAGACGAGAACCCATGGAAGTAGAGTAATGCGTTTTAAGGTTAAAGAAGACGGCAATTTGCGTTCTTTTCGCCACCGTAATTACAGAATTCTCTATCCGGCAAACGCGGTTTCAAATATTGGAACCTGGGCACAGCGCATTGCCCAAGACTGGCTAGTTCTAGAGCTAACCAATAACAGTGGAACATATCTTGGATTAGTTACCGCAATTCAATTTTTACCAATACTTCTCTTTTCACTTCACGGTGGTAAATTCGCAGATCGTTTTAATAAGAGAAAAGCGCTCATTCTTACAAATGTATTAGGTGGTTCATCCTCACTTGTACTGGGCATCTTGGTTGTTACTGGATATGTAGATCTTTGGCACGTTTTTCTGCTAGCCGGAATCCTTGGACTTTCAAATGCAATTGATGGTCCTGTTCGCCAATCTTTTACAACTGAAATTGTTGGCCCCGATGATCTACCCAATGCTGTCTCTTTAAACTCAGCTAATTTCAATGCTGGGCGCTTGATTGGGCCTGCAGTATCAGGTGGATTAATCGCTGCATTTGGAACGGGTCCATCATTTCTAGTTAATGGGCTCTCTTATTGCTTTGTTATTGCAGCGTTATTCCAACTCAATGAAAAAACATTTTTTCGCCAAGATCAGAAGAAATCAGATGGCAATATTCGTGAGGGAATTAAATATGTACGCTCACGGCCAGATATCTATGTTGTACTACTGATCGTTTTCTTTATCTCAACCTTTGGGCTTAACTTTCAGATTTTTAACGCCCTTATGGCAACAAAAGAGTTTGGGTTAGGGCCTGCAAGTTTTGGTCTGATGGGAACTTTTGTCGCCATTGGATCATTTACTGGGGCAGTGGGTTCTGCTCGATTAGAAAGATTTAGAAGCACAAAGTTTGTAATTAAAGGTGGAATCATCTTTTCAATATCTGTAATTGTTCTTTCTGTGTTACCAACATTTACTACCTACATGATCTGGTTGCCTATTTGCGGAGTAAGTGCGCTTACAACATTAGTGTCAGCAAATTCAATCGTTCAGACAAGCTCAGACCCAGCTATTCGTGGTCGAGTAATGGGGTTCTATTTACTTATTTTCATGGGCGGCACACCTTTTGGATCACCATTCATAGGATTAATGTCAGAGCTAATTGGCATTCGCCCAACGATTGCGATCTGTGGAGTTGTTTCACTTTCCACATCTTTAGTGGTGTGGTTTGTCTTTAAAAACAGAGTCATACCACCAGCAGATATTTCTGTTGCTGCAGTTTTAAAGCGCGTTGATGGCAATCAAAACTAGTAAGCCAAATAACGCTACGACTGTAACAATTCTTCTAGTTTTATAGTTCATACAGTTTCCTTCACGTGAGAGGGAACTAATTTGATGATTAGGAATGCAGTTATCATTAAGACAAAAACCATGATGTAAGCCCTTGAGATTCCGAAGCTATCTCCTAGTAATCCCAATAAAAATGGAGCCCCAGCAATTGCAACACCGGCAGCAAGAGATGCTCTTCCAACAGCTAGGTCTGGTCGCCCTTGACTCAAACCAATCAATCGAATCGAAGAGAGTGCGAACTGCATTGACACCCCAAGACCAACTGTAAACAAGAAGATTAATGAGAGCACCATGCTGTGCGAAAGCCAGAAGCCTAAGAATCCAAAAAATTGAATCGCAATTATCGTTAGCAGTTGATTATCTAATGACAGATGCTTTAGAACTAACCCACCATACCAACGTCCAATACCCATTCCAGTTCCCATTGCAACTATTGCAACAGTAGAAACTGCAGCGGAAGAACCGACTCGATCTTTTAGAAGTGCAGCTGCCCAAAACGATGTTGCAAATTCTGCTGATATGCAGGCAACGAAACCTACCCACGAAATCCAAAATGCTCGGGAAAGTTTTCCACTTTGAGGTCCATCTTCATGAGGTACATGTTCTTCAATACTTTTATCTCGCCCAACGATATAAACAATCAGAGCAACGGGTAGAGCTAGGAGTAAACCTAATCTCCAAAGATTTGGATAAACAATTGCAATTGTTCCAATCAGGGCTGTACCAATTACAAAGCCAACGGATGCAATCCCATTTGCTTGAGGGATGGCCACTTCTGCAGACTTTCCATAGTGATGTGACATTTTTGTCAGCATTGTGTTGATAACCAATGAGGTTCCAAAGCCGGTTAAAAGCGTTGCAGGCAAGGTTAGATAAACAGGTGGCGAGAGAACAAAGATTAAAAGACCTACACAAAAAATAATGAGACCAATCCAGCTTGCTTTTTCTCGACCAAATTTGTGAGCAATGTGCGGGTTAGTCCATCCGGCAAAGATTGATGCAACTCCCATTGCCGTGCCATGTAGTCCGGCAATTGTCAGTGATGTTCCTTGATCTGCACGCAAAAGTGATTGCGCAGGGCCAAATCCGCCCAAATAGAAATTAACTACAGCAGTTTGAACTGCAACGATCCAGAAAAATCTATCCCGGTGAAAACTCTTTGGCATTACAGAGCAGCTACAACGTGATCAATGCACTTTGTCAGTGCTTCAACATCACTTGGATCTACTGCCGGGAACATACCAATTCGAAGTTGGTTCTTACCTAACTTGCGATATGGCTCTGTGTCTACAATTCCATTTTCACGAAGCGCCGCTGAAATCTTTGTTGCATCGATTGCATCATCAAAGTTAATTGTTCCAACAACCTTTGAACGCATCGCAGGATCAGTTACAAATGGTGTTGTGTAGCTAGTCTTCTCAGCCCATGAATAGAGAGTGTTCGAAGATTTCTCACTGCGACCTGCAGCAAAAGTTAGGCCTCCATTTGAATTCATCCACTCAATTTGTTCTGCCAGTAACATCAGCGTTACTAAAGCAGGAGTGTTATAGGTCTGATCAAGACGTGAATTTTCGATTGCAATTTCAAGGTCAAAAAACGCTGGAATCCAGCGGCCACTTGCCTTAATTTTTGCAGCACGTGCAATAGCTGCTGGTGACATGATTGCAATCCATAATCCACCATCTGAAGCAAATGATTTCTGAGGAGCAAAGTAATAGGTATCAAATTCTTTTGCATCAACCATAAGTCCACCTGCTGCAGATGTTGCATCTACTAAAACCAGTGCTCCATCAGTACCTACTGGGCGAAGAATTGGCATTGCAACGCCTGTACTAGTTTCGTTATGTGTGAGTGCATAAACATCAATTCCTGCTTCAGCAACTGCTACAGGGTGGGATCCTGGTTCGGTTTTAATAATTGTTGGTTCACCAAGAAAAGGAGCTTCCTTAGATGATGCTGCAAACTTTGATGAAAACTCACCGAATACAAGGTGTTGTGAACGAGATTCAATTAATCCAGAGGTAGCAATATCCCAAAACGCAGTCGAACCACCATTTCCTAGAATTACTTCATAACCTTCTGGAAGATTAAATAGTGAAGTTAACCCTTCACGCACACGCTTAACAACATTTTTCACAGGCTTTTGGCGATGTGATGTTCCAAGAATTGTGTTACCACTTGCTGAAAGTGCAGCTAAGGCTTCTGGTCGAATCTTGGATGGGCCACAACCAAAGCGCCCGTCTTTTGGCTTGATATCTGAAGGAATAATGATGCTCATAAGCCAAGACTACGGGTAGTAGCGCGTTAGTTCCCAATCGGAGTTGGTAGTGGTTCGTTCATAGCGCAAGCGATCGTGCAATCTGGAGTATCGGCCTTGCCAAAATTCAATGTTGAGTGGAACAACACGATAACCACCCCAATATTCGGGGCGAGGAACAACTGAACCTTCTGGCCACTTAGCAGCTGCACCTTCATATCGTTGCTCTAGTTCGGCCCGTGATGACAGGGGTGATGATTGATGACTAGCCCATGCGCCAATTTGTGAACCCCAAGGTCTTGCCGCAAAGTAATCATCTGATTCTGATTCCGAAACTTTTTCTACAATTCCACTGAGTGAAACTTGGCGTTCCATTGCATACCAAGGAAAAAGAAGCGAGACATTTTCATTTACATTCATGGCATGTGCTTTACGAGATTCATAGTTTGAGAAAAAAGTAAATCCACCATCTGAAATATCTTTGAGTAAAACAGTTCTTGTACTTATCTGGTTATCAGGATGAACAGTCGAAAGAACCATTGCATTTGCCTCAACAATTATCGTGTTTTCATGGGCTTGTTTTAACCAGATCGAAAATGCTTCGAAAGGGTCTGCAGGTAAGGTTTCCATGCCCACGTCGCTATAGGAACGGCGCATTGCTCGAATTTGATCCCGAGTGAAACCTTCATTTTCCATGGTCTAATCGAACCTCATTTTCAACTTCTTCGCATTATGGATCTCTGTGATTTAATCATCCCATGCCCAAGGCGAAGTGTTCAATCATGTGGTTTCGCAGAGATCTTCGCGTCAATGATCATCCTGCCTTGCTTGCAGCAATTGAATCTGCCGAAACAGTTATCCCACTATTTATTTTGGATAAACAGCAAATCGCTGAAGCAGGAGACAAACTCTTGGCTTATATGGGCAAATCTCTGCGCTCATTAGATGAATCACTTGCAAATCGCCTCCACATTATTGAGGGCGATCAGGTTGAAATTTTAAAAGAGTTAATAGAAAAGCATCAAGTTCAGGAAGTTCATATCTCAACTGAGTATGAAAGATATGGCGCACAACGAGATGCAAAAGTAGAAGCTGCTGGAATTAAACTTGTTCGAACAGGTTCTCCTTATGCTGTTGCACCCGGCAGGGTTTTAAAGCCAAGTGATGGCACTGCATACAAGGTGTATACGCCCTTCTATAAAGGTTGGCGGGCTCATGGTTGGCGCGCACCAGCAGTAACGCCAAAGAAATTTGAACTAGTAGAGCCAACTGCAAAGTACCGAGCATTCCCGGATTTTCCGGAAGAAGCAGGCACCCATGTAATTGAGGCTGGAGAAAAGGCTGCATTAAAACGCTTTGCATCATTTGAAAAAAATGGCTTGGATTCTTATGACGAGGCTCG
>Ga0315906_10011533_pt1 | contig 10299 bp, 8 predicted proteins | sample LakEriMetagenome_4_FD_203526 | JGI IMG/M metagenome (GOLD analysis project Ga0315906, IMG submission 203526) | Freshwater fungal communities from buoy surface, Lake Erie, Ohio, United States - Buoy 2 MA122 | ecosystem: Environmental > Aquatic > Freshwater > Lake > Lake biofilm | place: USA: Lake...
TCCTCGCCTGCGTAGCCCGTCGCGCGCTCGAAGGCGCGGAAGATCGCGCCGTCGGGCTTCTCGAGCCCGAGCAGGTGCGATGCATGGCGGTGCTCGATCTCGCCCATCGCGGGCAGCTCCACCAGTGACTCCCAGTGGCGATCGTTGGTGTTCGAGAGACACGCCGTGACGGCGCCCGCAGCGCGAATCGCGCCGAGGCTGTAGGTCACGCCCGGGTACTCGCCGATCAGCACGGCGTCGTGTGCGCGCGCGATCGTCTCGCGGTCGATGCGTCCGGCAAGCGCCTCATGCGCTGCATCGAGCCACGTCCGCAGATCGTGCTCGCCGCGCTGGTGCATGGCGACCGACGCGCGGTACGCACGCATCTGCGCTTCGCCGATTCCATCGAGTTCGTACCCGGGCACTCCGACGGCATGCAGCGTCTCCGCAAGCGAGCGCCGGATGCGCACGATCACGCCGCCGAGGTCGACGCAGACAAGCTTGACGGGGTGGCGCGAGGTCATCGGCGTTCCGCCATTACGCGCTGCGCGTGCGCGCCGCGTCCTTCAGCGCCTTCTGCTGGGCGCGGCGCTCCTTGAAGAACGCGCGCAGGAGCTCGACGCAGCGGGGCGCAAGCACGCCGCCGTGCATCTGGACACGATGATTCAGTCGGGTATCGCCGGGAATCGCGTAGAGCGTCTCGCAGGCGCCGGCCTTCGGGTCGGTCGCGCCGTAGATGAGCTTGCCAAGCCGCGCGTTCACGAGTGCACCGGCGCACATCGGGCAGGGCTCGAGCGTCACCGCCATCGAGCAGCCTTCGAGCCGCCATTCGCCGAGCTTCTTTCCCGCCCCGCGCATGGCAACGATCTCGGCATGACCCGTCGGATCCGCCATCGTCTCGCGGTTGTTCGCAGCTTCGCCCAGGATCTCCTCGCCGCGGTACACGACCGCAGCGATGGGGACCTCGCCCGCGAGGGCGGCCTGGCGTGCGAGTTCGATGGCGCGCTCCATCATGCGCACATCGATCTCCGTCACGCCTTCGTGTGCTGATCGCACAAGGCGTAGGGCGTTCATCGTTCGTCTCCGTCTCCGCGAAATGCGAGCGAACGCAGCGTCCGCGCGCAAATCCTTCGACGACCCTCGATGGCAGACTCGGTCACGCGGGCGGCGGATCACGACGATCGGCCCCCGGTGGACTGGTCGTCGTCCTTTGGACGGGGGGTGTGCCAGTCATCTGGCTCATCTTCGTCCGAAGTCGTCCACTGCCGTTCCGCCTGTGCGGCCTGTGCGGCTTGTTCGCGGATTCCGCGGACCGAGAACAACCGACCCTGCGAGACGTTCTTGGCCGGCACGAGCACCAGCAGCACGATGCCGGTCTCGTAGAGCGCCCAGAGGGGAACCAGCAGGAGCATCATCGTGCCCGGGTCCGCGGTCGGGGTGACCAGCGCGGCGATGATCGCCATGATGAAGACCGCGAAGCGGCGCTTCTCGCGAAGGAACTTCGGCGTGACCAGCCCGATCCAGCCGAGCAGCAGGATGGCGACGGGCATCTGGAACGCGATCACGGTGCCCGCGAGCATCACCAGCGCGAAGTCGATGTACTCGCTCAGGCGATAGATCTGCGAGATTCCGCCGAGCACCGACAGCGGCACCTCGAGGATCGCCATCTTCGGCTTGCCGTCATCGGACTTTGCGCCGATGGTCAGGTACTGCGACGCCTCCTGCGCGAATCCGATGAGCGCGTTCGGCATCACCTTGTTGTGGGGCACTGCGACGCGAAGCACCTGATCGGTCGCGGAGATCCAGGCCTGCCCGACCTGCGGGAGCTCAGGGTCGACTTCGACGATCGGCATGAGCGCCGACGGCGGCTCCGCGCGCGCGAGCAGCGGAGGCGGCGTGGTCGCGGGATCGGGGAGATCGAGCAATCTCGGCTGCGATGCGCCGAAACCAACGAGGAAGAGCAGCGCGAACGGAAGCAGGATCCAATAGAACGCCACGATGGCGACGAAGGTCAGCACCGACGAGAGCGGCGTCAGGAAGTAGACGTATCGGCGCTCGTGGATGTAGAGCCCCGGCTCGACGAACTTCCAGACCTGGAACAGCAGCCACGGCGCGGAGATCGACAGCGCTGCGATCAGCGCCAGCTTCATGTCGGTGGTGATGGTCTCCGCCGGCGACAGCGCCTGGATCTGGACCGTCTGGCCGTTCGCGCGCAGCGCCGCGAACAGCGGAGAGATCAGGATCTCGCGGATCTGCGGGGCGAGCAGGAAGAAGACCACCGCCAGCGGCAGGGGGACGATGAGCGCCTTGAACACCCGCCCGCGCAGTTCGTGAAGATGCTCCCCGAAGCTCATCGAGGTGCCGTCACGCACGGGCTGGTCGGAGGGAGACATTGGGGGGGCGAGTGTAGATGCAACGCGGGTTGTTCCCCACGGCACGGGCGGACCGATACGCTTCCTTCGTGATCGACACGCATTGCCACCTGACTTTTCCCGAATACGCGGGCCGCGTGGATTCCGTGCTTTCCGCGGCGCGCGAGGCGGGTGTCTTCGGAGCAATCACGATCTCAACCACGACCTCTGACGCGCAGAACGCGCTTGCGCTCGCACGGAGTCATCCTGACCTCTGGTGCACCGCTGGCGTCCACCCGTTGTATTCCGACCGACCTGCAGATTGGGCCGTGATGCGCGAGGTGGGGCTGCATCCGAAGTGCGTCGGCTGGGGCGAACTGGGTCTCGATCGCCACTACGCCGAGCCGAGCGAATCGACGCAGCGCGCGATCCTAGAGGACCAGCTCGCCCACCTCGTTCGCTGGCGCACCGAGGATGCGCGCCTCGACAAGCCCATCGTGGTGCACTGCCGCGAGGCATTCGACGAGCTGATTCCCGTGCTTCGCGCGAGCGGGCTTCCGCCAGAGCGCTTCGTCTTCCACTGCTTCACCGCAGGACCTCGGGAAATGCGGCTTCTCCTCGATTTCGGCGCCTGGGTGAGCTTCACCGGCGTGGTCACTTTCGCGAACGCAAAGGAAACCCGCGAGGCCGCTCGCTTGGCAGCGGTCGATCGCGTCATGGTCGAGACCGACGCGCCGTTCCTCACCCCTGAGCCCCATCGAAAAGTACGCCCGAACGAGCCGCGCTTCGTGGTGCATGTGGCGGACGCGCTTGCCGATCTCTGGGGCCGACCCCGTGACGCGGTGCGGCAGGAGCTCGGAGCGAACGCGCGTCGATTCTTCGGGGTTCGTCCAACGGATTGACCAGAACCCGAAAGACGTCCAATAACAAAGGCTGAGTAGCTTGTCCGCGTTTGACGGCTCATCGCGCCTTCCCTACGATGGACGTTCGGACTTTGTGAAACTTGGCACAAAGTCGTTGTCGTTCGTTCGGACCCTGATCGAACTCAGGTCCGCCTCACGGCCGCTCCACGGCGGCTTCACGGAGCTCCTCCCGAGATGAGCAGGTTTCTCTTCCCTCGATGGGCGAACCTCGTCCTCCCGACCATCATCCTGGCGCTGGTGACGATCCCGGTCTACGCCGTGTTCTTCGTCGCCTACGGCTTTAGCCCGAAGACGCTCGAGGTGGGCTACCAGCCGCAGCAACCCGTTCCGTTCAGCCACGCGCTGCACGCGGGCGAGCTCGGCATGGACTGCCGGTACTGCCACACGTCGGTCGAGACCGCGGCGCACGCGAGCGTCCCCGCGACGCAGACCTGCATGAACTGCCACACGCAGATCCGTCCGGAGAGCCCGAAGCTCGCGAAGCTCAAGGAGAGCTACGCGACCGGCCTCTCGGTCGAGTGGACGCGCATCCACAAGCTGCCTGATTTCGCCTACTTCGACCACAGCGCGCACGTCAACCGCGGCATCGGCTGCGTCTCGTGCCACGGACGCATCGACAAGATGGAGGTCGTCTACCAGAAGTCGCCGCTGTCGATGGGCTGGTGCCTCGAGTGCCACCGCAATCCCGAGATCAACCTGCGCCCGACGAGCGAGATCACCAACCTCGCCTTCGACGCGGAGACCAGCCTCAGCCCCGAGCAACGCGCGGCGCTGAAGGACAAGTACCACATCAATCCGAGCCAGGACTGCTCGACCTGCCACCGCTGATCGCACGGCAACTGCAAGGGACACTCGATGCACGATTCACGCACTGGCTGCGACACGGCAAGCAACGACGCGAGCATGAAGTTCTCGCGCGCCGAATACTGGCGCAGCCCCGACGACCTCGAGAAGACGCCTGAATTCCGCGAGCTCATGGCCCGCGAGTTCGGACCGAACGCCCAGGAGCTCGCGACCGGCGACGAGCGCCGCACGTTCATCAAGCTGATGGGCGCGGGCTTCGCGCTCGCTGGCCTCGCCGCCTGCCGCCGCTGGCCCGACACGAAGATCGTGCCGTTCGCGCAGGGGCAGGCCAACCGCACCGCGGGCGTGCCCGTCCACTACGCGACCTGCGTCGAGGTCGCGGGCATCGCGTGGCCCGTGCTCGCAAAGAGCTATGACGGCCGACCGATCAAGCTCGATGGCAATCCCGCTCTGCCGTTCGCGTCGGGCTCGAACGCGATCATCCAGTCGCGCGTGCTCGAGCTCTACGACCCCGATCGGAGCCGCACGCTGACGAACAAGGGCGTCGCGAGCACATGGACCGCGTTCGCGGGCTGGTGCGGCGAAGCAGGCAAGAAGTTCAAGCCGAGCGCCGGCCAGGGCCTCGCGGTCCTCGTCGACGACAGCATGAGCCCGTCGCTCGACGACATGAAGTCGCGCTTCCTCGCCGCGTATCCGAAGGCGCGCTGGGCGTCGTGGAACGCGATGTGCATGGACTCCGCGATGGCGGCGTCGAACGCTGCGTTCGGTGGATCGTTCATCGCGGTTCCTGCGCTCGACAAGGCGAAGTTCGTGCTTGTCCTCGATGCCGACCTGTTCGGCTGCGCCACGACGGGCATCGCGCACTCGCGTGCATGGGCAAGCAACCGTCGCATCGAGGAGACCGATCCGTCGAAGCAGACGCAGTCGCGCATGTACGTCGCCGAGCCGTCGGTCACCGTGACGGGTATGAGCGCCGACGAGCGCTTCGCCATGCGCCGCTGCGACGTCGCCGTGTTCGCGGCTGCCGTCGCGAAGGAACTTGGCATCTCGGGCGTCGACGCGCTCGCGACCAGCTCGCGCGCCACCGAGCTCATCTCGGGCCACGCGAAGGAAGTCTTCGAGAAGCTCATCGCCGACCTCAAGTCGGGCGGTGCGAACTCGCTCGTCGTTGCCGGTCCGATGCAGGATCCCGCGACGATCGCCCTCGCCGCCGCGATGAACGAGAAGCTCGGCGCTGTCGGCACGACGGTGTCCTACAACGCTGGTCCCGCAGCAGGCGGGGCCGCGCAGCTCAAGCAGCTCGCCGACGAACTCGGCGCGGGCGCGATCGACACGCTGGTCGTCCTCGGCGGCAACCCCGCCTACGACGCGCCGGCCGACCTCGACTTCGCCGGCAAGATGTCGAAGGCGAAGGAGGTCGTGCACCTCTCGTTCTACGCGAACGAGACAAGCAAGAGCTCTGCGTGCACCTGGCACGTGCCCGCCGCGCACAGCCTCGAGTGCTGGAGCGACGGACGCGCCCTCGATGGCTCGATCATCGTGCAGCAGCCGCTCATCCTCCCGCTCATGGACAAGGAGCAGGGCGGCCGCAACGCGCTCGAGATCCTCGCGGCGCTCACCGGCGACGAGCAGGCCTCGAGCTACGAGATCGTCCGTCGCGCGCACATGAAGGTCAGCGGCCTCAGCGGCAGCGCCTTCGAGGCGTGGTGGCGCACCAACCTCGACCGGGGCTATATCGAAGGCACCGCGTGGAAGGCTGCTGCTGCACCCACCGTGAACGGCGCGAACCTCGCGACCCTGTGCACGGGCGCCGCCAGCGCCGTGACCGCGTCCGCCGGTTCCGCTGAAGTCTGCTTCCAGTTCGACGCGAAGGTCGGCGACGGCCGCTTCGCGAACCTCGGCTGGCTGCAGGAGCTCCCGGATCCCGCGACCAAGATCACCTGGGACAATGTGCTCCTCATGGCGCCGGCGACCGCGCGCAAGCTCGGTTTCGCGAACGGCGACATGGTGAAGGTCGCCGCTGGCTCCGCCTCGATCGAGGCTGCCGCGTGGATGCTGCCCGGACACGCAGAGGACTGCGCGACGATCGCCCTTGGCTACGGTCGCGGCGAGGCCGCCGGCCGCATCGCTGCGGGTGCAGGCTTCAACGCCTACCCGCTGCGCACGACCACCTCGCTCGGCGCCGTGAAGGCGTCGCTTGCGAAGACGGGCGCGACGTACGCCATCTCCCACACGCAGGACCACGGCGCGACCGACGCGCTCATCCCCAGCGTCCCGAGCGACGGCATCCAGGCGCGCCTGCCTGGCCTCGTGCGCGAGTCGTCCCTGGCGAACTACAAGTCGCACCCCGACTTCGCGCGCCATGCGGTCCACGTCGCGCACCGGCTCTCGCTCTGGGAGGAGTCGAACCTCGACGGCGCGAAGTACCGCTGGGCGATGACGATCGATCTCTCCTCCTGCACGGGCTGCAGCGCGTGCGTCGTCGCCTGCCAGGCTGAGAACAACATCCCCATCGTCGGCAAGGCGATGGTCGCGCGCGGCCGCGAGATGCATTGGCTGCGCATCGACCGCTACTTCAAGGGCAAGAACACCGACACGCCGTCGGGCTTCGCCATCCAGCCCGTCACCTGCATGCACTGCGAGAACGCGCCGTGCGAGCAGGTCTGCCCGGTCGCCGCGACCGTGCATGACGAGCAGGGCATCAACGTGATGGTCTACAACCGCTGCATCGGCACCCGCTACTGCAGCAACAACTGCCCCTACAAGGTCCGCCGCTTCAACTTCTTCGACTACCAGAAGCGCAACCCGACCCGCGAGGAAGGCATCGTCAAGGTCCAGCCGGACTACTACGAGGCGATGCTGAAGGACCACAATCCGATCACCGACAACCCCGCGGGCTGGACGCGCATGCAGTTCAACCCCGAGGTCACCGTGCGCTCGCGCGGCGTGATGGAGAAGTGCTCCTTCTGCATGCAGCGCATCCAGGAAGCCAAGATCCAGGCGAAGAACGCTTGGGCGAAGGCCGGCGGCGCATCGAGCGGCAAGGAAACCTGGTCGGTCGAGGATGGCGCCGTCGTCACCGCATGCCAGCAGGCGTGCCCGACGCAGGCCATCGTCTTCGGCGACCTCAATGACCCGAAGAGCCGCGTGGCGCAGCTCGTCAAGAGCAAGCTGAGCTACGACCTCCTCGAGGAACTCAACACCAAGCCGCGCGTGAAGTACCTCGCGCGCGTGAAGAACCCGGCGCTCGATCACTCGCACGACGACCACGACCACGGGCATGGCCACGATCACGGCCATGACCATGGCGACCACGGCCACAGCCACTCCTGATTCGGAGCGCACACCATGACGACGCTCTCACCACAGTCACCCATCGTCGACAACACCGTCGACCAGCCAGGCGAGCGTGCTCCGCTCGTCCTGAACATGGACAAGTTCAGCCAGGTCACCGCCACGGTGTGCCGCGTCAACGAGGCCGACAAGGCCCCGACCGCGTGGTACATCGCCTTCGCGGCGGCACTCGGCCTGCTGAGCATCCTCGGCGTCTGCATCGGCTACCTGTTCATCACCGGCGTCGGCGTGTGGGGCCTCAACAACCCCGTCATGTGGGCGTTCGACATCACGAACTTCGTGTTCTGGGTCGGCATCGGTCACGCAGGCACGCTCATCAGCGCGATCCTCTTCCTGTTCCGCCAGAAGTGGCGAACGGGCATCAACCGCTTCGCCGAGGCGATGACGATCTTCGCCGTCATCTGCGCAGGCACGTTCCCCGGCATCCACGTCGGACGCGTGTGGTTCGCCTACTGGCTGTTCCCGATCCCGAACCAGATGGAGATGTGGCCGCAGTTCCGCTCGCCGCTCCTCTGGGACGTGTTCGCGGTCTCGACGTACTTCACCGTGTCGCTGCTCTTCTGGTACACGGGCATGGTGCCTGACCTCGCGACCCTGCGCGACCGCGCGAAGGGCCGCCTGCAGCAGATCGGATACGGCATCTTCGCGCTCGGCTGGCGCGGCTCGAACCGCCACTGGCACCGCTACGAGCGCGCGTACCTGCTCCTCGCGGCGCTCTCGACGCCGCTCGTGCTCTCGGTGCACTCGGTCGTGTCGTTCGACTTCGCCACCTCGCAGCTCCCCGGCTGGCACACGACGATCTTCCCGCCGTACTTCGTCGCCGGCGCGATCTTCTCCGGCTTCGCCATGGTGGTCACGCTCGCCGTGCCCGCGCGCGAGCTCTTCGGCCTCAAGGACCTCATTACGCTCCGCCACCTCGACAACATGAACAAGGTCATCCTGGTGACCGGTTGCATGGTCGGCTACGCGTACTCGATGGAGTTCTTCATCGCCTGGTACTCGGGCGCGATGTACGAGAAGTTCGCCTTCATCAACCGCGCCTTCGGACAGTACTGGTGGGCCTACTGGATCATGGTCAGCTGCAACGTGATCACGCCGCAGCTCTTCTGGTTCAAGAAGATCCGCACCAGCATCCCGCTGATGTTCGTGCTGTCGCTGTTCGTGAACGTCGGCATGTGGTTCGAGCGCTACGTGATCATCGTCACCAGCCTCGCCAACGACTTCCTCCCGAGCTCGTGGGATCAGTTCACGCCGACCTGGGTCGACATCGGCACGATGCTCGGCGCGTTCGGCCTCTTCTTCACGCTGTTCCTCCTCTTCTGCCGCTACCTCCCGATGATCGCGATGGCCGAGGTGAAGGCCGTCATGCCGCAGGCCGACCCGCACGGCGCCGGCGCAGGCAAGCACGGTCACCACCACCACTGATCCTCACGAAGCAACGTCCTCCACAAGGTCCAACCTCATGGCCTCGACCCTCACCACCCCCGAAGAAACCAAGACCGGCCCGGTCGCGCAGCCCGCAAAGCTGTACGGCCTGATCGCCGAGTTCGAGACTCCCGGTGACCTCATGGCCGCCGCCGAGAAGTGCCGCGACGCGGGCTTCAAGTACTGGGACTGCCACACGCCGTTCCCCGTGCACGGGCTCGACGGCGCGATGGGCATCCAGCGCACATGGCTTCCCATCTTCGTGTTCTTCGCGGGCATGACCGGCACCATCGTCGCGTTCCTGCTGCAGGCCTTCACGAACTCGTGGGACTACAACATCTGGGCGGGCGTGTGGGTGACGGGCTATCCGTTCCTCATCTCAGGCAAGCCCGCGATGAGCCTGCCCGCGTTCATCCCCGTGATGTTCGAGCTGACCATCCTCTTCTCCGCGCTCGCCTGCGTGAAGCTGATGTTCCTCTTCAACGGCCTGCCCTGGCTCTACCACCCACTCTTCAAGTCGAACCGCTTCCGCCGCGCGACCAACGACCGCTTCTTCATCTCGATCGAGGCGCGCGACCCGAAGTTCCTGCCCAAGAAGACGGAGGAGTTCCTCCGCTCGCTCGACCCCGTTGCCGTCGAGGCGGTGGAGGACTAACCGATGATTCCCAAGGCCCCACGCTGGATGCTCTTCACGGGCGTGCTCGCCGCACTGGCGCTCGCTGTCCCGCCGTTCATCATCGCGCGCGTCCGCGCGACGCCCGATGAAAACCGCGCCGTGCACATCTTCTTCGACATGGACTTCCAGCCGAAGTTCAAGCCGCAGACGCTGAATCCGCTCTTCGCCGACGGCCGCGCGCAGCGCACATCGGTGGTCGGTACCGTCGCGCGCGGCGAAAGCCAGCTCGACGCGCACCGCTTCGAGGGCGTGCTCGAGGGCAAGTGGGCCGACCGCCTGCCCGACGGCATGACGATGTCGAAGGAACTGCTCGAGCGCGGTCAGCAGCGCTACAACATCTACTGCAGCGTGTGCCACGGCTACGCCGGCTACGGCGACGGTCCTGTGAACAAGCGCGCGATGGAGCTCATGAGCTCGAGCGAAGGTCCCGCGAACGGCACGGCGTGGGTGCAGGCGAAGAGCATGCATGATCCGCTCGTGCGCGAACACGCGATCGGGCTCATCTACAACATCGCCACCAACGGCATCCGCAACATGGCCGGCTACGGCACGCAGATCACCGTCGAGGACCGCTGGGCGATCGCCGCCTACGTCAAGGCGCTGCAGTTCTCGCAGAACGCCTCGATGCAGGACGTTCCGCCTGAGCTGCGCGACAACATCAAGAAGGAGGCGAAGTGATGGGTCACGCCACCTCGCACGCGGACATCAGCGGACAGAACATCGCGCTTCCCGCGATGGCTCTGAACTTCCGCAAGCTCGCCCTCGGCCTCGCGGTCGTCGGCCTCGG
>Ga0315906_10011534_pt1 | contig 10299 bp, 7 predicted proteins | sample LakEriMetagenome_4_FD_203526 | JGI IMG/M metagenome (GOLD analysis project Ga0315906, IMG submission 203526) | Freshwater fungal communities from buoy surface, Lake Erie, Ohio, United States - Buoy 2 MA122 | ecosystem: Environmental > Aquatic > Freshwater > Lake > Lake biofilm | place: USA: Lake...
CGGGTACGGAGCGCAGCGCTCTCAGGCGCGCGGAGGGCTGCGGCCTCCTCTTCGCCGACGAGCGGGATGCACAGGTCGGCAAGGCTCATCGCCACCACCGCCTGGCTGGCCCAGTCCGCGACGGTGACGGGCGAGCGGTCGTCCTTCGAGATCCCCGCGAGGGCGGTGGAGGCGTGCACGAAGCGCGTGGCCCGCGCGGCTGCCTCGACGGCGCTCCGCATTCGATCGATGGTTGCGCTGTTCGTCATCATGCTTGCACTCATGCAGTCGCTCCGTTCTGCTGCATCTGGAACCACACGGCGACGAGCGTCACGGCGCCCGTCAGCAGCCCGAGCGGGATGCCGATCCTCATGTAGTCTGTGAACTGATACCCGCCCGGCGCCTGCACCATCATGTTGGTCTGGTAGCCGATGGGCGTCGAGAAGCTGGCGCTGGCGCCCACCATCACAACCATCGCGGCGAGCTTCGGGTCGATGCCCTGTGAAACCGCCGCGGCGAGGGCGATCGGGAAGACGAGCGCTGCGGCGGTGACATTCGAGAGCAGTTCCGTCAGAACGAACGTCGCGAAGAATATCGCGCCGAGCGTCGCGATCGGACTGCCTCTGCTCAACGCGATGAGCTGATCCGCAAAGAGCCGCGCGACCCCCGTCTTCTCGAGCGCCGCGCCGAGCGCCAGCGATCCAGCGATCACGAAGAGCAGCCGTACGTTCAGCGCCTTGCGCGCCTGGGTCGCCGTGCAGCAGCGGGTGACGAGCATCGCGCCCGCGCCCGCGAGCGCCGCGTGGAACATCTTGAAGCCGAAGGGCTCGAAGGCGGCGATCGCGATCACGGCGAGAAGAATGAGTCCCGCGATCCATGCGCGATCGTGGCGCACGGGTGCGGAGTCCTCGACGCGGCTCATGAGCAGGAAGTCGCGCGAGGTCGCGTGGGCGTTGAGGAACGCCTCCTGCGTCTCGAGGAGCAGCACATCACCAGCGCGCAGCACGACCGTGCCGAGCTTGATGTTGGTCAGGCGCTCGCCATTGCGGGAGACCGCGATCACCACTGCGTCGTAGACGTTGCGGAAACGCGATTCCTTGATGGTCTGGCCGATGAGCGGATTCGAGTCGGAGATGACCACCTCGACGAGGAAGCGCTTATGGCGCGCAGCGCCGAGCTTCTCGACCTGGTCGCCCTCCGCCGAGAGCCCGCGCATGCGGTGGAGCGAGACGACGGATCCCACGTCGCCGACGAAGAACAGACGATCGCCCTGGACGAGCCGCGTGTTCGGCTCCACGGGCGCGATCAGGTCGGTCCCGCGCTGGATCTCCGCGAGGTACAGCCCCTCGAGGCCGCGCAGGCTGGCGCCCTCGACGGTGTTTCCGGCGATGGGCGCGCCGGTGACGCGCATCTCGACCGCGTACGAGCGGGGGTCGATCCCCGCGAGGCTGGCGCTGCGGGTCTCAGGCAGCAGCCAGCGGCCGACCAGGAGGATGTAGGTGATGCCGATGAATGCGACCGGCACGCCGATCGGCGCAAGATCGAAGAGTGCGAAGGAGGGATGGCCCGCCTTCACCCACATGTCGTTGACGACCAGGTTCGTGCTGGTACCGATGAGCGTGCAGACGCCGCCGAGCGTGGCTGCGTAGGTGAGCGGGATAAAGAGCTTGCCTGGGGAGATGCGCGATCGCCGCGAGAAGTCCTGCACCACAGGGATGCACATCGCCACCAGCGGCGTGTTGTTGATGAACGCCGAGATGGCCGCGACAGGAACCATGAGCCGCACCTGCGCAGCGACGAGGCTCGAGGTTCGTCCGAAGAGCATCGGTCCGATCCACTGGATGAGCCCTGTCTCGATCACGCCTTGCGACACGACAAGCAGCAGCGCGATGGTGAGGATCGAGACACTGGCGAGCCCAGCGAACGCATCCTCCGGGTTGAGCACTCCGGTGAGCACCAGCAGCGTGATGCCGCCTGCCATGGCGATGTCGCTCGGAATCCGCCCGCGGATGAGCACCGCGAGCGTGACGCCCACGATGCAGATCGCGAGGATAGCGGGGGCGTCAAGCGGCAACGGCTCGGGTCCAGGTCCTAGTGTCCGATCGCGATGGGCTGGGCGGATGGCTTCGGCATTCGCGTGTACTGCGCGACCGCAGCGACGGCGGACTCCTGCAGCGCGCGCGCAGCGTTCAGATTGAAGGCACCTCCGCGCTGTTCATTGCAGAAGATGCTGTAGGCGATCGAGCGGCGGGTGTCGAGGTTGACGACCACGCCGGAGAGGGCGCTTGCGCCGTCGATGTAGCCACTCTTGCCGTACACCAGGAGATCTTTGCAATCGAGGTTCGCAAAGCGCTTCTTGAGCGTGCCCTCGCGGCGCGGCATGGCGAAGGAAGAGAAGTAGTCGGCGGCGCGGTCGCCGGAGTTCATGAAGCTGCGCATCCAGTGGACGGCAATGGTTGGGCTCATACGGCTCCGGTCGTCGAGTCCCGAGCCGTCGAGCATGGCGAAGCCAGCAGGAATAGGGCAGTCGGAGCCAAGGCGAGCCGCCACAAGCTGGGGGAGGACCTCTCTCGCGCGCTGCCAGGACCCGCTCACGAAGCCGGGTCCAACCGCTGCGCCCGTCGAGTTCGACTTCGCTGCGGCGATGCGCTTGGCGAGCGCCTCTGCGAAGAGGTTGTTGCTGAAGGTATTGGCGCCGTAGAGCACCGTCGAGAGCGGTGTGACGAGGACAGGCTCGATGACTCGGCCGTTGGCGGCAGGGTCTTGCGCGTTCGCCATGCGCCAGCCCGCGATGTGGACGCCTTCCTGAGTCAGCAGGCTGGTGATCATCGCTGCAGCGCAGGAAGGCGTGTTCTCGACTCGGGTGCTGTAGGCGGTGTCTCCCGGCGGAAGGACACCCTCGAGATCCAGCGCGAGGAGGTCGCCTGAACTGTTGACCTGAATCGCGAAGGTCGACTTCTTGGTCGATGCCGCAGTCGCCTTGTTGGAGTCGACCCGCCAGCGCAGCGGCGGTTCGATGCTGGTGATCCAAGGAGCCTTGCCCGCTCGACCGCTCACGTTGATGGTCGCCGCATTGCCGGCGATGTTGAAACCCCATACGCCGACGGCGTAGGTGCCTTGAGGCTCGTTGCTTCGCCACTTCGCGCTGTCGGCAGGGATGCGATCGTTGTCGAAGATGCGCGTGTCGAGCACAAGCTCATCCACATGGCGGACGTTGGCAAGCTTCAGCGCGTTCGCCCACTGATGGACGAGTGCAGCGACTGGATTCGCGACCGGGGGCTCGATCTTGGTGCGCAGCCTTTCCGAGAGGGCCTCGGTATGAAGAAGGGCTGGATCTCCAGATCCGACCAAGGTCAGGCGCGTGCGTCCGCCGCTCGTATCGAGGACGAGTTTGGTCTCGAATCGAAAGTCCGGACCAAGGACGTCGAGCGCGATACCTGTGGTCAGGATCTTGAGATTGCTTGCAGGCACGAAGAGCGCGTCCGCATTCCGCGCCGCGAGCAGCTGTCCAGCGGGCGCGTCGCAGTCCATCACGGCGTACCCGACGCGCATCTTCGAAAGCCCGGGATCCGATGCCAGCCGTGCGATCTCGCCAGCGAGATCGGCTGCGCGGGCTGTGCCCGTAAGCAGGGCGATTCCGAGAAACCATGTGATCCACCGCAGTCCTTGCGTCATTCGCTGCAACTCCTTTGCGCGGGCGTGCCCGACAGGGCGACAGAATATCGACCAATGCGGGCGGGTTCGATAAGCGGCAAGAAGATTGATCTTTGTAGGCGAGGAGGCGGTTTACTTGACAAGACCTGCATCAGGCGTACGTTCGACGCAGACAGCATTGAAAAAGAGTCCGCTGTCAGCACATCGTTCAACCCTTTGAAGGGACGCAAAAGATGAAGTTCACCGGTCTTGCAATCTCGGGCGCGCTTGTGGTTTCGGCGACCGCTTCGGCCAGCACGCTCACCCTCACCTACCTCGGACGGGGCCACTCGGTTTCGACGGGCGTCGCCTACAACAGCGCGCTGTCCTGGAACGGACGCCTCGCCAGTTCGTACCAGACCGTCACTGTGGGCACGCATCGCTTCGGCATCTACGGCCAGGAGCGCGTGACGTTCTGCGCCCAGCTCTTCGAGGGCGTCACCGTCGGTCAGCAGTACACGTTCGACGTGGTTGCGCCGTCGCAGGTCCCTGAGGCGAACAACCCGTCCAACCAGCCCGGGCCGATGGGCGAGATCAAGGCGACGCTGGTCAACGACCTCTACCGTCGCTACTACGCGGGTCTCTCGAGCGCTGCCCAGTACGGCGCGTTCCAGCTCGCCCTCTATGAGATCACCCACGAGAACCTGAGCGCCAGCTCTGCCGCCAGCGCGGTCAGCCAGCTGAGCCTCCACCAGGGCGCCTTCCAGGCCAACAAGAACGGCGGCATCTTTGCCGGCGCGTCGGCCATGCTGGCGTCGCTCGGTCAGGGCGGCTTCGGAACGATGGGTCCGGATCTCTCGGGTCTCATGCACGCGTCCGCCCAGGACCAGCTCATGGTCGTGCCCATCGGCGCGCCCGCCATCCTCGCTGGTCTCGGCCTCATCGGCGTCGGCGTCATGCGCCGCCGCATGAAGTAAACCGTTCGTTTCTGAATTCACATCGCATCGCATCGGTCGCCGGGATAACGGACGGCGGCCGTTGCGTTTTTGATGAAATCCCTCGCGCTCGGGGGATCGGACCGCCGAAAGATTCGCCGTGACGTCCATGACGAGGGATCAGCCCCCGGCGCAAACCGCCACGGAAACGGTCCGCGATCTGCGGGCTCGGTTCCGCGCTTCGGGGTCGCCGTCGTCGAGTCCGACCATCGAGCCGTTCATGCGGCTCGGAGCCCGTATCGACCCGATCGGGCTCGCGACCGTACTGACCTACGGATACTCGCTCTCGACCCGAACGGTGCTTGAGTCGGTGGAGGTGGATGCCATCGATGCCGCCAGGTTCGCCGACAGCCGGGTACCAAGCGATGCGGAGATCGTCGAGCTCGCCGTCGACGCCGTTCGTAGGCATCTCGATCTGCATGGGGCGCGTGGCGCACCGATCATCCTCCTGAGCGGCGGCCGCGACTCGCGGTTGATCCTGCTCGCGTCGCTCGCACTTGGGCGCCGGCCGCGCGCAGTGCTCACCCTCGACCAGCGCGGGGACCAATCCGATGCGGCGATCGCAGAACAGCTCGCAGCTGCGGTCGGACTGCGGGTGGAACGTGTCGCGACACAGGCCTTCTCGGGTCCCCGCGAGCTCGAGCGCCACCAGCAGCAGTCGTTCCAGTCGCTCGAGCACGAGTGGTTCCTCCCCCTCGCCTCCCGAGTTCGAACCCTTGGCGGCTCGGTGACCGATGGCATCGGTTCGGGCGTCCTTTCCACGGGCTCGCTGCTGGATGCGCAGGCGATCGCGCTTCGCAAGGAGCGTCGATACGACGCGCTGAGCGACTGGACCGCCAATCACGGCAGCCGGGTCTCCCAGGAGTTCCTCGACGCCGCCCGCGCGGAGGGGATCCCGCTCGCCGATCGCGACGCCGTCCTTCATGAATTCGCGGGCGTGATGAAGAGCCTCGAGTCCACGCCAAATCCCCTCGGCATGTACAGCCTGCTGCACTGGACGCGCCGCGGCATCGGCGCATCTGCGTACGGACTGCTGCCCGGGGACCGTGTCATCGCGCCGCTCTACGACGAGGCGCTGTGCCGGGCGCTTGCCGCGATGCCAATGGAGCGCGCTATGGCGCGCGACTGGCGTGAGATCGCGCTCGCATCGCTCGATCGTACGGGCGTGCCCTATGCGGTGCGGGAGGGCGGACGGCTTCCACGCTGGGCGCGGTATCCGCTTCGCACCATCCGTTCGAGGCTCGCCTGGATCGCATTCGTCCGCGGACTTCCGGCTCCGCTCGCGCGCCTTGCGCGCATCGCCGACCGAAGTCCCTGGCCACGGCAGACCTTCGACCGCGCGGCGGTCGGGCTTCTCGCGTCGCTCGATCGATCGACTGGCTTCCTCTCAGGCGGCGCGCGCGGCGGTTGAGTCGCTCCGTGCGCTGCGCCCGGTCACTGACTCGAGGTAGGAGAGCAGCTGTGCAGCCTGTGCGCGGCGGGTGAATTCCTGCGTCCAGTCGGCGCGTCGGGAGTGGGTGTACTCGCCCCTGCGCCACATCGCATGCATCTCGCACAGCTTCGCGGCGATGTCATCCGAGTCGACGGGGTTCGCGACGCGTGAACGGGGATCGCGCGAGATCCAATCGCGGGCATCGCCCTGCGGGCAGAGGCCGAGGATCGGACGTCCCGTGCCGAAGTACTCGTACAGCTTGCCTGGCACCATCCGCGCGCGCGCGCCCTTCGGCAGCCCGTGCATGGGAAGGAGCAGGGCGTCTGCGCCGGTGATGAACCGCGCGCTCTCGCTATGGGGGAGGTAGCCGAGCTGACGCACGCATGCGGCGCTACCTGTTTCCTCGATGATCAGCTGCGTCTCTGGTTCGCGCGGTCCCGCGATCTCGAGCAGGAAGTCCTGCCCGATGTCGCCAAGCAGTGGGTCCTCCCGCAGCGAGCGGATGGCTTCGAGCAGGAACAGTGGTGAGCGCCCGCGCTCATCGATGGTCTCGCCGCGCCCGCGCAGCATCGCGCGCAGGCGTCGGACAAGCGAGCGCTCGCGCATGAAGCGGCAGACGAACGTGCCCGCGAAGCGGATGCGGAACTTCTGCCCCTTCGGGACGTCGGGCTCGGCCGCGAAGTCGGATTCCTCCCAGCCGTTGGTGACGACGCCGTAGGGATGCTTGCCTCGTCTCGGGGCGAGCGCCTCCGCGGTCACGCGCGCGTGTGGCACGTTCATGATCACACCGTCGGCGGACTCGAGCGCGGTGCGCATGGTGTCGCGCGCGCGGCGCCACTCGAAGTGATGGCGGTACGTGTGCCAGCCATCGAGGGCCCAGGGATCCCGCAGGTCGAGGACCACGGGAATGCGGAACTCGTCGCGGAGCGCAAAGCCCGCCTGCGCGTGCTCGAACGGGCTGAGCGTGACCAGGATCACATCGGGTCGCTCGTGCAGGATCGCCGTGCGCGCCTCGCGCAGCAGCGCGTTCGTCCACGACTCGGCTCCTGTCTTGCGGGCGCGGCGTATCTTTGCGCCACCTGTGCGCGCGAGGAGCGATGTGTCGGACGGGTCGTATGCGCCACGGGTTGAGTCATCGATGTCGCGGGCGACGACGGTGATGTCCGCTCCGAGCGCAGGAAGGTGCTGGGCGAACGACGCGGGACGCTGGCTGCCAGCGCCGCCGTCGGGCGGGAAGTAGTGTGCGATGAGCAGGACGCGCATCAGCGGCCGCCTCCCAGTGGGCTCGTTGCCTGCGGCGGCTGCGGCGCGATGCGCTCCCACTGGCCGGTGCGCTCGTTCCATGCGCGGATCGGCCGGGCTGGCGCGCCGGCGGCCATCGTGAGCGGCGGAAGGTCGCGGGTGACCACGGAGTGGGCAGCGATCACGCAGCCATTTCCGATGCGGACGCCCTTGAGGACGGTCGCGCGCTCGCCGAGGAAGACGCCGTCCTCGATCACGGTCGGCGCTGCGAGCACGCCCTCCGAGACCTGATGGGGATCGAAAGGATTGCTGAAGTCATGGTCGTGATCGAGCACCGTGCAGCCGGACGCGAAGACGCAGTGGCGCCCAATGAGGACGCGCAGCGCTGAGCCAGCATGGAAGTCGTTGCCGATGTGGGTGCCCGAGCCGATCGTGAGTTGCGCTTGCCCGCGCTCAGTGCGGTGCGTCTCGAGGCGCGCGCGACGGCCGATGTTGACGTTGTCGCCGATGTTGAAGCCGGCGACGCCGTAGAACTGTGGATCCTTCCCGATCGACACCTTGCGACCGATGTGTCCGCCGCGCAGCCGAAGTCCCAGCGTACGGAGGGTGTAGACCAGGCGGTTCCACGCACGTACAGGCAGGAATCCACGGTCGTATTTGGTGAAGAGACGGACCTCGCCGGTGGACGTTGGAGTGTCGGCTGGCTTCACGGCAGTCTTCCTCGGCGGGGCTTCTCGGTGGACCGGTCCGTCGATCGGGGGCGATCCGGACAGGCTCGGAGACATCGGCGAAATCAGGGCATGACTCCTTCGGAAGACGCCGCCATGCGTGTGGTTGAAGTGCGGCGGAAGTACGCGGACCTGCCGGCAAGGGCATTCCATCCGTCACGACCGGACGTGAGACGGTGGGGTACGGGTGAGGAGCCGCTCCGCACCGCCTCGCTTTCGCGAACAGTCTCACGGGCGATGGCCGTGGGACCGATGACCTTTCGCCAGGATCCCAGCGGCATGGATTTCGCAGCGGAAACGTTCGACTACGTCAACCAGAACACCGTGCACCCCCTTGGGCTTGCGGCGCTGGCTGTGGCGTGCATGCTCGTGGCGCTCGGGCCGATCCGCCTCATCCCCCTCGTCCTGATCGGGCTTGCGGTCTACATCCCTTCGGCGCAGCGCGTCGTACTGGGCGGAGCCGACTTCCCGTTCCTGCGCCTCGTGATCCTCGTGGCCATCGCGCGCCTCTTCCTGGCCCATCGGCTGATGGTGTTCCGGATCGGCGCGATCGATCTCCTCGTCTTCGCGGGCGCCAGCGCAAAGCTCCTCCTGATGCCCGCCGTCACCGGCGACATGGGCATCCTGATCCAGCAGGTCGGCAGCGCCATCGACACCGTCGGCATGTATCTCGTGGCCCGCGCCACCATCCGATCGATCGAGGACATCACGGCGCTCGCGTCGCGGGCGTTCCTCGTCTGCCTACCCGTCGCGGCCGTGTTTGCCATCGAGCGCGCCACGGGACGAAACATGCTCAGCGTCTTCGGTGGGATCCCGCTGTTCACCGATGTACGAGAGGGGCGCCTGCGCTGCCAAGGCGCATTCCAGCACGCGATCCTCGCGGGCTGCTACTTCGTGGCGCTGCTCCCGCTTTGGCTCGCGCTGTGGCGGACCACGCCGCGCGCGCGCTGGATGGCCGCGGGCGGCGCGCTGCTGACCATCCTGATCGTCTTCACGACCGCATCGAGCACGCCAGTGGCGGCGCTGCTATTCGTTGCCTTCGCGTTCCTCGCCTATTCGTTCTGGATGCACCTGCGGCTGGTGTGGCTCGCCGCCATCGTCATGGCGATCGCGCTGCACTTCGTGATGGAGCGCGGCATCTGGCACGTGATCGCCCGCGTCGACCTTGTCGGTGGAAGCACGGGCTGGCACCGCTATCACCTGATCGAGCAGGCGATCAACCATCTCGGCGAGTGGTGGGCGGTGGGCACGCTCTCGACCCGGCACTGGGGCTGGGGGCTGCAGGACGTGACCAACCAGTATCTTCTCGAAGGAGTCCGCGGTGGCGTCTGGGCGATGTTCGCGCTGATGGCGACGATCGTGCTCGGTCTGCGTGCATGCGGATTCTGGCTGCGGCGCCTGCCGCCAGGCTCGGCGCATCATCTCGTGGTCTACGGGATCGGCGCGTCGCTCTTCGCGCAGGCAGCGATCTTCCTTGCCGTGAGCTACTTCGGCCAGAACACGATGATCTGGTACCTGACCATCGCGCTCGGGGCGTTCCTCGCCGAGAGCGCGTCCGTCGAGGTCGCGCGCACGCGCGCGGCGCAGGCACAGGCAATCGAGCGGGCGATGCCGATCGCCGGTGCCGCGGCGCGCTCGCACCGGTGATTCCCCGAGGAAGGCACTTGCAGCGAGCTGGTTCCATCTGTGCGGGCAAGCCCGAGAAGCGATCGCGGGACGCCTGAGAATCAACGTGCGGCGGCGCGAGAAACGTTGAAATTCAGCCGCGGAAGCGGGGTTTCCGACCAAGCCCGCCCGTTCGGGCGTCGATACAGAGACACGGAGGAAACCCGCACTTCCCGCAGGGGAGAGAAGCCATGAGTCCCATTTCGACCCCATCTGGGATCGCGCGCTCGGCCGTTCAGCTGTCGAGCGCCGCGTCACCCACGGCCGGTTGCTCGGCGCGTGTGGCGTTCGTGCTCGCTGGGCGCGGAGCGACGACGCGTACCGTGGCGCTGTCCACGGCGCTCGGGCTTCCGGTCGCCGCGCTTCCCATCAACTCCGAACGAAACCTCGTCGAGTGCTGGGTGAAGCGCATGGCGGAGGGCGGCTTCCGCGGGCACGTCGTGCTTGCGATCACCAGCGAATCGGAGCGCGCGTTCTACTCGGCGCTGCAGGCGCCGCCAGGAATCACGCTGCAGGTGCAGGTCGATACGTCGGGGCACCGTGGCGCAGGCGGAACGCTCGGCGATCGATGGAACGAGCTCGTGGATTCGCTCGACGCGCAGGGTCGCGCTGGCGGCGCCATCGT
>Ga0315906_10011536_pt1 | contig 10299 bp, 10 predicted proteins | sample LakEriMetagenome_4_FD_203526 | JGI IMG/M metagenome (GOLD analysis project Ga0315906, IMG submission 203526) | Freshwater fungal communities from buoy surface, Lake Erie, Ohio, United States - Buoy 2 MA122 | ecosystem: Environmental > Aquatic > Freshwater > Lake > Lake biofilm | place: USA...
ATTGCATAAATGCTTGCACAACCACTTAATGGCTCTTATTTTGGCTATTTCAACAAAATAATTGGAACCGATTCCTAAGTGAAAATTGAATTTACTATCGATTAAATCTTTAATTATTAGCTCATGGAATGTCGAAAGTAAAATACCAATCTCTTGCCAGGTATTTGCTCCAATTTGCTGTAATTCAAATCCGTTTAATAAAAAGTTTCGCAATTTTATTTCATGAGTAACATCTGTAATAGGATCAATGAATATGTCAACATTTGAAATTCCATTATCCTTCAAGAACTTATCGAGTGAACTTCTTTCATCTCCATTTGAAATTATAATTCGCGTGTAGATATATTCAAATTGTATTCCATGAAATAATTTGAACCAATGTGTTTTCGAACCATGAATAACAAGAAATAAACTGTCAGCACCAAGCATCAAAGCTTTTAAGCAGGCTTGATTGGCAAGAACTTCGTCTTGAACATCTATTTTAAAACAGTTTTTCCATTCATTGAAACTTCTTTGATCAACAGATGAATATGAATTGTTAGCTACTGCTGAGATGTCAAATTCAATTTCTTCAATTTCATTTTTATAGTTTATCCGATCACTATTTTCCTTGAGCTCAGTTGTTATTTTATTAATCCATAATTCTCGTTCAGGTATCTTGAATTGAAAATCCATAGCTATTTTTTGAATGGTAAGTCAAAGATACAATTCTTGTTTAGACACTGAATTGAAAAGATTAAAAATTAAATTTAGATTAACTTGAGTTCAAAATTCATCTTGGATTCTAACTTTCATTAATTTTGAAAGATTTGTATTTATTTTGGATGAGAGTTTTTTTTCTTCTGTTTAACTGTTTATTTATTCTAACAGCTTGTGGCTTGAATGCGAATCAAGAAAAAACGCTTAATTCAGCTGTTGTAAAGTATTTATTTGCGGTTAATTCGAATTTAAAATTATCACGAGCATCTTATACGCATCCATCTGTGTTGAAATATTATAAAAGCAAAGGAAACGATCAATTCAAGAACTATTTTTTGAAAGAAGAAATGATTTGGACGGATTTTGTTATTGGTAGAATTGAGTCGGAAGAGAATTATGTGCATGTTGAGTTGAAAATTGCTTTGAAAAAAGATGAATATTCGGAACCTGTGAAAAAAAGAAATTCCATATTTGCAATTAGTGAGGATTCAGGTTCAACCTGGTTTTTTGTTGAAAATGAAGATTACAACTTAACCAGTGGCGTTAATTTCAAGAGATTAATAAAATGATTCGAGTTTTACTTTTTTGTTTTCCAATTTTGCTAAGCTCGGCACTTGCTCAAGGTTGGCAACCTATGGGAAGCAGATCAATGGCATTGGGAAATGCGAGCGTTGCGTTAAACGATGTTTGGGCATATCACCATAATCCAGCTGCACTAATAGGCATTAAAAATCTTTCATTTGGAGTTTCCTATGAAAATCGGTTTTTATTGAAAGAGTTGCAATCCCAAGGATTTGTTGTTGCTTATCCTTTTAAAAGGAGTGTTTTTTCAATTGGTGGGCAAACGTTCGGTTATACGAATTTTCGAACGTATCGATCTGGTTTTGGCTATGCATTGGCGTTAACTGATTTTTTGTCAATTGGAGTTCAACTTAATTATCACCTTGTTCGATTACCACAGGCTTATGGTCGTCATCAAACGGTTACAGCAGAATTTGGTGCAATGGCAAAAATTACCGACAACTGGCACCTTGGTTTTAGTATATTGAATTTAACAAGAAATGAACTATCTAGTTATCAAGAAGATCGTTATACAAGTGCTTTAAGGCTAGGAACGAGGTATGAGGTTTCAAATAAAGTGTTGATTTTAGGCGAGATTGAAAAAAATGTTGATTTTCCTATTCGTTTTAAATCAGGTGTTGAATACGAACCGGCAAAAAACATATACGTTCGTGGAGGGTTTGGAACAGCTCCAATTGAATTTTCATTCGGGTTCGGATATCATTGGAAAGGTATTTATAAGTTAGATCTTGGTTCCGCTTATCAGCAGATTATTGGTTGGTCACCTAATTTGAGTTTTACCGTTCAAATGAAATGATGCTGAAATGTCTGCTTTTGATTATTGTCTTTTTCTGTTTTGGTGTTTTAAATGCTCAAGATAAAGGGGAGATTATTCAACAGCGTATAGAATTTATTTCGGAGCAATTGCAATCAGAAAATTTAGATTTGACAAATATTATTGAGCAACTTAATTTCTATTTTGATAATCCGATAAATCTAAATGCGACTCAAGGACAGGAGTTGGAAGAATTGATTTTACTTACAGAGGTTCAGATAAATGATTTAATTCTTCACCGAAAAGCATTCGGGAATTTTATTTCAATTTACGAATTACAAAGTTTAGAATATTGGGATTTGAATACCATTCAATTAGTTCGTCCATTTATTCGTATTGATGATCGTTTAGATAATTTGCACATTACTTTTAAAGAAGCCATCAAACAAGGTAAATTCGAACAATTCATTCGCTATCAACCGATGATTGAAAAAAAAGCGGGGTATGCAAATGTTCCAGATTCCATCCTTAAAACATCGAACAAATACTACTATGGAAATGGAGATCGATATTACACACGTTTTCGATATACTTATAAAACAAATATCAGCATAGGATATACCTGTGAAAAAGATGCTGGGGAACAGTTTTTCAGAGGAGCTCAAAAAAACGGTTTTGATTTTTATTCAGCGCATGCTTTTTTTAAAGGTGGTAAATATTTAAGATCTGCTGTTTTGGGAGATTATCAAATTCAAATAGGGCAGGGGTTGAATCTTTGGTCGAGTTATGCTTTTGGGAAAACCGCTGATATAGCCACTATTAAGCGCAATGCTAATCCAATCCGACCTTATACAAGCGTAGACGAATCTCGTTTTTTAAGGGGTGCTGCTGTTGATTTAGCATATAAAAACTTCGGATTGACTGTGTTTGGTTCTCGTAAGAAAATTGATGCGACTGCATTAGCCGATTCCACCTACGATGATTTGGAGTTTATTTCAACTATCGATTTGTCTGGTCTGCATCGAACAAATGCTGAGATTTCCAAAATAAATGGTTTAACAGAATTTATTACTGGAGCGAATTTGCGTTATTCCGCTGCCAGTTTAAAAATTGGTTCTGCTTTTGTTTATCAGGGGTATGATCGAGTTTTTGACAAACGAACCGAAGTATACAACCAATTTGATTTCAGAGGAAAAAGTCGTGTTTCTTTAAGTGGAGACTATAATTACACATTTAAAAATTTGAATTTATTTGGTGAAGTTTCAAAAGTTCTAAATTCAGATATCCAAAATGGACTGGCAATGGTTCATGGAGCAATGATATCAATTGATTCGCGAGCGAGTATAGGGCTATTGTATCGAAATTATGCTACAGATTATCAAACTTTTTACAATGCAGGTTTTTCCGAAGGAAGTAATACGCAAAACGAGAAAGGACTTTATGCAGGATTAAAACTGAAAATTAATTCTAAATGGTCATTAAATGGGTATGCCGATTTATTTCAATTTCCTTGGATGAAATATTTGGTAGATGCTCCTTCGCTTGGACATGAGTTTTTAATTCAACCAATTTACAAGCCAAACAAAATCTTTGAAATTTATGGTCGTTTCAGACAACAATCTCGTCAGCGGAATAGTCGTGATTCTGATGAAACCGTTACCGAAATCGAAGATGTAATCCAGCGAAGTTATCGGTTTAATCTTTCATATACCGTCAGTGAATTCTTTACCTTAAAAACGAGAATCGAGTATGTGACAATTAATCGTTTAAGTAACGCGCCTGAAAAGGGATTGTTGATGACGCAGGATTTGATATTCCGACCAAAGAGTTTTCCTTTAGATATTGCATTAAGGTATGCTCTTTTTGATACAGATAGCTATGACACTCGGATTTACTCATTTGAAAATAATGCACTTTATGCTTTCGCAGTCCCAGCCTATTATTATCAAGGAAATCGGGCATATATACTACTTAGATATTCATTTTTGCGTCGTTTTGATTTGTGGGTGCGATATGGATATTTTTTATACAATAATCGTCAATCAATTAGTTCTGGAGCAGAAGAAATTCAGGGTTCTAGGAAAACGGATTTACTTATTCAACTTAAGATTCAATTTTAGACTTCAAATCCCTATATTTTTTTTCGTTCCTATTTCTTCAGATATCGAGTTATCCTTGTAACTTATTGAATATTAGAAAGAATATTTATTCAATTTGAGTGCTTAGGTCATCTTAAAGGAAAGATTTTCAAAAAAAATCTTTTAACGAGTTGTTACAATCGAAAAAATATTGCGTTAATACATTCAAAGAGACTGCAAGCTCTTGAAATCTCCAAGTAGAAAACTATAAAACCAATAAAAATGGCAACAAATTTCGCGTACCATCAAAGTGGGTTAGTTCTTCAGGAAGAATTAATCATTATCGAAAAAGCAAAATTAAATCCACAATTTTTTGCGCCTATTTATGAAAAGTATCACAATTCTATTTTTCGTTATGTGCATAAACGGGTTGATGAAGCAGAGATCGCCAATGACATTACATCTTGTGTCTTTGTAAAAGCATTGAGTGCTTTAAATAAGTATGAATTTCGAGGTGTTCCTTTTTCATCTTGGCTTTTTCGAATTGCAAAAAGTGAACTTTATCAATCTTTCCGTGACAAAAAAGCTAACAGAACAGTAAATATTGATTCAGTTACAATTGTCAAAATGGTTGATGAATTTTGTGACGATAACAAAGAAGAAAATCGTCAAGAGTTATTAAAAAATCTATCGCTATTGAAAGAAAAGGAACTTCAACTAATTGAATTGCGTTTTTTTGAAAAGAAGTCCTTTAAGGAAATAGGAAATATACTTGGGTTAACGGAAAATAATGTGAAAGTCAAAACATTTCGAGCAATCTCAAAATTAAGAAAGAAGTTCAATTTGCAGAAATAAGATTGATTCAGAAATAATTTAGAAAAATCATTAATTTCTCTGTCTTAATCTTCGTTAAAGCTTATTTTGGAATAAAATCAATGGATGAATTATTTTTATTGATGGGAGCTTAATTGCTAAATTCTTTGATTATTTTTGATACTTCAATTTTAATTCGATTATACCAATATATCAAATAAAGGAAATTAAGATTTTACAACTTTCACAAAAAATCTTTGCAGTTACAATATTTTATCTTAATTTCGTGAGTCATTTTGCCTAACCTGCATTCATGAAAATAAAAATTCTTTTTATAATAGTCGTTAACCTTCCATTGATGGTGCTTGCTCAGCATACCAATTTCAATACACAACGAAATTGGTCTTTACACAAAAGGGAGCTTCAAATTGGTATAGGTGCCACCCAGTTTAACGGAGATTTAGGTGGTTCTGTTGGTGTTGGAAGAGACTACAGTTTGAGGGATATTGATATTGAAGCCACAGGTTTAGCCTTATGGCTTGGTTATCGTCAGCGATTTCATCCATATTTTGCCACTACGTCAAGTTTGTGTATATTTCAATTGAGAGGAAACGACAAGTGGTCTGAAGAACCGACGAGGTTTAATAGAAGTCTTAACTTTACAAGTTTAAGCTTTGAAGTTCAACAAAGACTAGAGTTTATATTCGCGGCAAATGAAAAATTTGGTTCAATGTTCAATCTGCCAGGTAATTATTCTAAGAAAAGCAGAAGTCAGCAATATTATGTATTCGCTGGTCTTGGTTTGTTATATTTTAATCCGAAGTCTGAATACATTGATGGAAAAATGGTTGCGTTAAGGCCATTAAAAACAGAAGGTCAATCTTCTATGTATAGTCCGCTTACCCTTACAATTCCTGCCGGAATTGGTTTCAGAATGGGTGTTTCACGAATGTGGCGGGTTGGGCTGGAATTAGCCTACGTGAAGACGTTTTCAGATTACGTAGATGATGTCAGCACGAATTACGCAAATCCAAACGATTTATCATCTCCAGAAGCCATTTATTTTTCAAATCCAGCGTTGGGAAGTACTGCTTACATTCCTGGTGAGAAACGTGGCGATCCGAAACATAAAGACGCCTATTATCACGTTAATTTGATTGTAACTAGAAATTTGACTTATAAGGATTACGGTAAACAACGTAAGAAATATAACCTAAAGTCAGCAGGTCGATATAAAGTTTAAGATATTCCAGGAAAAAGCGAGTTTTTAGCTCGCTTTTCTTTTTTAACTTTGTTTATGTATTCAATCATTCGGAAAATTCTATTTCTATTTGATGCCGAAAAAGTTCATTATTTTTCTATCAACTCGCTGAAATTTATTTTAAAATTACCATTTGCTAAATCTATTTTTAAGAATTATTTCTGCATTGAAAATACTGCTTTAGAAAGAAATATTTTTGGATTAAAATTCAAGAATCCCGTTGGTCTCGCAGCAGGATTTGATAAAAATGCAACAATGTTCCATGATTTAGAATATCTGGGTTTTGGATTCATAGAAGTCGGGACAGTAACCCCAAAACCACAGGAAGGAAACGAAAAACCACGATTATTTCGTCTAAAACAAGATTATGCAATTTTGAATCGAATGGGATTCAATAATGATGGATTGAGTGTCGTTAAATTGAGATTAAAAAATAGGAAGAAAAGTGGTTTAATTGTTGGTGGAAATATTGGCAAGAACAAACTTACTCCGAATGAAGAAGCAATAAATGATTATAAATTGGCTTTTGAAGAACTTTTTGAATACGTAGACTATTTCGTTGTCAATGTTTCTTCTCCAAATACCCCCAATTTACGTGCTCTTCAAGAAAAGGGGCCACTCATGAAAATTCTTTCTGAATTACAATTACTTAATTCACAAAAAAGTTTCTCGAAACCTATTTTACTGAAAATTGCTCCCGACTTGAGTAACGAACAATTAGATGACATTATTGACATAGTTCGAGACACAAAAATAGCTGGGGTAATTGCCACTAATACAACCATTAATCGAAGCGAACTCAAAACAGACTTAAATTTAGTAGAATCCTTTGGAGTAGGAGGGATTTCAGGTAAACCGCTCACAAATCGTTCGACCGAAATAATACGGTATTTACATGATAAATCAAATGCAGCATTTCCAATAATTGGTGTAGGAGGAATTCATTCACCTGAAGATGCTATTGAAAAGTTAAAAGCGGGAGCTTCACTCATTCAGTTGTATACGGGATTTATTTATGAAGGCCCGAGTTTAATTAATCGAATAAACAAAGAAATAATCAAACAAGGATTAAATGGATAAGTTAAAATTGATTGAATGTCCTAGGGATGCCATGCAGGGAATGCACGATTTCGTTCCGACAGAAATTAAAACGGAATATATCAATTTACTTTTGAATTGCGGTTTTGATACTATTGATTTTGGAAGTTTCGTTTCTCCGAAGGCGATTCCTCAAATGCGAGATACTGCTGAAGTTTTGAAAGGACTTAAATTAAATAAGCAAACAAAGTTATTAGCAATAATCGCCAATGAACGAGGGGCTGAAGATGCATTATCATTTGAGGAAATCGACTATCTTGGTTATCCTTTTTCAGTTTCTGAGGTGTTTCAGATGCGAAATACTAACTCAACCATTGAACAATCATTAGAGCGAGTTGAGAAAATTCAAAATTTGGTTGAAACGAAAGGGAAAAAATTAGTTGTATACTTATCAATGGGTTTTGGGAATCCATATGACGAGGAATGGAATCCGGAAATTGTTTTAAAATGGGCTAAAATACTCAATGAGAATATGGGAATTGAACTATTGGCACCATCAGACACAATTGGGTGTGCAAGTCCTGATTCAGTTCATAGTCTGTTCCAAACATTGATCCAAGAGATGAATATGGTTGAATTTGGTGCTCATTTGCATGCTCGAAAGGAAAACGTTTGTGATTTGTTAGAGGCTGCCTATTCTGCTGGATGTCGTAGGTTTGACAGCGCAATTAAAGGATTTGGTGGTTGTCCGATGGCAAAGGATGATTTGACAGGAAATATGCCAACTGAAGTCGTATTGAATTTCTTTTCAGGCCAAAAAATTGAAACAGGAATTAATTTGTTGAATTTTGAGAAAGCTTTTGAATTTTCTTCTAGAATTTTTAATGTTTAATGATGCTTTCTTTTAACGTAATTTGAAATAAATGAATAAGCATAAGAAGATAATTGGTTCCGTTTTAATGATTTTAGTCGGTGGAATCATTGCCATGTTTTTTTTGAAAAACAGCTCTGAAAGACCAATTGATGATACGCATAAAGATCAAAATAATATTCCTGAAATTATCGAGATTTCGACCGATTTTAGTTTGAACGAATTTAATTTAGGAGACGAAAAAAAAATACTCAAAGAACTAAAGATTTGTGATTCCACAATGAAAGATGATAACAGTCTTGAACGTCCATCTTGTTCGCCACGTTTTTTTCGATTTTTTCCGCTTAAATATAAAAAATCATTAAATGAAGGTTTCATTTTACTTGTGCGCTCAGGTGTAAATGGCTTTCCGGTTCGAAGACTTTTGGTTTTTGAAAGAGCGAATGGAAAATTAATAAATACAAATCGATTTATTGGCTATATAATTGAAAAGAGAAAACAAGCGAATGGTTATGATGATATTGTCATTCGTTTTTTTGAGAGGTATGAAAATCAGAAATATTTTTACCACTGTTTGTACTCCTGGAAAAATGGAAAATACGAATTCGTGCGTTGTGAAGAAATCAATAGTGAACGAATAAAACCAGAGTTGGTTGATTCGGTATCGGTGGAGGTTCAAAAAATATTGAATGAAAAAAACCTCGTTTATTAGAGTAGTTCTTATTGGATTAATTTTTTCTCTATTTGCATGCGTTAATCAAGATGTGAATCAAAAAGTAGATTTCACCTATTCCTTTTGTGATGGAAACAGCAAAGTTTGGATGGTTAATTCAGTTTTCAGAGGAGAAGATTTTATCGAATCTCGAAGCAATTTAACGTCAAAAGTTTTTGTATTTTACAGTTCTGGTCAATTCATTTACGGTAATTTAGTTGATTTATTTAACAAAGAATTTGAGAAAGGAACTTATAACTTGGAATCTGAGAGTAATTATTTGGAAATGAATTTTAAAAATCGAAAATGGACTTATCTTTTTGATTTCAAAGATGAAAATCACCTCATTCTTAGACCCGAGAAAAGTTCCGATTCTGATTTGACTTTTGAATTAATTCCATTTCCTGAACCAATTTAGAATTTTTCATAGGCACCCAATCCGAAAAGTGCAAAATCATACTTTGCTGGATCAATTGGGTCGAATTCCCTGAGTCTTGAAATTAGTTCTTCATTTGTTTGCCATGAAAATTGCTTAGTTGAAATCAAATCTAATTTTGTTGCAATATTTCCTGTATGTACATCCAACGGAATCATTAAAGACGAAGTTTGAATTGACTTCCAAAGTCCAAAATCAACTCCTTTCATATTTGAGCGAACCATCCATCGAAGAAACATGACCAATCGTTTTGATGCCGATCCCGAAAGTGGGTTCGAAATGTGTTTTTCACTTCTTTTTTCGTGTTCAACCTCTAAAAATATAGTTCTGAAATTTGAGATTTTACTTAATAGTTGAGTGTCAGTCGAATGAAAGGCGTTTTCTAGTCCATTATGTTTTTCATAAATATTTTTAAGTGAAAGAAGAAAAAAAGTCAAATCAGACCCATTAAACGTGCGATGAACAAAATTCAGCTCTTTTTCAGAAAAATTCAGGATAAAATCATGAGGTTGAAATTCCATTATTTGCAGCAGCTTTTCTCCGCTTTTAATGATGCTTTTTCTGTTGCCCCATGTTATAGTTGAGATAAGAAAGGCACATATTTCGATGTCTTCTTTCTTTTGAAATTGATGTGGGATTTGTATAGGATCGTCCTCTATGAATTTGTGATTTTCGTAAAAATCGGCTTTAAAATCGAGAAAGTCTTTGAGCTCCTGATTAGTCATTTTATTGGTTAACAAACCTTCCATCACGCATAACTAAGCTCCGGTCGGCCATTTGAGCTAGTTCTTCGTTGTGAGTAACGATGACAAATGTTTGTTTGTATTCATCGCGCAGCTGAAAAAATAGTTCGTGTAATTCCCTAGCATTTTTGGTATCCAAATTACCAGAAGGTTCATCTGCGAAAATAATTTTCGGGTTGTTGATTAATGCACGACAAACTGCTACTCGTTGTTGTTCTCCACCAGATAATTCAGCTGGTTTGTGTTGACTTCGATCTTCAATTCCGAGTTTAACAAGTAATGGTCGAGCAAGTTCCTCCGCTTCTTTTTTCG
>Ga0315906_10011538_pt1 | contig 10298 bp, 10 predicted proteins | sample LakEriMetagenome_4_FD_203526 | JGI IMG/M metagenome (GOLD analysis project Ga0315906, IMG submission 203526) | Freshwater fungal communities from buoy surface, Lake Erie, Ohio, United States - Buoy 2 MA122 | ecosystem: Environmental > Aquatic > Freshwater > Lake > Lake biofilm | place: USA...
TGTGCCAGCCGCGTATCTAATTGATCCGATATGGTTGTTGCCATGAGACTTACTGACTTCTGGGATCGCATGGAGCAAGCCCTTGGCGCTGCCTATGCCAGGTCCTGGGCAGCTGATTTTCATGTCCCGAGTTTGGACGGGCGAACCGTAGATCAGGCGCTTTCCCAGGGTGAAGATGCCCAGACGGTCTGGCGGGCAGTCCACCAAACCCTTGATTTGCATCCAAAATATCGGTAATCGACGACTTCGGCGTGTCGAATAGCCATTCGAACAGGTGTTCGATAACGTACTACTGCGAGCACAAACAAGTGCCCGATAAAGCGCAAGGCCAGGCACGGGCTCCAAATCTAGACTCCACAGGATTCCGCGACACACAGGCCGACCCGCTTTTAGGGAAACTGTCGTAGGTCGCAACTAACGTGTCGGTTCTAATCAAAAAGAACCGAAAACCGGTCTTAACCAGACTCATAGGAGATACGAAATGGCAAGTGCAAAATCCGCAAAAGAGCCAACAGCTCGCGAGACCTCAGACCGCGACAAGGCGCTTGATACTGCGCTAGCTCAAATCGAACGCCAGTTCGGCAAGGGCTCAATCATGAAGCTCGGCCAGGAAGATCGCGTTCCAGTTGAGGCCATCCCAACCGGTTCGATTGCATTGGACATCGCTTTGGGTATTGGCGGCCTGCCACGTGGTCGCGTAGTTGAAATCTACGGTCCAGAATCTTCCGGTAAGACCACACTTGCACTTCACGCGATCGCAAACTGCCAGGCTCTTGGTGGCATCGCAGCATTCGTTGATGCTGAGCATGCATTCGATCCTGAGTATGCAAAGAAGCTTGGTGTCGACATCGACAACCTTTTGGTTTCCCAGCCAGACACTGGTGAACAAGCACTTGAAATCGCAGACATGTTGATTCGCTCCGGCGCATTGTCACTTATCGTTATCGACTCAGTTGCAGCCCTTGTGCCACGCGCTGAAATCGAAGGCGAAATGGGCGATAGTCACATGGGTCTTCAGGCTCGTTTGATGTCACAGGCACTTCGCAAGATCACTGGTGCGCTTTCAACCAACAACACAACCTGTATCTTCATCAACCAGTTGCGCGACAAGATCGGCGTAATGTTCGGAAGCCCTGAAACCACAACCGGTGGCAAGGCATTGAAGTTCTACGCATCAGTTCGCCTAGACATCCGTCGCATCGAAACTTTGAAGGACGGTACCGAGCCAGTTGGTAACCGTACGCGCGTCAAGGTTGTTAAGAACAAGGTCGCACCACCGTTCAAGCAAGCTGAATTCGACATTCTTTATGGCGAAGGCATCTCACGCGAAGGTGGCATTTTGGACATGGCTGTCGAAGAAGGTTTAGTTCGTAAGTCCGGCGCCTGGTACACCCATGATGGTGACCAGTTAGGTCAGGGCAAGGAAAATGCTCGCAAGTACCTAAAGGACAACGCAGGTCTAACTAACGATCTAGAGCGTCAGCTTAAGGAAAAGAAAATGGCTGCTGCAAAGCCAGAACTAGCAGTAGTGCCAGTTTCAATCGATGATGACGAAGAAATGCTAGAAGAGGATTAATTCTTCTCGCTCTCTAAATCAGTTCTAAAACGAATGGACGCCTCGGTGGATACTAAGCCAAGTCTTCAAGACTTAATTAGTGCCACCGAGGCTGTTTCATCTGCATCAGCAAATGATGCGCATTCCCAAGCTCGTAACATCGTGCTAAATCAGCTCAACTTCATGCCACGTTCTCGTAAGGAACTGGAAACTGCCTTAGCAAAACGTCACATCGAACCTGATGTTGCCAAAAGCGTGTTGGATCGGTTTGAAGAAATCGGCATGGTCGATGACGCTGCTTATGCTGAGCTACTAGTCCGTTCTCGCTGCAACACCAAACGCGTCTCACGCAGCGTGCTTCGTCAACAGCTTCGTCAAAAAGGTGTGAACCAAGAGATCATTGAAGAGGCGTTACTGGTTGTCTCAGACGCAGATGAACTGCGTATGGCTACTGAACTAGTGGAGCGCAAAGCTCGCGCTATGTCCCGCCTAGAGCCTGAGGTTCGCAAACGTCGGTTGTTTGGCTTGTTGGCCCGAAAGGGTTACAACACTTCAATTGCACTTCGGGTAATTCAAGACCTAGAAGCTGCAGACTTCAAAGGCGCTGAAGTCATGTCAGATCTTTCTTAAGTCGTTTCACTGAATTTAGGACCTCCCAAAAAAGCCTAGAATTGCCTAGTGAGTTCATCCAATACCGCCAGCACTTACGAGGTGCGCACTATGGGTTGCCAGATGAACGTGCACGACTCTGAGCGATTCGCAGGCCTCTTGGATGCTGCCGGATACACTGCAGTCCCAGAAGGTCAGCAGCCTGACATTATCGTTTTCAACACCTGCGCAGTTCGCGAGAATGCATCCAACAAACTTTATGGCGCACTTAGTCAGCTAGTTCCAATCAAGGAAAAGAATCCAAAGCTCCAGATCGCGGTCGGGGGATGCCTGGCTCAAAAAGATCGTGGCGACATCATTAGGCGCGCACCTTATGTCGACGTAGTCTTTGGAACTCACAACCTTGATGCGTTGCCGATCTTGTTGGAACGCGCTCGTGTTGAAAAAGACTCACAAGTTGAGATTCTGGAATCCCTAGACGTTTTCCCATCAACCTTGCCAGCTCGTCGTGATGCTGCACATTCGGCTTGGGTGAGTGTCAGCGTTGGCTGTAACAACACTTGCACGTTTTGTATCGTCCCTGCACTAAGAGGCCGCGAAAAAGATCGCCGCCCAGCTGACATCTTGAACGAAATCAAAGTTTTAGTTGAGCAAGGCGTACTTGAAGTAACTCTGCTTGGCCAAAACGTAAATGCTTATGGTGTTGAGTTCGGCGATCGCAATGCTTTCTCAGACCTACTTAAAGCTTGCGGCGAAATTGAAGGGCTAGAGCGTGTTCGTTTCACCAGTCCACACCCTCGCGACTTCACCGACAATGTCATCGAAGCCATGGCAACTACATGGAACGTAATGCCACAACTTCACATGCCACTGCAATCTGGCAGCGATCGCATTCTGCAGGCCATGCGTCGCTCTTACCGTCAAGACAAATACTTAGGCATCATTGAGCGCGTTCGTGCCGCGATGCCCGATGCCGCAATCACAACTGACATCATCACTGGGTTCCCAGGTGAAACTGAAGAAGACTTCCAGCAGACCTTAGAAGTGGTTCGCCAAGCTCGCTTCTCAAGTGCTTTCACATTCCAATACTCAAAGCGTCCTGGGACGCCAGCAGCAACTATGGATCACCAAGTTCCACAAGAAGTCATTCAAGATCGCCATGAGCGCCTGGTTGAATTACAAAACTCAATTGCTTGGGATGAAAACAAAAAGTTCATCGGTAAAGAAATTGAAGTCATGGTCGCAACTGGCGAAGGCCGTAAAGATGACAGCACTGGTCGAGTTAGTGGTCGCGCTCGTGACTTCCGCCTAGCTCACGTCACTCGCACTGACATTCACGGCGTAGAACACAAACTTCGTCCCGGCGATGTTGTAGTTGCTGAAGTTACCCACGCAGCGCCATTCCACTTCTTGGCCGACAAACTTATTTCAGTTCGTAAAACTGTTGCTGGCGACAACTATGAAGCCGGACAAATGCCAACAACTCCAGGAACTGATGCTGGCGTAATGCTGGGAATGCCAAGCATTCCAGTTCGATAGTTCAGGCAATACCGTGCAACCAGTATTTGTCATCCTCGGCGCAACTGCAGTCGGCAAAACAGAGTTGTCTTTGGATCTTGCTGAATTAATTGATGGCGAGATCATAAACGCTGATTCGATGCAGCTTTACAAAGGCATGGACATCGGAACTGCGAAGCTTCCGCTAGCTGATCGTCGTGGCATCCCACATCACATGCTTGATGTTTTGGACGTAACCCAAATGGCAAATGTGAATGATTATCAAGTTGCTGGTCGCAAAGTTATCGACGACATTCACGCCCGAGGTAAGCGAGCAATCGTTGTTGGGGGATCGGGACTGTTTATTCAAGCCCTGCTCGAAGACATGCAGTTCCCACCAGGGGATGCCGATGTTCGAGCTCGACTAGAGCAAGAATGCGAAGAACTAGGACTCGCTGCGCTCTACAAACGCTTAATGGATTTCGATCCAGAAGCTGGAGCCAAAGTTAATCCAGCAAATGCTCGTCGCGTGATCCGCGCGCTTGAGGTAATTGAAGTTACTGGTCAGGCTCCAGTCACATCACTAACGGCTTTGCCAGAAATCGTGCCAAGTATTCGAGTTGGCCTGCGCCGAGAGCGCCCTGAACTAGATGAACGAATCACAAAGCGAATTGGCTTGATGTGGGAACAAGGTTTAGTCGATGAAGTTCGCGACCTAGAGACACAAGGTCTGCGCGAGGGAGTTACCGCTCGCAAAGCTCTCGGGTACGCCCAAGTCCTTTCTGCCTTTGATGGCGAGTTCACATTAGAAGAAGCTCCCGAGCGAACCATGATCGCAACGCGTCAATTCGCACGTCGCCAAGACTCATGGTTTGGCAGGGATTCAACGATCCTTTGGCATGATGCGAATTTGCTAACTGCCCAAGATGTGGTTGTGCTCCAGGCTTAACCCCAGGCCAGCCTTTCCAACAGGCTGTTTCATAGCCCCGCGATAGAATTTAACCAATGACAACTTCTGGTGTGCCGTTTCGCAAAGGCCATGGCACAGGCAATGAATTCATCTTGGTCTCAGGTCTAGATGGCTACTTTGCTGACCCAAAATCAGTAACACCAACGATTGCCCAAAACATTTGCGATCGTGATCACGGCCTTGGCGCCGATGGTATTTTGCGGGTAGCTAGGGCAAGTGACTTCGATGTCGATGATGCTCAATACTTCATGGATTACACCAACGCTGATGGTTCGCTAAGCGCAACCTGTGGCAATGGCCTGCGCGTCTTTGCGCGTTACTTAGTTGAAGCCGGCCTTGAAAATCGAGGTCAATTCACGATTGGCACTCGCGCTGGCACGGTCACAGTTGCGATCTCACAGACCGACACTGATTTCACAAACATCGCAATCACTATGGGTCACGTTTCACTTGGTCCGATGAATGTCACGGTTGAGACGGAAACTGGTTCTTGGCCAGCCGTCGGCATCGCTGGAATGAATAACCACGCAGTCAGCGTTGTTGATGACATTGCAAGCGCAGGTTCGCTAGCTGATATCCCAACTGCGTTACCAGCTGGAACTTATCCAGACGGCGTGAACTTTGAATTCATTCAAGAAAAATCTCCAACTCACATTGCAATGCGCACGCATGAACGTGGGGTAGGGGAAACTCTTTCCTGCGGCTCGGGCGCTTGTGCTGCGGCTTACGTGCACGCAACCAGTAATCACTTAAACGATCCGTGGACCGTTCAGGTTGATGTTCTCGGTGGCACGGTTTATGTCGATAGTGATACCGATGGCATTTTGACTTTGCGCGGCCCTGCGGTTTTTGTTGCCGAGGGAACCATTGAACCAAGTCTTTTGCAGAGCAAGTAATAGATGTCTGAATTTTTTGATCCACGTTTCGCTGACACGAATCTTGAAGAACAAACCACTGGCGAACTAGATCTAGAAGCGCGTTCGGGCCTTCGTCGCGTTGTTGGTCTTTCAACTGAACTCCAAGACGTTACTGAAGTTGAATACCGCCAACTCCGCCTGGAAAAAGTTGTACTCATCGGAGTTTGGACTGATGGTGACTTTGATCAAACTCAAAGATCACTTGCCGAGCTTGCTCAGCTTGCTGAAACTGCAGGATCCCAAGTACTGGATGTGTTAGTCCAGCGTCGCGATCGTCCAGATCCAGCAACCTACATCGGCTCAGGCAAATTACAAGAATTGCATCAGATTGTCATGGCAACTGGCGCTGACACCGTGATTTGTAATGGCGAGCTGTCTCCATCCCAACTTTCCAAAATGGAAAAAGTTGTGAAGGTTAAAGTCATTGATCGCACATGGTTGATCCTGGACATTTTTGCTCAGCACGCTCGTAGTCGAGAAGGTAAAGCCCAGGTGAGCTTGGCTCAGATGCAATACATGCTTCCGCGCCTTCGTGGTTGGGGTGATGCGTTGTCTCGTCAGTCCGGTGGCATTGGAACCAGAGGCCCGGGTGAAACCAAACTTGAATCTGATCGTCGTCGTATCGGTAAGTCGATGTCTAAGCTTCGTCGCGAAATCAAAGAGATGGGTGTGGCACGCACTACGCAACGTGCCCAACGTCGCCGAAGCAACGTTCCATCGGTTGCAATCGCTGGCTACACCAACGCTGGTAAATCAAGCTTGCTCAATCGCTTAACTTCCGCGGGTGTTTTAGTTGAGAACGCACTGTTCGCAACCTTGGACCCAACAGTTCGCCAAGCCAAAACCCCAAGTGGTCGCGAGTTCACACTTTCTGACACCGTAGGTTTCGTTCGCGATCTGCCACACCAATTAGTGGAAGCATTCCGATCAACTTTGGAAGAAGTTGCAGCCAGTGATTTGATCCTGCACGTTGTTGATGGCAGTGACCCAGATCCTGAAGGTCAGTTATCAGCGGTTCGCAAAGTCTTGGCTGACATCGATGCCCAGAACATTCCAGAACTTGTTGTAATCAATAAGGCAGATGCTGCCGATCCGTATGTAATCAACCGCCTGAAACTGCACGAAAAGAATTCAATCGCCATCTCAGCATTAACTGGTGAGGGCATCGATGATTTAGTTGCGATGATTGAAGCGCAGCTGCCGCATCCGCAGCTCGACATTAAAGCCACCATTCCTTATGACCGCGGAGACTTAATTGCTCGGGCTTACCGCGAAGGCAACGTGCTCTCACGCACCGATACCGAAGTTGGCACTGTAATCGTTGCCAAAGTTCCACAGCCACTAGCTAACGTGCTGGAGGAATACTGTGGCTAAGAAAACTGAAAGCACGCCAATAGAAACTGCGCTGCAACAAGTAGTAGAAACCATCGGTGGCACCCCACGCGAAGGTCAGACCGAAATGGCCACTGCCGTCGATAAGGCAATGCAAGACGGCGAGCATCTTTTGGTCCAAGCCGGTACTGGCACTGGAAAGTCACTTGGCTATTTAGTTCCAGCAATTCTGCGAGCCAATAAAGGCGTATTGCCAGATGGTACGAATCGAACGGTAATTGCCACCGCTACTTTGGCTCTGCAACGCCAGCTCGTTGATCACGATTTACCGAGCGCGGTAACAGCTCTTGCGGATCAAACCGATCACCCAATTACTTATGCCGTCCTTAAGGGTCGCCACAACTACATCTGTCTAGATAAGTTCAATCGAGTTGAAGTCGATGCTGCCGATGATGGGGAAGAGCAACTGTTCCAGACCTCAACTTCAGCGCTAGCCAAGCAAGCCAAGAAACTTCGCCAGTGGGTTGAAATTACCGATACTGGTGATCGCGATGACTACGACGAGGAATTAGATGGCCGACTATGGCGCTCACTGTCAGTTTCTGGCCGGGAATGTGTTGGGGCGACCAAATGTGCGTGGGGCGAAGATTGTTTTGCTGAGGCAGCTCGCAATAAAGCGCATGCCAGCGACATTGTGGTTACTAACCACGCGCTGCTTGCCATCGACATCTTGGAAAACTTACCGATCTTGCCAGATCACGACTCGGTAATCATTGACGAAGCTCACGAACTTGTGGATCGTACGACCAATGCCTTGGCGGGCTCACTTGAAGTTGGTGGCATGGGCCGGGCAACCGGTATGGCTCGAAAGTTTATTCAGCCATCCACACACGATCGCATGATGGAAGTTGCGGACGATTTAGGTTTAGCGCTGGAAAGCTATGACCGTGAAGGCACGACAACTCGCATCGAAGGCTTTGAAGGTCAGCTCCTTAAAGCGTTAACTGCAGTGCGTGATGTTTACAAAGTTGCCCAGGCTGAAATGACAACTTCCTCGCAAGACGAGTCCGATGTTGCTGCGCAAAAACAAAGAGCAAAAGCAGCGGTTAAAGAAGTGCTGGACACTGCGGCTGAGTTATTAAGCGCCGATGAACACAGCGTGACTTGGATCGATGTATCCAGAACAGCAGTTCTGCATCACGCTCCGCTATCTGTTGCTGGTTTCTTGGGCGAAGCCTTATTCGGTCAACACACCATCGTGTTAACCAGCGCAACTTTGGCAGTTGCTGGATCAATGGACTCAACAGCTAAAGCAGTTGGCCTAGGGGATTCCAAATGGAAAGGCCTTGATGTTGGCAGTCCTTTTGATTACAGCAAACAAGGCATCTTGTATTGCCCATCGAATTTGCCAGCACCAAGTTCCAGCGGCGTTGCCGAAGAAGCCCTGGATGAACTGGGCGATTTGATTGATGCAGCAGGCGGCCGAACTCTTTCATTGTTTTCGTCTTGGCGCGGAGTTGAGCGAGCTGAAGAGTATTTAACAGTTCGTTTCAAAGGTCGCAGTGATCGTCCGCTGATTGTTGCTCGTAAAGGTGATTCAGTTAGCGACTTAGTGAGACGCTTTAAAGAAACTCCGGAATCAAGCTTGCTTGGAACCGTTTCGCTATGGCAAGGCATTGATGTGCCAGGCAACACCTGCACACTTGTAACTATCGATCGCATCCCATTCCCGCGTCCAGATGATCCGGTAATGGCTGCGCGCTCTGCTCGCGTTGATGAATCAGGTGGCAGTGGCTTTAGGTCAATTTCATTGCCAAGAGCTGCACTGCTCCTTGCTCAAGGCGTTGGGCGATTGATTCGTAGTACCGAAGATCGGGGAGTAGTTGCAGTCCTTGACTCTCGATTAGCAAACTCGGGCTATGGCGGAATGCTGCGCAAATCTTTACCCAATCTTTGGTGGACCACCGATAAAGATGCTGTGATTTCAGCGCTTTCTCGGTTGGACGAATCTGGCAAAGCCTGAATTCGCTGATAGGTTTATGAGGTGTTGAAAATGGATTCAAAGAAAACCGGCGTCCGCGCAATCGCATTGATTGCCAGTTTGACCCTTGGTTTAACCGCCTGCTCTGGCGGCGATGACTCCACTGCTCCAATGCCAACATCCAGTGTTGCGGGACCATCGGCCTGGACACCAGAAGAAACTGAATACTTAAACGCAATTAACGGTGCCCAATTGGCTTCCAGCATCTTCCTTTCAGCCAGTAACTACATCGAGATCGGCAACACAGTTTGCAACGGTCTGAAGCAGGATATGCCGCTCGAAGAAATCCTTAGCGCGCTTGCCACATCAGGCAAAGAAAATGGTCTGAATGAAAAACAGCGCAATGACTTCACGCTGTTTACGTCAGCTGCAGCCGTTTCTTACCTATGCGTAGATCAAAAAGAAAAATACATTCTTAAATAGTTTGAGACAAAAAAGTAGCGCTGCCGGACCAAGTTCCAGTAGCGCTTCTTTTTGTTTACGGCTGCGAAACCGAAGTTCTATATCTTGCGCAAAACCGATACGACTTTGCCCATGATGGTTGCGTGATCGCCAGCAATTGGTTCATACGCCGGGTTGTGTGGCATTAACCAAACATGACCATCGCGCTTCTTGAAAGTCTTTACTGTTGCTTCATCATCTAGAAGAGCAGCAACGATGTCACCGTTCTCGCAAGTTGGTTGGCGACGAACTACAACAAAGTCACCATCACAAATAGCGGCGTCAATCATTGAGTCACCAGAAACCTTAAGCATGAACAATTCACCTTCGCCAACAAGTGACTTAGGTAGCGGGAAGATTTCTTCAACAGATTGTTCAGCCAGGATCGGTCCACCAGCAGCAATGCGACCAACTAGTGGCACATAAGCCGCAGCTGGGTTCATGTCACCCTCAAGTAGATGTTCAGGCACACCTGCAACTTCTTGACTTAGAACGTCTAACGCACGAGCGCGAGTGGCATCACGGTTAATGAAACCCTTTTTCTGTAAGACACCTAATTGATGCTGCACACTCGATGGGCTCGCTAGACCAACGGCGTCGGCGATCTCGCGGACACTTGGTGGATATCCACGTTCGGCGGTGGTCGAGGTGATCATGTCCATAATTAGGCGCTGACGCGGGGTCAGGCCATCGACGCCGTCTGGGCCGTCTGGAAGGGACACAATCTGGGCGCCTGATTCCGGGGTGTTCGAATCATTCTTTGCCATGATTTACCAAGCTTTCCGATCAAATTCTCTTATTTCAATGGGTTTCTTGCGGTTTTCGAGCTGGTCTTGCAGGTTTTGCTATGCCCACATTAGAACACTTTTGGAAGATATTCAAACATTTGTTCGAATAAAACTTGCAAAGTGTCGGACCTGGGGTGTACAAATAGAA
>Ga0315906_10011542_pt1 | contig 10297 bp, 9 predicted proteins | sample LakEriMetagenome_4_FD_203526 | JGI IMG/M metagenome (GOLD analysis project Ga0315906, IMG submission 203526) | Freshwater fungal communities from buoy surface, Lake Erie, Ohio, United States - Buoy 2 MA122 | ecosystem: Environmental > Aquatic > Freshwater > Lake > Lake biofilm | place: USA: Lake...
TATCGTGTATTTGTGGGCTTACAATTGTTGCTGGGGAGTATGCTCCCATGCCTCCAGTATTTGGTCCTGCATCACCATTAAGTAGTCTTTTATAATCTTGTGAGCTTGCCATAGGTAAGATGTTCTTACCATCTATCATTACAATAAAGCTCGCTTCAACTCCATCTAAAAATTCTTCAATTACTACTTTAGTTTGAGTTTTGCCAAATGTGTTGTTAGTAAAAATATCATCAATAAAGCTAAGTGCCTCACTAAGTTTTGCAGCAACAAGTACTCCTTTACCGGAAGCTAATCCATCCGCTTTAATAACGATAGGGAATGGTTGTTGTTTTAAATATTCTTTAGCTTGGTTATCATTATCAAAAGTAACATATTTTGCGGTGGGGATATTATTTTTTAACATAAACTCTTTAGCAAATGCTTTAGAGCTTTCTAGCTGTGCACAAAACTGAGTTGGTCCCCATATTTTTAAGTTATGAAGTCTAAAAGTATCCACAACACCCAAAGACAATTCTAGTTCAGGTCCTACTATTGTAAAATCAATGTCATTATTAAGAGCAAAATCCAGTAGATCAGGTATCTTGGTTATGTTTATATTCTGAACTTTATTTTCTGTTGCCGTGCCACCATTTCCTGGAGCAACATATACGAGCTTACAGTTAGGGGATTGAGCTAGCTTCCAAGCAATGGCATGTTCTCGACCACCAGATCCTATTACTAAAATTTTCATATTTACCATTTAATTCTTTAACATTATTTTGTATTAGAGGGTATTTTAGCACATGCTATTTATTACAAGTTTTAAAAATTAATGATTGATTAAGCAAGATGTAATCAAGCGCTTATTTAAGCCACTACAAATGCAAACTTTGCTTTACATCTTCTGGGGGTATGTGGTATAATCATGCTCATTTTATTATTTAAAAAGCATACTAGCGGTCAAGGGGTGTAGTGTAACTTACTATCTAAAAAATCCGCTAGTAGAAGTATAACCCTTTTAAGGAATTTCACATGTCATCGTCAAAAGAAAATATATCATTATTAAAAGAAATGTTTGAAGCGGGTGTACATTTTGGTCACCAAACTAAATTTTGGAATCCAAAAATGAAGCCATTTATTTTTGGCTCAAGAAACAAAATTCACATCATAGATTTAGACAAAACGGTAGATCTTTTTCAAGGTGCTGTATCTTTTGTTAAGCAATCAGTTAAAAATAAAGGGTCTGTATTATTTGTCGGTACTAGATCACAAGCTAGCGAGATTTTAGCTGAAGAAGCAAAACGCGCTGGAATGCCATATGTTAATCACCGTTGGTTAGGTGGTATGTTAACTAATTTTGAAACAGTTAAAAAGTCAATTAAAAAACTAGAAGTGAAAAAAGCACTTTTAGAAAAAATAGATGCTGGCTTATCAAAAAAAGAAATCTTAGACTTAACTCGTGAGGTGGCAAAGTTGGAGTCCAGTATTGGTGGTATTGCTGAAATGAAACAGATTCCAACGGTATTATTTATTGTTGATACTGGTTGTCATGATATTGCAATTAAAGAAGCAAAAAAACTTGGCATTACAGTTGTGGGTGTTGTTGATACTAATAATGATCCTTCAGTTGTTGATTATGTTATTCCTGGTAATGATGATTCAGCAAAGGCTATCCGTCTATATACCTCAAGAATCGCAGATGCTGTGCTTGATGCTAAGAAACATGCAATTACTGAACTTGCTGGTCAAGTTAAACTGGAACTAGTTGAAGATGAAGAATCAAAACAAAATACTGTACATAGAGTAAAAAAATCAGTAGCAGCTGAAAAAGTATCTGACTCTACAGAAGCTACGGTAACAGAATAAATTTAGGAGTGTATTAGTATGTCAAATATAAGCGCTAAAATGGTTGCTGAACTCAGAGAAATGACTGGTTTAGGTATGATGGAGTGCAAAAAAGCTTTGGTTGAGGCAAATGCTGATCTAAAAAAAGCCGAAGAGATTTTGCGTATTAGAAGTGGAGCTAAGGCTTCAAAGTTTGCAGGCAGAACAGCAGCTGAGGGTGCAGTTGTGGTTTATGTCAGCGATGATGGCAAAAATGCTGCATTAGTTGAGGTAAACTGCGAAACAGATTTTGTGGCGAAAGATGACAACTTTGTTAATTTTGCAAATAGTGTGGCTAAGGCTATTGTTATGCAAAATATTACAACTCTTGATTCTATTTCTGCTACAAAATTAGAAAATGGTCAAACAGTTGAAGAAGCACGTAAGGATATTGTTGCTAAACTGGGTGAGAATATTTCAGTACGTAGGTTTAAATTGTTTGCCACACAGGGTCATATTGCTACATACTTACATGGTAAAAAAATTGGAGTAGCCATAGATATTAGTGGTGGTGATGCTGAGTTGGGTAAAGATTTGGCTATGCATATTGCTGCAAACAAACCTATTTGTGTATCTAAAGATAATGTGCCACTTGATAAAATCGAAGCTGAGCGTAATATTTATACTCAACAAGCTGCGTCAAGCGGAAAACCGGCAGAAATAGTTACAAAAATGGTTGAAGGTCGGATTAATAAATATTTAGCAGAGATAACTTTACTGGGGCAGCCATTTGTTAAAAACCCAGATGTTACTGTTGAAAAACTTTTAGCTAACAAAAATAGTAAAGTTAATAGCTTTGCCATGTTCGTTGTTGGTGAAGGTATTGAGAAGAAAAGTGTTGATTTTGCTGCGGAAGTTGCTGCAGTTACAGCTCATTAATACTAAGCCCCTCTAATTTCGCAAGTGTAAGAACCTGTTTAAGATGCACGAGCTATAATATATAGAGGCTATTTTCTACAAGCATTTAAAAATCCTTTACTTTGTAAAGGATTTTTGCTATAATATACTATATGAATTAATTTAAGGAGGTGTTTAATGATAGAAAATACAATTCAATTTAGCGATAATGCGGTAAATAAAGTTAAGGAGCTAATTGAAGAAGAGGGAAACTCTGATTTAGGGTTGCGTGTATTTATTACTGGAGGCGGATGTTCTGGATTTCAGTATGGATTCACTTTTGATGAAGTTAGTAACGATGATGATCTTGTTGTTAATAAAGACGGAGTTAAATTTTTGGTGGATGGAATGTCTTACCAATATTTAGTTGGTGCAGAAATTGATTATATTGATTCGTTTGAGGGTTCTCAGTTTACTATTAAGAATCCGAAAGCAACAACAACCTGTGGGTGTGGGTCGTCATTTTCCATTTAATAAAGGAATAATGTAGATGAAGTATTCATTTTTAATTTTTAGTTTTTGTATGCTAGGCACTGTATATTCACTTGGGTTGACAGATTTTGTGCCAGATTTCTTGTTGCCTAGTAGGTCAGATAGTGTTATTGCTAGTGGTACACCAAATACACCAAGTGGTTTGGTAAGTAATAATAAAGCTAGTGCAACAACTAGCTCTGCTAGCAAAGCTGGATACTGTCGTAACGTATATAATACAAAAATGGACTCGGTTTTTTGTAATAATACAAAAATAGTGGAGAGCTTGGTGGTTGCATCATCTGATATTGCGGATAATACTCCAATTACAGATATTACGAGTGTTGTTCCAGTGAAGCCTTGGGCTAATCAGAATGCTTTACAAGATCAAGAATTAAAAAATGCTATGAGTACTAAGTACCAATACGTTATTCCTCTACAACCAAACTCAAATATGGATATGAATATTAATTCGAATAAGGTGCAGTTTAACATTAAGTACTAATTAGAGAGGGGGGTTTATGATACTTATATATTTATTAGCTGCTTTAGTGGCATATTTAATTGGTTCTTTATCTTTTGCTATTATTGTTAGCAAATTTTATAACATTAGTGATCCTCGTTCATATGGTTCAAAAAATGCTGGCGCAACCAATGTTATGCGTAGTGGTAATAAACGTGCGGCTATGTTTACTTTACTGGGGGACTTGCTTAAGGGGGTGATTGTTGTTTGGGGAGCACAATTATTATTTAGGCATCATGATGGCTATCAGTTTGTCGTTGCCTTATGTGGAATATTTGTGGTAATTGGTCACATATATCCAATATTTTTTAAATTTAAGGGTGGCAAGGGTGTTGCAACTGCACTAGGTGCGATGTTAGGTTACAATATATTTTTAGCATTATTTGTTGTGGCGACTTGGTTTTTGGTTTTTAAATTATCTAAGATTTCTTCCTTATCTGCTTTAGCTGCTGCTGTATTAGCTCCATTATTTGCTTATTCTTTAATGGGTAATAATGCTTATTTTGGTGCAACATTAGTAATTGCTTTCTTTATTTTGTATACACACAAATCAAATATTTTTCGTCTAATTACTAATCAGGAGCATAAGTTTGACAAACCAAAAGATTAAAGCAATAATTCTAGTTAATCTTGGCTCACCTGATAGGCTAGAAGTGAGAGCAATTCGTAAATTCCTACAAAATTTTTTAAGCGATAGGCGTGTAATTGGGTTACCGAGATTGCTTTGGATACCTATATTATACGGAGTTATCTTACCTTTTAGATCTTCTAAATTGCTTAAAAAATATAGAGAAATTTGGCATAACAAGAGCAACTCTTCTCCATTGGTGCATTATACAAAACTCCAAGCAAATAATCTATCCCAAATGGTTACTACAAATGATACTATTATACGGTATGCTTTTTCTTACTCCACTCCAATAATATCTGATATTCTTGATGAACTCCATACTTCTTATGATGTAGAGACATTAAGAGTTATTCCATTGTATCCTCAATTTTCTTCCACTACTACTGCTCCTATTTTTGATAAAATCTTGGGATATTATAAAACTAAGAAGTCAATTCCATCTATCAGTATTCTTCGTGGATTTGCGGATAATGTATTGTATATTGATGCAGTTGTGAATAAGATTAAGAAGTCATTTGAAATAAATGGTCGTGGTGAAAAGCTAATTTTTAGTTATCACTCCTTACCTGTTGCAATAATTAATGCAGGAGATACTTATTATGATGAGTGCTTTTTAACTACAAAACATATTGTTAAATTATTGGGTTTAGAAACTGATGAATGGGTGATAACCTTTCAGTCAAAATTTGGGGCAAATAAATGGTTATCTCCGGTAACAACTGATACTTTATGTGATTTAGCGAAAAGTGGAATAAAAAGCATTGATATTGTGTGTCCAGGATTTGTAAGCGACTGCTTAGAGACATTAGAAGAGATAGCTATTATGAATAAAGATAAATTCCTGGTTAATGGGGGAGTTCATTATAATTATATATCATGTATTAATGATAGTGAGTTAACTACGAAGCTATTATATAATCTTTGTTAATGAATAAATAAGAGCAATCCCAGATTTAATTATACGTTATGATTCACGCCTTATGTACAATAATTACACGGCGCTACTCATTATTTTACTCTTTCATATTGGGGTTCTAATTTAGCTCACTGCTGTCTTGCCTACTAATTGTAGGCGGTGGGCGCACTTTGCTTCATTAGAGCTCCAATCTGTTTGAGTATCGTCTAATTAAATCTGGAGCAGGTATAAGATTTAATTTAGAAAAGGGGAATCATGTGTGCGGTATTGTTGGTGGAATTAGCGAACGAAATGTTGTTCCGATAATTTTAGAGGGTTTATCTCGTCTAGAGTATCGTGGTTATGATTCAGTTGGAATTGCCGTTCTTAATGAAAGCTGTGAGTTAGTTAGAGAGCGTTGTGTAAACAGAGTAAAAACCTTAGATCTTCAATGTAAAACAAATAAATTTAAAGGTTTAATTGGCATTGGACATACTAGATGGGCTACTCATGGTGGAGTTTCAGAGTCAAATGCGCATCCTCATTTTTCGCATGACTGTATAAGTGTGGTGCATAATGGTATTATTGAAAACTATACCCAAAAACGTGACGAATTAATTAAGCAAGGCTATGTTTTCCTATCAGAGACTGATACTGAAGTTATCGTTCATTTAATTCATTTTTATTATATTAAAACTAAAAATTTACTTGAAGCCGTGAAGCTTACAATTAAGGAATTATCAGGGGCATATGCTATTGGTATTATGTGTAAGGATTATCCCGATCAGTTAATCTGTGTGAGTTTAGGTGCTCCTTTAGTACTTGGGGTTGGGATAAATGAAATGTATTTTGCTTCAGATATTTCAGCGGTTTTACCAGTTACGCAAAAGGTTGTATACTTAGAAGATGGTGATGTTGCTGTTGTGAGTCTTACTGGTTACGTAGTATATGACAGGCATAATAATATAATTGACAGAAAAATTAACATTAGCGAATTATCAGCAAATCAGGCAGAGCTTGGGCATTACCGCCACTTTATGCAAAAAGAGATTTTTGAGCAGCCGCAAGCCATTGCAGACACCTTACAATACCTAGGTAATACTTTTTCGGCAGAATCTTTTGGGGAAAACGCTGATTCTATTTTTAATGCAATCGATGGAATACAAATTATTGCTTGTGGCACAAGCTATAATGCTGGCTTAGTAGCTAGTTATTGGTTAGAGAGTATAGCAGGAATCCAGTGTAATGTTCATATTGCGAGTGAATATCGTTATCGTAAAATTATACCAAATAAAAACAATTTAATTATAAATATCTCACAATCTGGTGAAACTGCTGATACTTTGGCATGTATTAAGCATGTGCATGAGCTTGGAATGTTAAATACTCTATCAATTTGCAATGTGCCAGAAAGCAGTTTAGTTCGCTTATCTAAATTACATATATTAACTCGGGCAGGCATCGAAATTGGTGTTGCTTCAACTAAGGCATTTACTACACAATTAGTGGTATTATTATATTTAGCCTATACCTTAGCTAAAGTTAAAGGTAAATTAAATGCGCTTGCTGAAAAATCTGCAATTGAGGAGATACGTAAATTACCTCAGTTGGTGGTAGATGCCTTTAAAATAGAGCCTGAACTAGTAAAAATTGCACAAGAATTAAAATATAAAGAACACGCCTTATTTATTGGGCGCAATTCACTGTATCCAATTGCAACAGAGGGGGCATTAAAAATCAAAGAGGTTTCTTATATTCATGCTGAGAGTTATGCAGCAGGGGAACTTAAGCATGGTCCATTATCTTTAATTGATAATAATATGCCTGTGGTTTTTTTAATGCCACAAAATCTATTATTAGATAAAGTTAAATCTAACTTACAAGAAATACTTGCACGCCAAGGAACGGTTTATTTATTTACAGACTCTAATGACGAGATTTTAGGCAAATGTCACAGTGTTATTAAGTTAGCAACAAGTAATATTTCAGAATATTTATTACCAATCATATACACTATACCTTTGCAGTTACTGGCATATCATACAGCTATTGCTAAAGGCACTGATGTTGATAAACCAAGGAATTTAGCTAAAAGCGTAACAGTAGAGTAATTGGTGGCATATAAATAAAATATTCGTGGGGGGAGGCGGTGAGCCTAACCCTTGGCACTTGTCGGTCCACATATGGCTGCTGTATTCCTACCCTGACCAGGTTTTGTGGTGAACAATGCAAGGAGACCCACCATTGTTTGAATGTAATTGTTTAACTATTCATGTACGCAATTATGATTTATTTTTTTAATGGCGCCGTGTACTTATTGTACATAAGTCATTAAAAAATAAACTATAATTGATGCAGATAAGTGGTTTTAAAATGGTAGTTTAAATCCACCAGGCAATCCTGGAGTAGCGCCTTCCATTTTTTTAGAGCTTTGCTCATCAACTTTACGATTAGCATCATTAACTGCAGCGGCAATTAAATCTTCTAGCATTTCTTTATCGTCCATAATTGATGGATCGATATTTACTTTTTTAATATCATGTTTGCCAGTCATTAGAACTTTAACTAGCCCGGCACCAGATTCGCCATTAACTTCTAGTTTTGCAATTTCTTCTTGCGCTTTTTGCATGGTTTCTTGCATTTCTTGCGCTTTTTTCATTAGCCCTGCTAATTGACTCTTATCAAACATTTTATTTCCTTTAGTTAGCTATATTGGTTTTATACTGCCAGGAGTTATTATAGCAGAAAACTTATTAATAATAGTGGATAATTTTTCATCATTATATATTGATTCTTCTGCAAAAGACTGTTTTTGTTTTTTTTCTTGCAGGTTTTTTTCTTTTAAGGTTTCGGTAACTTGGGTAGAAAATGAGTATAAAAAAGATATTGTACTATTAAAGAACGCGTTTAATACTTTTTGGATTTTTTCTATAGTATTAGCATTAAAACTACTTTGGTAGCGATTATCGATAATGACTTCAAATGAATTACTAGAGTGATTTACTAATTGTGCATTTTCAAGAAATGGCGCTGCATGGCCAAGGTCTTGTTTAATACTATCAACTAATTTACACCAATTTCCATCAAACTGTAATTGTACGACTTTAGGTGTGGCTTCTTCAATTATTTCATTATTCAACATATTAATAATAGGCTCTGGAAGAACAGTTTGTTTTTCAGCTAGCGTGCTAACTATTGTTTCTGAAACAACAGGGTTATGCCCAGGTGTTTTTTCTAATATAGGCTGAGAATCTTTAGGTGTGGCTTTATCTGCCTGAACATGTGGTTGTTTGGTTGTTTCTGCTGCATCTGACACTTTAAAATTACTATTTTTTATGACAATATTCTTAGTGTTGTTGGTACCGATAGTAAAGGCAACCATGCGTAATAAAGTCATAATAAAGGTTGAATATTTATCTTTTACTATTTGAATTTGTTGTAATCCAAGGTTACAAATCTCAAAATATAATTGGACATCATTAATGCTCATTTTTTGTGCATAATCATTTAGTTTGGGTTCTTCAGTATATTTGGCTAGTTGTATTAGACTAATATTACATAGTTGCTTACTTAAATTTTGTAGGCAGTTTTCTAAATCAAAGCCCTCATCATAGGTTTTTTTAGCTATGGCAATTAACTCATTAGTATTAGTTGTAATGATTGCATCAAGTAGCTCAAAAATGATTTTATCATCAGATAAGCCTAACATTTTTATAATATCATTTTCTGTTATATTGCTATTAGAAAAGGCAATTACTTGGTCTAGTATAGATAATGCATCTCGCATGCTACCATTAGCTACAGAAGAAACTATATCCAAGGCACTAGTTTCAAATTTTACATTCTCTTGAGTTAAGATATGCGCTAGATGCTTAGATATTTCTGTAGGTAATAAATTACGTAACTTAAGTTGTAAACAACGAGAAAGTATAGTTATTGGAAGTTTTTGTGGATCTGTTGTTGCTAGAATAAATATAATATGTTTTGGTGGTTCTTCTAAAGTTTTTAACATGGCATTAAAAGCTGATTTAGATAGCATATGTACTTCATCAATGATGTATACAGTATAATCTCCTTGTGTTGGAACGTATTGAGAATTATCAATCAATTCACGAATATTATCCACTCCGGTATTGCTTGCTGCATCAATTTCAATTACATCTACAAATCTACCGCGGTCAATTTGGGCACATGTATCACAGCTACAGCATGGTTCTGAATTAACCAAATTGTGGCAGTTTAATGCTTTAGCAATGATTCTTGCTATAGTTGTTTTGCCAACTCCTCTGGTTCCTGTTAGAAGATACGCATGATGTAGCCTATTTGTAGTAATAATATTTTTTAATACAGTTGTCGCTAGGTTTTGCCCAATTAAATCTGCAAACTTTTTTGGACGCCATTTACGTGCAAGAACGGTATATTCCATTAAGACTTCCTGAATTAAAAAAATAAATTATGTATATATTTTATCATGTTTTGGTGTGGTATTCCTTATAATATTTTAATATGTGGCTTTAACATTGAAATATGCTACAATTATGCTAGAGTTTTATTCTTAAAATTATTTGAAAAGCTAGTGTAATATGAATAGAAAAGGTCTTTTTACTAAAATAATATTGTTATTGTTTTTATTTTTTACATTTTATATTGGTAATCTGGTTTTTTTCCCACAACAACTGCCAAGTAATGAGTACCGCATTACTGTTAATAAAAATCAAAGCCTATCTAAGCTTGCCGTACTATTAGAAGATCAGAAAGTCATTAAAAGTAGTAAAGTGTTTTTATACTTATTAGAGCTATTACGTAAAGATAAAAAAATTAATGCTGGGGTTTATATTTTAAAGCATCCAATTTCTTTATGGGGGATTGTTTTTAGATTAAGTAATGGTGAGCCTGATCAAATTAGCATTACTATTTTGGAAGGTTGGACATTTTTACAGCTAAAGCAATATATAGATACTTTAGAAGATATTCAGCATATCACAACTAACCAAACAGAAACCGATATAAAAAATAC
>Ga0315906_10011544_pt1 | contig 10296 bp, 17 predicted proteins | sample LakEriMetagenome_4_FD_203526 | JGI IMG/M metagenome (GOLD analysis project Ga0315906, IMG submission 203526) | Freshwater fungal communities from buoy surface, Lake Erie, Ohio, United States - Buoy 2 MA122 | ecosystem: Environmental > Aquatic > Freshwater > Lake > Lake biofilm | place: USA...
TTACGTAACTGAAGGTCCAATAGATTCTATGTTTATCGATAATGCAATTGCTATCTGTGGTTCAGAGGCATCCGTTGAGTACCTCAAAGGAAAGAATGTTGTTTTTGTCTATGACAATGAAAAGAGAAATAAGAGTATTATCAAGAATATGGAAAAAGCCATAGATTGTGGACACAGAATTTCTATTTTTCCTGAAAATATAAAGGAGAAAGATATAAATGATATGATTATGTCTGGAAAATCCTCTCTTGACATTAAAAAAATCATAGATGATAATACTGTTCATGGCCTCAAAGCCAAGGTGAAACTTTTATCATGGAGAAAATGTTAAATGAAATCTTTTACTGTAAGTTCTGATTCGCTTAGTGTTAAAGATCCTTGCTATGAGTGGGAGATGAATATTATTCCCAGAATAGTTAAGGGAACATGGCTTGTTGAACCTACATACTGTGATGACAAACTTTTTTGTCGAGCAGGAAGAGGTAGAGTGGCTGAGATTGCAATTTATCATGAAAAATATTATGGTAGTCTGTCTTCTAAGTCTTGGAAGAAAGAACCTTTTATCGTTCACGTAGATTCAGGACAAGCTGGATTTGTTGACTATAAGGACCACGATAAAACTCATGAAGAGTTGTATGACGATATTTGTAGTCAAACACTGACATCTGAATCTTACGGTGTAATCAAATCAGGAGCATTTTCTTCATCTGGTTATGGAGATGGTTCTTATGAGTGTTTCGTTAAAACAGACGATGAAAAGAATGTTGTCGCAGCAAAGATTGTTTTTATAGACACGGAAGAAGAATAGTATGCATTGGGATGAATTGGTTAGAATAGCACAAAGAGAGTTGGAAGAAGAAGAACGTCGAAAAAAAATAGAACAAATAAAAAATGAATTGCGAAAAAAAGTTCAAATCCCTTGGTGGAAAAAACTTTTATCCTATAGAATCAAGTTCTATTCAATAGAACAATAAATATACATAAATATCTTACAAAACAAGGAGATAATTTATGTCTTATCACGGAAGTCCAGAACACATTCAAGATTTAAATGATCAAATAGAAGACCACAAAGATGCCTTGGACAACTTAGATCCAGAACATCCAGATCATGGCATTCATAAACAGCAATTACATGAATTGATAAGACAGAAAATGAAACTTGTTGCTCAATTAATTAAAAACCTTTCTGGACGTTCTGGAATTTCTGAATCTTATGATCTTTTTGAATCAAAAGAAGAAGGTCATTCGATTGTTAAAAATTTAAAAGTTGAAGGTAAGCACGAAGAAGCTGGAAAGATGGCATTTAAGTATGGTTTAGGACGCCATTATGGTCCTCATTTTGGAATGCAGTCTACAAAATATGAAGCTGAAAAAGCTTTTTATAGAGGATATGATAGGGCTGCATTAGAAAGCAAAAATAAACTTTCTGAATCTTATGATCTTTTTGAATCAAAAGAAGAAATTAAAAGATTGAGAAAAGAAAATGCAAAGTTAATATCACAGCATGAACGAGAGACTGATCCAGAAAAAAAGAATAAAATTCATAAAAAAATACAAGATAATATTAAAAAAAGAAAAGAACTCGAAAGCGGAAAGAAAGCAAGACCCAAAAAGACTGCCACACTTGCAGAATCCATCATGAGAATTCACAGAGATGTTCTTCTGGAACAAAAAATGCTAATTAATGAAGAAATAGGATGGGAGGACAAATCCCCAGAAAAAAGAATTTCTTTTCACCGAAAAGCTTGGCAAATGGCTGAATATTTGCTTGGTAAAGCTATAAAAAATAAAGATCCTAAAGAAAGAATAAAAGATTGGGAAGAAACTAGAAATCATCATTGGAATAAAGAAAGAGAATTGATAAGAGATCATTCATAAAAAATGCAAACAAATAATTGTGAAATTCAATATTATGATTTCAAAAATGACAAACTGATAACCGACCAGTTTTATGATTCAAACATATATAACATAGGAGGAGAATGTTACTTTTGGAGTGGTGACAGTTGGCATAAAGGAGTTTCATATGGCGGAACTCCTATTATGGAAAGATTAAAATCAGCATACCCAAAGAACAAAAACGATCCACCTAAATTTTAAATCAAAGGAGAATATTATGGACATTGCAAAATTTATACCTGATGCTTTTAGAAATTTTCTGTCAGGAAAAGCTACATATATCACTGGCTTTTTGACAGTTATTATTTCATTTCTTTCAATGGCTGGTTTGGACATGAGTGCGTTTCTTGTAACTCCTGAAAATGCCCCACAACTTCTTGTTATTGGCCTATCCTCTATTTTTATTCGTAGAGGCGTAAAAAATGAAGTCAGGTCTTTGAAGAAAAACGATAAATAGAAAACGCATATTAGAGAGGTAGCTATGAACTGGTTAAAAAATGCATTTAATAGAGTAAAATCTGCTTTTGTGGGTTTTTGGAAAAAAGTAGAACCTGAGATTGAGAATACTTTTCAGGTATTTCTTTCTGTTTTTGCTGATGCTGCGTTTAAGGCAGTATCTGAAGCTGCACTAAAAGATATTTCTGGTGCACAGAAAATGAAATCTGTGTTGACAGAAATGAAAGTTGTAGTTAAGAATGCAGGATGGGCTGCTGGTGAAGCTGCTCTTAGAACTCTTATTGAGAACGCCTACAGTGCTTATAAGGCAAAAAACGGAGACAAGCTAGTTGCTCCACCAAACTCTCCTGAAGAGGAAGTTGCTAAAATAAACATGTAAACAATAATTAATTGGCAACTTGAACCACACGCAAAAATCACTGCGTGTGGTTTTTTTGTATCTAAAGTGTGCTATATGAGCAACATCGACATTTAGTTATCAGAATTCTCTTGAAATCCTACCTTTAACCATGATATATACCTTCGACAGAGCAAATGGTACATTTGTGATGTTATGATTGTTTAAACAAATATAGGAGTAAGTAATGAAAACATTTATTAGTGCACTTTTACTTTCATCAGTAGTTTTTGTTGGTTCTGCATCCGCAAAGCAGTACACCACATTTTATGGTGGTATGAATTGGAATGATGTAATTGAGGCTCCTAAAGTTGATGAAGAAACTGGAACTCTTGTTGGTATGTCTGTTGGTAAGACTGTTGACTCATTTCCAAACTTCAGAGTTGAACTAGATGCTTCATACAGGACAAATGATGTAAATCTAGGTCTAATTAACGTGAACCATGACACAACAGCACTTATGGGCAATGTCGTTTACGACTTCCCAAATATGTTTGCTGGTGGCGTTCCTTACGTCCTTGGTGGCGTTGGTGTTGCTCACACTGAAATGACTTTTGAAAATGTATCACTTCTAAAGGTTGAAAATACCGATCTTGCTTGGCAGTTTGGTACAGGCATTGATTGGACTGTTGCAGAAGGGGTAAAGGCTGGTGTAGGCTATCGCTACTTCTCAGGACCAGAACTTAACGTTCTTGGAACTGAAATTTCAGATGGCACAAACAACTCAGCAGTTGTTTCAGTCACCTTTTCGATGTAATTTGAAGGAGAAATATTATGAATAATATTATTTTTGCACCTATTGCTTTTGTTGTTGGTTTAGTTGTTGGTCTGTGGCTAATCCCGCTAGTATTTTCACCAGCAGAAGTGAAAGAAGAAGTGAAAGTTGAAGAAACTGCTCCAGTAACACCTACTGAGGCAGAAACTCCTACGGAGGCAGTAACACCAACTGAGGCAGTAACTCCTGCTCCGGTTGTTGAATAAGATAGTGTTTCACTGTCTTTTTATCTCAACTAATAGTTATAATTAATTTGTAAACACTATATGTTGATATATTAAAAATAATTAAGGCTTCGATTGTAGTCGAAGCCTTTTTCGCGTATAAATAGAATATGCTTAACAGGAAATTACTCATGTTATCTTTTAAAGATTTTTTAGCAGAAGCTGAAAAAAACAACAAAGGTAGAAATAAATCAAAAAAGCAATTCAATCCTATCAGAGATATGGATTTTGAATCAGATAACATTGACTCTGATGAAGTCGATGGCACTAGACCAGACCCACTAGACAATCGAGTGGTTGGTTAAGTTTAGATTCCAACCTAAACTTACAAAATAATAATTTGACTGGCACATAAAAACTATACTATTATTTTGTTATAGTTCGTTAACCAATAACAGGAGGCTACCATGATGCTGTTCATGAGAGCGATAAACATTCTTGCACTCATTATTGTAGGAGGGTTTATTTCATCAACATTTAATCTAAATGACGATTCAAATGCAGTTGTTAAATTGAGTTTTGATGAAAGAATTAGACCATCAAGCACTAAATTTTATGAACTTGAACACTCCCCATATGATTCTACTGTAACCTTAAAGAAAGTTAACACTAGCTTAACTAGTATTCAGTTAGAGTGTTTGGCTCGAAACTTATATTTTGAAGCAAGAGGTGAAGGAGAAAAGGGAATGGAAGCTGTAGCTTATGTGACCATGAATAGAGTTTACTCTGATAAGTACCCTGATTCAATTTGTGCTGTTGTATATCAAGGGCAGAGAAATCAAAAAGGAGAAAAGATAAATTGTCAATTTTCTTGGACTTGTGATGGTACAGTAAAGAAAATTCAACAACCTCTTCTTTACGATAAAGCAAAGGAAGTTGCATTTAATGTTGCAAAAAATTACTCTTCAGACGTTGACCCAACAAAAGGTTCACTTTTTTATCATGCTACTCATTTAAAGCATCCTTTTAAGAGAATGAATGTACAAAGAGTTGTTACTATCGGCAATCACGTTTTTTATAGAAAATCAAACACATAATTGTGTTGACAGATATATAATCCTATGATACTCTTTTCATAGGATTATATATGATAGAAATAAGCAGTATGAAATCAGCAAATGTTTTTATAAATGAAATTGAATCTTTGATGAAAAGAGGTTACGATAGTTACTTGGATGCCATTGTTGACTATTGCTCAAAAAATAACATGGACATAGAAACAGCGGCATCCATTTTAAAATCTTCATCAAAAATGAAATCAATTCTTCAAAAAGAAGCAGAAAAAATAAATCTTTTACCAAAGGTTAATGATTTAGGAATATAATGAATCCTTTTGATGTTTATAGAATGTATATTGCATTGAAAATGCATTTTACATCTCCGACTTATGACTTTGTGAAATACAGAGGAAGAGTCAATCTGAAATTTGAGAACTTTGAAAAGAGAAAAGATATTTTTCACTTTAAAAAAGTCTCAAAGCTTGGAGATGAAACCACAATAAAAAAATATTTTATTGCCAATCTTACAGAAAACAAAGATTTCTGGATAGGTGATTATGAACTTGGAAAAAAGAACTATCACAGTTACATTTCTCGTTTGGAAAGTTTATCTTACAACTTTAAAAATGAATTGAAAATGTTGGATAAAAATTTACCAAAAAATATTGAATGTAACGGAAGCACCTATCCAAAACTACTGAATCTTTATTACAACAGTAATAAAAAAATATCTCTAGAAACTTTAATAATTCTTCTTGACTTGTTAAAGGTAAAAGACTATTTTGATTCAAATATGGGCGACGATGTTTTTTGGAAAAGCACTTCGTTTTTGATTGAGAAATATCGACCTTTTTTTAAGTATGATGAAAAAAAATTTAAAGAATATTTTATTGAATTTTGTAAATCTTGTAAAGAAAGTGCCTAAATAATAATACACGATCATAAGTGTATACGATAGATACGAAACATACGAAACATACGGAGAAAATACTATGTCAGATGATTTTATTTCACTAAAGCGTAATTCAAAGAACCTTCTGAGTGAGTTCTCAGAACAAGCCAAAAAGCTTAATGTTTCATCTTACGAAAAGGATGAACGATATTGGAGCCTCACTCCAGATAAGCTTGGTAATGGGCGAGCAACTATTCGCTTTCTTCCTCCATCAAAGGGCGAAAATACACCATTTGTAAAGCTTTTTACTCATGGGTTTAATAACGGCTCAAGCTGGTATATTGAAAACTGTCCTACAACTGTTAATCTTCCATGTCCTGTTTGTGAAAACAATTCAGAACTTTGGAATCAGGCAGAAAAGGAACAGCCAGAATTCGATAAGCATCCTCTTAAGGAGGTTGTACGTAAGCGTAAGCGTAAGCTTAGTTATGTCTCCAACATTTACGTTGTAAAGGATGACACAAATCCAGAAAACAACGGAAAGGTTTTTCTATTCAAGTACGGTAAGCAGATCTTTAACAAGATCTCTTCTGCAATGAATCCACAATATGAAGATGAACAAAAGATCAATCCATTTGATTTTTGGGAAGGAGCAAACTTTGTTCTTAAGCAAAAACTGAAGGATAAGTATCCAAATTTTGAAGACTCTGCGTTCGCAACAAAAACTTCTCCAATCCTTGATAACGACGAAGGAATCAAGGAAATTTGGCAGAAGCAGCATAAGCTTTCAGAGATTGTTGCACACAATCAGTTTAAGTCTTATGAGGATCTTACCAAGAGTCTCAAGAGGGTTCTGAAGGATGAAACTGTAGGAAAGTCTTCAAAGGCAGAAAACAAGTCTGCAAAGATTGATGTTGATGATGATAGCGTTCCTTTTGATGTTGAAGTTCCTTCTCGTAAGGAGACTGTAAACAAGAAAACCCCAGAAGATTTTTTCAATGATCTAATGGAAGATTAAAGTAATAATCTATTGACGAATCGAAAAGGACAGGTTATAAAAAGCCTGTCCTTTTTTAACATTGGGGTAGTATATGACTGAAGTTAGACTTATTGGAGTGACGCAACCCGGAACTCTAGGATTGAATGGAAATTATTTTGATCCTAACATAAAAACACCAGAAGATATTATGATTTACTGTGCAAGAGTTTCTAATCCAGCAAATCAAAATAATATGGAAACAGGACCAAAGCTTTTAAAATACTGCATCAAAAATAAACATTGGTCTGTCTTTGAAACTGTATCTGTGACAATGGAAATAACAACTACAAGAGATATTGCTAGGCAGATCTTAAGGCACCGCTCGTTTTCATTTCAGGAATTCAGCCAAAGATATGCAGTATCTGAAAGTTATGAATTTAGAAGTGCACGAAAGCAAGATACAAAAAACAGACAAAACTCTCTAGAGATAGAGGAAAATGATCCTATTCATTATGAGTGGCATAGTAAGCAGTATGACTTGATTAATGCTGCAATGGATGCATATAAGTGGGCACTGGAAAATGGAATCGCAAAAGAACAAGCCAGAGCAGTTCTTCCAGAGGGAATGATTCAAACAAAACTTTATATGTCTGGAACACTGAGGTCATGGGTAACATATATCTCTTTAAGAGAAAAGTCTGGTACTCAAGCAGAGCATATGGAAGTTGCGTGGATGTGTAAGAAGATTTTAGGAAATGTTTTTCCTCATACCGTTGAAGCTTTAGGAGGAATAAACAACGAATGGATAGTTTAAAAATATTTTTTTTTTTCGAAAATAAAAATGGCTGAAAACCATTAATTGTAAAATAATACTGTTTCTATATAATAGACCAATAAAAAATAAACACACAGGAGAGTAATTTATGAATGAACATGTTCATGAAAATGAATTCGTATTGTCTGGATTTTCTGAAAAGATTTTCAAGGAAAGATATGCCTTTACCCCAGAAGAAACTTGGGAAGAGGCATGTAAAAGAGTTGCTTCACAGATGGCAAAAGCTGAATCCTCAGATAAGGTTAAAGCTTATGAGGAGAAGTTTGAAAACATCCTTGTAAAAAATTATTTTGTTCCCGGAGGAAGAATTTGGTATAATTCTGGAAGAAACAACGCTCAATTATTGAATTGCTTTGTTTTAACTAATGATTTAGATTCAAAAGAGGGTTGGGGGAACATTGCAAAAGAAATGATTGTCACCTCAATGACAGGTGGTGGTTGTGGTATTGATTTCAGCGATGTGAGACCAAATGGTGCACCTATTTTTGGTCAAAAAGGAGAATGTCCCGGCGCAGTTCCTCTCATGGAATTGATCGACAATTGCTCTAAGCCAGTAAAGGCAGGAGGGCAGAGAAGAGTTGCACTCATGTTCTCGCTTGATCTTCATCATCCTGATATTGAAGAATTTCTTGATGCAAAACTTACAAAAGGAAAACTGACACACGCAAACGTTTCAGTAAGATCAAACAATACAAAAGAGTTCATCAAAGCTGTAAAGAATGATGAAGAAATTGAACTTTCTTGGAAAGGCAAATTCAAGAAAAAGATTTCTGCAAAAAAACTTTGGGATAAAATTGTAACAAATGCTTATAATTCAGCAGAACCCGGATTTTTGAATTGGGAACTTGTTTCTTCTGAAAATAATATTGCATATTCCACGGATCTAGTCACAACAAATCCTTGTGGTGAAATTGCTCTTGAAAAATATGGTAATTGTTGTCTTGGACATCTTGTTCTTTCACGGTTCGTAAAAGGAAACGATATTGATTGGGCTTTGCTTGGGAATACTATTCGTCTTGCAGTTAGATTCTTGGATAATGTTCTATCAGTAAACACTTTTCCTCTTCCAGAAATGAAAGAGAACGCACACAAGTATCGTAGAATTGGACTTGGTACGACTGCCTTGGCTGATATGCTTGTTCTTCTTGGATATCGTTATGGTTCTGTAGAAGCAAACAAGTTTGTTGAAAAGCTTTATAAGTTTATTTCAAAGAGTGCTTATGAAGCATCAGTTGTGTTGGCGGTGGAAAAGGGTGCATTTCCGGCATGTGTTCCTGAAAAGTTTATTGAATCAGGATTCATGAAAAGAATGACTTCAAAAATCAGATCTTTAGTTCAAGAACATGGAATTAGAAACTGTGCCATTTTGACAATTGCACCAACAGGTACTGTAAGTATTTTGTCTGGAAACTGTTCATCTGGCATTGAACCAATGTTTGCTCCTGCCTATGAAAGACGTTTTTGGGTAAAGAATGAAAGACAGGTTGAAACTGTTTTCCATCCACTCTTTTCACAATTCTTACAGGAAGGAAAAGATGTTTCAAAATTCCTTGGCTCTCATGAACTGACTGTCAGAGAACATATGGAAGTTCAGAAGATTATTCAAAAGTACATTGACAACGCGGTGTCAAAGACTATCAACATGCCAGAAGACTATTCCGTTGAAGACATGTCAGAGATTTGGCTTGAATATCTTCCAAGTCTAAAAGGCACTACTTTCTATAGACAGAACACCCGTGGTTATGTCGATGAAAAGGGCGTTGTTCATGAACCACCTCTTGTCGCACTTTCTCTTGAAGATGCCATGAAGAAGTTTTCCAAAGAAAAAGAAATTATAAATGGTTCTGAGGTAGACTGTGCATCAGGAGTATGCGAAATATGAAGAAATACACAACGTGCTTTAATTGTGATGCAGAATTCAAGGTGAGTTGGCCAGAAGGTAACGAGGACACTTTTGGTGTTCCTTGTTACTGTCCTTTCTGTGGAGTTGATTTGGAAACAGAATTGAAGTTTGAAGAAGACGAAATTGAAGACGAAATCGAAGAGTAAAAAAGAGCAAATCAATAACTTCTGGTACTATGGAAATATAAAATTGGATGACGATTTTGTATTTGCTCCAGAAGTTATTGGATTTGTCTATAAAATTTATAATGAAAATACAAAAAAGTCTTACATTGGTAAAAAAAGCTTGACTAAGGCTGGATATAAACAAGTCAAAGGCAAGAAGAAAAAAATAAGAAAAGAGTCGAATTGGAAAGAATACTTTGGCTCCAATGAAGAACTTTTAAACGACATAAAACAGTTCGGTCATGACAAAATAACCAGAACTGTTTTAACTTTTTGTCGTTCAAAGGGAGAAATGTCTTACTACGAAACAAAGTTTCAATTTGAAGAGGGTGTTCTTTTGAATCCTGATAAATATTATAATACATGGATTCAATGTAAAATACATAGAAAACATTTAAAAAATGCTAAATAGTAAGAATGCCATTCAGCAGAGGTTAAAATGCTCCCACCGTCCTTGCAGCACATAGTTAAACCACAAGATAGAATGTTGTGTGAAATACAAAGGAGGCAACCCGGTTTACAACCGGGACATAAAGTAACGATATCTGGTTCTGGAAATGTTAATACCTCTCAAGGTACAACTGAAAAAGGAAGTAACCTCACACGTAGAGTTGGTCAAAACACCAAAGGAGATTATACCAGAACAACACAAACGCAATCTTTAGGCGGACAGACCATTTCTGATAGAAAAGTGCGATTTTCTCATGACCCCGTAGATCTTCAATCAACACAAAGAGATTTAGGAATTCAACATCAAACTTCGCGAGGAGG
>Ga0315906_10011547_pt1 | contig 10295 bp, 8 predicted proteins | sample LakEriMetagenome_4_FD_203526 | JGI IMG/M metagenome (GOLD analysis project Ga0315906, IMG submission 203526) | Freshwater fungal communities from buoy surface, Lake Erie, Ohio, United States - Buoy 2 MA122 | ecosystem: Environmental > Aquatic > Freshwater > Lake > Lake biofilm | place: USA: Lake...
CTTCCTGGGTTAGGTTGCATTCGTCGATAAGCCGCTTGTAGCTTATGGCTACTTCGATGGCATCGAGATTTTCGCGCTGGATATTTTCGACAAGAGCCATTTCCAGCATACTCTGGTCGTTGGCTTCGCGGATGTAAGCGGGAATCTCTTCCAGTTCGGCCAGCTGAGAGGCACGGAATCGGCGCTCACCGCTAATAAGCTGATATTTATTGGCGCTGATCTTGCGAACGGTAACCGGCTGTATAATTCCGTAAGAGCGAATGCTTGTAGCCAATTCTTTAAGGGCGGCATCGCTGAATTTCTCCCTCGGCTGGTAAGGATTGGCTTCTATTTGCGAAATCGATAACATCGCAATATATCCCCCGGCAAGTTTACCAACTGTATTTTCGGAAGAAGGAGTTGGTGGAGTTACAGCAGTATCGCGAGATAAATCGGAATGTTCCAGGAGGGCACTTAACCCTCTTCCTAAGGCAGGCTTCTTAGACATCTTCAAGGTTAATATACTTGTCTTCGTCACTAATTCTTGTCATCTCATTCTTTTGAAGGATTTCCCTTGCCAGGTTGAGATAATTAATTGCACCCTTGCTTGTAGCGTCGTGCATTATAATCGTTTGTCCAAAACTCGGAGCCTCACCAAGTCGGGTTGTCCGATGAATAATTGTGTCAAACACCAACTCCTGAAAATGCATTTTTACTTCTTCCACAACTTGGTTAGCCAACCTGAGTCGCGAATCATACAGCGTGAGCAAGATGCCTTCAATATTGAGCTCCGGATTTAATTTGCTCTGAACGATTTTTATGGTGTTAAGCAACTTACCCAGACCTTCCAATGCAAAATACTCGCATTGTACTGGAACAATTACCGAGTCTGAAGCCACCAAAGCGTTTACGGTAACTAGCCCAAGCGAGGGGGAGCAGTCAATAATTACAAAATCGTACTGATCTTTCAGTCCTTCTAAAGCCCGCTTCATTTGAAATTCGCGGTTAGGTAGATTAATCAGTTCAATTTCCGCACCAACCAAATCGATGTGAGCAGGAAGAATATCCAGGTTTGGGTTATCCGTAGAAATGACAATATCATTCGCATTGATGCCATTTACCAAACATTCGTAGATGCTGGTTTTTATCGTGCGGGGATCTATACCTATGCCTGAAGTGGCATTCGCTTGTGGGTCTGCATCCACAATGAGCGTTTTATACTCAAGAACGCCAAGCGCAGCGCCTAAATTTATGGCTGAAGTAGTCTTTCCAACTCCGCCCTTCTGATTTGCTATGGTAATAATCTTACCCATTCTTTTCAAATTTCAATGGTTTCTCCGATTGCCGGGAGCAATAAACGCTTGCCCGCTTCTGTAAACTTCCTTATGGCCTCTCTCTCATCAATTTTTATGAGTGGAAAGGTATTATAGTGGACCCCGATTACCGTGTTACAACGGATAAAATCGCAGGATCGTATAGCATCATCTACACCCATAGTGAAATTATCACCGATGGGCAACACACAATAATCCAATTGGTGGCGTTCACCGATTAGTTGCATATCCATATGAAGCGCTGTATCTCCCGCGAAATAAAACGACCCTTCATCGGAACGTATCACAAAGCCGCCGGGATTTCCGCCGGTACTTCCATCTGGCATAGTACTCGAATGTACAGCATTCACATAATGCACCCCGCCGAACTCGAAATTTACCTGTCCACCAATATTCATTGGGTGATTGTGCTTCAATCCTTTGGAAGCAAACCAATTTACAATTTCAAAATTGCTGAGGATAATCGCTCCGGTACGTCTGGCAATAGCCTCCACATCGGCCACGTGGTCAGTATGGCCATGAGAGATTAAAATATAATCAGCGTTTATATCCTCTAAAGAAATATGCGATGCCAGCGGATTTCCCGATATATAAGGGTCGAAAAGAATTCGACTGCCCTGTATGGTCACGGAAAAACAAGAATGTCCAAAATACGTCAGGAACATAAAAAAGGCAAAGTAATTTAGGGGGTTCTTCCAAGGGTAAAGGTAACCCTAATAAAGGCCGGAGGGCGGTAAAATTGCGCCTAAAGTTATACACAAGGCCAATGTTAACTTGGTCTTGAAAACTTCTTAAATGAACGGATGTTCTGTAAACAATACGAACGTAATCAAGCAAAAGGAAAAATGCTTGAAATTTTAAAGGGAAAGAAATCTACGACAGTGCTCCCTATTACTCGCCAAGATCGTCGAAATTAACGTCCGAGTAGCGCTTTCCGCGATTCCCGTCGTTATCGTCGTAATCCCTGTCGTCGGAAGAGCTTACATCGTTATAATTGCCCGTTGCCTTAAGCTCATTAATCTTTTCAATAGCAGCTTCGAGTCCTTCTTTGAACTTGTCGAAATCTTCCTTGTAAAGAAATAACTTGTGCTTCTCATAGAAGAATTTGCCATCGTCTGCATAACGCCGCTTACTCTCGGTAATCGTCATGTAAAGATCCCGGCCCTTCGTAGACTTAACGTCGAAAAAATACGTGCGTTTTCCAGCCCGTACCGACATTGAATACAAATCTTCCCGGTTATTCATTCCGTCATCCATCGTCTCGCTTATTTTGGTTAAGCCATTCAAATATAGCGAAAATCACTACATCTCAAAGCTTTATATAAAATTTCTTTCAATTTTAATGCACCAAGGTAACATGTCCAACAAATTCATGAGGCATCGATTTCATATCCTCCAGCCTAACTTTATAAACATATACATCGTTTTGAGATAGCAATCCCTTGTGCCATCCGTTCCATCCTTCGAAACGATTAGTAGTTTCAAAAACTCGTTCGCCCCATCGGTTATAAATTTCTAAATAATAGCTGCTTACTCCGAGAGCGATCGGAATAAAAATATCATTAGTTCCGTCGTTATCAGGGGTAAATGCGTTAGGAGCATAAAATACAAAGCCATCGACTCTTACATAGCGAATGGCACTGTCTGCACAGCCAAACTCATTGTATACTGTCTGGATTAGGGGAAAGAGACCGCCATCCGTGTAGTTGTAAGTAAAACTGCATTCTTCTGATATGCCTCCATCGCCAAGGCTATATAAGCACGCCATCGAGTTTATGCTTAGGTTCGATACGTTTACTTCGGGCTGAAGAATGTCGACTACCTCGGGTTCAACCAAAAAATCTGCCTCCGGATCGGGGTAAACCCAAATTGCATCTTCCATAACAAGGGTCTCGCTGGCGATACATCCACTCTGTGTACTGATAGTCAGGCTTATGTCATAAGTTCCGCTGTTGTTATAGCTATGGATCGGATTGGCTTCGGATGAACCCGAACCGTCGCCGAAATCCCAGAGGTAGGTTAATGGCGTCGCAGCTGTAGAGCTGTCTATAAAATGAACCAATAGAGGAATACATCCTTCGGCTCCTTCAATTTCGATATCCAGCAAGGGATTGGGAAGAACCAAAACACTATCTGTATAACTTCTTTCACAGCCATTTTCAGCGATGGTCAGCACCACCGGCCACCATCCCGTACCGGGGAAAGTCACATTTGCGGGAGAAAGGAGATTGCTCGTCGTGGGAATAGCCATGTCTCCAAAGTCCCAGTTAACCATCGCGTTGATAAATTCGGCTCCGGACGACTCAAAGTTGAAACTGTTGTTATCCAGGCATTCCGTCGGTGGTCGAACGAAAAAAGGCTCTAGTAAAGAGCTGATTTCCAAATAAATAGACGTAGTGTCGGGGCAAGTGTTGGGCGACATTGCAATTAGGCTTACAGCAAATATTCCAGGCTCCGGAAAAATGAACGTCGGATTCGCCTCATTGCTCACATCACCGTTAATATTCGGAATGCCAAAATCCCATAAAAAGGTTTCAGCAAATTGTGAGGTGTTTTCGAATGTGTATTCAAGACCGTCGCAGAAGCTATCCTGCTCGGCAATGCCGGCAATTGGATTTTGAGGGATTGAAAGTTCTAATTGGGTCGTTTCACTGCAACCATTGGCTGAAGCTGTGAGGGTGATAACATAATTTCCACCTGAAGGTCCGATATAGATTTCTTCCGGCGATCCATTATTGCTCACTGAAGGCTGTGAGCCAGGTCCGAAGTCCCATAAAAAAGTAGCATTCTGTTGATCTATATCACCCCCAGCAAAAAAATCAAATAGTACCTCACCGTTTTCGCAGCTATATCCGGAATTTATAACAACAGGGATGAGGAGAGGTTGGACATCATAGCCTGTAACGGCGGTGTCAGCACATGGCCAGCCTGGATTAGCTACTAGCATTACCTCGTAATAACCCGTATCCGGAAAAGTGTATTCAGGCTGAGCAAGATTGGATGTATCTGCCTCTGTATCCGCAACTCCAAAGTCCCAAAAGTAGAAACTAGAATTTACGGAGTTATTGCCAAAGTTGAAGGTTAAGCTTTCGCAGAACTGTGTTTGCGTTGGAATGGCAGCGATTATATTAGGATCACAAGTAACGATGTTGAATTGAAAGTCGCGGTTGGTTCTGCTCAATAAAACACCGTTTCGATATTCGCTCACACATACGCCAATCACATACTGCCCCGGAAGAATGGGAGTTCCGGTTAAAATTCCGTTATCCGAATTGAGGCTGAATGAAGGATTCGCAGCGATTGGGTTATTCATGCTAAATCCTGGTTGGTATACTACATTCGGGAAGGGGGGAGGGCTTGGCGGCACAGGCATAGGCTGATCGGGTGTTCCTCCCATCATTGGGGCGCAGAATTCATAAACAAGTTCGTCGCCATCCTGATCGGTTGCAGAATGATCGAATATAAAGGGAACACCCGTACAAAGCGCAACAGGAGGGAAGTTATTAAATACCGGATTGCTGTTCTGACCAATGGGAAGAATGTTAGTGCCAGGAATTTGCGTAGTAAATGTCGCTCCCGAATTTTCGGGGAATTGAATGTTAATTATCGAAGGATTCCTGCAACAACGTTGATATACCAGTTCGTAACTGAGCGGACTCGCTGGTAGTACGATAATTTCCTCGTACACAGCTTCTTCAACACAAAGTTCCGGGGGAAGCACAAAACAAGGATTTTCTAAGCTTACCGGTAGAAAGTTTATATCGGCATTGGTCAGAGACATCATTAATTGGTACTGCAAAACACCAGCTTGATAAATACCAACAGCGGCATCGGTATCGAAATAGGTCTGATTAGCATTGGCAGGACCGCAATCGCGATAGACCTTAAGGGTAATTCGATAGGTATTGCTGCCCAGGTAGCGGTAATACAATTCTCCGCCTACGATATGGGTAGCACGCAACGACATGGATGCCAGCACCACTGCCATTACTATAAAAACTTTCTTCAGATGGCTTGTCAAGCAGTTTTTCTTGAGGAATGCAAGATACAAATTCCCGTTATCCATCTTAATTCAACCCTGTGTTCATATGGTATTTTCGTACCTTCGCTGTTTACATACAAATTATACCTTAGACACTTGACATTTGAAGACTTAGGCCTGCACGATCTCCTTCTTGACGGGTTAGATTCCATGGGTTTTTTCAAACCCACCCCGGTACAGGAGCAGGCAATACCCATTATTCTCTCCGGAAAGGATATTATCGCCAGCGCCCAAACAGGTACAGGAAAAACAGCGGCGTTTGTATTGCCGCTTATACATCGAATTCTCGAAAACCCTTCTCCGGGTAAGGTTCGGGCATTGGTTATTGTGCCAACTCGTGAACTGGCCGTTCAGATTGATCAACAGATTCAGGGACTTTCCTATTTTACGGCTGTTTCATCTATTCCTATCTATGGAGGTAGTGATGCCAGTGTTTTTTCGCAAGAAAAAACGGCCCTTACTTCGGGAGTGGAAATTGTTATTGCCACCCCCGGCCGATTTATTTCTCATCTAAACCTGGGATATGTGAACTTAAAAGAACTCGACATTCTTGTTCTCGATGAGGCAGACAGAATGCTCGACATGGGATTTCATCGGGATCTAATGAAAATCGTTTCGTATGTTAACCCCAACAGGCAAACACTCTTGTTTTCGGCAACGATGCCCAATCATATTGTTCAATTGGCAAGAGAAATTCTTCGCGAGCCTGAACGCGTAAGTATAGCGCTCAGTAAGCCCGCCGAAGGAATTGAACAAGCTGCCTATTTAGTTTTCGATGAGGACAAGGCCAAGTTGGCAGACGCGCTGCTCGCTGGAGGGGAGTACAAAAGCGTTATTGTATTTGCTTCGACTAAACAGGCCGTTCGAAAAGTTTACGAAACGCTTAAGAGGCGTAATTTTCTTACGGGAATAATTTCCAGTGATTTGGAACAGGCGCAACGCGAAGAAGTTTTACTTGCATTCAGAAATCGGAAAATCGCCATCCTCGTAGCAACAGATGTTGTTTCAAGAGGTATTGATATAGACGGTATTGAGCTTGTAGTGAATTACGATGTGCCAAATGATGCGGAGGACTATGTGCACAGGGTGGGAAGAACAGCCCGGGCTGAGCGAAAGGGAAGGGCCATCACGTTTATAGGGCCGGATGATATGAGGAAATTTGCGAAAATCGAGAAGCTGGTTGGCTACGAGATTAACAAATTGTCACTTCCTGAAGGATTGCCGAAAGGACCCGATTACAACCCGGCTAAAGGATCTTCAGATCATGGTAAACGAAAATTTAAGCGCGGAAAAAGAAGAACAGGACCATCAAGAGCTTAGCCATGATAAAGTCGATTGAGCAACGATATTCTGTCCATATCGCAGGCGACAGTCGTTTCTTTAATTTTTAAAAAGCAAATCTGCGTTAAAGCATATTTACGCATGCGTAAATGACAAATGCAACGGTTAAAAGCAAACAAAGGCCGCCTTTATAGGGCAGCCCTTGTGTTATCTTATAGTTATAACGGTATTATTTCATTCCGGGTATCGGCTTGGGGGTAGGAGCAACAGCGCCTTCTCCGGGAGTGACTTTTATCAATTCCACATCGAAAATAAGCGCATCAAAGGGCTTAATAACACCACCAGCCCGAGGATTTTCTCCATAGCCCAATTCCTGGGGAACGAAGAAACGATATTTTGATCCTTCTTTCATGAGCTGCAAGCCCTCTGTCCATCCTTTGATTACTCGGTTTAATGGAAAGGTCGCTGGCTCGCCACGATCATAGCTCGAATCAAATACTTCGCCATCGATACGAGTGCCTTTGTAATGACAGGTTACCTGATCCGTTTCTTTCGGACTTATGCCGTCGCCTTCGCTAAGCACCATATACTGAAGGCCTGAGGGGGTAGTAATAACACCATCTTTCTTGCCATTTTCAGCCATAAAAGCCTTACTTTCTTCCAAAAAGATAATGTTCGCTGCATTTCTTCGCTTCATCAATATTGCCGAAACTATTGAGTCAGCCGTTTCTGGAGACATCTTTCCCTCCAGAGCGCGATGATCTTCCAGCGCGCCTGCGACCAAGTCATAATCTAAATCGCTGAGGTCTTGCTGTTCGAAACTATTTCCAATACTAATTCCCACCGCATAACTTAAAGAGTCAATATCGCTGCGCAACTCTTTCTTGCCCTTGTTTTTTTGAGCACATCCACCAACCGCTATTAACGATATGGCAATACAACTAACGAAAAATTTCATGGATTTAAATTTAGACTGCAAATTTACTAAAACTCTATCAATTGCTAATTTAGTTCCGCGTAAATACCCAATTGTCTCCTTTACTTAGCTTTTGGTTGAACCCGTAGCCCTCCAAATCGAAGTTCATGATATCCTGTGGCCGATCGATTCTATTGGAAATTATATAGCGAGCCATTAGTCCTCTTGCTCGCTTTGCGTAATACTGAATCATTTTATACTCGCCGCCTTTGGCGTCCAAAAATTGTGGTGTAATAACTCTCGAAGTGAGTTCTTTGTGCTTTAGCACCTTAAAATATTCATTGGAGGCAATATTTATGAGAACCCCGTCAGCTAATTCCGATTGCAGAGCAGAAGCAAGTCGATTACCCCAAAAACTGTAGAGGTCCTTTGCATCGGCAGAAATTTTTAGCCCACAGCCCATTTCTAGCCGGTAAGCTTGAATTTGATCAAGGGGTTTTAAAATTCCATATAATCCACTCAAAATACGCAGGTGATCTTGGGCAAATAGCAGGTCTTCGTTTGTTAAGCTTTCGACGTCCAATCCTTTATAGGCATCTCCATCGAATGCCACAATGGAAGCAGTTATTTTATTGCGGGATGGTGATTTTGTCCATTCTTGAAATCGCTCATAATTCAGTTGAGCAAGTGAAGGGCTGATATCCATAAGCTCAGAGAGAGCGGTAGGACTTAATTTTCTCGCGGCTTCTACTAGTGCTTCGCTCTCATTAAGAAACGAGGGTAACGTTGTCTTGGTAAGTTCCCTCTCTCTTGTCATTGCAAGTGATTTTGCAGGAGATAATATGGCAATCATATATTTTCTGGCGTTGTTTCTTGACTTTTTGTCAATTTAATACCCCGTTTGGTAATTTGTATTTCTCCCAGTTTTTGCAGATGGCCGATGGCTTTTTTGAAGGCTTTCTTGCTCATATGAAGCCGCAACTTAATTTCTTCCGGATCTGTATCATCGTTTAGCCGGGCATAACCGCCGTTCATCTTAAGGTAGTCAATAATTTTTACTGCTGCATCCTCAATTTGTTCGAAACCTTCTTTTTGAAGACTGATTATCAGTATTTTAGGCTCAACTTTTTTCACATATGCCTTGTAGGTTTCTCCCATTCTTACCTGACGGAAGGTTTCGGAAAATGGGAGACTCCCCAACGTTTTTTGATTAACCACAACCTTAAACGATTCTTCCTCCTTTTCCAAAAGGATAATATCAACCTGATCACCTCTTTCGTAGTCGCGCGTATTCCAGCTTAAATATCTTGGTATACGCGTGGATCCATATAGTTTTTTCCTTTCCGCGTCAAAGCGCATTATAACCACATATTCCCTGCCACTTTCAACTTTAAACTGCTGTTCTCCGGGGGGCATAAACAAGTCTGCCCGAATGCCAATGTCTACAAAGGCGCCGTGCGGTGTGGCATCTTTTACCCTTAGTTTTCTTACCTCATTCAGCGTGAGAAGGGGTTTGCGTATGCTCGCTTCCATTCGGCCTTTTTCATTTGGAAAAACGAACACTTCCAAAATATCGCCGATTTGTATACCCTGAGGACATTCCGAATAGGGCAGAAAGACTTCCTCCTCATCGCGGTTATAAAGCCATAAACCCTGACTTTCTATTCTAACTACCTGTAATTTTCCAAATCTTCCCGGATGTATCATGTATCGCTTTGAGACTGCCAAGTTAACACAGATCATAAAGCGTAAGGTAGATAATCATTACTTTTAGTCCGGAACACAAAGTTCAAAACAATGAAGCGCAGTATCTTTTTTGTATGGCTTGTCGCCTGCACATGGTCTAGTCTTGGTGTTATGGCTCAGTGCGATGCCAATCAGACTGGTGTGGAAGTTGTCCTTTTTACCGATAATTGGGGTTATGAAGTGTATTGGGAAATCGTCCCTTCCGGAAACGGCTGTGGAAATGGTACAATTGTTTCCGGAGGAAATGCCTTGGACGTAGGTTGTCTTGGTGGCGGAGCACAGGACGCCCAGGATGGTAATGGGTATGAAAGTAATCAGCAGTTCGTTAATGGACCAATTTGTCTTGAAACAGGCAATGCGTATGATATTCATTTTGTTGATGATTGGGGCGATGGTGGCCTTAGTATCGAAGTATATCAAGACGGAGTTTTATCGCATCTCTTTGTTGGCGATGGTGCCGGAGATGTATGGACATTTGTAGCCGGTGATTCTCCGGAGTTGTCACCATACGATTCTCCATGCCAGCCATTAATAATTGAAATAGATGCTGAGCCGTTAGCTATAAGCAATGCCAACGCTCTGGCTTCTTTTACCGAGCCTCGGCCCGCTGTCGGTGGTTGTCAGACCTTCGGATATTGGTGCGAAGAAACGCTGGCCAAAACGGTATGGGTAAGCTTTGTTGCTACATCAGATGCTGTTTTGGTAAGCACCTGCAATGAAGGGACTAATTTCGATACGCAACTTGCTTTATGGCTGGCTGAAGATTGTTCAAATTACGAAACGTATACATTAATTAACGCCAACGACGATAAGTTCCAAGGTTGTGGAAATGCCAATGGTTATGCTTCTGAATTATATGCATCTTGCCTCATTCCAGGGGAAACATATTTGATTCAAATTGATGGATATTTTGGAGAAAGCGGAAATTCCTTGCTGAGTGTGACTTCCTGGAACAGCGGACTCAGCCTCGATGCCTTCGTTGATGCTGTTGATTGTC
>Ga0315906_10011548_pt1 | contig 10294 bp, 7 predicted proteins | sample LakEriMetagenome_4_FD_203526 | JGI IMG/M metagenome (GOLD analysis project Ga0315906, IMG submission 203526) | Freshwater fungal communities from buoy surface, Lake Erie, Ohio, United States - Buoy 2 MA122 | ecosystem: Environmental > Aquatic > Freshwater > Lake > Lake biofilm | place: USA: Lake...
GGCTCTTGACCATCCCCCCCACCTTGGGGCTGATGAGGATCTGGTGGCGAGGGAGCAGGTAGCCCTTCGATTCGTGCACCACTCCGCCCGAGTCGGCGACCCCCGAGGAAGTCGGGGTGGGTGATTCACCTGACGAGGCGCCGGTCCCGGTGGTGGCGGCCGGCTGGCCCGGGGTGGCGACAGCCGCAGCGGCGACGAGCCCGGCATCCTCCTGGGCCTGCTTCAGCAACTGCACCTGCCAGGCCATGTAGCCCGCCCCCCCCGCCAAGAGCAGGCAGAGGAACCAGGGCAACTTGGAGGGCTTGGCCGGGGGAGGAGCGGGAGGGATCCGCAGCGACCGGACCTTGTCTTTCAGCAGCCCCGCGTCGCGGGTCGGTTCGGTGGTGGTGCTCAAGGCAGTTCACCTGGGAAAAAGTGGGCGGAATTCGCCCGGCGAGAGACGGACGGGGAGCGCGAATGGCCCCCGGTGCATCCTGAGTATAGACCTTTCCGCGAGGGGGAGGCCACGGAATTCCGGGTCATGGCTCGCCTCAGCCCGGGGAAGCCAACCCGCCGGGCCGTTAAAACCGGCATTGACCCGCCCGCGGTTTCGGGAGAACTTAATCTGCCACGCGATTCCTTCCCAGGGCTGCGTGTCATTTGTTCACATTCCCTCTCGCCCCAGTTCGGTACCACGCATGGATGCGGAAGCGTCTTCCCAGCCCCGGCAGGAGGGCCAGGGGGCCAGCCTGCCCCGGCCCACGCTTCGCCACTGGGTCGAGTACCTGGGCTTTCGCACGTTTGTCGCCCTCATCGAGGCGTTGCCCCGCGAGGCATGCGATGCCCTGGCGACCGGGGTGGCGTGGATCATTCAGCATCTGTTGCCCCGCCGGTTGACGCGGTACGAAGTTGCCCGCGAGAACCTGCGGCTCGCGCTGGGCGACCACCTGGGGCAGGCCGAGATCGACCGGATCATCTTCCAGATGTGGGTCCATCTGCTCCGGATGGTGGGTGAGATTGTGCTGTTGCCACGCAAGCTGCACGTCTCGAACCTGACCGAGACAATTGAGTTTCGGAACAAGGCGGGGGTCTTGCGGGCCTTTTCGTCGGGCCGGCCAGTGCTGCTGCTGTCGGGGCATTATGGCAATTGGGAGATGGCGGTCTCGGTCTTCGGGCTGTTTGGCTTCCCGATGGGGCTGGTGGCCCGCGATCTCGACAATCCGCTGTTGCACCGCTGGTTCCAGCGCTTCCGTCGGGGGACCGGGCATGTGCAGATTGGCAAAAAAGGGGGCAGTGGCGAGATGGTCACGCAGCTCGAGCGGCGGGGCTTTCTGGCGCTGCTGGGTGATCAGGATGCCGGGGGCTCGGGGCTGTTTGTCGATTTCTTCGGCCGGCCCGCTTCGACGTTCAAATCGGTGGGCCTGTTGGCACTGGAGTACGAGGCGCTGGTCTGCGTGGGGTATGCCCGTCGCCTGGCTGGGCGGACGGCGACTGGATTTCCCCGGTTTGAACTGGGGTGCGAAGAAGTGATTGACCCCCGGGAGTGCCTCTCGAGCGACCCGCTCCGCGAACTGACGCAGCGGTACACCTCGGCCCTCGAGCGGGTGATTCGGCGCGCCCCCGAGCAGTACTTCTGGGTGCACCGCCGCTGGAAAAGCGTGCCCCGCACCCGCGAATCGCGAGAGGCCCGCAAGCTCCGCAAAGCTGGCTGAGTGGGCGAGGCAACCTGCCAGACCCGTCGGCACTGTCGAGCATCGCACGCCGCTGCGGGCACGAGTGGTGTGAGACCCCGAGAGACGCGGGCCCGGTTGGCTCGGTTTGCCCAGTCAGGCGACGCGCGTCAGAATGTCCCAGGCTGCTGGCTCCAATTGGACAGTCAGCCGCGGGCTGGCGAACTGCTGGCTCAATGGCGGGCTCAGGGTCGTTGGTCGAACGACGTTCACCGATTCGATCGCCATGGCGATTCCTGCGAGGAAGATTGCTGCGAGGGCGATCGGGCTTCAGGGAGTCGGGATCTGCTGTCTCCGGCTCGCGTGACGGTGGGCTGCGTCCTTCTGGCCTGCGTCCTTTTGGGCTGCGGAGTCTGTGCGGTGCGTTTTTGTGCGGTGCGTTCTGGAGGGATTCGTTCTGATGACAGCGTCTGTGCGAGTGGCGTCGGTCGCCGAGATTCCCGTGGGATCGGCCCTCGAGGTGGTGGCGTTTGACCGCGTAGTGGCGATCTATCACACGGAGCAGGGATTCTTCGCCCTCGATGGGGTCTGCCCGCATGCCGGGGGGCCCCTGGCACAGGGACAAGTGCTCGACGGGGAGGTCGCCTGCCCCTGGCACGGCTGGCGTTATGAACTGGCCACCGGCCGAAACTGCGTCAACCCGGCGATCCAGGCCCGCAGTTTCGCCGTGCGGGTCGACGGGGACGACGTGCTGCTCGACCCCCCAGCCGGCTGAAACCTGGTCCAGGGTCCTCAGCTGCCACCGCAGGCTCTCGACTTCAAGCGGACACTGTCTGCTGGAACCGCGGGCTTCTACTGACACTGCGGGCGACCTTCGCTCCTCCAGGCCATCAGCCGCCAGGGCGTAAAGCGTGCCTCGGCCCGCCGGTGGTGATCGCTCGGCCCAACGGGGTGGTGGTCTCTCCCGTCTACCGCGGTTACGCAACAGGGCTGTGATCACTCGAAAGCGCGGTGGTTGCTTAAGTGGTCGCTTACGAGGTCGCCTTCGGCTCGGCGTTCGCGTGTCGCGCCGCTCCACCGAGGCCGGTCAGGTACGACCAGAACAGTCCCCCGGTCACGCTGAGAATGAGCGAGTTGAAGAGGCTGCCCAAGGCCAGCGTCAGCACCGCCCCTTGAACCAGGCTCGCCTCCCAGTCGGGCAATTGGCGACTCTGCCTCCACTGGCTCCACAGCAGCAGCCCAAACAGCAGCCCCCCCGCCAGCCCCAGTTGCACCGTCAGCAGCAGGTATTCATTGTGCGGTTCCGAGACCGACGGCAGCCCGTGCTGCTGGGCCAGCGCGCGGTACTCGGGTTCGAAACTGCCAGTCCCGGTCCCCACCACGGGATGGCGGGCAATCAGGGTGAGCGTGTGGCGATAGAACTCGAGCCGGGGGTCGATCGAGCGTTGCCGCTGCTCACCAAACTGATCTCGAAACTGTCCGACGGTCTGGTCAAACCGGGCCCGGACGATCGGCGAGAGGGTCGCAGCGACCACGGCTCCGCACAGCACCAGCCCGCAGCCCAGCCAGACCCCCCGGCGACCCGCTTGCCGGGCCAGCCACAAGACCGCCAGTGCCCCCAGCGCGAGAAAGCCGGTTCGTCCCTGCACCAGGAACACATTGTTCCACACGGCACAGCCCGCCAGCCCCAGCAGCAGCCAGCTCCAGCGATCCCGCCGCTGCCAGGCAGCCCCCACACTGAGGTAGGTGAGCAGCGACATCAGCAAGCCATGGATAATGCGGTCCTTGGTGACCACATAATTCGTCGGAAGGTTGTTCCGCTCAAGTCCAAAGTCGAGTTGAGTCAGCCATTCGACGCACGACATCGCCAACAGCACGCTGCAGCCGGCGAGGAAGGCGTTCGCCCCGCGTCGCCGCCAGACCGACTCTTTAAACACCTGGTCAAACAACGGCAGCAACAGCAGTTCGCGGTATTTGAGCAGGCAGCGCACGCTCCGTTCCCAACCGGCGGTCGACCAGCCCACCCCCAACGCCAGCAGGGCAAACAGGGCTAGCGCCACGCCCGAGCCCCAACCGAGGGCGGTACCAACCCGCGCCCATTCGATTTGTGACCAGCCGCTGGGCGCTGGCTGGCGCTGAACATCTGCGGCAGGTTCACCGCCCGTTGGCTCTTGCCCGGGAACAGTTCCACCAAGTCGCTGCCACGGGCGCTCGGTGACCAGCCAGCTCAGCACGAAGCAGCCAGTCAGCACCTCGGCGGGGGAGGTGGCGATGGGAATGCAAAAGCCCGTGGCCACGGCGAGCCACCGCGTCACCTCGGGTGGAGTCAGTCGCGCCCAAGGCAGTGCGGCAGCGGGCCCTGGTGCACTCGAGCTGCCGCTGTCGGCGGCGACTGGGGGAAGTCCGCCTGTCTGCAGCGGTGCCACAGAGCGCGCCACCAGTGCGGCCCGAAACTCCGCCGAGGGCTCGAGGGTTTCGGGCACGACATTCCCAGCGTTGGGCGCCGAGTTGAGTTTCGAGTTCGGCCCAGAAGTCGCCCAGGAAGCAGCTTGCTGAGGGGCGAGACCAGCGTTCGTCCCGGCGAGGGGACTGCGGTTTGCCGCAGAATCGGCGCGCGACGCTGTTCCCTCCGGGCGGGCGCTCATGTCCAATCGGTCTCACCTGAAACTCGTGATTCGCGGCCCTCCGGTCGCAACATCTTCCCGGGCGGGAGGTTGCGCGACCTCAAGGCACGACGGTGGGATACTTCCCCAAGCCGGAATCTGTCAAGAGGAACAACCGCTGGCCAGTCCCGCCCAAGTCGTCAAAGCCGCACGAATTCCGCAGTGGGGACCCGTCCTCTGGGGCGAGTCGTTCCCAGATGGTTGGGGCCGAGATCGCGTTCGCTGATAACTGCCACATCTTCGACCAGAGCGGAGGGAGCGTCGAGGCGCAACGCGGGAAGCGGTCCCTCCGCATACCGTTCCCGGCTGCAGCCTAACCGCCGTCGGTCACCCTTCCCCGGGCATCCGCTCGCCAGCGATCACGCGGAAACCGATCGCTTGGTGAACCGAGGCTCGGAGAACCGACGCAAGCAGAACCGACGCAAGCAGAACCGACGCCGCCAAAACCGACGCTCGGCGAACCTGCCATGAACCAGCTCGTCATCCAGCCAGGGGTCATTCGTCGGGGAACAGATCCCGCAACTCGTGCGAGTACCACAGGCAGCGAGGCAGCGTGCCATACGGGACCCCCGCGGCAGGATCGAGCAGGAACTGCGGCGTGGGCTGCAGTTTCTCATCTCGCAGGCCGGTCCAGAATCCGCGGTCGTCCAGTTCCAGCAGTTCCAGCGACAGGAAGAACTGGATGCGGTTCACGAGGTAGCCCAGGTGGTTGTCGGCGACCCCGCTGACCGCTTGCCGAAACGCGTCTTGAGCTTCCAGGAAGTCACGGGCGGCCACCCCGGGAAAGCCCAGGGCCAACTCCAGTTGCGTGCTCGACACCCGTTCGTTCGCCAGCGCGGCACTCGCAATGCCAATCTGATACTGGTTCCGGGCCAGTGCCAGGTTTCGCAGATTGTCCCGCACTTCCAGCTTGATCAGGTCTTCCGCCTGCATCTCGGCCCGCCGGGCCACCTGGTAGTTGATCTGCGCGACCCGATAGGTGTTCCGCTGCTGCTGCCGATTGAGCGGCAGGTCGAGCGCCACTCGCACTTCCGTCCGCGCATCGTCAAACCGCAGGTCGTACGGACCCAGTGCGTCGGTCGCCAAGACCTGCGTCGCCTGCAGGTTCAGCACCGACCGCAGGTCGTCGGCGGCCAGCTTGACCAGTCGCCGGGCATCGGCGATCTCCCCCCGGCGATTCATCAGGTCCAGCCGCAACGCCAACGCGGTCAGCATGGCGTCGTCCAGTTCCATGTCCACGGGAGGGAGTGCCGAAGACTCCTGCGCCAGCAGCGACCGCGCGGGCAGCAACAGCTGGTCGAGCAGTTCGCGAAGCGATTCGGTCTCCTCATCGACCGGCCGATCGACCGGGTGCCCCCCGGGAAGTTGCGACAGCTCACCCGCCAGGGTGTCCCCCTCGGCGACCAGTTGCGCGGTGGTCTGTTCAAGCTCGGGAAGCCATTCCAACCGCGCGGCGTCCAGGGCCTCGGCCAGGCGCTGCCGTGTCTGGGTCACCTGGTTGGCGAAGCGGTCCACGCGGTCGGCCAGCCCGGCTGGCCACTCCTGGTCGGGCTCGCGCACGCTGGCCAGCGTCCGTTGTTTCTCGAGCTGCCGGGCCTGGGTGTCGAGCACCTCGAGCCGACGTTGAACCAGCCTCACGACGGCCGGCTCGGTCGAGGTCTCGATCTCGGCGAGGCCCCGGCGTTGCGACTCGAGGGCCAGCCGGGCGTCGAGCAGTGCCAGTCGGGCTCCCAGCTCATCGAGCGCAGCGAAGCCGAGATCGCCCGCCGCCCCGTCCCGCGATTCCCGCCATTGCTGCAGTCGCTGCTGCAGCACCATGGCGGCATTCACCAGCAGTGGCAGCTGGGCCCCGCCACTGAGCTGCTCGGCGACCAGGCGTTCCCGGGTCCGGCGGACCGCCTCGGCGGCGACCGACGTTTCATCCCGCCCCGTGACCTCGTCAAGTTCCTGCAGATCAATCCGGATGGCCAGCTCGGGGGGTACCCCCATGTCGATTTTCAGCCGGTCGAGCGCCCGTTCGAGCGCCACCCCCGCGGCAATCAGCCGACTGCGGCCGGTCAGCATGTTCTGCTCGATCTGCTCGGTCTGAATGCGCGATCGCAGCCCCGCCTCAAGTTCAATCAGCGACTGCTGGTGGGCGCCCGAGAGCGAGAAGTAGTTCTGCGATTCAATCGCGATCTGCCGATAGGCCCGCAGGATCGCATAGTACGAGCTGGCCAGGTTCACAAAGAACGTCTTGCGGAACCGCAGGTAGCTGCGGGCCGCGTAGACCAGTTGACGCTCGGCCCGGGTGAGGGGTTCGAAGCGGATATCCCGCTGAATGAGCGGCTGGCTGATGTCAAACAGCAACTGCGACGAGATATCGGCGGCGAAGGCATCTGGCCCGTTAAAGGTGAGCAGCACGTTGTTGGCAAGCCGGCCGACAAACGTCCCGCCCGTGACCATCAGTTTGTCCACCTCGGCGTGAGCCCGATTGTCGAGCGTCGAGAAATAGTCGCTATCGAAGTTGCGGGTGCGATAGGCCAGATCACCCCCGTTGCCAAACGGCGTGAACTTGAGCAGGTACTGGAACTGCTCCAGCGAAACAACCAGGGCGGCCTTGTAGAGCGTCTCTTTTTGGGTCTGCAGCTCGCGACTGTTCAACTGCCCCAGTTCGATGATGTTTTCGAGCGTCAGCACGCGGCCTGTGGGCTGCAGTTCTTCGGTGGGCTGGGCAGCAAAGCTTTGCGTGTAGACGCGACTCAGTTGCTCGAATTCAAGCATCCGCTGCTGCACCGACAACGGCAGCGCCTCCCACTGCGAGGGACGCACCTGGCTGGGCACCATCGCCGTGGGGGAACTGGGCGGTGTGGCGTCGGGCGGGGCAGGCGTCGAGGGAGGGGCGACAGCGGTGGTGCCGGGGGCGGTTGGATCTGCCGAGTCGGACGCCGCGTCGGAATCGGGCTCGGGAATCGGTGCGAGAGCTTCGTCGGGTGCGGGAGGCGCGGCCGCTTGCGGAACCAGCGCGGCGACAGTCTGCACCTGGTTGGTGGCCCGCGACACAGAGGCTCTCTGGGACGCAACCGCATCCCCCGGCACGCCCGCCTGCATTCGGCCCACACGCTGCCGCGAGCCAGGTGCCGGCGTGGCACCAGCAGAAGCCAGCGAAGCCGGGGCCGCTGCGGCCGCCGGGGTCGCTGCCGATTTGGGCGGTTCGAGTCGGCGCTGCAACTTGGGGGTGGCCCGAGGTGTTGTCCCAGGCGCTGTGCTGGGCGTTGAGGCCGGCGGTGTCGCTGGGGCTGGCACGGGAGGTGTGCCAGGGGTCGAACGTGCGGTGGGAGTCTCGAGCACGGGACCCGGGAGGCTGGCCGGCCACGCGCGGCGGACGTCTGTGGCGGTACTGTTCACAGGGAGCGCGGGCGGGGCGTCAACATTCGCCGGTTCGACTCCGCCAAGGCCCGCTGCTGGTTGCTGCGTGTTTCCCGCCGTGGCGTCCGGCTTGATCGAGGTGCGACGACTTGTACCGGAACGCCGACTCTGCGAGTTCACACCCGGCATGGGGGGCGGTGCCGGTTCCTGGGAAGGGGACGACGATTCGTCGGTGGGCTGTTCCCCCGCCCGCAGCGAGGGAGCCCGTTCCGACGGTGCCGGAGGAAGGGGATTCCCGTTGGCGTCGGTCGAACCCACAGCCGAGGACGGTTGGTCCTCACCCGCTTGATCTGCATCCCGGCGGGGATTCCAACTTCTTGGATCCGTGTCGGAATCGAGCGGGGGGATCTGGTAGCCGTAGAGGCGGGGCTGCGGATCGGGCAGCGGGGTGCAGTCGGGGTCGGTCGGGTCGTACAGACGGGACCGCTCCTCGGGCTCAATCGACATCCCCGAGGGGTGCCACGGGGTTTCATCGAGGCGATCGTCCAGCAGCGCGTACGAGTCGCGGTCGGCGGATTGGCGGTACCGAGTCCGGCTGCAACCGGCCAGGCACACAGAACCAATCAGGACCAGCAAACAGCCCCGGAACAGGAACGAAGAGCGCACGGTGTCAGTGTCGAGGCGGAGCAGCTCGGAAGAACGACCAGTCCCAGTGTTCCAAACCCCCGCCAGTCGCCTCCCCAGTCAGGAAGCCAACCCGCCCGGAGGTGAAAAACACCAAAACGTCGGTTGATGTATCGACTGTTCGGGCTGGGGGGGTTGAGTCAACTCTGGTGGCTCCACTGACTCTAGCGATTCTGCCGATTTTAGTGCTCTGCTGAAAACTTGTGGTTGTGTCTGGCTCTGTGTTGTAAGTCTAATCTGGGTTGTGTTTTACGGTTGTCGGTGAGGGCTGGTGGAGAGATCGGTCGGTGCCATCCCGGTGGCCAATTAACGGAATTGGCGGGACAATTGTCCCGAGCTTTCGCCCGTCAGGTGGGGGCCGCGTTGCCAGTGGCTGGTCAGGAACCGCGCGTGGCGGAGTCCCTCCCGTAGCGAGTTGGTCTCCCGCATCAGAACCTCCGGCACTCCCCAGCCCCATCCAGGCGGTGCCATCCCACTGCAGTCGGTTTTCTCAACCACCGTGGTGCCCCAGGAATTTTTGTGGAACAGATTGCGCCGGAAACGAACATAGACCTTGGCACGCATCACGTTAGACTGATTGGACCGGGTCAAGGAGCGGTGGAGAATCGCTGGGTTCGAAACCGGAGACCCGAGTCACGGCGTCGAAAGTTTCAGCATCGAGAGCTCTGGCATCGCAGGCCACGAAGTGCCCACCGCTCCCGCCGTCACAGCGGGTGGAGGCGGGTGGGTACGGTCTGAAAACTCGCTGCAAAGGGCTGCGGGAGCAGGACTTTGCGGAAACAAGACGACGTGAGGCGGTGCATTGCCGGTTCGCACGGGCGAATCGATTGGGAGCCCAGCAGGCTGGACCGTACAACTGGCCCCAAGTTGGCGACAAAACTGGCTGAGTTCATTGGCACACGCGGGTCACGCGCATGCATCAACCTTCGACTGCTCTTTCCCGTCGGCGACTGGCTCAGGCGGGAGCCGGGGCGTGGCTGGCTTCGAATCTGAGCCCACTCGTCCCGCCTGCCTCGGCCCGGGGGGCCGACGAGGCGAACACTCGGAAGGCAGGGGGCTCGTTCGGACGGGCGAAGAGCCTCATCTACCTCTATCTCAGTGGCGGGCCATCGCAGTACGAGACCTTCGACCCCAAGCCCGAGGCCCCGGCGGAGATTCGCGGGGTCTTCTCCCCCATCGCCACGCGTGTGCCCGGGCTGTCGTTTTGCGAGTTGCTGCCGCGGACTGCGGCGATCGCCGACCAGTTGACCATCGTCCGGTCGCTCGCCACCGATGATCCGAACCACGAGTCGGGGGGCTATTGGATCAACACCGGGCACAAATACACGGGGCCCGACATGCGGGCCCTCGCCCCGACCGACTGGCCGACGCTCGGCTCCATCGTGCGGATGCTCAAGCCGACCGAACGGGGACCGTTCACCTCGGTGATGCTCCCAGAGCCGATCATCGCGAACCCAAACGTCTTCCTGCCCGGCCAGAATGGTGGCTTTTTGGGACGTCGGTGGGATCCGGAAATCTTTCGCTGCGATCCCGCCGCCGCCAACTTCCGAATTGACAGCCTGGCCTTGCCCGAGGAGCTGAGCGGGCCTCGGGTGACCCTCCGCCAGCAATTGCTGGAACAGCTGGGGGGCTCGCTGCGGGCTGAGTCGGCGGTGACGGGCGATTACGAGCGTTTGCGGGGCGAGGCTCTCGATCTGGTGCGCTCGGGCACCGCCCGGGGGGCGTTCGCCCTCGATGCCGAAACCCCCGCCACCCGCGCGCGGTATGGTTCAGGGAAATGGGCACAGTCGGTGCTGTTGGCCCGCCGGCTGGTCGAGGCGGGAGTACGGATGGTGTTTGTCAACTGGCCCCGCGAGCCTGGCGATCTGAGCGCGCCCAACCCCCTCTGGGACACCCACGCCCACAATAACCCGCGGATGAAAGATGTGCTCTGTCCGCAGTTCGACCAGG
>Ga0315906_10011550_pt1 | contig 10294 bp, 5 predicted proteins | sample LakEriMetagenome_4_FD_203526 | JGI IMG/M metagenome (GOLD analysis project Ga0315906, IMG submission 203526) | Freshwater fungal communities from buoy surface, Lake Erie, Ohio, United States - Buoy 2 MA122 | ecosystem: Environmental > Aquatic > Freshwater > Lake > Lake biofilm | place: USA: Lake...
TTTTAAATGAGAGACCAGGTTGAATTTTTCTGCTGCACCCAAAACAAGATCAACACCTGGAATTTCAGCAATTTCCTGTGGTTTGAGTTGCGCATAGCAGCCAGTAATCACCACGACCGCCTCCTGGTTTTGTTTTTGTATCCGTCTAACAAGCTGTCGGCACTCCTTATCGGCATTTTCAGTAACAGAACAGGTATTAATGACATAAACATCTGCTACTTCATCAAATTCCTTTTTTATAAACCCTTCATTTTCAAGCATCCTTCCTAAAGTGGAGGTTTCTGAAAAATTGAGTTTACAGCCTAAGGTGTGTAATGCTATGGATTTTTCTGACGCCATTTGGGTCACAAAGATACAAATGGGATGGTGTATATTTGAATTATTCTATGAGTAGGTTGAAGTACTTGTTGTTCCCACTGCAAATTTTGTATTGCCTCTATGCAATAATACTATTTGCAGTAATTATTCTACTCTTGTTTCCTGTCCTTCCGTTTGGAATGTTACTTGGCAGAATCAGGGGAGGAAATTTTATGTACCGTGCTTTTCGAGTATGCGGAAATATTTGGCTTGTTCTTATTGGGATTCCTCACAAAACCTACTATGAATCTCACCCTGATCCAAATGAGCAATACATATTTGTTGCTAATCATATTGCTTATCTGGATGCAGTAGTCATCATCAGCTCTGTTAAACATGATTTCAGACCTATAGGTAAGTATGAGCTGTTGAAAGTACCTGTATTTGGTCAACTTTATAAATTTTGTGTAATTACCGTCAACCGATCTAATCCAGAAGACAGGGCCAGAAGTTTGAATGATTTAAGAAAAGTATTGGCAAAGGGGATTTCTATATTAGTTTTTCCGGAAGGTACATTTAATATGGGTGATACACCCTTGAAGGAGATGTACGATGGTGCTTTTAAACTGGCAATTGAAACAGGAAAAAAAATTCAACCGATATTATTTCTGGATACATACGACAGGATGCATTACAGGCACTTGTTTACACTAAATCCTGGAAAATCAAGAGCCATTTATTTATCGCCGATAGACCCCAATGCTTATCCAGATGTTGATGCAAAAGGATTAAAAGCTTTGTTGGAGAAAAAGATGTCTGATAAATTGCTTGAGTATAAAGCGACTTGGATTAATCCATCCTATTTTAATTCTAAACAATCTTAATACTTGTTTGCAGAAGTCATCATACCACTTGCTATACCCAAGACATATACATATGCTATTCCAAAAGAATGGATGGAAGTTGCAGTACCAGGTGTTAGGGTAGAGGTTGTCTTTGGTAAGCAAAAAAGATATTCAGGAATAATTAAGTCTATTTCGTCTCAGGCACCGGAAGGATTTATTCCAAAACCTTTGGTTCAGATTTTGGATGCAGAGCCTATTCTTTTTGAGAAACAACTTCAGCTTTGGAATTGGATAGCCAATTATTATATGTGCAGTGAAGGTGAAGTGATGGCTGCAGCTTTGCCAACACAGTTTAAGCTCAGCAGTGAAACAATATTGTTGTTTAATGATGAATTTGGTGATGATTTCAGCGAACTGGATGAGCAGGAATACCTTGTTGCAGAAGGCTTATTGTTGAAAAAAGAACTTCGTATGGACGAAGTACAAGGGATTTTAGATATTGCTCATGTATATCCAGTTGTGAAACGCTTACTGGAAAAAAAAGTATGTATTGCTTGGGAGTCGCTCAAAGAAAAGTACACCCCCAAAAAAGAAAAGTTTGTCCACTTGCACGCAAACTATGCTCAAGAAGACGCCATGGCAGATTTGTTAAACGGCTGGGCCAACAAAGCACCTAAACAACTTGAGTTATTACTGGCTTTTCTTCACTTGCAAAAAACTGAAGGTGAGGTAAGGCAATCAGAATTATTAAAAAAATCTGGAGCTTCTGCCGCACAATTACAAGCACTAGTAGCTAAAAATATTCTTGTAGTATCATCTCAGTCTGTTGATAGAATTCGACTTGGCGCTAAAGATGTAGAAATCGATTTTGAACTTTCAATTGCACAACAGCAGGCCTTGAATTTAGTGAAAGCTCATTTTAAGGAAAAAGATACTTGTTTGCTGCATGGCGTTACATCTAGTGGCAAGACTCAGGTATATATCAAACTCATTGAAGAGCAAATCAGTAAAGGTAAGCAGGTATTGTTTTTGTTACCCGAGATTGCTTTGACTGCTCAAATCATCAGAAGGCTTCAAAAACATTTTGGTGGTTATATCGCAATTTATCATTCAAAATTCAACCCTAATGAAAGAGTTGAATTGTGGAATAAAGTAAAGAAAGGAGAGATAAGAATTGTGTTAGGCGCCAGATCTGCATTATTCTTGCCTTATGTAGATTTATCCTTGATCATTATTGATGAAGAACAGGATGCATCATTTAAGCAGCAGGATCCTGCTCCAAGGTATAATGCCAGAGATGCTGCTCTTTATTATGCACGTCTCTTTGATGCCAAAGTATTGTTAGGAAGTGCTACACCCAGTGTTGAGACTTATGCTCAGGCAATTACTGGAAAATATGGATTGGTAGAATTGTTTGAGAGATTTGGTGGAGTAGCACTGCCGGCAATTGAAATTGCGGATACCAGAAAAGTAGAGGGAAATAAAGTTATTCGTCAAATGATTTCTGATCGTTTGAAAGAAGAGATTGAACGTGTAGTTAGGGAAAAAAAGCAAGTCATTTTGTTTCAGAACAGGAGAGGGTATGCTCCATATAAAATTTGTGCTACTTGTGGATTTATTCCGCATTGTGATCAGTGTGATGTAACATTGACTTATCACAAATTGCATCATAAGTTACAATGTCATTATTGCGGAACCAGCTATCCTGTGCAACAAACCTGCAAGGCTTGTGGAAGTGTAAATTGGTTGGAGAGAAACTTTGGAACGGAAAAAGTAGAGGAAGAATTAATAGGATTATTCCCTTCTTTTCAAGTGGCCAGAATGGATGTGGATACCGTTAAAGGAAAACATGCACATGATGAAATGATCCGCAATTTTGAGCAAAGGCATATGGATATTTTAGTCGGTACCCAAATGGTGGTCAAGGGATTAGACTTTGATCATGTTGCCTTAGTTGGAATTTTAGATGCTGATGGTTTGCTTGCTTTTACCGATTTCCGCGTTAACGAAAGAGCTTTTCAATTGATGGAACAGGTAAGTGGCAGAGCGGGTAGGCGAGGTGATAAAGGATTGGTGATTATTCAAACTGCAAAACCTGGGCATGATATTATCAATGATGTTATTAATCACGATTATAAATCTTTCTATACCAAAGAAATTGAATCCAGAAGAATTTTTCATTATCCACCCTATACCAGGTTAATTCAATTTTTCTTCAGGCATACAGATAAAAATAAAGCATTTGAAGCTGCTAACTTTTTTGCAAGCCGCATGCTGCCTATGTTTGGTGATTACCTGATTGGCCCTGCAGAGCCGGTAATCAACAGAATTCGCAACAAATATATTTATGAAGTGATGTTGAAATTACCGCGCGATGGTGCAAAGAATACAATGGCAAGGCAACATATACATCAGGTGATGACAATCATGCAGGCAGATGCTGGATTGAAATCAGCTCATATCATCATCAATGTTGATCCGCAATAATTACTTGAAAATAACTGTCCCGATATCTTTCATCAACTGCATTTCGAGTTCTTTCAAATGCTTGTGTGTTTGTAAAAGGATAATCAAATCATCTTCTGACTGTTCTTTTTCTAAGTCAAATTGATTTTCTACAATCAGGCGTTTTACTTTTTTTAATTTGAGGTAAGTCATGCTCGAACGCACTTCTTCTCTGTATAGCTGATCTCTGTTTAAAATATTTCCCTGGTAAAATTTTGTCCAATTGGGACTGATCTGGTGTTTTTCAGTCAAGAGTGAAACCGCCATTTGTCCAATCTGCGGATTGGAATGGTACAAAAAGTATTTTTCATCTGGGCGATTCCCAATGCTTATTGATTGTTTATATTCTTTGATAATTCCAACCAATAGTTTATTGTCGAATAAATCTTCTAGTCCGTTTTTTTCAATTTCTAAAAAAATATAATCAGCAACACTGGAAGCTTCTTCATAGGGTTGATGTCCGAATTCAATCAAAGATCTCACGACTGCTTGTTCATTCATTTCATCTTTGAAGAGCAAGTCTAATGTTTGTTCCTCTTTCTCTTGTTCTTGTTGCTCGCTTGGCTGATCTTCCTGGGTTCTTTGATACTTCTTTTCTTCCTTACCTAATTTTTCAATGGTAAGTTTTTTGACCAAGGCTGTAAGTCCTTGCTCATCAACTCTTAGAATAGAAGAACATCTTTTAATATAGTCTTGCTGCCTGGTAAAATCCTCTGCTCTGCTGAGTTTGGAGATCGATTCAGCAATCTGGTTCACAACTGCAGCCTTTCTGGTGCTGTCGTTTCCTGCATCTGCTAAGGCAACTTCCAATTGAAATAAAATGAAATCTTTTTTGTTTTGGTTGATGAAATTTCTGAATTCATCAGCACCTACTTTTTTTACATAGCTATCTGGATCTTCATTGTCTGGGATCAATACCAGTTGAACATTCAATCCCTCTTCTATTGCAAGATCTAATCCTCTCAAAGCCGCCTTTACACCTGCTTTATCACCGTCATATATAATAGTGAGGTTGGTCGTGTATTTTTTAATTAGACGAAGTTGATCAATCGTCAAGGCAGTACCACCTGATGCGACTACATTTTCGATTCCTGCCTGGTGCATGGCAGTTACATCAGTATATCCTTCAACCAGATAGCACTCATTGAACTTGTCGATTGGATGTCTGGCAAAATAAGAGCCATAAAGAATTTTACTCTTTACATAGAGCTCATTTTCTGGTGTGTTGATGTATTTAGGACCTCTATCGCTACTGCCAATCACCCTTGCTCCAAATCCAATAATCTTGCCACTTTGATTTTGAATAGGGAAAATGATTCTTCCTCTATAATTATCGAAAAGTTGTCCATCTCGTTCTACCGAGAGTCCACTCTTTTTTAAAATTTCTTCACTGTACTGATTTTTTAAAGCTTCCCTTGTGAAACCATCACGTTGATTTAAGCAATATCCAATTTGAAATTTTTCAATAATGGCATCTGTAAATCCTCTTTCTTTTAAATAGCTCAGTGCAATATTTTGTCCCTCTTCATTGGTGGTTAGTTGAGAAGCAAAATACTTAGCTGCAAATTGGTTGAGGATATGAAGACTGTCCGCAGTTTGTTGTTGTTCTTTATATTCTGGACTCGTTTCAGTCTCAATGATATCAATATTGTACCTGTTGGCTAACCACCTTAAAGCTTCAACATAAGAATATTTCTCATGTTCCATGACAAAGCCAATAGCATTACCACTTTTTCCGCAACCAAAACATTTGTAAATCTCCTTACTGGGGGATACTGTAAAAGAAGGAGTTTTCTCATTGTGAAAAGGGCAATTTCCAATATAGTTGGTACCTCTTCTCTTTAGTTTCACAAAGGATCCAACGATATCATAAATATCAATCCTGTTCTGTATCTCTTGTATGGTTTCTTTTGCGATCAACTGCTCTACTTGAACAGGTGAAATTAATAGAAAAAGACCTCATCGACAAAAACCCATCCTTTTTCGCCCTTTCCTCCATGCCAGGATGGAAGAGATTGGATATTCTGTGCCTCAATCTCAATGTACTTGTATTTTCCTTTTTCAATAGGAACCTGATAAGGAAGTACTCCATTTGAACGGTAGGCTGTAGGCATTGCTGGTTGAACGGATCCGATTTTCTTTAAGTTTTTAGGGTGATCGCCTCCCCAGACTGTTATTTTGGTCGGTGGAAAAACATAAGCACCGGTATTGTCGGCTGCACTCAATACAACTGTTGACTTCATGGTTTCATCAGTAAAGTAAAAGCCAGTTTTAAAAGTTTGTTCTTTATAGCCTAACCAGTTTAAATTCAAAATCTCTGGAAAGCCCTTTTTAAGGTCGGTTAATGTTGTCTTTCCATTCTTTTTATATTTCTCATTAGGTTGATAAATCAAATGAATAGAATCGACTTTAATACCCTGTTGAAAGAAGGTGTAATCAGAAGTAGTGCTACTGATCCAGCCATCTCTTGTAGCAATGGCAATGACCCTTGTAATCTGTGAAGATGGAATGGGAGATGTATATACAGTTCCATTTATTGAATCAGGGATGCTACCATCCAGGGTATATTTAATGGTAACACCCGGTAGTGGATGTTTAAGGGTGATGGCTTCATTACGACCAATTATCATTTGGTCGGTGTTGGTAGGCTTTGGTGGTGTAAGCTTAAGCATTTCATTTTTATCTGGTATATATCCAAGATCCCATTTGATATTTGGCAAACTCTTTTTAAGTACCACCAAATCCTGTTCTTTGATTTTTGTATTCCAGAGATAAACAGTCTTAATGTTTGAAGCTGTTAATTCATTTAAAGAGGTTGCGTCAACTGCTGTGCCAGTCAAAGAAAGTTGATTGAGGTGCTTCAGCTTAGTAAGTTCTTTCAATTTTTTTCCTGTTACTTGAGTACCATTTAAATTTAATTTTTCCAGATTTTCAAATTGGGATAATAGAGGTATGATTTGATCGTCGACTGGCATTCCAGATAAATTGATCTCAACAACTTGCTCTTTTATAGTGCTGCATTCTTCCAGCATTTTCATGTTGAATTTTTCTTTCAAGAAAAACTTTACAGATAGGGCAGGTGAATTGGCTGCTATGGGTAGTATTCTTCTGAATGGAGAATTTAATGATTGAATCACATCAGGGGATGCTGCTTTAAAGCTATATGTTTTTATGCTTTCAGTTATTGTTTCAACAACTCTTACTTTATCCGTAATTATTTTCAATGAATCATTTTCTTCAAGTGAATGATAAAGTGATGTATTACTTCCACCTTTTTCAATCCATTTTGTAAAAAGCATCATTTCATCAGCAGTCAATTGCGCTTTGCCTTTTGGAGGCATATGTTTTTTGTCATTCATAGCAAGCAGGATTCTCTCAATGAGTAAACTCTTATCTGGATCACCCGCAACAAAAAGTGCACCGGTTTTGCCACCCTTAAACATGTTGTTGAAATCAGTCATATTTAAGCCACCTTTTTGCTTAGAAGCATTGTGACAGGATGAACATTTTGTTGCTATGATTGGTGCGACTGCTGCATCGAATACTGTTGATTCAACTGAAATTGGCGGGAATTGGCTCACTTGTTTTTCTTCTACACTAAACGTCAGAAAATCTTCTCCATGTGTGAGTGTCCCACCATAATGACTTCCTGCTATCATGAGTATAGCAGTCGAGGAAGTAATTGCGGTCCAAATTTTTCGATTCTTTCCCATCCATTGAAACAAATAGAGTTGCAAATGAGATAAAATCGCGACTCCTATCGAGAGCCATTTATGTTTGAACAACAGTTGTTCATCATATTCACCTCCACTTGCCAGAAATAGTCCGGCAAATGCAGTAAGGGTTGCAAGCACCGCTGTATAGGCCAACAGAGTTTGGTAAAGTGGGCTATTGTTTTCCGACTGGTTTTTTACAACACTTAAAAAGTAAACTGGAATGTTCAGTAAAACCAGACTCACCGGTAAATGCAATAACAGGGGATGCAGCCTACCTGTTACAGTTAACCAATTTGGAAAGCTATTGGGGTCGACAAAACTGCAAAACAGCAGCAGGATTTGTAAAACGAGTAATAAATTAGAGATTACGCTTGTGTGCTTGTTCATACTAGTTATTCGTAATCTTATGAAATAATTCCTTTAACCAAGTTACCCGCCACATCTGTAAGACGATATCTTCTTCCAAGGTGTTTATAGGTGAGTTGTTCGTGGTTGATGCCCATGAGGTGTAAGACTGTAGCATGGAAATCATTTACACTGACTGGATCTTTGACGATGTTGTAGCCAAATTCATCTGTCTCACCATAAACTGTTCCAGGTTTGATACCGCCACCTGCCATCCATATGCTGAAACATTTTGGGTGATGATCACGACCATAATTTTCTGTATCAATTTTACCTTGACAATAATTGGTCCTACCAAATTCACCACCCCAGATGACAAGTGTTTCATCCAACAGACCTCTTTGTTTCAAATCTTTGATCAAACCAGCTGATGCGCGATCCACATCTTCAGCTTGCATGCGCATATCACTGGCAAGATTACCATGAGTATCCCATCCCTGATGGTAGAGCTGCACAAATCTTACACCTGATTCAGATAATTTTCTGGCAAGTAAACAGTTGGCTGCATAAGTGCCCGGAACTAAGCAATCAGGGCCATATAACTTGATGGTGTTATCTGATTCTTTACTAAGGTCTGTCAATTCAGGAACAGCACTCTGCATTCTGTAAGACATTTCATATTGCTGAATTCTGGTATTGATTTCAGGGTCACCAAAATTTTCAAATGCTGCTGAATTGAACTGTGCCAATTCATCCAACATGGCTCTTCTGCTCTCTTTATCGTGTCCTTCTGGATTTTTCAAATACAATACGGGATCTTCTCCACTGCTGAATACAACACCCTGGTGTACACTATCTAAAAAGCCGTTGGTCCATAATTTGGAATACACACCTTGACCATTTCCTCTTCCTCTTGATAGCAATACTGTGAATGCAGGAAGATTTGCATTTTCACTTCCCAATCCATAACTCATCCATGCACCCATACTTGGTCTGTTACCTTGTTGAGCGCCTGTTTGAAAGAAGGTGAGGGCAGGATCATGGTTGATGGCTTCTGTATGCATACTTTTTACAATGCACATTTCATCTACGATGGAAGCCATGTGAGGAAACAATTCTGATACCCATGCACCTGATTGTCCATGTTGTGCAAAACCAAAAGTTGAACCAACCAAAGGAAAACTTTCCTGGTTAGAAGTCATACCAGTCAAACGTTGTCCCTTTCTGATGGATGCTGGTAATTCTTCTCCATGCATCTTGTTCAATAGCGGTTTGTAATCGAAAGTTTCTAATTGTGATGGTGCTCCGTTTTGGAAAAGATAAATAATGCGTTTTGCTTTTGGTGCAAATTGCGCAACACCCAATGGTATATTCGATGCTTCACTTGTGCCGAAAAGCTGGTCTTTGAACAGCATCGTGCCAAGTGCCGCACTGCCAATGCCTAGTCCCGCTTTGGTCAGAAAATGTCTTCTGGTTACATTGAGCCGAAATAATTTTTCCTGATTGTCCATCATTTTATTTTACAGTGGTTTCGTCTAAGTTGAAAAGCATTTGGTTCACTTGCATCAAGGCTGCTGTTTCAGCAATATCCTTTGTCTTAATCTGGGGATATTCACCGGCTTTCAAAAATGCAGTTGCTTTTTGTTTGTCTTTTTGAAATCTGATTTTTTCTTTTTCAAAATATGCTATCAACATTTTCTTTTCTTTTTCACTTGGTTGACGGCATAAAATGCGTTGGAAAGTTTTTTCTAACTTTTGTTCTGACGGTATTTTTTCATTAGCGGTATTCTGTGCTAACACACGAGCAGCCTCAAGCAATTGTGGGTCATTCATCAATACAAGTGCTTGAAGTGGAGTGTTTGTTCTTAATCGATTGACCTCACATTGATCTCTGTTGCTTGCATCCATAATTAGTAATGCAGGCGGAGGTGCAGTTCTTTTGATGAAGTTGTATAAACCTCTTCGGTATAATTTATCACCATTGTCCTGCACATACCTCGCGAGTTCACCTCTACCTGAAGTGGTAGATTCCCAAACACCTTTTGGTTGATAAGGTTTCACGCTGGGGCCACCTATTTCTGGGTTAAGAATTCCAGCAGATGAAAGAAGAAGATCTCTTTGTAGTTCTGCATTTAATCTTAATCTAGGGAAATAGCTGTAGTATTTATTTTCTGGATCACTTTGTATTTTTTTTGTCGTTCTAACAGCGGATTGCTTATAGGTAGATGAAGTGACAATCATTTTGACCAAGCGTTTGATGTTCCAGTTGTTTTCACGGAAATCGACAGCCAGCCAATCTAGTAATTCAGGATGTGTTGGGAGTTCACCTTGCATACCAAAGTCACCCACTGTTTTCACCAAACCCCTTCCAAAAAAATCACTCCATATACGGTTGACAAATACTCTGGCCGTTAGCGGATTTTCTGAAGCCAACATCCATCTAGCAAGTCCTAATCTATTCTTTTCATATTTTGCTGTGAATGGGAGAATGGCTGCAGGTGTTGTCATGTCGACTGTATCCGCAGGTTGATCATATACTCCTCTTTTTAAGAGACGAGTGGGTCTGATGTTAGCGCTGTCTTTCAT
>Ga0315906_10011555_pt1 | contig 10293 bp, 8 predicted proteins | sample LakEriMetagenome_4_FD_203526 | JGI IMG/M metagenome (GOLD analysis project Ga0315906, IMG submission 203526) | Freshwater fungal communities from buoy surface, Lake Erie, Ohio, United States - Buoy 2 MA122 | ecosystem: Environmental > Aquatic > Freshwater > Lake > Lake biofilm | place: USA: Lake...
GCAGGTAGCGGGCGAAACTGACGAAGGGTTCGAAGAAGGCCTCGATGGGTTTGTAGGCCCCCATGGCCACGCCCAGGGGCAAGGCCAGGACGGCGGCGATGAGGAAGCCGCCCACCACGCGCCACACCGTCATGCCGATGTCCTCGGCAAAGCCCATCTGCGTCAGCAGCACCCAGCCCGACTTCACCATGGTGATCGGATCGGCCAGGAAGGTCTTGCTGACGAAGCCGCCCAGCGTGGCCACCGCCCATGCGGCCACGAAGAGGATGAAGAAGGACACACCCAGCGCCACACGGGTGCCAGGGGAGACGGGGGTCAGGGGTTTCATGTCTTCAGCGCCCCCACCGGGCCCTGCAGCGCCATGGGCGCAGGGCCAGGCGGGAGCCGGGGTTCACTTCAGGAAGCGCGTGTCGGCCAGCTTGCTCATGTCGGGCAGCGACTTGATGATGCCGGCCTCCATCAGGATCTCGGCGGCCTTCTTGCTGAACTCGGCGTGCTCGCCGGCAAAGAACTTGGCGTTGGCTTCACGGTCTTGCCAGCGCAGGAACTTCTGGCTGCCTTCGAACTGCTCGGCCGTCTGCCTGACGTCCGCACCCATGATCTCGAAGCTCTTCTTCGGCTCGGCCCTGATCATGGCCACGGCATCGAAGTAGGCGTCGGTCAGGGCCTTGGCGGCCCGGGGGTTCTCTGCCAGGAACTTGGGCGTGCAGCCGAAGGTGTCCATGATCATCGGGTAGTCCAGCGTGGTCGCGATGATCCTGCCGGCCTCGGGCCTGGCGCGCACGGCGCTCAGGAAGGGCTCGTAGGTCATGGCCGCGTCGATGCCGGCGGTGCCGGCGATCATGGCGTTGGCCGCGGCCTGGGGCTCCAGGTTGACCACTTTCACGTCCTTCATGCTCATGCCGTTCTCACGCAGCATCCAGGCCAGGGTGAAGTAAGGCGCCGTGCCCGGGGCGCTGGCCGCTACGGTCTTGCCCCTCAGGTCCTTGATGGAGTTGATGCCAGGCTTGACCACCATGCCGTCGGCGCCGAAGCTCTTGTCGAGCTGGAAGATCTGCGTGGTGGCCACGCCGTTGGCATTCCAGACCACCCAGGTCTCCACCGTGGTGGCCGCGCACTGGATGTCACCCGAGGCAATGGCCAGGTGCCGGTCCTTCTGCGGGATCTTCTTGATGCTGACGTCCAGGCCGTGCTTCTTGTAGATGCCGGCCTCCTTGGCCAGGGTGAGCGGTGCAAAGCCCGTCCAGCCGGACATGCCGATGGCCACCTTGGTCTCCTGGGCGGAGGCGGCGGTGCCGAAAGTGGCCAGCGAGACGGCGGCCGAAGCGGCCAGGGCGATCATGGACTTCTTCACAGGGGACTCCTCATCAGGATGTGGTCGGGCGGGAAACGGAAACAGCAGGCGGGAACCATAAGGCCCTCAAGCGGCCACCCACAAGACAGGCAAACCCGCAAGCTGGCGCAGCACGCCGGCCGCTTGGCCATTCAGGACGGCCGCCGCAGCGGCCTCGATGTCAGGGGCCAGGTAGCGGTCCTGCATCATGGCAGGGCAGCGCTGGCGCAGCAGCCCATGCACCGCCTCTAAGGGCGCCGAGCTGCGCAGGGGCCGCAGAAACTCCACGCCCTGCGCCGCCGCCAGCCACTCGATGCCCAGGATGTGGGCCACGTTGGCGATCATGGGCTGCAGGCGCCGGGCGGCGAAGGTGGCCATGCTCACATGGTCTTCCTGGTTGGCGCTGGTGGGCAGGGAATCCACGCTCGCCGGATGAGCCAGCGACTTGTTCTCGCTGGCCAGCGCGGCGGCTGTCACATGGGCGATCATGAAACCGCTGTTCAGGCCCGGGTCGGCACACAGGAAGGGCGGCAGGCGCGAGACGTTGGCGTCGATCAGCATGGCGATGCGGCGCTCGGCAATGGCTCCGACTTCGGCGATGGCCACCGCCATCGCGTCGGCCGCCAGCGCCACCGGCTCGGCATGGAAGTTGCCACCGGAAATCATCTGGCCATCTTCGGCAAACACGAGCGGGTTGTCGGTCACCGCATTGGCCTCGCGCCAGAGCACCAGCGCGGCGTGGCGCAACTGGTCCAGACAGGCACCCACCACCTGCGGCTGGCAGCGCAGGCAGTACGGGTCCTGCACGCGGTCGTCACCTTCGCGGTGCGAGGACCGGATCTCGCTGCCTTGCAGCAGGGCGCGGTAGTAGCGCGCCACGTCGATCTGCCCCGGTTGCCCCCGCAAGGCGTGGATGCGCGGGTCGAAGGGGCCGTCGCTGCCGCGTGCGGCGTCCACCGTCAAGGCACCGATCACCAGCGCGGCCTCCAGCACCGGCTCGAAACTGAACAGCGCGTGCAGGGCGAGTGCCGTGGAGGCCTGCGTGCCGTTGATGAGCGCCAGGCCTTCCTTGGCCGCCAGCTCCAGCGGCGCGATGCCGTGAGCGCGCAAGGCCTGGGCGGCGGGCTGACGTTGTCCGTCGACGATGAACTCCCCCTCACCCAGCAAGGCCAGCGTCATGTGCGACAGCGGTGCCAGGTCGCCCGAGGCGCCCACGGAACCCTGGGAAGGGATGTGAGGCACGAGGCCGGCGTTGAAGACGTCCAGCAGCGTCTGGATCACCACCGGCCGCACACCCGAGTGCGCGCGCGCCAGACTGGCAGCCTTGAGTGCCAGGATGAGCCGCACCACGGGCGCGGCCATCGGCTCACCCACGCCCACGCTGTGCGAACGGATGAGGTTGCGTTGCAGGGCGGCCAGATCGTCCGCCCCGATGCTGGTGCTGGCCAGCTTGCCGAAGCCCGTGTTGACCCCGTAGACCGGCGCATCCCCCGCCGCCGCCCGCTGCACCACGGCCGCACTGGCCTCGACGGCAGGCCAGGCGCTGGGGGCGAGCGCCAACGAGACGCCGCCGGCGTGCAGGGCCTGCAGGTCGTCGAGGGTGAGATGGCCGGGCTGGAGGATCATCAAGCGCCCGTCACCATCGGCAGGTCCAGCCCCTGCGCCTGGGCGCAGGCCACCGCATTCTCGTAGCCGGCGTCCGCGTGCCGCATCACCCCCGTGCCGGGGTCGTTCCACAGCACACGCTCGATGCGACGGGCTGCCGCGTCGGTGCCGTCGCAAACGATCACCACACCCGAATGCTGAGAGTAGCCCATGCCCACGCCGCCGCCGTGGTGCAGGCTCACCCAGGTGGCACCGCCGGCGGTGTTGAGCAGCGCGTTCAGCAGCGGCCAGTCGGACACCGCGTCCGAGCCGTCGCGCATGGCCTCGGTCTCGCGGTTGGGGCTGGCCACGGAGCCGCTGTCCAGATGGTCGCGGCCGATGACGATGGGGGCCTTGAGCTCGCCCGAGCGCACCATCTCGTTGAAGGCCAGGCCCGCGCGGTGGCGCTCGCCCAGGCCGATCCAGCAGATGCGCGCAGGCAGGCCTTGGAAGGCGATGCGCTCGCCGGCCATGTCCAGCCAGCGGTGCAGGTGGGCGTCCGCAGGGAACAGCTCCTTCATCTTGGCGTCGGTCTTGCGGATGTCTTCGGGGTCCCCCGACAGCGCCACCCAGCGGAAGGGCCCCTTGCCGCGGCAGAACAGCGGGCGCACATACGCCGGCACGAAACCGGGGAAATTGAAGGCGTTCTTCACCCCGGCGTCCAGTGCCACCTGGCGGATGTTGTTGCCGTAATCCACTGTGGGGATGCCCAGGGCCTGGAAGTCCAGCATGGCCTGCACATGCACGGCGCAACTGCGGCGGGCGGCCTCGCGCAACTCAGCATGGCGCGTGTCGTCAGCACGCGCAGCCTGCCACTGCGCCAGGCTCCAGCCCGCGGGCAGGTAGCCGTTGACCAGGTCGTGCGCCGAGGTCTGGTCGGTCACCAGGTCGGGCTTCATGCCGCCAACGCGGGCGCGCTTCACCAACTCGGGCAGCAGCTCGGCCGCGTTGCCCAGCAGCGCCACCGAGCGGGCTTGCTTGCCCGCCGTGTAGCGCGCCATGCGCGCCAGCGCGTCGTCCAGGTCCGCAGCCTGCTCGTCCACGTAGCGGGTCTTCAAGCGCATGTCGATGCGGCTTTGCTGGCACTCGATGTTCAGGGAACAAGCCCCGGCGAAGGTGGCGGCCAGCGGCTGCGCGCCGCCCATGCCGCCCAGGCCGGCCGTGAGAATCCACTTGCCTGACAGGTCGCCACCAAAGTGCTGCCTGCCCGCCTCGACGAAGGTCTCGTACGTGCCCTGCACGATGCCCTGGCTGCCGATGTAGATCCAGGAGCCGGCCGTCATCTGGCCGTACATCATCAAGCCCTTGCGATCGAGCTCATCGAAGTGCTCCCAGGTGGACCACTTGGGCACGAGGTTGGAGTTGGCGATGAGCACGCGCGGCGCGTCTTCATGCGTGCGGAACACGCCCACCGGCTTGCCTGACTGAATGAGCAGGCTCTCATCAGGCTTCAGGCGCCGCAGGGTGGACAGGATGGCCTCGAAGCTGTCCCAGTTGCGCGCGGCCTTGCCGATGCCGCCATAGACCACCAGCGCATCGGGGTTCTCGGCCACTTCCGGGTCCAGGTTGTTCTGGATCATGCGGTAGGCGGCCTCGATCAGCCAGTTGGCGCAACTGATGGTGGCACCCCGCGGCGCGCGCACAGGCCGCGGCTGGGCCACTTGATGCAGGGGGGAGAGGTCGGTCATGGCGGTCTCTTTGCGGGGAACCCGGGGGCGGGCGGCGGGAACCTGCGCAGGACCCGAATTACAAGGTCCGCGCTCGCTCCCCTAGGGTTGTACTCTAGTTGTCTAGACAGGCCTAGGCAAGTAGCATGACCCTATGGTTTCCACCAACTCCGGCCCACCGGGAGGACCGGGCACAGCGCAGGTGCCGGCGCCCTTCGCACGCATCAAGCAGCACCTCAAGGAGGGTCTGGCGGCAGGCCGCTGGCCGCCGGGCGCGTTGATGCCGTCGGAAGCCGAGCTGGTGGCGCTGTTCGGTGTCAGCCGCATGACGGTCAACCGCGCGCTGCGCGAATTGCAGGCCGAGGGTCTGGTGCAGCGCTCCCAGGGGGTGGGCACCTTCGCCGCCCCGCTGCACCCCGTGTCCAGCACGCTGACCATCCGCGATCTGCAGGAAGAGATCAGCGCGCGGGGGCACCTGCACCATGCCGTCGTGCACCTGCAGCGCAGCGAGCCGGCCCCCGAGCCGCTGGCGGCGCAGCTCGGGGTGGCGGTAGACGCCGAGGTCTTCCACACCCTCATCGTGCACCACGAGAACGGCCTGCCGCTGCAGTGTGAAGACCGCTTCGTCAACCCGGGCTGCGCGCCGGGCTATCTGCGGGCGGACTTCACCCAGACCACGCCCACGCGCTACCTGTTCGAACACACCGCGCTGTGGCGCGCGCAGTACACGATCGAATCTGCACGCGCCACGGCCCAGGAGGCCCAGCTGCTGGGCATCGCCCAGGACGAACCTTGCCTGGTGGTGGTGCGGCGCACCTTCACCCGAGACGCCGCCATCACGATCGCCCGGTTGGTGCACCCTGGCTCGCGCTACCGGCTTTCGGGAGAATTCATGCCATGACCCTGGCGCCGCACCTCCCGAACCGACCGCCCACCGACACACCGCAGGTCGAAGCCCCGAGCGTCGCCCAGCACTCAGGCCTTGCCGCGCGCGCTCGATCCATCGCCGACGACGCCACGGTCCAGGCCTTCGCGGCCGACGGTGCCGTGGTGCTGCGCGGGCTGCTCACCCCGGCCGAGGTGGCCGTGCTGCGCGCAGGCATCGACGCCAACCTGGCAGCGCCCAGCCCGCGCGCCCTGGTGGCCAGCCGCCCGGACGACCCCGGTTTCTTCATCGAGGACTTCTGCAACTGGGCCGACAACCCGCTGTACCGGCAGCTCATCTTCAGCGCTGCCCTGGCCCCCGTGGCGGCGCGGCTGATGCAAAGCCGCACAGCACGGCTGTACCACGACCACATGCTGACCAAGGAGCCGGGCACGCGCCAGCCCACGCCCTGGCACCAGGACCAGCCCTACTACAACGTGGACGGCATGCAGAACGTCAGCTTCTGGATTCCGGCGGACCCGGTGAGCCGCGCCGCCACGCTGGAGTTCGCCGCCAGCACGCACCGCGGCCCCTGGCTGATGCCGCGCACCTTCATGACGAACGAGGCGCGCTGGTTTCCGGCGGGCACGCTGGCCGAACTGCCCGACATCGAAGCCGGGCGCCGCGCGCAGCCGCCCACGCACCGCATCCTGGGCTGGGCGCTGGAACCGGGCGACGCCGTGGCCTTCCACATGCTGACGCTGCACGCGTCGGGCGGGGTGGAGCCCGGCCGGCGCCGCCGGGTGTTCTCGGTGCGCTTCCTGGGTGACGACATGCGCCACGCGCCCCGGCCCTGGAAGACCTCGCCCGAGTTCCCCGGCCTGGCGGACGAGCTGCCGGCGGGCGCGGAGATGGACCACCCCTTGTTCCCGCTGTTGTGGGATGGGCGGCGGTGAGCGCCTCGGCCCCAACAGCCCCTGGGTCAGGCGGCCTTGGCGATTTCAAGGGCACGCTGCGCACCGCGCGCCTGCAAGGCGCCTTCCCTCAGCCCTGGCGCAATGGCGCAGGGGTGACGCACGAGCTGCTGGCCTGGGCGCCTGAGCGCGCTGCTGGCGCCCACCGGTTCGGCAACCCCCAGCACACCGACTGGGCCGTGAGGGTCAGCGTGGCTGACATCACGCAAGACGGGCCCTTCTCGGCCTTCCCCGGCATCGACCGCTGCTTCACCGTGCTGCAAGGCCCCGGCGTGGTGCTCACACTGCGTGGCGCGGACCTGCGCCTGACCCCGGACAGTGAACCGCTGGCGTTTGACGGGGCCGATGCGCCCGGCTGCCGGCTCATCAGCGGCGCCACGCGCGACCTCAATCTGATGGCGCGCCAAAGCACGGGTCGAGCCTGGATGCAACGTGCCGTAGCCGGTCAGGCTTGGGACCCCACCAACGAGCAGGATCAGCAGGTAGCGGGCGTGCAGGCATCCAGCCCGCAGGCCGCCAAGCTCCAGCACCCGAGCGGGCGCTGGATCTGGCGCGGCCTCTACACCCATGGGCCCGCGTGCCTGGACACGCCCGGTGGCCGCGTCGTGCTGCCCGACGCCGCGCTGCTGTGGTCCGGCACTGGGGCAGACGGCGAGGCCGAAGACACCATGACGGCGCCTTGGTGCTTGATCGACGGTTCCCAGGCCTGGTGGCTGGGGCTTCGCTCCTCTGGCTTGGAAGACGACCGCACATGAACAGCCCCACCCCCACGCTCTGGCGCCACGCCCGCCTCGCCACGCTGGACGGCCCGGCGGGCTGGGGCCTGGTGGAAGACGGCGCACTGCTCACTGAAGGAGACCGCATCGCCTGGCTCGGGCCCGATGCGCAGCTGCCTGCCCACCTGGCCCGCAGCGCCGTGCAGGAGTTCGACCTCCAGGGCGCCCTGCTCACCCCCGGCCTGATCGACGCCCACACCCACCTGGTCTATGCCGGGGACCGTGCCGCGGAGTTCGAGCTGCGCCTGCAAGGCGCCACCTACGAAGAAATCGCCCGCGCCGGCGGCGGCATCCGCTCCACCGTGGCAGCCACCAGGGCTGCCAGCCCCGAGGCCTTGTTCCGGCTCGCCGTGCCGCGTGCGCGGGCGTTGATGGCCGAGGGCGTGACCACGCTGGAGATCAAGTCCGGCTACGGCCTGGACGAAGCGACCGAGGCGCGCTGCCTGGCGGTGGCGCGACGCCTGGGCCGTGAACTGCCGCTGACGGTACGCACCACCTCGCTGGGCGCGCACGCGCTGCCATCGGAGTTCAGTGGCCGCCCCGACGACTACATCGATGCCGTGTGCGCCTGGCTGCCAGGGCAGCACGCCGCAGGGCTGGTGGACGCGGTGGATGTGTTCTGCGACACCATCGGCTTCACACCGGCGCAGACCCGGCGCGTGTTCGACGCCGCGCGCGCGCTGGGCCTGCCCGTGAAGCTGCACGCCGAGCAACTGAGCAACCAGGAAGGCGCCGCCCTGGCCGCCGAATACCGGGCCCTCAGCTGCGACCACCTGGAGCACTTGTCGGCCACTGGCCTGCAGGCCATGAAGGCTGCCGGCACGGTGGCGATGCTGCTGCCCGGGGCCTACTACTTTCTTCGTGAGACGAAGCTGCCCCCCGTGGCCGCGCTGCGCGAGGCCGGCGTGTCTATGGCCATCGCCACCGATCACAACCCCGGTTCCTCACCCGCGCTGTCGCTGCTGCTGATGCTGAACATGGCCTGCACGCTGTTCCGCCTGACGCCCGAGGAGGCCTGGCGTGGCGTGACGGTGAACGCCGCGCGGGCGCTGGGCCTGGCCGACCGCGGCGCGCTGCGCGCGGGCTTGCGCGCGGACCTGGCCGTGTGGGACGCCGAGCACCCGCGCGAACTGGCCTACCGTTTCGGCCACAACCCTTGCCGCCGCGTCGTCTGCGGCGGCATCTCGCGCCCCGTGGCCCCTGCGCCGCACGGAGTCACCGCATGAGTTTCACCCTGCACCGCGGCACCACGCCGCTGCTCATCAGCATGCCGCACGTCGGCACCCACCTGCCCGAAGACCTGAAACCCAGGCTCGTCGCGCGGGCCTTGGAAGTGGAAGACACCGACTGGCACCTGGACCGGCTGTACGCCTTCGCCAAGGACATGGGCGCGGGCCTGATCGTCCCCGTGGAAAGCCGCATCGTCATCGACTTGAACCGCGGCAGCGACAACCAGCCCATGTACCCGGGGCGCAACAACACCGAGCTGTGCCCCACGCGCTTCTTCACCGGAGACCCGATCTACCGCGTAGGCTGCGCGCCGAGCGACGCCGAGATCCGCGAGCGCGTGGCCACGCACTGGCAGCCGTACCACGGCGCCGTGACGGCGGAACTGCAGCGCCTGCAGGCCGCGCATGGCCACGCTGTGCTGTTTGATGCCCACAGCATCAAGGGCGAGCTGCCCTGGCTGTTCGACGGCGCCCTGCCCGACCTGAACCTGGGCACGGTGGAAGGCCGCAGTTGCGCGCCTGCACTGCGCGCGGCCGTGTACCGCGTGTTCGAGCAGCAGGACGAGTACACCCATGTGCTGGACGGCCGCTTCAAGGGCGGGCACATCACACGCCACTTCGGCCGGCCCGAAGACGGCGTCCACGCCGTGCAGCTGGAGATGGCCTGGCGTGCCTACATGGACGAGGCTGCGCCTTACGCCTGGCACGAGGCCAAGGCCGCGGCCATCACGCCGCTGCTGCGCGAGATGGTGCAGACGATGATCGCGTGGAGGCCCGCGTGACGCGCCCGGCCCACGCCGACCCCGCAGACGGCACCCCACGTCGGCTGCACGCGCCCCACGCCTGGGTGGATGGCCGCTGGCAGGCCGAGGTGCTGCTGGAGGTGGCGGCCGACGGCACCTGGGCGGCCGTGACGCCCGGCGTCACCACACCGCCGCCGGGCACACAGCGCCTGAGCGGCCCCGTGCTGCCAGGTCTCGTCAACGCCCACAGCCACGCCTTCCAGCGCGCCTTTGCCGGCCTGACCGAGCGGCGCGAGGGCGCGCATGACGACTTCTGGAGCTGGCGCGACCGCATGTACGGCGTGGCCCTGCGCATCACGCCGGAAGAGTTGAAAGCCGTGGCCACTACGCTGTACCGCGAGATGCGGGCCGGCGGCTACACCCAGGTCTGCGAGTTCCACTACCTGCACCACCGCCCCGACGGGCAGCCGTACGACAACCGCCTGGCCATGAGCCGCGCCCTGGCCGAAGCGGCACAGGAGGCAGGTATCGGCCTGACCCTGCTGCCTGTGCTGTACGAGCGCGCCGGCTTCACCCAGCCCCGCCTGCGTGACGACCAGCGGCGCTTCGCCACCACGGCCGACGAGGTGCTGGCCATGCGCGACGAGATCCGCGGCTGGCGCCTGCCCGGCGTGGACGCCGGGGTGGCCCTCCATTCGCTGCGCGCGGCCTCAACCGAGGCCATCGCCCGGCTGGTGAAGGGCTGCGAGGGCGACCCCGGCCCCATCCACATTCACATCGCTGAACAGACCGGCGAGGTGGACGACTGCCTGCGCAGCACCGGGCAGCGCCCCATCGAATGGCTGTGCAAGCACGCGCCGCTCGACGCGCGCTGGCACCTGGTGCACGCCACCCACGCCACGCCGCACGAGATCGAGGCCGTGGCCCGCTCGGGCGCCGGCGTGGTGGTGTGCCCCACGACAGAGGCCAACCTGGGCGACGGCCTGTTCGACCTGCCGCGCTGGCTGGCCGCCGGCGTGCCGCTGTCGGTGGGGTCCGACAGCCATGTCAGCCGCCAGTGGC
>Ga0315906_10011556_pt1 | contig 10293 bp, 7 predicted proteins | sample LakEriMetagenome_4_FD_203526 | JGI IMG/M metagenome (GOLD analysis project Ga0315906, IMG submission 203526) | Freshwater fungal communities from buoy surface, Lake Erie, Ohio, United States - Buoy 2 MA122 | ecosystem: Environmental > Aquatic > Freshwater > Lake > Lake biofilm | place: USA: Lake...
GGTCGGGATGGCTGAACAAAAGGTCATCAACGCTGAAGCAACCGAAACTGATATCATTATCTCCACCGACCTTTCCTGTCTGATGCATATAAACGGCTTTATAAAGAAGCAAGGTAAGCCTATAAAAGTGATGCACCTTGCCGATGTACTCGCCAGCGGTTGGCCGGATTAGACCTATTTACAGTAAAAAAATCAGAATAGTCGATGATGGCCGAGGACTACAACAACTTGTAGTTCTTATACTCCCCAATTCTCCAGCCGGTAAAACGTTCTACAAAAAGCTTGAACCTGGATTTGAGCGACAACTTTTTTCGCGTAGGATCGAAATCGAATGTCCAGTTTTTGTTTTCAATACGCTGCAGCATAGCTGCGGGATGCGTACCGCGAAAGCGAGCCAGTGAATCGACAGCAGAATAATCGAAGGCATTCGACTGTCCGACCATCTCCCTGACACGATCATCACTGTGCCATAGCCGATGGAATTGGCGCTGTTTTTCCTGCTGCTTCTCCGGTGGCTTTACCCAGCCATAGTGGTACATGTGCGCATCTACCGGCTTGACGCGTAACGGCCGGCCATTTTTTCTGAATCCTTGCGCATCTCTATAGGAGGAAACATCCGGATGATAACGTACAATGCGCACTTCCCGTCGGTACCAACGTGTGGAGTCACCAATGAAATCATACGATCCGTAAAAATGGATATACTTTAACAACAGTCCTTCCACGCGCTTATCGTCTTTCCACTGCTGCATGGCATCACGAAGTGAAGTGTGATAGCGCTCGTGCATCACCTCGTCACCCTGTATATAAAATGCCCAAGTAGTATCGGGAGAAATCTTGGCGAAAGCCTTATTGGTTTCCTCTGCAAGGACGCGACCACCCGAGCGCAGTGAATCGTCCCAAACACTGTCATAGATCTTTATTTTTGATGACGGAATAGAGGCGATCAATTCGCGCGTTCCGTCGTCAGAGTTTCCGACCATTACGACAAACTCATCGCACAACGGAAGTATAGACGTGATAGCTTCTACAATCGGATAGTCCAACCGTACGGCATTACGAATGAACGTGAATCCCGTGACTTTCATACTATCAGATGCCCGTATAATTGGAGGGCGTAATCGATTTGAGGCGTTCCTTTAGCCGGTCAGACACTGCTAAGGAATCGATAAATTCCCTTATTGCTGATTCATCGATAGTACGGTGAGTGCGCGTTAATGCTTTCAGCTGCTCGTATGGATTTTCCACACCTTCCCGACGAAGAACCGTCTGAATGGCTTCAGCAACTACCGACCAATTGTTTTCGAGATCGGCGGAAATCACTTCTTTATTGACAAGCAGTTTATTCAACCCTTTCAGCAAGGATTTGAACGCAATCAATGTATGCGCAAACGGAACACCCACATTGCGCAACACGGTTGAGTCTGTGAGATCGCGTTGTAAACGACTAATTGGCAATTTTGCAGACAAATGTTCAAAAATTGCATTGGCCATGCCAAGGTTACCTTCCGAGTTTTCGAAATCAATCGGATTTACTTTATGCGGCATCGCTGAGGAGCCGATTTCACCCTCTTTGATTTGCTGCTTGAAGTACTCCATAGAGATATACGTCCAGCAATCACGATTAAGATCAATGAGTACGTTATTAATGCGCTTAAGTGCATCGAACAACGCACATAGATTATCATAGTGCTCAATCTGCGTAGTCACCTGCAAACGGGAAAGTCCCAGTTGCTGGTCAACAAATCGATCGGCGAACGCTTTCCAGTCAACTTCCGGATAAGCTACAATATGAGCATTGAAATTTCCTGTAGCGCCGCCAAACTTTGCGGAAAATGGAATTTGTGCAAGCAACGACAACTGATTGTTCAGTCGTTCAACAAAAACACGAATTTCTTTTCCCAGCCGTGTTGGCGAAGCCGGCTGACCGTGTGTACGCGAAAGCATCGGAATATCATCCCATTCTGCGGCCAATACCGCAAGCCGATCGACCACTTCGTGGATCAGCGGAACATAAATTTTCTCCATCGCCTCTTTGATAGCCAATGGAAAAGCAGTGTTATTGATATCCTGCGATGTTAGCCCAAAATGAATGAATTCCTTAAGGGGTTCAAGCGGAGTTCCGGCAATTTTATCTTTTAAAAAATACTCGAGCGCCTTGACATCGTGGTTCGTGACTTTCTCTTTTTCCTTGACCACTTGTGCATCGTCGAGACTGAATTGCGTGTACAAGTCGCGCAATGCCAACAATTCAGCATGATCAACAGGAGGAAGCCCGGGAATCGGCCACTCACTTAGCGCAATGAGATATTCAATTTCCACGCGCAGCCGGTAACGGATCAGGGCTGCTTCCGAGAAGTAACCGGACAACTCACTGGTCAGCGTATGGTAGCGACCATCAACGGGTGAAATAGCGGACAAAGGATTCATTCAACTCCAGAAATAAGGTGCAAAGGTACAAAAGCGAAACCACTAAAATTTAACAAAAACAGAGTTTTAGACAAAAAAAATGTCGTACGGCAAGTAGTGGCGAACTAGAATTCCCAATCCTAGACAAAATTAGGGGAACGGAAACTTTGGAACTGAAAATAGTTTCCATAGTTTTGTGCCCCCGTTTAGCAGCGCGACCAACATGTGTCCACAACAAGAACGAATCGTAGTAGGTGCCCGAGAACTCTTTTTCCGTCATGGACTGAAGAGTATTACGATGGACGACATCGCCGCTCATTTGGGTATCTCTAAAAAAACGATTTATCAATTCTACAAAGAGAAAGATGCCCTGATTCAAGAAATCGCTACACTCGAAATTCAGGAACATGATCAGGAGATGCAACGCATACGTAAGCAATCCAAAGATTCCATCGAAGAGATCTTACTGGCTATGAAATCCGTATCGCACATGATGAATAAAATTAGTCCGACGGTTTTCTACGACATGCAGAAATACTATCCAAAGGGCTGGGAAATTTTCCGTGAATTCAAAATGGCGACGATGACCAATTATGTGGAAGAAAATCTTCGTCGTGGTATCCGACAGGAACTATACCGAAAAGAGTTGAATCTAAAAATCATGGCCCGGCTTCGTATAGAAGAAGTAGAAATGGGTTATAATCCGATTGCATTTCCACCCGATAAATTCAACATCACTGAAGTTCAGATTGCCATGCTAGACCATTTTCTACATGGAATTGTCACGCTTAAAGGCCACAAACTAATATCGAAATATAAACAGATAAAAGATAAGGAATGAACCCTATTCGCAATCCCTTTACCCGTAGCTTTCTTTTCGCTGTATGCCTGCTGCTAAACCAGCAGATGTTCGGACAAACGCAAGATTCAACGGTACGCTTGTCCGCGAAAGAAGCCATCGATTTTGCATTAGAACATCACAAGGATGTAAAAAATGCAACGCTTGATGCGCGGATTTCCAGTGCACAGGTCAACGAAATAATCGGAATCGGTTTGCCGCAAGTGAACGGTTCTTTCGATGTGAAAGATTTCTTTGAAATTCCCACCAACCTTGTACCCGGAGAATTCTTCGGCGCGGAACCGGGCACTTTCATTCCGGTAAAATTCGGAACACAATGGCAAGCGAATGCCGGTCTAACCGCTTCCCAATTGCTCTTTGACCCCTCCTACCTAATTGGTGTGAAGGCCACCAAGACCATCCGTGAACTGGCCGACAAAAACGTTACCCGAACGCGCATTGAAACAGCGGCAAATGTTTACAAAGCGTACTACGCGCTTTTGTTGATGCGGGAGCGCAAGAAAGTGATTGATGCGAATGTTGCCAGGATATTCAAACTCAAGAAAGACACCAAAGCACTTTACAACAACGGATTCGTAGAGAAAATTGATCTCGACCGGATCAACCTTGCCTACAACAACATGATCAGTGAGATGGAACGTGTGGAGAACATTGAAAAAATGACCGAAAACCTGTTGAAATACCAAATGGGAATGTCGGTAACTCAACCGATCGAACTCACGGATTCGCTGGACGTAAACAAAGTGAAGAATCTTTCCATCGAAAACCAACGCGCTGATATCACCAAAAGAATCGAATACAACATTCTTCGCACGCAAGTTCGATTACAGGAATATAACATTCAGCGTTATAAGGTCGGCTATTTCCCATCACTGGTTGCCTTTGCGAATGTAAGCTCTACGGCACAACGGAACGCCTTTAATATTTTCGACCCTACCCGTCGCTGGTATCCTACCGGAATAATCGGTGCAACATTGAATATTCCCATTTTTGACGGACTTCAAAAGCAAGCTAAAATCCGACAAAACGAATATGGACTCGAAAAGATCCGAAATGAATTAACCAATTTTGAAAATGCTGCTACCATGCAGATAGAGAACAGTAAACTCTCCATGGAAGACGCAATACGAAGTCTCGACTTGCAGGAACAAAACCTGAATCTGGCCAGAGATGTGGTACGCACGTCAAAACTAAAATACGATCAGGGTGTAGGCTCCAACCTGGAAGTACTCGATGCCGAGACATCCTTACGTGAAGCTCAAACCAATTACTATAATGCCATCTACGACGCGATCATTGCAAAGATCGATTATGAAGTAGCCATGGGAAATATCAACTACTAATCACAACGACGTAAACGAATATGCGCTCCATTAAAACCTACCTCTTATTCTCTGTTTTACTTGCTGCTTGCGGCGGAAATCCGTCGGGATCCGATAAAATGGCCGAATTAGCCGACCTGAAAAAACAACAAGCTGCCTTACGTGAAAAAATCACACAACTTGAAGCAGAGATAGCTGCAACAGACACTTCCGGCAAGTCTAACAAAGGCAAACTCGTCACCGTTACTGAACTAGTTCCGGCAACCTTTAATCACTACGTAGAAATTCAAGCTCGTGTAGAAGGCGATGAAGATGTAACACTTAGTCCGGAAACGATGGGTAATGTGACTTCAGTGCTGGTGAAAGCGGGAAGCACGGTGTCAAAAGGCCAGCTGCTGGCTACTTTAGATGATCGCATTATTCGTCAAGGCCTTGACGAAGTGAATTCACAACTGGAACTTGCCAATCAGGTCTTTGACCGACAGAAAAATCTCTGGCAACAACGAATCGGCAGTGAAATGCAGTACTTGCAGGCCAAAACTAATAAAGAAGCACTGGAAAAAAGAGCCGCTTCTGTACGCGAACAGCTCAGCATGACACGTATCAAATCACCAATCAATGGAACAGTCGATCAAGTGAATATCAAGACCGGTCAAAGCGTTGCGCCCGGCATTCCCGTCTTCCGCGTGGTAAACATGAACGCCATGAAAGTCGTTGGCGAAGTAGCTGAATCCTATCTGGCTACTATAAAATCAGGAAACGATGTATTGATTTCCTTTCCTGATTTAGATAAAGAAATCAATGGAAAACTGGATTACGCTGGAAAAGCTATTAACCGGCTGAACCGGACGTTCAACGTTGAAGTTCGTTTGAATTCCAAAGACGGCTCCTTCAGTCCTAATATGCTTGCCGTACTTAAAATCGTAGACCAAACTGTTCCTTCTGCCTTGGTTGTACCGGTAGGCTCCATCCAGAAATCCAGTGAAGGGGAATTCGTTTATATAGCTGTTGTAGAAGGTAAAACTACTGTAGCCAAACGACGAGTAGTAACATCCGGTATTACTTACAATGGTATGACTCAGGTGGCTGAAGGACTTGCTGCCGGCGACAAAGTCATTACTACCGGTTATCAGGGCATCATCGAAGGCGACATCGTAGCTCAATAAGCTACCGTAACCATTAACAGTGCTGAAGGAATCTGTCATGAAAGAAGAAATAAAAAAAGAATTCAAACCCTCCTCCTGGGCCATCAACAATAAAGTAGCGACATTCGTCATTACTTTACTACTGCTGCTGGCCGGTATTCAGGCCTACCAGAATCTTCCCAAGGAAAACTTCCCGGATATTTCACTGCCTAACATTTATGTGAGTGTTATTTATCCAGGCACTTCTCCGAAAGACATGGAGAATCTGATCGTACGTCCCATTGAGAAAGAATGTAAAAGTATTGCAGGCGTTAAAAAGATCAAGAGTAATTCTTTGCAAGACTACTGCAACATCGTTGTCGAATTTAATTCTGATGCCAAGATCGATGAAGCCAAACAGAAAGTAAAAGATGCCGTCGATCGCGCCAAGAAAGACCTTCCGAAAGACCTGAAGAACGATCCTGAAATCATCGACATCAACTTCGCTGATCTACCGGTCATGCAGGTCAATATTAGTGGCGACTATGACCTGAACACCTTAAAAGAATACGCTGACGATGCAAAAGACCGTCTTGAAGCCATGAAGGAGATCAAGAAGGTGGACATCATCGGCGCGTTGGAAAGGGAGATTCAGATTAATGTTGATATGATCAAGATGCAGGCGGCCGGTCTAACCCTTGGCGATATCGCCCGCACCATTCAGACAGAAAACCTCACCATTCCTGGTGGATCGGTAAGAATGGACGGCATACGTCGCTCCCTCAGTGTATCCGGAGAATTCCGTACCGTAGAACAGATTCGCAACCTGAGCTTGACGTCCATGCAGGGAAGCGCAGTTTACCTGGGTGAAATTGCTGATGTTCAGGATTCATATAAAGAGCAGCAAAGTTATGCGCGACTGGATAAAAAGAATGTAATTACGCTAAACATCGTAAAACGTAAAGGTGAAAACCTGATTGAAACGTCCGACAAAATTGTAGAATTAATGGACGAGCTTCAAGAGCGCGAATGGCCGAAAGACATCAAAGTAACACTGACCGGTGATCAGAGTGAGCAAACAAGAACTACACTGCACGACCTGATCAATACGATTATCATCGGCTTTATTCTTGTATTCGTCATCCTGATGTTCTTTATGGGTATGACTAACGCTTTTTTTGTCGCATTATCAGTACCACTTTCAATGTGCCTGGCCTTTCTGGTGATGCCAACTATCGGTTTCACGCTGAATATGATCGTACTCTTCTCGTTTTTGTTGGCGCTGGGAATTGTGGTTGACGATGCGATTGTTGTCATAGAAAATACGCACCGCATCTTCGCCAACGGAAAACGGAATATCGTTGAAGCCGCCAAACTTGCTGCCGGAGAAGTATTTCTTCCAGTGTTATCCGGAACACTGACCACGCTAGCTCCTTTCGTTCCGCTATTATTCTGGAAAGGCGTGATCGGAAAATTCATGTTCTTTTTACCCGTAACGTTGATCATCACCCTGACGGCCTCCTTACTCGTTGCCTACATCATCAATCCGGTTTTCGCAGTACAATTCATGAAACCGCACAACAATAACGAAAAGAAAAGCATCAAACTTTCACTCCTTCTACTTGGAGTCGCTATCGTAATTGGCTACCTAATCAATTTTGGTACCGGAAATTTTGCTGTGTTGTGTCTGCTGTTTTTCCTGGCGAATCATTATTGGTTACGCCATGCTATTCGAAATTTTCAGGAAAAATCATGGCCGGCATTTCAGAATAAATACAGACGGTTGCTGGTATGGTGCCTTCATCGTCCCTGGAAGATGGTCTTCGGAACTGTTGCACTTTTTGTATTTTCAATTGTTATCCTTGGCATGCGCAATGGCGGCGTAAGTTTCTTCCCCACTGCCGACCCGAACTTCGTATATGTGTACACCAGTCTGCCGGTTGGTACTGACCAGGCCTATACTGATTCGGTAACAAAAATCCTGGAAGAGCGTGTCTACAAGGCCATTAACTGGCCAAATCCAATTGTCAAATCAGTAATCACGAACGTAACCGTTGCCGTTACGGATCCGCAGGATGAAGACCAGGGCGAGTACCCTAACAAGAGTAAAATTTCAGTGGCATTTGTCGGATTTGGTGAACGCCACGGAGAGTCAACCGTTACGTATCTAGAGAAAATCAGAGAGGTTGTCAAAGGTATTCCTGGAGCAGAAGTTTCAGTTGCCCAAGAACAAGGAGGACCTCCTGTCGGAAAACCCGTGAATATTGAAGTCAGCGGCGACAATTACGAAGAACTGGTGACTGCCAGCAAGGGTCTTAAGCGCTATCTCGATTCCTTAAAAATCGACGGTGTGGAAGAACTACGCAGTGACCTTCAAGACAGCAAGCCGCAAATTGTTTTTAACATCGACCGTGAGCGCGCTAACCGAGAAGGAATTTCAACTTATGCAATCGGCAATGAAATTTATCTTGGCGTCTTAGGCACTGACATCTCAAAATACAGAGACCTGAAAGACGACCACAATATCGTATTGAAATACAAAGATGAACAGCGTTACAATATCGACATGTTGCGCAACCTGAAAATCCTTTACCGTGATATGAGCATGGGCGGAATGATCAGAGATGTCCCACTTTCATCCTTCGCAGAAATAAAATATTCCGACACCTACGGTGTCATCAAACGTAAAAATCAGAAACGCGTCGTTACGATTTCCTCCAATGTATTAACCGGTTATAACGAGAATGCGGTTGTTCAGGAAGTACAACGTGTTATGGCCGACTATTCGACCAAAGAAGGCGTCACCATCGCGATGACCGGCTCGCAGGAAGAACAAGCTGAAACGTCTGCTTTCCTTGGGACGGCTATGCTTTCATCGTTATTGCTGATCGTACTGATACTTGTCATGCAATTCAACTCCATTAGCAAACCTATCATTATCCTGACGGAGATATTATTCAGCATCATCGGAGTCTTCATCGGTTTTGCCATTTTTAAAATGGAATTCTCGATTGTCATGTCGGGAGTTGGAATTATCGCACTTGCCGGAATTGTGGTTAGGAACGGTATTCTATTGGTCGAGTTCACGGACTTGCTGCGGGAACAAGGATTGCCCACTTTTGATGCCATTGTTGAAGCCGGCAGAACACGTATGACACCGGTAATCCTGACTGCCTTCGCTACCATTCTTGGGTTGATTCCGTTGGCGGTAGGACTCAACATCGATTTCTCGGGACTGTTCAACAACTTCAGTCCGAACATCTTTTTCGGGGGCGACAGCACTGCTTTCTGGGGCCCGCTTTCATGGACGATGATATTCGGATTAGGATTCTGTACCTTCCTTACCCTTATCTTGGTACCGGTAATGTATCTACTCAGTGAACGTCTTAAAAACAGAGTCAGAAAATTCCGCGGACAACCTGTTGATGCAGGCACTAATGCCAAATCGGTTAGTGAGTTGCTGGAAGCAAATATCTGATACTACGATGGCTATGCAAAAACTACTTATAACGTTCATCATTGCCGGTACACTTTTTGGTTGTTCCCGTAATGGAAGTACCGTTCGACCTCTACGAAAGGACATTACCCAAGCCGTTTACGCCGCTGGAAAAGTCCTTCCGCTAAATCATTATGTAGTTTACAGTAAAACTGCCGGCTATGTGGAAAAGATATTTGTACAATCGGGAGACACCGTTAAACAAAACGATCCTTTAATTGCTATTCGGAATGAAACGAATGAACAATCCATCAGTTCTGCTGCCAATGTTGTAGAGCTGGCAAAAAAAAATGCAGACGAAAACGGTCCGCAACTATCCGCTGCACGGGAAGAAATGCAAGCCGCCAAAGCCCGTTACGAACTCGATAGTCTGAATTTCAAAAGAAATACTTCCTTAAAAAACGAAGATGCCATCAGTCAACAGTCCTTTGATCAATCGAAGACTCAACTTGATATTTCCCGAAGCGCCTATTTTCGATCAAAAGAAAATTATACCGCGCAGCGTGATCGGTATCGGACAGATTATTTGAATGCACTCAACCAATCGGCGGCTCAACAATCCGTTAGAGGCGACTACCGTCTACTATCGGCTGTTTCCGGAAAAGTATATGATGTACTGCCGGAAGTTGGCGATCTGGTATCTGCGCAAACGCCTTTACTGGAGATTGGCGATGCCACTTCCTTCGAGGTTGAACTATCCATTGACGAAACAGATATTGGCCTTGTAATGACCGGACAAAAAGTAATGTTCGGCATTGATGCATATCCGGAGCAACCATTTTACGGAACACTCAAGGAAATTTTCCCTAAAGTCATTAGCAACAGTAAATCATCCCGGGCCAAAGCTACCATTGAAGTAGTAGAAGGGAAACCACTTTACAGCGGTATGTCAGTGGAGGGCAACATCATCGTACTCACCAAAAAATCATGTCTCGTTATTCCTCGTGAATTTCTTAAAAATGGAAATTTCGTGCAGGTAAAAGGCGAATCGTCGTTGCGAAAAATCACTAAAGGCATTGAAGACCTCCAATTCGTTGAAGTATTGGAAGGTTTGAACGAGAGTGATGAGCTTGAAAAATAAGC
>Ga0315906_10011557_pt1 | contig 10293 bp, 14 predicted proteins | sample LakEriMetagenome_4_FD_203526 | JGI IMG/M metagenome (GOLD analysis project Ga0315906, IMG submission 203526) | Freshwater fungal communities from buoy surface, Lake Erie, Ohio, United States - Buoy 2 MA122 | ecosystem: Environmental > Aquatic > Freshwater > Lake > Lake biofilm | place: USA...
CGGCCAGGAAGATGGCGCGGCTCGCGGGCATCCAGACGGCGAGATGGTGGCGGGCGAGGAACGCCAGGCCAGCGAGCGAGCCGGTCACGCCGATACCCAGGATCACAGCCAGCGCGAGCTTGCGCCCACGGCCACGCCTGCGTGTCGCCGCGGTCTTCGACGTCGCCGCGCCGGTGGGTTCGGTGGCCGGCGTTGGCCTCGGCGGCGGTTCGGCCGGCGCCTCGTGCGGAAGGACACGCCAGATCGTGCTGCAGCGTCCGCACGACACCAGGCGTCCCGCGGCCGGAATCCCGAGCCCCGACGGAAGCGGCACCGCGGCGGCGCATTCGGGGCAGACCAGGCTGCGCATGCAGATCGGCTCCGCTACCGCAGCGACCGCAGGCCGTCGACGAAGGCATCCGCCTGCTGCCGCGCGGCGCGGGAATCGCGCTTGTGGCTGACGATCGCGCCCAGGGTACGATCGCGGAGCAGGTGAAACTCGAACCGCACTTCGTAGACGTTGCCGTTGATCGTCCGTTCGCCGCTGACCCGCACGAAAAGTCGGTCCGCAGCGGGAAGATAGACGTAGCTCTGGTTGAACACGCCGAGCGCGCGCGTATGGCGAAACAGGCGTTCGATGGTCGGCCGCTCGTCCGGAAACGCGGTGCGCGGGGTGGCGAGACGCCAGCAATTGAAGCGCAGAAGAAGTTTGTCGCTGTCCTGCTGCAACGCGCCGGTCACGACGCCGCCGGCGCCGAACGGATCCGACTCGTCGAGGCGAAAATGGCGGATCGGCCCGGGGAATTCGACCTGGTTCCCGCAGATCCGCGCGGTCTCGGCGCGCGCCTGCGCGCCGCTCCAGGGCAGGGCAACCATGGCCAGGGCGAGCGCAAGAGCGCGGCCGCTCACGGCGTCACTTCGCCGCCATCGAGCGACGGAGAGCGTCGATCTCGGCCGCCGTCAAGTCACGGCGCTCGCCAAGATATTCCCAAGCGTCCGCGGTCGGAAAACGCCGTCGTGCGGCCGCGACCGCTTCGTCGGGATGGGCAGCCGGGAACCAGGTGTCGATATGCGTCGATGTCCGCCGCCGAAAAATCGCGCGGACGCGATATTCGCTGAACTGGACCGCCGAGGCGCCGTCGTCCAGCCGCGGCGCAGCCGTGACCTTGGCGTCCATGCCTAGCGTGGAGCGCAGCCATCCCAGCATGCGTCATTCCTCCAGGAGCATCGCGAGCAGGTCGCGCATCGACACGATGCCGACAGGCGCGCGGTCCTCGTCGAAGACGACCGCATGCCTGAAACCCCGCGCGAGCATCTGGCGCGAAACGAACCGCGCACTCTCGTCGCGCGATACGCCCCAGGGATCCGGGGTCATGTACCCGCCGACCTCGCCGTCCATGTCGATACCCCCGTCAGAGCCGATGCGGCGGAGCAGATCGCGCTCCGTGAAGATACCGGCGAGCATTCCGTCATTGCGCAGAACGAGAACCGCGCCGATATTCGACCGCGCCATGATCTCCGCCACGTCCCCGACCCTGTCTTGCTCGAGGACGCAGACAAGCCCGGATCTGCGCACCAACCCGGGCCAGGAGCAGATCCGCATGTCGGTTTTCGGTCCCATCTCACGCGTCGCGGTCATTGCCGTCCTGTCCTTCCTCGCCTTGGGCGTCGCCGAGGCGGCGGAACCGGCCGTGATTCCACCTGCTTCGACCGCCATCGAACTGGGCCGTTTCGCCGTGACCTGTCCGGGCGTCTCGCCCGCGGACAACCAGAAGCCGCTCGCCTACAGCTTCCGCGTGACGATGCTGGCCGGCGCCGAAGATGCCGACGAGGTCAGGGTAAACCTGCCGGCGTATCGCGATGCCGTGATCGTCGTGGCGCATGGATATTGCGGTTTCGTCGCGCGCAATGCGCGGCGCGCCGATCCCCAGGAGCTCTCCAACCTCATCGGCGCGCGCGCCGTGGCCGATCGTGCCGCACCGCGTGTCGTGTTCACCCTGCCGGACTTCATCGAGAAGCATCTGGACCCTCGCTGAGGTCGTCGCGCGCGTCCTCGATCGCCTGGACGATCGCTGCGATCATGCCGTCGTGCGAGGTTCGTGCTGCGGCCGCGCGCCGGATCTCGGCGACGAGACGCCAGAAGATCTGCCTCGCCGCGGCGTCAGCCTTGGCCGCCGGGCGCGGCGCGAAACCACCGCCGCCGGATCGACGCTCGGCGTCTTCCGCGGCGGCAACCGCACGCGCGACCCGTACGCTCGCAGGCCGATCAAGGCGCAGCGCGGTCTCGAGTTCGGCGATCAGTCGCCTCGTATCTTCTGCGGGCATCATGCGCGCTGCGTAAGCCAGCCGCGGATGACGGATGCCGCCTCCTCGGGATGCTTATCGACGATCTCGGTGATGCGCTTGAGGGCCGAGGACTGGACCTGCCCCTCGATCTTGTCGATGTCGATCATCTCGGCCATGGCCTGCGCGCGCTGCGCTTGGAGTGCCTGCATCTCCTGCTCGATTTCCGCTTTCATCCGCGCCACCTCGTCGACCTGTTCGGTCGGCACGAGCGCGCCGGCACCACCGCCCTCGATCGCGAGCGCGTCCGCTTCGGACGTCCGCTCCTCGAACATCTTCGCGACGATAGGCCTTACGACGAAGAGCACGACGAGCGCCACGGCGATGCCGAGAACCGCGACCTGCGCGATCAGTTTGATGTCGTCCTTGGTGAAGTCGAACATGCCCGGCGCCTTGATCTCGGGAAGTTCGACGGGGCTGAACGGCAGGTTCACGATCTCGACGCTGTCGCCACGCTCCGAATTGAAGCCGACCGCAGAGCGAACCAGCCGTTCGATTGCCTTGAGTTCGTCGTCGCCGCGCGGACGCCAGGTCTGGGCTCCGGACGCATCGGTCTGGCGCACGCCGTCGACGAGGACGGCGACCGAAACGCGCCGGATCGAGCCGGGGTCGATGCTCTCCTTCACCTGCGTGCGCGACACCTCGAAATTCGTCGTTTCCTCGGTTCGCCTCTGTGTCTCGCTGCCGCGCGTCCCCTGTTGGCCCGCGGTTTGCTGCTCCGGCGGGACGTTGCGCTGAACTGAAAGATCCTGATCGGAGCGCTGTTCCGATTTGTTGGATGCTTCCTCGACGGTCTGCACCGAGCGCTCAACCCGCCCCTTGGGGTCGAATGCCTCGGTGGTCCGGACCACTGCTGCGTAGGTGACGTCGACATTGACGTCTGCGCGCACACGACCAAACCCGACATGCTGCTCGACCAACCGCTCCACGGCCGCGCGCAGCCGCCGTTCATGCTCCAGCTTGTGCTCTAGCACGGCGGTCGCCTGCCCGGCCGCCGTCTCGCCGTCGCCGCGCGCAAGAAGATTGCCTTGAGTGTCGACGATCGAAACCCGCGCCGGCGACAGGTTCTTGACCGCCGACGCAACGAGATGCCGGATCGATTCGACCCGTTGGCGGGCGGATTCCATGTTTGGCCGGAACTGCACCACCACCGAGGCCCGTGTATCCGGCGTCTGCTGCGAGAATAGCTCGCGCGTCGGAATGACCAGGTGCACGCGCGCGCTCTCGACCCCTGCGATCGACGCGATGGTTCGTGCGAGCTCTCCTTCGAGGGCACGGATCTGGTTGATCTGGAACAGGTTGGTCGTCGTGGCCAGTGGATCGACCTTGTCGAAGACCTCGTAGCCCAAAGACCCTTTGCTCGGAAGACGCCGCTCAGCGGCGAGGATGCGCAACTGCGCGACGCGCGAGCGCTCGACGAGTACGGTCTGCCCACCATCGGCAACCTGATAACGCTCGCGCCCCTGCTCGAGTTGACGCACGAGGGCCGCGCTGTCTTCTGGCGCCAATTTTGAGAACAGCGGCACGAAATCGGGCGCCATCAGGTGAACGGCCGAGGCCGCCACGGCGACAACGATTGCCGCCAGCGAGGCGATAAGACCGACGAGGCGCAACGGCCCCAAACTGCGCAGCGCGTCCAGCAGGCGCCCAGCGGGTCCGCCCTCATCGCGCCCGACCGCCTCGTCCGAGGCGGCGACAACCGCCGTGTCAGCCACTTTTCAACCCTCGAAATGCGGGGCGCCGCATCGGCGGCACCTTCCATAAGCGCCGCGACTCATGCGCGGCGTGGATCGTGGCGGGAGAATGTTTTGGTCCGAAACCGAGCGAACCACGGATCCTATTCGATCAATTCGTTGGCCTCGCCTTCCTCGGGCACCTCGATCACGCCGCGCGCGATGAGGTCCTTGGTCGTCGAGATGATCCGCTGCTGTGCCTCGTCGACATCCTTGACGCGAACCGGTCCCATCGATGCCATCTCGTCCTGAAGCAGCTTCGACGCGCGTTCCGACATGTTGCCGAAGAACAGCTTGCGCAGATCCTCCGAGGCGCCCTTGAGCGCGATCGCCAGGGCGTCCTTGTCGACTTCGCGCAGGATGGCCTGGATGTCGGTGCCGTTGAGCTTCGACAGGTCGTCGAAGGTGAACATGAAGCTGCGGATTTTTTCCGCGTCGCCCGGCGCCTGATCGTCGAGGAACCCCATGAGGCGGTTGAGATTGGCGCGATCCAGGGCGTTGAATATCTCGGCGAGATTTTCGGAGGGGTTGCGCTTCTGCGAGCGTCCGAGATTGGCCATGAACTCTGTCCGCAGGGTTCGCTCGACGTCCTCGAGAACCTCCTTCTGGACATGTTCCATCTTGAGCATGCGGAGGACCACGTCGCGCGACATCTGGTCGGGCAGGAGGGCGATCACGCGGGCGGCCTGCTCCGCCTTGATCCGCGACATCACCACGGCGACCGTCTGCGGGTATTCGTTGCGGAGATAGTTCGCCAGGACCGTGTCGTTGACGTTGCCGAGCTTGTCCCACATCGTGCGCCCGGCAGGGCCGGTGATGTCGTCCATGATCGCCTGGACGCGGTCGGGATCCATGATGCTCGCCAGGAGACGCTGCGTCGCCTCGACGTTTCCGATGACCGAGCCGCCGGACGACATCTGATTCGCGAACTCGACGAATAGCCGCTCGACCACCTTCGCGTTGACGCTGCCGAGCGACGACATCGCCTGCGACAATTCGCGGATCTCGTCGTCGTCGAGGAACGTGAAGACCTTGGCGGCGTAGTCCTGGCCCAGCGCGAGCAGCATGATCGCCGCCTTGGAGGGGCCGCTCAGCGAACGGAAATCATCCTTCACCGCCATTTCGATGCCCTCCGTCGTTCGTCGGCACTGCGTTGGAGGAACGTCTCCAGCGATTCGCACTCCGCCGCGATGGCCCGCAACTCGTCTTGGGCGGCATCGCGTTCGGATGCCGCGCGCGCGGTCTCCTCCGCGAGCCGCGCATCCTCGTCGGAGATCTCTCCGAGCCGCGCGAACAGCAGCGTTGGGGCCATGCACGGGCCCTGGCTTGGAAGCGCATCCGTCTCCTCTGCGAGGCGTTTGCGTGCTTCACGCGCCTCGGCATCGCGCGCCTCGGCCGCGCCGATCCGCCCGCGTGCCCGCCGGAGATCGAGGCGGCGGAGCTTCAGAACGCGTTGAAGCGTTCGATCACGGGCGTCGTTCATTCATGGGCCCTGTCTCAGTCCTGACTGGCCCCGATTTCATCCAGGATCGCAATCAGCGTCCGGACATCCCCCTCCAAATCGGACCGATCGGCCTCGTCCTGATCCAGGAAGGCCTCGAGCCGCCTGTGGAATTCGATCGCGCGGTCGGTTTCCGGATCGGTGCCGGGCTTGTAGAGACCAAGACGCAACAGGTCGGCGACCTCCCGATACGCGGTTTCGAGCGCTACCGCGCGCCGCAGGGCGTCGCGATGCGCACGCGTCTGCAAACGCGGCGCGGCTCGGGAAACGGAGCGGACGACGTCGATGGCCGGATAGCGCCCCGCGTCGGCGATCCGCCGGTCGAGCAGCACATGCCCGTCGAGGAACCCGCGCACGGCGTCGCTGACCGGCTCGTTCATGTCGTCGCCCTCCACCAGCACGGTGATGAAAGCGGTGATGCCGCTGGTGCCTTCGAGCGGCCCCAGCCGCTCGAGCAGGCGCGGCATCTGCGCGAAGACGCTCGGCGGATAGCCGCCTAGTCCCACCGGCTCCCCGGCCGCGATCCCGATCTCGCGCAACGCCGCCGCAAAGCGCGTGACGCTGTCCATGAGGAAAAGGACGCGCCGTCCAGAATCGCGCAGGTATTCCGCGGCCGCTACCGCGAGGAACGAAGCACGCCGCCGCAGAACCGCCGGCTCGTCGGAGGTCGACACGAAGACGGCGGCGCGGGCGCGCTGCTCCGGCGACAGGTAACGCAGCACGAAATCTGCCAGTTCCTTGCCGCGTTCGCCGATCAGCGCGATCACGACGGCGTCGAAGCGCGCGTGTGCGGCAAGCATCCCGAGCAGCGTCGTCTTGCCGACCCCCGAACCGGCGAAGATCCCGAGCCGTTGGCCAAGGCCGCAGGTCAGGAAGGCGTTCATCGCGATGACGCCCGCATCGACCGGGTCGGTCGTGAGGCCACGCGCGGCTGGCGGCGGCGGCTGCCGACGCAGCGGATATTCGGTCGCTCCGGTCGACGGCGTGGGTCCCATCAGGCAGCGGCCGAGCCCGTCGAAAACGCAGCCCAGCCAGGAGTCATGCGGTCGCGCCACGGCGCTTGCCGGTGAGAGCACTGCCTCGCATCCCGGTCCGAGCGCCGCGATCTCGCCGAAGGGCAACGCAACGGCGTCGTCGCCGTCGAACGCCACGATCTCCGCCGGGATGTCGCGTCCGTCGCGCGCCCGCAGATGGAGAACGTCGCCGATAGCCGCGTGCGCGGAGATTCCGCGCACGGCGATGCGCTGGTCGCTGATCGCGCTGACCCGCCCGATGATCTCGCCCATGCGCACCGAGGAGAGCGCATCGAGCAGCCGCCGGTGCCCCGGCAGCGGCGGGGGGGTAAAAATCTTGGCATTCGCCATTGGCACGGTTGTTGCGTTGGTGGGGGGCGTCTTCATCCGCTGCACAGGAACTGCACCCCGCCATGGAGTCCACCGCTTTCCTCGCCTTATCGAAGCAAGTTGCTCTCGAGATGCGGCTCGCGAACGTGGCGAACAACCTCGCGAATGTCAGCACACCGGGATATCGCCGCATGGAGATGTCCTTCGGCGGCTTCATGAGTCGGCAGCACGCCTCTGCGCCGATCGTCTATCCGGTCGAGCGCCCGATGCGTGTCGATCTGACCGCCGGGCAAGCGCTCGGCACGGGGAACCAACTCGACCTTTCGATCAGCGGCAACGACCGCGCGTTCTTCGTCGTCGCCCGCGGCAACGAAACCTTTTTGACCCGCGCGGGCGCACTGCAGCTCGACCAGAGCGGCCAAATCGTCACGGCGTCTGGGAATCCCATACTCGGAACCAACGGGGAGCCAATCGTACTGCCCGAGCGCATTGGAACGATCACCGTCACCGCGGGCGGTGCGATCTACGGGGGAGATGACCTCGTGGGCGAACTCGACGTGGTGGAGGTCCCTCCTGGCGCGACACTCGATGCCCGCGGCGACAGCCTGATGAAGGCGTCCGCGACTCGACCAGCCGAAGGGTTCGAGATCAAGCAGGGCGTCGTCGAGCAGTCGAATGTCCAGGCGATCCTGGAGATGACGCGCCTGATCCAGCTGACCCGCGATTTCGAAGCGCTCCAGCAGATCCAGACCTCGGAGCATGCGCGGCTGACCGACGTCATCGAACGCGTCCCGACACTCTGAGGCCCAGACATGTCTCGCTCCTTGTCCATCGCCTCGACCGGAATGTCCGCGCAGCAGGTCAATGTCGAGGTGATCGCGAACAACATCGCCAACCTCAACACCACGGGGTTCAAGCGCCAGCGCGCCGAATTCCAGGATCTCCTCTATCAGGTGCGCGGAATGGCGGCCGGAAGCCAGAGTTCGCAGGAGGGCACGATCGTTCCGACCGGAATCCTGCTGGGCTCCGGCGTGCGTCCCGCCGGTGTCTACCGCGTCCATTCCCAGGGCTCGTTGATCGGGACGGAGAACGCGCTCGATCTGGCGGTGCAGGGACGCGGCTATCTCGTCGTCGCGCTGCCGAACGGCGAGACCGGTTACACGCGATCGGGCTCGCTGCAGCTCTCTCCAGCCGGCGAGATCGTGACCGCGACCGGATATCGCGTACTTCCTGGCTTCAACGTCCCCGGAAACGCGCGCCAGATCAACGTCAACGCCCAGGGCCTCGTTCAGGTTGCGGTCGATGGGCAGGTCGCGCCCGTCGATCTCGGCCGGCTCCAGCTCGCGACCTTTCCAAACGATGCCGGCCTTCAGTCGCTTGGCGGGAACATCTACCGCGAGACGGCGGCATCGGGCGCCGCGGTCGCCGGTCTCGCCGGCGAGCCGGGTTTCGGCACCATCCAGCAAGGATTTCTCGAGGCATCCAACGTCGACATCGTCAGCGAACTCACAACGCTGATCACCGCTCAGCGCGCCTACGAGATGAACTCGAAGGTCATCCAGGCCTCCGACGAGATGCTCAAGACGATGAACCAGATCCGATGATCGCGCGCATTCTCCTGCGGGCCCTCGCGGCGACGCTGTTCCTGGCCGCGCCCGCGTCGGCGAGCGGCCTGCCACCCCAGCGATGCGAATCCGCGCCTGGCCTCGAGGAGGAACTGGTGCGGCGGATCGCCGAGAGGATCGGCGCCTGTCCCCTCGTGACCCTCGGATCGGCGGACTCGCGAGCCCTCGCGGAGGCGCGACAGGGCCTCGCCATCGTCAATCTCAAGCTCGACATGCGCGTGGGCACGTTCTCCGCCGCGCTCGCCGACATGAGAGATCCCGGAAACGTCCGGATGCTGCGACAGCTCCGGGGTTCGCTTTCGATGTCGCGCGAGGTTCCGGTGGTGACGCGCCGGATACTTCCGGGCGAGGTGATCGACGCAGCGGATGTGCGGATCGTCGCCGTCGATGCGCGTCATGTCCCGCCCAATGCGGTTCTCGACGTGCATCAACTGGTCGGTCTCGAGCCGCGTTGGCCAATTGCGCCGCTGGTGCCCGTCGCGCGCGCGCAGGTGAAGAACGCGCTGGCCGTCGAACGCGGCGCGGGTGTTCGTGCGGTATTCCGCCGTTCCGGACTTGAACTGACCACGCATCTCGTCGCCGTGGACGGCGGCGCGATCGGTCAGACCATCACGCTGCGCAATCCGTCTTCAAACAAGCTGGTTCGCGGCCGGGTCGCCGATACCGGCGTCGTGGAGCTCGAATGATGTCCAGGATCGCGTCGCCGCTTCTCATGGCCCTCTGCGCCGCACAATTGGCGGGTTGCGCCGGATTGGACCGTTTGGCCGAGGTCGGCAGCCCGCCGCGCATGTCGCAGATCGCGGATGTCCGCCGCCCGTCCGAGATCGCCGCCATCCGCTATCCGGTTCCCGACGCGCCGGTGCATGCCGCGACGGCAAACTCGATATGGCGTCAAGGCTCGAAGAGCTTCTTCAAAGACCAGCGTGCCTCGCGTGTCGGAGACATCGTCACGGTGGCCATCAACCTCTCGGACAGCGCCGATTTCAACGCCGAGAGCAAGCGGACAAGAAACGATTCCAGCAATCTCGATGTCGGGGCCCTGTTCGGCTTCCGCAACCAGTTGTTCAAGCGCCTGCCTTCGGATGGACCGACCGGATTGCTCAATTCGTCGGAGGTCTTCGGCTTGTCGGGAAGCGGCAGCTTCGCCGGCGCAGGCGGCGCGAAGCGCAGCGAGAACGTCAAGATCAACCTCGCCGCGGTGATCGTCGAGGCGCTTCCCAACGGCAATCTCGTGATCGCAGGAAAGCAGGAGCTGCGGGTCAACCAGGAGTTGCGCGACATCCAGTTGACGGGGATCATCCGATCGCAGGACATCGAGCCCAACAATACCGTGAGTTCGGACAAGATCGCCGAGGGTCGCATTTCCTATGGCGGGCGCGGGCTGATCACCGACTATCAGGCGCCGAGCTATGGCCAGCAGATGATCGAGATCCTGCGGCCGTTCTGATCGACACGGCGCATGCCGCCTCAAGCGGACAGCGACAGCTTGCCCCCGCGCGGCTGCCGAACCCGACCACCGGCATCATAGCCTTGCGGCGGTGGGGTCGGCGGTGGCGCGGCATTCGCGTTCTCGGCGGCGTCCGCGCGCCGGCGTTCCTGTCGTTGCGCGAGGCGCTGTGCCTCGGCCGCGCGGCGGGCTTCGGCTTCTTCCGGCCCTGGACGGGTCGGACCAAGCATGCGATCGCGCAGCGGATGGGAGGCGACGGCCTGGCTCATGGACGATGGCGCTTCCTGCGCTCCTGGAGAACGTCGAAGATTCGCATGAAATA
>Ga0315906_10011560_pt1 | contig 10292 bp, 7 predicted proteins | sample LakEriMetagenome_4_FD_203526 | JGI IMG/M metagenome (GOLD analysis project Ga0315906, IMG submission 203526) | Freshwater fungal communities from buoy surface, Lake Erie, Ohio, United States - Buoy 2 MA122 | ecosystem: Environmental > Aquatic > Freshwater > Lake > Lake biofilm | place: USA: Lake...
AGGACATGACCGCCGAGATGGCGGAAATGCTCGAAAGCAGCGGCGTGAAGAACGTGAGTACGTACGACGGCGGCTACGCCCCCGGCATGGGCATCCACGAGATGGGCACGGCGCGCATGGGACGCGACCCCAAGACCAGCGTGCTCAACGGCAACAACCAGGTGTGGGATGCGCTCAACGTGTTCGTCACCGACGGGTCGTGCATGACGTCGGCGGCGGCGGTGAACCCGTCGCTCACCTACATGGCGCTCACGGCGCGCGCGGCGGACTTCGCCGTGAACGCGCTGAAGCGTCGCGACCTGTGAGGAGACCGCACCGATGACCGATTTCGACACGATGACGGGAGTCTCGGCGGCACTCTCCGCCGGAATCGCGCGCCGCGAGGCGATCAAGCGCGTGAGCGTCCTCCTGGGCGGCGTGGCATTCGTGGGGGGGAGCCAGCTGCTCACCGCGTGCGCCGGTGACCGTCCGCCCACCGCCGACAGTGCGCAGGCCACCGTCAAGGCGCCCGCACCGATCGGTACGTTCAGCGTTGCCGATCAGCAGTTCCTCGACGAGGTGGCCGACACCATTCTCCCGACCACGGCCAAGTCGCCCGGTGCCAAGGCGGCCGCCACCGGGCCGTTCATGGCGCTCATGGTGACCGACTGCTACTCGCCGGAAGACCAGAAGATCTTCCGCGAGGGGATGACGAAGCTCGAGGACGCGTGCAAGGCGACGTGCACGACGGGCTTCATGCAGGCCACGCCGGAGCAGCGCACCACCCTGCTCACCGCGCTCGACAAGGAACAGCACGAGTACCAGAAGACGAAGAAGCCGGAAGATCCGCAGCACTACTTCCGCATGATGAAGGAGCTCACGCTCCTGGGCTTCTTCACGAGCGAGATCGGCTACACGAAGGCGATGCGCTACAAGGAGACGCCGGGCCAGTACGAGCCCTGCGTGCCGTACACCAAGGGCGAGACGAGCTGGGCATCGCACGCGTAGCTGCGTGGCGAGCTTGACCTTGGACTTGGGCTCGACGGTGGTCTTGGTCGGGGTTGCGGGTAGTAGTCGTGGTACATCCACTACAGTCGGGGTACTGCTACGACAGTCGGGGTACTGCCAAGACAGTCGGGGTCTCAACACAGTCAGGGTCCCGGTCGGGTCGGGGTTGCACTGTCGGGTTCGAAGTCGGGGTCTGCCCCGACGCCGACCCCGACTTCGACTTCGACCCGCCAGCGAAGCGCCGCCCCAAGACCGCCGCTCCGACTGTGGGGAACCCCAGACCCGGCATCGACCCCGACTGTCTTGAGACCCCGACTGTGGTAGCAGTGCCCCGACCGTAGTGGCTGTGCTCCGACTGTTGTAGCAGTGCCCCGACGATAACCAAGACCCAGACCGCACCCCCCGGAGTCAGCGGCGAACCGTGCGGGTAGAGTCGAGGTACAAGGTTCCGCCGACCCGTGTGCGGTACATGACCGTGCGATAGCCGGACACCTCTGCGGTCAGGCTGTCGCGGATTGCCGCCGGCGCCGCCTCGCCTCGTATGAGGAGTTCGAGCAGCGGACGTCCCGTGACTCCCGCCGGCGTGGACGGTTGCCCGAGCAGATGCAGCACCGTCGGCACGATGTCCGCGTTGCTGCTCGGCGTCGCGGCCACAACGCCGGCGCGAAACGCCGGTCCCGCCGCAACGAACGTCGCGGTGATGTCGTACGGGCTCGACGTCCCGTGCCCCGCCACCCCCGATTGGCGCGTGGTGCCTTTGTGCCCCGCACTGTTCGCTGCGTGCGACCATTGCGCGGAGTAGAGCACGTCGGCGGCACGCGCATGCTGCCAGGCAATGGCACTCATCGGCAGCGTTCCCTGCACCGTGCCGCGAACGGCACCCGGCCCTGCGCCATCGGACGCGGTGAAAATCGCCCCCGCCTCGGGCCATTGCTGCAGCGTGCGCACGACGGACTCGCGTGTGGCCATGCCCCCATGGAGCACGTGTACGGCACTGCCCGCTACCACCACACTGTCGGCGAATCCACCGAGCCGTGCGCGCAACGCGTTCGTGTTTCCCTCATGCGTGGAGAACCCATGGTCGGAGACCACGATCACATTCACCGAATCCCGGAGCCCGCGTGCACGGATCCCATCGAGCAGTCGACCGAACGCTCGATCCGCGGCACGTATGGACGAATCGGCCAGCGTACTTCCGAGTCCGGCACCGTGAGCCGTGTGGTCGGGATCGGAAAGCCAGAGGTATCCGACATCCACGTCGAGCGAATCGATGCCTACGCGCAGCAACGCGTCAACAGCCCACGCATTGCGGCCGAGGTTCGGCGATGCGTCGGGCGGTGCCTCCCCCAACAGACGCGTGACCGCAGGCGCCAGTGCTGCCGGGAGCACCAGTTCAGGGTTCACCACGGGCGTGCCGTCGCCACCCGCGAAGAGATACGCCGACCCCGACGAGCCAGCGCTCGCCACCATCATGCGCTTGCCCGCTCCGCGTAGTCGTGCCCCGAGCGTCGGCGCGGTCAGCAGACGCCCCGCCAGCACACTGTCGGCCAGCAGCATGTCACGGGCATCACCGGTGTTCAACACGCGACGACTCACGTTGGGCAGAAAGATGCTGTTGTCGAGAATGCCGTGGCCGGACGGTCCCGTGCCGGTCGCCAACGCGCTCGCGTTCACACGCGTGACGGTGGGGAACAACGAGTGATGCTGCCACGACATCACACCTCCCGCGCGCAGCGCCTGAAGGTTCGGCATGCGCGACGGTGTGATGTGGTCAGGACGCAACCCGTCGAACACCACGAGCAGCACGCGCAGTCGCCGCCGTTCGGCGACTGGCGTGTTGTCTTCGGAGGGAGCATGCGCCTGCGCGGGCGCAGCCAGCGACCCACCCATGAGCAGGGCCGTCATGCACCATGCACGACGGAGCTGCATACCTAGTCTGTGTCGCATCAGAACCGATACCGCGCGCCAATCTGGATCTGATACGGCGTTCCGCTCTTCACCGCCGTGCCGACGTTCTCGTTCACACGGTAGGTGTAGCGCTGCGTCGTCTGATTGAAGGCGCTCACGGCGTACAGCTGCTGCGCGCCGCCCAGGTTGTACTCGCCGCCCCATTTGCGATTGAGCAGATTCTCGACGTTGAAGAGGTCGAGCGTCAGCTCTACCGCCTGTCCACGCACGGTGGCGATGTCACGGGCGACGCGAAGATCGGTCCGTCCACGGAATGGCGACCACCCGCCGTTGCGCGGTGCGATCCGGCCGAGATTGTCAGCGATATAGCCGCGCGCGCGATTGTTCGGGTTGTCGAGCACCTTGCGCATTCCTGCGGCGATATCGGCCGGTGTCGACGGATCGTTGGGGTCGAAGACGAAGGCTAGATCGTTGTTCGCCGTACCGTCGCCGTTCACATCGCCGTTGATCACCAGTGAGTACGGGCGCCCCGAGATCCCCACATAGCTGCCAGTCACGCGGAACCCCCATACACGCGGCAACAGAAACGCGGCGACGAACTTGTCGCGGAAGCTGTCTTCGGATGGGCCCCACGCGTCGTCGAGGCGACGCGGATCACCGGTGTTCTGCGAGAAGGTAGAGGTCAGCGCAACGCAGCAGTTGAAGCTCGAATTGTCGCGCGTATCGTTGCGGGTGTACGACAGCGACAGCGACGACTGACGGGGCAGCGTGATGGCTCCCTGGAGCACGATGGAACGCTGCTCCAACGTGGATTCGCCGACGAGCTCGAGCACACGCCCGAGATCGTTGTGAATGCGCGTGTCCGCATTATTGGTGCGACCGAGCGACGTGATCTTCGCGGCGGGAACGAACACCCCGCGACCACCTTCCACGGTGAAATACGGATTGGCCACCATGTTGCGGTCGTAATACTGGAAGTTGTCCTGCGTACGCGCCCAGTACGCAAAGGCCCCGAGCTGCAGACGCCACAGGCGACGCTCGTAGCCGCCACTCACCTTCCACGTGGTGGGGACCCGGAAATCGCCCGAGAAATAGTTCACGTAGGCAGGAATGCTGGATGCACTCACGCCGGCGGGAATCCCCGGCACCGACGACAGATCCTGGCGATAGCGGACGAAGTCCGGGCGCGGCGCCTGCGCGCCCACCTGAATGATGTCCACCGCTTCGAGCCCGCTCTGCAGAATGTGATTGACGTGCACATTGTACGGCGGTTGACTGCTGAAGCGACCCGCGCCGAAACGGAACACGTTCTTGCCATCAGCTTGCAGATCCCACACGAATTGCGCGCGCGGCGACACGATCCAGTTGGAGGGCTTCTCGTCGGTACGCACCCCCAGACGCTGTTCCACGAGCGGATTGTAGGCCGCAGCAGTCAGAAACTGCACGCCGTCAAGTCGCACGCCGGCCGAGGCGGTAAGCCCGCGTCCCCAGTGCCACTCCGACTGCGCAAAGGTGGAGATATCGGCAACCGTGAAGTCGGCAGTGGTTCCGCCGGCGCGCAGCGGCACCTGACGGCTATAGCGCGCGGGGGTCAGCGCATCGAGTTGCGCCAGATTGTCGAACTCGAAGAGCCCACGCTGTTCGACCGGCAGATAGCGCTGGATCTGCGTGACGATGTTGTCGGTGCCGAGCGTGATCGTCTGGTTGCCCCGGTTCCAGAAGAGGGTGTTGGCGAGCTGATACTGACGTTCCTTGTAGTTCTCCGGTGCCAATCGATTGCCCCCGAACTGAACGGTGACCGTACGGTTGGAGTTGTCGGGCAATCGCGACGCGAGACGGACGAAGCCACGCGGAAGCTCGTTCTGGGCAATGCGTTTGCGTGTGAACTGCAGCGCCTGCACTTTGAGTTCGTTGACCATGCCATTGCCGAGCGTCGAACGCAACGAGGCGAGCGTGCCCGTACTGTTCACCTCGGCCGCGCCGCGGCTTTCGGCGTAGTGCAGCGCCTGATCAGGACCGATTTCCTGCGGGTCCGAATAGAGCGTCGTGTTGTTGCGCAACGTGAGGCGATGGTTGCTGGCGAGCTGCCAGTCCATACGGCCGAAGAATGCCTGGCTCAGCGGCTTGCGACTGAAGACACCCGTCTGCTGACGCACCGTGTCGAGTCCGTACTTGTTGACGAGGATGTTGGTGAGCCGCGTGAGGGAGTCGCGGGCGATACCAAGTTCGATTTCGTCCGCACTGTTGCGCACATTCATGATCTCGAGCGGCAGCGACTGATCCGAGCGATCATAGACACCGAAGACCGTCAGCTTGTCCTTGATGAGCGGTCCGCCCACGCTGAAGCCCTCCTGGCGCACCGTGAAGTTCTGTGCAGCGACGCCGCGGTAGTCGTCGGTGGTGAGGCTCTTGTCACGGTAGTACGAGAACGCCGAGCCGCCCCAGCGGTTGGTACCCGACTTGGTGACGGCGTTGATGAGGCCACCACCCTGCCGTCCCTTGGTCACATCGTATTCGTTCGTCGCGATCTCGAACTCGCGAATGGCTTCCATCGTCATCGTGAGCGGGCCGGCGAACGTCTGGCCGGTGTTGTTCATCTGCGCACCCACGCCATCGATGCGCACATCGGTGCTCATGGGGCGCGCGCCGCCGAGGCTCGTTCCGCTGCCAGCCAGAGGCGACAGCTTGGTGAGATCCTGGAACCGGCGGTTCTGATTGGGGAGCTCTCGCACCTGCTGCTCGCCAATGCGTGTCACCGCGCCATTGCGCTCCACTACGCGGGCCGGTTCTGCCGTGACGGCGATCTCCGACAGCTGCACGGTGCCGGGTACCAGACGAAAATCGGCGGTCACGACACTGCCGATGTTCAACGTGATCCCTTCCCGAGCGCCGCTCCGAAAGCCGACGGCGCGCGCGACGACACGATAGGGACCGCCGAGTGGGAGCTGCGTAGCGACGAAGCGTCCACGGTCGCTGCTGCGCGCCACAGAGAGGAATCCGGTGGCAGTATTGCGGATCTCGACGATGGCGCCGGCCACAGCGACACCGCCGCTGTCGGTGATGGTACCACGAATGGAGGCGTCGGTGCCCTGCGCGTGAACCACCGAATACGGTGAGAGCAACGCCGTGAGCAACCCGGCCAGCGCGACGAGCGCACGAGGAACGGAAGATGGAAGCATGAGGGGGCGTGGGGTGAAGGGATCGGTACACACCGATGTCCACACCATGCGGCACTCACGTCACGGCTTACCGCTCGCCGTGTTCCGGACGCGCAACGCTTGTTCACGCTTCGGCGACGTCGTCACCTTGTTACCGTGCTGAGACGGCGCTTGCGTTGCTTGTTGTCGTCGCGCTGTTGGTCTTGGTTGGGGTTGGGGGGGTAGTCGGGGTACTGCCCCGACTGTCGTAGCAGTGCCCCGACAATAACAAAGACCCAGACCACGACCCGCGGTTAGTCGGCACCGGAGCGGTCCATGCGCTCGAGCACCGTGGTGACGAGCGCGCGCACGACCTCCGGGCGATTGCGCTGCACGTGCTTCCCGGGAAGCCAGACGATCTGCTTCGGTTGGGCCGCGGCCGCATAGAGCGCCTCGATGGCAGGGCGCGGCAGCCGCTCGTCCTCGGTGGCGTTGACCATCATGAAGGGACGTGGGGCGATGCGCGCGACCCACCGCTCCGGCGTGAGATAGGGGCCGGCAACGATGACGTCGGCAAGGGTGCCGGCGAGCGGCGCGAACAGTGCAGGCATCGACTCCTTCGCGTTGTGCGCGAGCAGGTCCCGCGAACGCCCCGCGCCATGTACGCTCCACACATGCGTGATGCGCCGATCGATCGCCGCGGCCACCGTCATGAAGGGAGTCCCGAGGCTCGCGCCCACACCGTGGACTTCGCGCGCATTCACCCACGGCTGCTGCAGCAGCCAGTCGAGGGCCAGCTGAATGGCGGGCGGCGTGTCGTGCAGGGCCTGCCGGATATCGGGGGCCCACTTGAGCACGTCCAGCCCCTTCATGCGGTGCGGCCCGGTGTACGGGTACGACAGCGCCACGACGACTCGGCCACGCGTGTCGGGGATGAGGCGCGCCGCGTCGCGGCCCGTCGCATGGCCGCCGAGGATCAGCACCAGCGGGGCCGGCCGCTCCTCGAGCGGCCGCTTCACCAGCATGGGCACCGTGACACCACTCGTCGACCGCACGGTCACGGCCTCGATGCGATGCCCGTTTTCGATGGTGGCACTGTCGCGCGTGACCGCCACCACCGTACCCCGGCGCGCCGGGAACGCGGGCGCCGGATCGTCGAAACGCAACGCCAGCACCCCGACCACACCCGCCGCCGTCATCAGCCCCGCCATTGCACCCAGCACCCGCCCGGATCTCCTGCTCGAGCCCAACACTCGCTCCTCCATCGTCAGTACACCGCCATTGATGACACCCGTCCAATAGTGTCGAGGCCGCTGGCAGGTTCCATGGCCGAGGTCGCCGGTGGCCGGCGCACGCGTCGGCCGCGACGCGCCGACAGACTTGTCATCGACCACGGTGCGGCGGAGTTTCCGACATCTCCCCGCGCACCAGTCGACCACCAGCCCTCCCCATCATGTACCACACCCTCGACGAATTCCTGTCGCACTGGGCGTTCGAAAGTGCCGACACGCAGCGGCTGATGGATGCGCTCACCGATGCCGCATTGTCGCAGCCCATGTATCCCGGTGGCCGCACGCTCGGCCGGCTCGCGTGGCACGTCGTGCAGACGATCCCGGAAATGATGAACAAGACCGGGCTGCAGGTGGGTGGGGTCGGCGAGCATGACGACGTGCCGCCGACGGCCGCGGACATCGCGCACGGCTACGCCTCGGCCTCGGCATCGCTGGTGGACCAGATCAGGACCCACTGGACCGATCTCATCCTCACCACCACCGATGACCTGTACGGCTTCACGTGGACCAAGAGCATGACGCTCGCGGCGCTCGTGAGCCACCAGATCCATCATCGTGGCCAGATGACGGTGCTCATGCGCCAGGCCGGCCTGCGTGTGCCGGGGATCTACGGTCCGGCCAAGGAGGAGTGGGAGGACATGGGCATGGAGCCGCCGCTGGTCTAGCTGTCGTTACCGGACAGGTTGTTCATAGTCCAAGGCGGCTGACTGGTGGCAGGCGGCCGTGCGCGGTGTGGGGTCTGACGGTGTTGTACGATGTGAGAAAGGGCGCGAGGGCACCAGCCCGATGCGCGGAGGAGCGGTACGGTTTGACGTAGGCCCATTCGCGGAGGGCGGTCTGGATGAAGCGCTCCGCTTTGCCATTCGTGCGTGGGGTGTACGGACGCGTGCGCAGGTGCCGTAGGCCGTGCTGCGCGAGCATCGCGGCGTAGGTCCGCTGGGTGTAGCAGAAGGCGTTATCGGTCATGACCGCCTCGACCGTGACGCCGAGGGCCTGCAGAAACGCGAGGGCCTGGCCGAGGAACGCGACGGCGCTCGCGGCCGTCTCGTCGGGTAGCAGCGCGGCGTACGCGATGCGGGAGGCATCATCGATGGCCACGTGCAGATACTCCCAGCCCGTGGCTTGCCGACGCCCGCGGACCGCGCGATTGCCCGTGATGCGATGGCCGATGGTCCCCGCCTCAATCCGGCCCAGCTTCTTGCTATCCACGTGCAGGAGCTCGCCCGGCCGCTCGCGCTCGTACCGAATAATCGGCGGCGGCGACGTGAGCGGCGGCAAGCGGCCCAGACCATGGCGCCGGAGCACATCGCCCACCGTCGAGAGCGGGAGGCCGAGGCGATCCGCGATGCGGGGCCCACTCAGGCGCTGCGCCCGCAGCGCGAGGATCCGGCGCTCCAGCCGCGGCGCGGTCTGCCGCGGCGAGTCGTGCGGCCGCGACGACGCATCGCATAGCGCCGACAGATCGCCCGCCTGGTAGCGGGCCACCCACTTCCACACGGTCCGCTCGCTGACATGAAACGCGGCGGCGGTCTCCGCCCCACTCCACCCGTCCTCGAGCACCCGCTGAACGAGACAGACTCGCCCGGCGAAGCCCAATCGGGCATTCTTGTGACTGTCCACTTGGCCCTCTGATGCTCACGTACTGGTGGTCTCGACAACCCCAGCATGTGGCCGTCATGGCCAAGTGGACAGCCTACCTAGCCATGAACAACGTCTCCGGTAACGACATCTAGCGGCGCGGCGCGCGGCGCCGCGGGAACGGCGTACTGAGTCAGGGGTTGCCACCGAACTGCACGGCGTACGCGGTGCGGTCAGGCGGTGACTCCTCACTCTTTACGCTGTTGCTGTTGTTCGTACGCCCGCACCCAGTCCACCTGCATCTCGCCAGGAAACTTCGTGGTGCTGTCGGGTGAGCCGAGGAATCGGCCGCCCACGGCAAGGTTCATCACGAGGTAGAACGGCTGATCGAAGGGCGCCGCGGTACTGTCCTTTTGCGTGCCGGTATACCACGTGGTCTGTACCTGATACAGCGAATCGTCCACGAACCACGCGATGCGACGCGGGGACCACTCCACGGCGTACACGTGCCAGTCGCTGATGCGACCGCTGTCCGGGAGCGTGTAGTCCATGCCGGTGTGCACGTTGTTCGGCCACTGCGCGCCGTAGTGCAGCGTGCCGAGTACCACCTGCGGGTTCTGTCCGCGCGCTTCCATCACGTCGATCTCGCCGCTCGCGGCCCACGTGCCGTACGTATCCTTGAGCGGCAGCATCCACAGGGCGGGCCACATACCCTGCGTTTCGGGCAGCTTGGCGCGGAACTCGAAACGCCCGTACTGCTGTGCGAACAGTGCCTCGCCGTTCTGCGCGCGTGACTTGATCCGCGCCGAGGTGTAGGCGCACGTTGCGGCGGTGTCCTTCGATGCCACGTCACGTACGGGTTCGCGCAACGCGATGATCCGCAGCGTGCCGTCACGCAACACGAGATTCTTCGGCGAGTTCGTGTAGCACTGCAGCTCGTCGTTGCCCCACCCGCTCACGTACGCGCTGCTGTCGGCCCCCCAGAAGCCGTTCCCCTGTTCGGCCACCCATCGGGTGGCGTCGAGCGTGGAATCGTTGAACTCGTCGTACCAGGTGAGCGTCCAGCCGGGACGATCGGCGTTGCCCATCGTGGCCGCTGCCTGGTCGATGGTACCGAAGCGGTTGCCGCGGGTATCGCAGGCGGCAAGCATCGCGCTCGCAGCGAGGGTGGAAAGGCACACCGCCGCGATGCGCATGAGCGCACCGCGGCGGCGAACACCACGCACATCGCGCATTACTTCCGCGCCACCGGCTCGAGGCGCACGATCGGCGTGGGCTTCCCCTGCTGATCGTCGATCGCGAGATAGATCAGTCCATCGGGCCCCTGCCGCACATCACGCACGCGCCCCTGATTGCGCACGAGGTTGTCGCCCAATTCGGCCTTCTGCCC
>Ga0315906_10011562_pt1 | contig 10292 bp, 3 predicted proteins | sample LakEriMetagenome_4_FD_203526 | JGI IMG/M metagenome (GOLD analysis project Ga0315906, IMG submission 203526) | Freshwater fungal communities from buoy surface, Lake Erie, Ohio, United States - Buoy 2 MA122 | ecosystem: Environmental > Aquatic > Freshwater > Lake > Lake biofilm | place: USA: Lake...
ACGGCGACCGATTCGAGGAGCGGGACGATCAGCGCCACGACGGCCTGGTGGCTCGGGTGGGGAAGATACGCATCGCGGGCCGCGGCGTTGTCGAAGGTCAGCACGAAGGCGTGGGTGTAGCCCTGGCTGAGTCCCTCTGGACTCGAGTTGGGTCCCGAGGAGAGATCCCGGATGCCTGGGATGAGGCGTTGGAGCTCGTGGAGCTTCTCGAACAGCTCAGCGATCTTCGCCGGGGCGGCGTCCGACTTGAAGCGGACCAGGACAATGTGTTTGACGGGGCGGTTCATGGGGGAGGGGAGATCAGGAGCGGAAGGCCTTGCGGAGCATGGCGATGCTCTGGGGGACGGCCTTGTCGGGATCCCCCTTGCCCTCCATCTCGAGGGCGACCCATCCCTGGTAGCCGGCGGCGCCCAGGATCCGGGCGATCCGGGCGTAGTCGAGGTCGAGCGTGTACCATTCTCCGCCGCCGACGTAGGACTTGGCCTGCACGTAGACGGTCTTCGGGGCGATCGCCGCGAGTTTGTCGTAGGGGTTCTCGAGGAAGTTGCCCGTGTCCATCAGCACTCCCATCCAGGGGGACGAGATCGAGTTGGCCAGCCGGAGGAGTCCCTCCGGGGTCCGCGTGAGCCCCCAGTGGTTCTCGACGGCGAGGGTGACCCCGCACTCGGCGGCCTTCGGCAGGCACTGCTCAAGGCATTCGGTGCACCAGCGGAACCCGTCGTCCTCCGAGTATCCGGGGAGGACGGGCTCGATGCCGCGGGCCTTCATGAGGTCGTCGAAGCTCGCGATCGTGTTCCAGCGGCCAGAATTGATGCGCAGCATCGGGATGCCGAGGGCATAGGCGATCTCGATGCACTTGAGGGTGTGCTCGACGTGCTGCCGGCGCACGGCCGGGTCGGGATCCACGAAGTCCTGGTGGATGCTGAGGCAGCAGAGGCTGACGCCGTGTCGGAACGCATGACGCTTCAGGTCGGCCAGATGGCGGCGGTGATCCGCCGTCAGCGGTTCCTTCTCGGGGATGTCCATCTGGCGGTGCAGGACGTCCACGCCGGCGATGCCCTGCTGGGCCGCCTTCTCGATGACGGTCGAGACGGTCACCTTGGGGCCTCGGAAGTGCCAGTAGGAGTAGGTGGCGATGGCGAGCTGGACCCGGGCGGCGGTCCGGCTGGTGGCGGCCTCCGCGGTGGGGGTCAGGGCGGCGAGGGCGGTGCCCGTGCCCAGGGCCGTCGAGCTGCCGAGGAAGCCTCTTCGGGACAGATGCATCAGGGGGATGTACCAGATCCCGCGTCCTCGGGGAACCCGGATCCGGAGCCAGTGCTGCGGGACATTCCGCCCTTTCCGGGTCGGCTCGGCGAGATGCCCGCTCCCCGGGATTGCAGCGGGGCCGGGATTCGACGGAGGCTCGGCGTGACGATGTCACGCCTGATCAAGTCCTCCGGTGCGGTCGCCGCCGCGACGTTGTGCAGCCGGGTGCTGGGGTTCGCCCGCGAGGCGGTGTACGCGGGCTTCATGGGCGTGGGCCCAGTCGCGGATGCCTTCTTCTACGCGTTCTCGATCCCGAACCTCCTCCGACGACTCCTGGGCGAGGGGGCGCTAACGGCAGCGTTCATCCCGGTGTTCAAGAACCGGGAGAAGAACGAGGGCGAGGCGGCGATGTGGCAGTCCGCCCAGGCCGTGTTCTCCGCGCTGGTCCTGCTCTGTGGCGTCGTGGTGGTGGTCTCGATCCTTGGATCCACCGCGGCGCTCCGGTGGCTTCCCATGGGCGAGCAGACCGACCTGATCGTGCGCCTGATGCGGGTGATGTTCCCCTATTTCCTCTTCGTCTGCGTGGCGGCGGTCTTCATCGGCATCCTCAACGCCCGGGGGCACTACTTCATGCCGGCGATCGGGGCCTCGCTGTTGAATGTGGTCATGATCGCCTCGGTGTTCCTCATCGCCCCGGGCTTCGGCGACCGGCTCGACACCCAGGTGTTCGGCCTCGCGGTCGGCGTCCTGATCGCCGGGTTCCTCCAGGCGGCCTTCCAGTATCCGACTCTCCACCGGGAGGGATTCCGGTTCCGGTGGGTGAACCCGATCGGGGACCCGACGGTCCGTGAGGTGGTCCGTCGGATGGCCCCGGCGACCCTTGGGGTGGCCGCCTACCAGTTCAACGTGGTCCTGACCAGCACCCTGGCCGTCAATGAGGCTCGGAACATCGTCTCCTCCTTCAACTACGCAGTGCGCCTCATGGAACTTCCCCAGGGCGTCATCGGCGTCTCCCTGGCGACCTACCTGCTCAGCGAGCTCAGCGGACTGGCGGCGGAGAAGAAGCACCCGGAGTTCCGGGCCACCCTGCGGGAAGGGCTGCTCCAGCTGGTCTTCATCAACACCTTCGCCACGGTCGTCCTGATGGTCCTCGCCGAGCCGATCCTCCGACTCCTGTTCCAACACGGGAAGTTCAACGCTGACGATACCCTGATGTCCTCCCAGGCCCTGTGGACCCTAGCCCCCGGCCTGATCGCCTTCTCGCTCAACAGCATCTACGCGCGGGCCTTCTACGCCTTGGGGGATACCCGAACGCCGATGATGATCAGTGTCTTCTGCCTCGCGGCGAACCTCCTGTTCGCATTCTTCACCATCCCCCTCCTCAGGCAGGCCGGCATGGGACTCGCCAACACCCTGAGCGCCCTGCTCAACACAGCGCTGCTCGTGTTCGCCCTCCGACGGAAGCAGCCCAAGTTCACCTATGACGGCATCGGAACCCTCCTCCTCACCCTCGCTGCGGCGGCGGGAATCGCCGGACTCGTGGCCTGGGGCTGGAACCATGCGATCGAAGTGTGGTGCGGCGTTGGACCGATCTGGGCGAGGTCCCTCGGGGTCTTTGGCGCGATCGGAGCCTCGGGAGGGGTCTATGTCGGACTCTGCATCGTGTGGAAGCTCGGTCCTGCAATGGAGCTCCTGAATCTCGCTCAAAAAATCCGCCGGCGGAGGGGATGATCTTCATCCTTGGGGTTGCCAAGCCCATCCCAAAGGCTGTGGTGGGAGATTAGGGTCATCATTGGGTCTTATTGGGGTTACAGGGCCGGTTTGGATTGGAAAATCATTGAAAAAATTCTGTAACGGTCTCATCTCCCTCAGATCAAAGTCGGGGGGGGCAGTTCAGGCTTTGGATGCCGCGACAGTGTTCCCCTGAATTTGGATGATCTTTTTTCGAACGATTTCAACACGGGAGGATCCGATCCCCTGTGTTGGTTGGATTGGGCGACCGCTAAGGGTTGGCAGAGAGGTCTTGCTTGCGGCGGGGTGCGGTCGCTCTTTTCAGTTGGCCCTGCCGCTGATCTGAGCGTGTTGGTGAACGCGTGAACGACCTCGTCACCGGGGGGTGGTCGAAAGACCACCCCCCAATCTTTTTCCAGCGAGGCCAATCCGGAACGGGATCCACTCGGTGATGTGGCGTCACGGAGGGGGAAAATGAGGTAAGGTTGGGAGCGTGGGACGTTCCCGGTGATCAGGACGCCGCCGGACCGGGCAGGGCACGGCAACATCCACTGCGCCGTCGACTTTGACCTGCGTCCTCCCGCAATCCACGCCTCGACGCTCCCCACGGGGATCGACATCCTCCGCCGGTGGTCTCCCGGAATCCCAGTCCGACCCCAGGGGTGGCGCTCGTGGCGCTCGGTCTCAGTCTGTTGAGGGCAGGTTTGGACCCCGTTGCGGCTGCCCAGATCACGCCGCTCGCCCCGCGTCCTGCCACCGGATCGCCCGGTTTCACCCGGATCGAGGCCGCTGCCGCAGGAGTCCACGTCACCAACTCGGTCCCGGCCGACCGCTACCTCACCAACCAGATCTATCTCAATGGCTCTGGCATCGCCCTCGGGGATGTCACCGGCGACCGCCTGCCGGATCTCCTGTTCGCCGCGCCCTCGGGCCAGACCGCCCTCTTCAGGAACCTGGGTGGATGGAAGTTCCAGTCCCAGCCCGACAGCCTGCCCGCCCTCGTGCGTGGACTCGATGGCTCCGGCGTCCTTCTCGCCGATCTGGACGGTGACGGCGACCTCGATGTGGTCCTGAACACGGTGGGACAGGGGACCCACGTCTGGTGGAACCAGGGACAGGGAACCTTCACCGTCGGGCCGGTCCTCAACCAGGGCCACGCCGGGACCAGCCTCGCCGCCGCCGATGCCGACGGGGATGGGGATCTTGACCTGTACACCGCCAACTACCGGCCCACCACGATCCGCGACGATCCCGGCGGCAAGTTCACCATCCGCCCCGAAGCCACCGGCCATCGGGTGGTCTCCTACAATGGTCGCCCCACCTCGGATCCCGACCTCGTCGGCCGATTCGTGGTCGGTCCCTCCGGCGTGAAGGAGACCGGCGAACCCGACACCCTCTTCCTCAACGAGGGGCAGGGGCGTTTCCGTGCGGTGTCGTGGACCGAGGGGGTGTTCCTCGACGACGCCGGCAAGCCTCTCGTGGCGCCGCCCTATGATTGGGGACTGAGTGTGCTGTTCCGGGATCTCACCGGGGACGGCCGTCCCGATCTCTACGTCTGCAACGACTTCGAGTCGCCGGACCGGTTCTGGATCAACGAGACCGTCCCGGGTGGCCCTGTGCGGTTCCGGGCGGCACCGCTCCGGGCCCTCCGCCATACGTCGGCGTTCTCCATGGGAGCGGACGCCGCCGACGTGGACCGCGATGGCATCGATGACTTCCTGGTCCTCGACATGCTCAGCCGCCAGCACAGCGACCGCAACCGGCAGGCCGACAACCTGCCCCCCAGCCGCCACAGCCCGGGTCTTCCGGAGGAACGGAACCAGTTCTCACAGAACACCCTGTTCCTCGGACGCGGCGACGGCACGTTCGCCGAGATCGCCCGCTTTGCCGGTGTCGCTGCGAGCGAGTGGTCCTGGACGCCCCTGTTCCTGGATGTCGACCTCGATGGCTGGGAGGACCTGCTGATCTCCAACGGCCACGAGCTCGACATGATGGATGCCGACATCATCGAGCAGTCGGAACGTCTCAAGGCGCAGAAGGCGCGATCCACGAACCGGGAACTCCTGGACCTCCGGAAGATGTTCGCCCGCCTTGCCACCCCCAACGCCGCCTTCCGGAATCACGGAAACCTGGCCTTCACCGACGTCTCCACGACGTGGCGGTTCGACACCGAATCGGTCACCCACGGCATGGCGCTCGCCGACCTCGATGACGACGGGGACCTTGATGTCGTCCAGAACAACCTCAACGCCCCGCCCACACTTCTCCGGAACGACGCCTCGGCGCCCCGCCTTGCCATCCGGGCCTCGGCGCAGGGGGCCAACCGCCAGGCGGTCGGCGCCCGGATCCGCGTCGAGGGTGGTCCAGTACCAGTCCAGACCCAGGTGATCCTCGCCGGGGGACGCTACCTGAGCAGCGATCAACCGATCCGGACCTTCGCCGCGAAACCGGGGGCCCAGCATACCGTCGAGATCCGCTGGCCTTCCGGTCGCCTCCAGGTGGTCTCGAATGTCCCGCCCGATTCCCTCGTGGAGATCACCGAAACCCCGGAGGATTCCAAGGCGCCGGCACCCGAGGCATCCCCGAAGCCGTGGATGGAGGACCTTTCGGCGCGCCTCAACCATGTGGCGATGCAGTCGGCCTTCGACGATTTCGCCCGTCAACGGCTTCTACCCTGGAGCTCCGCGTATCCGTCACCGGGAATCACCTGGGCGGACCTCGATGGAGAGGCGCCCGAGGAACTCGTCGTCGGCGCCGGGGCGGGAGGGGTTCCGGCGGTCTTCAGCGTGGAGGGGGCCGGGTTCCGACGCTGGACCAACGGCGCTCTCCAGCGCCCCCTCGCTCGGGACCTCACGACTCTGCTGCCGGCTGGGACGACTCTGCTGGCGGGCTCGAGCAACTACCGGGACGGCCGCACGAATGGCGGTGTCCTCCGCATCTACGCTCTCGATCAGGACGCCTCGGGCGAGAGCCTCCTCGGCCAGGCGACCTCGGTGGGACCGCTGGTCTCGGCCGACTTCGACGGCGACGGAGCTTTGGAGGTCTTTGTCGGAGGACGTGCGAAGGCTGGACGCTATCCGGAAGCCGTCCCGTCGCTGCTCCTCAAGTCCGAAGGGGGTCGGTTCTCGGTCCAGCAACGATTCCCGGAACTGGGGATCGTGAACGGAGCGGTCGCGGCGGATCTTGATGGCGATGGCTGGACCGACCTTGTCGCCGTGGAGGAATGGGGCGGGATCCGCTTCCTCAAGAACCAGAGGGGACGTCTCGCTCCGTGGGATCCGTCGCTGGCGGTGGGACTCGAGGTCCGCGAATCCGGACCGTCCCTCGGGGGTTCCCGAACCCTCCCGGCGTCGATGTTCACCGGATGGTGGACCTCGGTCGCCACGGGGGACTTCGACGGCGATGGCCGGCTCGATCTCGTCGTGGGCAATCGGGGCTGGAACTGGTTCCCCGTGCCGAGGGCCCCGGTTCTCGGTACCGCAGGCCCGGCCGATCGACGACGTCTCCAGTTCGGCGACTTCACCGGGCAGGGGCAGGTGGACCTCCTCGAGTCGTATCCGGACCCTTCCAATGTGGAGCTATGGCTGCCGATCCGACGGGCTGACGTCCTGTTCGGGGCGTTGGCCGGCAAGCTCCCACGGTTGCAGGAGGTGTTCCCCACCCGCGCGGCGTTCGGGAAGGCCACGATTCCAGATCTCCTGAAGGCACTTCAGGTCTCCGGACCGGTCTCGACCCGCGACGCCGTGTGGTTCGCGCCTGCGGTGCTCCTGAACCGTGGAGACCACTGGCGACTCTTCCCATTGCCACGCGAGGCCTCCATGGCCCCGGTCTGGGGGCTTTCAGTCGCGGACTTCGACGGCGACGGGGCCCAGGACCTCCTGATGGCCCAGAACTTCCTGCCCGTGCGACCGGACGAGACACCTCAGGATGCAGGCTGTGGCCTCATGCTGCGGGGTGACGGCGCTGGGAACTTCAAGGCGGTGTCCGCCCGCGAGAGCGGGATCCGGGTGTGGGGCGACGCCCGCGGGTCGGCGATCGGGGACTTCGACCGGGATGGTCGACCCGATATCGCCGTCGCCCAGAACTCCGGTCCCACCGCGCTCTTCCACAACCTGCGCGCCAAGCCCGGGCTCCGTGTCGTGCTCAAGGGGCCCGAGGGCAACGCGACCGGCGTGGGCGTCCAGCTTCGACCCCGTACCGCCCAGGCGCCCGGACCGGTCCAGGAGGTCCAGGCCGGCACCGGGTGGATGTCGGTCGACAGCCCTGTCCGGATCCTCACCGCACCCGAACCCATCGTGTCGGTCGAGGTCCGCTGGCCCGGGACCCCCGCGAAGACGATCCCGGTCCCAGCAGGTGCCATGGAGGTTGAGGTGGATCCCTCCGGAACCCTGAAGGTCGTTCGATGAGCCTCCTTTCATTCTGTCGACCTGGGCGCACTGAAAAGGGCCGATGGGCCTGGGGCGCCGTCTTACTCCTCATCGCCATGGCGGCCCCTCGCGGCCTTGTCTGTGCCGCGGAACCCGCCTGGCAGAAGGCGGAGGGGTACCGGTGGAGTCGGGTCCAGCCCCAGGGCATCGGTCGCCCCGGATTCACCCTGCTGACCAACGCCGCACTGGGCATCATGTTCACCAACGCGGTCCAGGAGGATCGGACGATCACCAACCGCAACCTCGGCTCCGGCTCCGGCGTCGCCCTGGGGGATGTGGATGGCGATGGTTGGTGCGACATCTTCCTCTGTGGCATCGACGTCTCCCCACGGCTCTACCGGAATCGCGGAGGGTGGCGTTTCGAGGAGGTCACCCGGGAGCGCTTCGCGGTCGATCCCGGGTCGGGCCCGGGGAGCGATGCCACCGGGACGGCCTTCGCCGACATCGATGGCGATGGGGACCTCGACCTCCTGGTGAATGGATTTGGACGGGGGACCCGGCTCTGGCTGAACGATGGCAAGGGACGGTTCCAGGAACGGACCGACGAGGCGGGACTCCGGAGCCGTACCGGGGCGACCTCCCTGGCGTTGGCCGATGTCGACGGCGATGGCGATCTCGACCTCTACGTCTGCAATTTCCGACCCGACACGGTCATGGACCAGCCCGGCGTGAAGTTCGGCCTGCGCAACATCGGTGGCCGACCCGTCGTGATCGCGATGGATGGTCGTCCCACCACAGCGCCCGATCTGACCAACCGTTTCGAGGTGGGTGCGGGAGGGCAGGTGGTCGAGTACGGCGAACCCGATGTGCTCTGGCTGAATGAGGGTTCAGCGCGGTTCCGGCCGGTGTCCTGGACCGGGGGGGTGTTTGTCGACGAAGACGGTCAGCCATTCCGGAGTCCGGAGCGGGATTGGGGATTGGCGGCGCAGTTCGGGGATCTGGATGGCGATGGGCGGATGGACCTGTACGTCTGCAACGACCTGCACACCCCGGATCGCCTGTGGATGAACCGGTCCACCCCGGGCAAGCCGCGCTTCGAGGCGATTCCCCGACTCGCCCTCCGCAACAACAGCACGTTCTCCATGGGGGTCGACTTCGGGGATCTCAACCGCGATGGGTTCACCGACTTCTTCACGGTCGACATGCTCGCCCGCGAGCGTTCGATCCGGGCCCGTCAGATGTCGGGACTGGCTCCCCAGTTCCGTCGTCCCGGCGAGTTCCAGGACCGCGTCCAGCTCCTTCGCAACGCCCTCCAGTGGAACCGGGGGGACACGACCTTCGCCGAGACCGGCATCTTCAGTGGAGTCGAGGCCAGTGACTGGTCCTGGGGACCGATCTTCCTGGATGTCGATCTCGATGGATTCGAGGACATCCTCGTGACCAACGGGCAGTTGCGGGACTACCAGGATAGTGACGCCGCGGAACGGGTGGCAGCGGCGCAGGCCGGGGGCCGGACTCTGACGCCGGCCGACATCCTGAGGCTCAATCGGGAGCTGCCCCGGTTCGCCACCGCCAACGCCCTGTTCCATAACCGGACCCCGCAGCGGATCCAGGAGGCCGGTGCGTCCCCCGTTGTCCCAGGGTCCCCAGTCGTCCCGGTATTCGTGGAGCGGGCCTCGGAATGGGGGTTCGCCACGGTCGGCATCTCCCAGGGCGCTGCGGTCGCAGACCTTGATCAGGACGGGGACCTCGACGTCGTGATGAACAATCTCCTCGAGGGCCCGGGCATCTATCGCAATGAGGCCACCGCCCCCCGGGTGGCCATCCGGCTCCAGGGGCGTGGTGGCAATTCCAAGGCGATCGGGTCCCGGATCTCCGTCACGATCCCCGCTGCCGCGTCGCCGTTCCCGAAGGACCAGTCCCAGAACGTGATCGCGGGGGGACGCTATCTCAGCGGCGACGAGTCCCTACGCACCTTCGCGGCAGGCACCTCTCCGACCGTCGACGTCACGGTCCGCTGGCCCTCGGGACGTCTCAGCCGTCACGAACGGATCCCGGCAAACTCCGTCGTGGAACTCGACGAACCATCCGTCGGGGAAATCCCAAAGCCGCCGACAATCGTCCCCGTGGGCCCCATCCGCTTTGAGGACGTCTCCGATCGCCTGAGACACGTCGCCGCCGACGCGCCGTTCGACGACGGGAGTCGTCAACCCCTCCTGCCGAATGCACTCGGCCAATTGGGGCCCGGGGTGTCCTGGGCGGATTGGAATGGCGATGGATTTCCGGATCTGGTGGTGGGTGCGGGACGATCCGGCTCGGTTGGGCTCTTTGAGAACGACCAGCGCGGCGGGTTCCGCCGGGTCGAAGATCCGGGGTTGAGCCGTCCGTTGGGACGGGATCTCACGACGATTCTCCCGCTGGGAGCCAACCTCCTCGCGGGCTCGAGCCACTGGGAGGACGGTCAGACCAATGGTGGCATGATCCGGGTGTATGACATCGAGTCCCGCCGCAGCGGCGAGGCCGTGCTCGGAGTCGGCTTTGCTGTCGGTCCGCTCGCCGCCGCGGATCTTGACGGCGACGGCGCGTTGGAGGTGTTCGTCGGTGGACGGGCGCGCGCGGGTCGTTGGCCGGAACCAGTGCCGTCGGTCTTGTTGCGGGACGGCGGCGGACGGTTTGCCGTCGCGGAACGGTTTGATGCGATGGGACGCGTCAGCGGGGCGTGCTTCTCGGATGTGGACGCCGACGGGGATTCCGATCTGGTGGTGGTCGGAGACTGGGGTCCGATCCAGATCTGGCGGAACGACAAGGGTCGCCTGTCCCGGACGACCCCTTCGGTGCTGCTGGGCGGGGAACGGATGCCGCTCGACCGTTTCTCGGGACTCTGGAACAGCGTCACCGCGGGGGACTTTGACGGTGACGGGCGATTGGATCTGGTGGCGGGCAACTGGG